>Ga0182736_1002990_pt1 | contig 11874 bp, 10 predicted proteins | sample eDN5th30CKraftBY_FD_128882 | JGI IMG/M metagenome (GOLD analysis project Ga0182736, IMG submission 128882) | Enriched backyard soil microbial communities from Emeryville, California, USA - eDNA 5th pass 30_C Kraft BY (version 2) (version 2) | ecosystem: Environmental > Terrestrial > Soil >...
ATCTACATGCCGTTCTGAAGGTCGTGTTGCCCGACCGTCCGGATCCGGAACTCGAAGCCTTTGCGGAGCGGTGGACAGGCGCGTCCTACAATCCCCGAGACGGCATGGAGGCGTAGATGCTGACCCTGGAGGAGTTCCAGCTGCGTCTGGACGTCGATGCGAGCACGGTTCAGATCTGGATCGAGGAAGGCTGGCTTCTGCCGCAGAGGGACCAGACTGGCTTGACCTTTTCCGAGCCGGACGTCGCGCGAGCCCGGCTCATCCGGGACCTCAAAGACGAGATCGGTGTCAACGACGAGGGCATTGGCATCGTTCTGAACCTTATCGACCAGGTTCATGGCCTGCGCAGCGTATTACGCGAGTTGCTCCATGCCGGAGCCCGCCGACCGCCCGGGCCATAGGCCGGCCGGCTCGGGCACGCCATGCGGAACGCAGGATCAACAGCCCCGACGCCCACCTGTCAGAGGATTAAGCCCTTGGCTGGGGCTTACGCTGCCACTTTCTCCAGGTCGCTTGTCCACTGCCCCATCGAGGCCAAACCATTCATTTTCGCGCGGTGCGCGAAGGCGCGCTGGGCCGCCTCGACGTTCTCGGGCTTGCCGGACCACGCCTTCTGGGGCGCCGCCTGGAGGGCACGGCCATAGGAGAACGTCAGCCGCCAGGGCACCCCGCCGATCCGGTTCATGGCATTGAGGTGGGCGGTGGCCTCCTCGTCCGACTGACCGCCCGAGAGAAACGCGATGCCGGGCACAGCGGCGGGCACGCAGCGCTTGAGCACCATCAGGGTCTTCTCGGCGACCTCATCCACCGACGCCTGTCGTGGCGATTTCTTGCCCGCGATCACCATGTTGGGCTTCAGCACCATGCCTTCGAGCACGACCCGCTGTTCATAGAGTTCCTGGAAGACGGTCTTCAACACGAACTCCGTCACAGTGGCACAGCGGTCGATATCGTGCGCCCCGTCCATCAGGACCTCAGGCTCGACGATCGGCACCACGTCCTGCTCCTGACAGAGCGCCGCGTAGCGCGCCAGGGCATGGGCGTTGGCCTTCACGGCCGCCCAACTCGGAATGCCCTCGCCGATGTCGATGACCGCACGCCATTTTGCAAAGCGGGCCCCGAGGCGGCGATACTCCGTCAGGCGCTCGCGCAGGCCGTCGAGGCCTTCCGTAATCGTCTCGCCAGGGCAGAACGGCAGCGGCTTGGCGCCGAGATCGACCTTGATGCCGGGAACCGCACCGGCCTGCTCGATCAGCTTCACCAGCGGCGTCCCGTCCTTCGCGGCCTGCCGGATCGTCTCGTCGTAGAGGATGACGCCGGAGATGGAGTTTCTCATCGCGTCCGTCGAGCGGAAGAGAAGCTCGCGGTAGTCACGCCGGTTGTCGGGGGTGGATTCGACGCCGATGGCGTCGAAGCGCTTCTTGATCGTCCCCGAGCTTTCATCGGCGGCCAGGATGCCCTTGCCGGGCTGCACCATGACCGCCGCAGTTTGTGCCAGTTGGTCAAGATTCATCCTTTCCTCCACAGATGATCCTCTTCACCTCAGACGGCACCACCCTCAGGCGGTGATCTCGACCCGCACATCGCCGGTCCGGCCCAAGACATGGGTCGCCACCTCGCTGCCTGCGCGGCGCACCGCGAGGTCGAGGCGGCATCCATCGACCGCAAGGTTGCGCAGTACGACTTCGTCGAGAAACTCAGGCAGAACCGGCCGATCGAGCCGGACCGTCCTGGTCTGCGGGTCGAACGTGAGGCCAAGGCAGGCCTGAACCAGGCTCAGCGGCGTTGCGGCCGCCCAAGCCTGGGGCGCACAGGCGACCGGATAGAACGTCGGCCCTTGGCCGCGCCGGCGGGGAAAGCCACAGAAGAGTTCAGGCAGCCGCCGGAGGTCGATGTAGACGGAGGCTTGGAACAGGCCGTCGAAGACACGGGTGGCCTCCCGCTTGAGGCCATAGCGGGCGAGCCCCAGGGCGATCAGCGCGTTGTCATGCGGCCACACCGAGCCGTTGTGGTACGACATCGGATTGTAGCGTGCCTCGGTCGATGCGATGGTCCTGATGCCCCAGCCCGAGAACGATGAGACATCCATCAGCCTCGCGGCAACTTGGGTTGCACGCTGGGGCGATGCGATGCCGGCGAACAGAGCATGTCCCGCGTTTGACGACCGGACCCGGCAGGGCCGTTTGTCGCCGTCGAGAGCCAAGGCGTAGGTACCGAGGTCCTCACACCAGAATGCCTGGTCGAACCGCTGTTTCATCTGATTGGCCTCTGCCTCGAGCAATGTCGCCTGCTCCGGCAAACCGAGGCTGGAGGCAATGGCCGCGGCGGCCCGCTTGGCGGCGTAGACGTAGGCCTGGACCTCGCACAGGGCGATCGGGCCCCGGGCCATGGAGCCGTCGGCGTGGAAGACGGAGTCGTGGCTGTCCTTCCAGCCCTGGTTGATCAGTCCTTCCTGCGTCCGACGCCCATATTCGACGAAGCCGTCACCGTCACGGTCGCCATAGACATCGATCCAGCGCAGGGCGGCTTCGATGTTGGGCCAGAGCTGCTCCAGGGTGGTGGTGTCTCTCGTGCGCTCCAGATAGGCGCCGGCCAGCATGACGAACAACGGCGTCGAGTCGACGCTGCCGTAGTAGCGCCGGAACGGCACCTCGCCGAGTTCGGCCATCTCGCCATAGCGAACCTCGTGCAGGATCTTGCCGGGTTCGGCGTCCGCAGCCGGATCTTCTGCCGTGGCCTGGTTGGCGGCCAGGAACCGAAGGACGCCACGAGCCAGCGCCGGGTCCATCCACAGCGTCTGGTAGGCTGTGATCAGGGCATCGCGTCCAAAGGCGGCGCTGAACCACGGCGTTCCGGCGTAGGGATAAGGCCCCTCGGGAGTGTCCGTCACCAACATGTAAAGGTCGGAAACGGAGCGCCGCACGGCCTCGTTGAAGATCTCGTTCGAGGTCGCGATCGAGGCGGCCCGCGACGAAGACTGGCGCAGCGCCCGCCGTGCCTCGACTATGGACAACAGGTAATGCTCACGCGGGCGCTTCTGCGGCACCTGGTCGTCGCAGCGGACCTCGACGAAGATCACCGCTCGCTGCCGCGGCGCAATCTCGATGTCGAACACGGCGCGTCCGGACTCCAACCGGGCCGGCGCCGGATCGAAGCGCAGGTGTGTCGTTCTGGTCCGGTCGTCGAGACCGCGATAGGTGAGCGTAACGCTCTCGGATGCGACATCCGCCGGTTGAAATGTTCCCCGTCGCATGCGGCGGGTGCCGCGCACCTCGAAGAGATCGGCGAAGTCGGCCTCGAACCGCAACTCCAATGTCAGGCGCTGGGGCCGGTCACTGAAGTTGCGCACCAGCAACCGCTCGAAGCAAGCCGACTTCCAGAGGAACTTGGACCGGCGGATGTGGATCACGTCGTGCTCGAGAAGAAGCCGACCCTCCTCGTCGTACAGATCCGGGTTGGTGAGATCGCAGGTGAGCACGGCATTGTCGTCACGCAGGGTCGACGACAGGAGGATCGGGCGAGCCTCGTTGATCAGCACGTCCAAATGGGAGAGATGACGGGTGTCCCGATGGAACAGCCCATCCGGGCTCCCCTCCCCCGACAGCACGTCGCCGTTGCGGTCGAACACCCCGAAGGTATCGCCGTGCTTCAGGGTTCGCGGGCGCCGCTCCTGCAGCGAGGATTGCGACGCAACGGCGAACTGGCCCACACGGACGTCGGTTGCTTCATCAGGCACATCAACATGCAGGTTCATGAAGTCGTCCTCCACCAAGAGAACAAACGTCAGGGAAATGGGCCTTAAGCCACCGCATGCAGGCCGGACCCGGCCCCGTTGGCGCGGCGCAGGTGAGCGGCGTCGAGGCGCACGCCGGGCAGGCTGCGGTAGATATCGAGATAATCTCTCGCCATTCGTTCGACAGTGAACCGGTCAAGGAAGCAGCGACGCACCTCGGCGCGGTCCAAGGTCCTGAGTGCGGCGACCGCTTCGACGGCCTCCTCGATCGTATCGACGATGAAGCCGGACCGGCCGTGCTCGATGACTTCCGGCACCGATCCACAGCGGAAGGCAATGACGGGGGTGCCGCAGGCCATGGCCTCGATCATCACGAGCCCGAACGGCTCGGGCCAGTCGACCGGGAAAAGCAGTGCGGCGGCATCGCCGAGGAAGTCGGCCTTCTCATGCTCGTTGATCTCGCCGATGAATTCGACATTCGGATGGGCGTCGACCATAGGCTTGATGACCTGGTCCCAGTAGGCTTGGTCGGCCTTGTCGACCTTCGCCGCCATCCGGAGGGGCATCCCGGCTTTCGCGGCGATCTCGATCGCGCGGTCGGGCCGCTTCTCCGGCGAGATCCGCCCCAGGAAGGCGAGATAGCCGCCAGCAGCCTGCCGACGGAAAGGCAGGAGGTCCCGCGGGAGCCCATGATGGACGGTGCCGACCCAGTTGGCGTCGGCGATCGGCGTGCGCTGGTCGTCCGAGATGGAAACGAGCGGAATGTCCGGGAACATCCGGTAGAAGGGGGCGAGATCGACGAGATCGAGCCGGCCGTGAGTCGTCGTGACAGTCCGGTCGGCGAACTCGCGAATGAGCGGGAAGTGCAACAGGTCGATGTGGAAGTGGATGACGTCGAACTCATGGGCCCGCTGCCTCACCTGCTCCAGCATCATGATGTGGTAGGGCAGCGGATCCTTGACGACCGGATTGAGCCGGAGCGCCAGATCGCTGCAGCGCACGAGCTCGGCGTCCGTGATCGAGTCGCCGGAGGCGAATAGGGTGACGTCGTGTCCCTGCCGAACCAGTTCTTCGGTGAGATAGGAGACGATCCGTTCGGTTCCCCCATAGAGTTTAGGCGGAACCCGTTCATACAAAGGAGCCACCTGGGCAATCTTCATCGGCAAGACCTCCTCGAAGAGCGAAGAATCGACAATGAGATACACGCGGCCGCGGAAACTCGGCCCGCGCGGCATAAGGCGTTATCGAGATAGTAACCATACTCAAGCTTGCAAGAGCCGGGGCGGCTCGTAGTGCCTTTGCCGCCCCGGAAAGTCCTCTTCCCACCGCCTAGGCGGCGAGGTGCAGGTGCTCAGCCGCAGAGGCGTTTGCCTTGGGCGAGGGCTCGGTAACGACGCTGAGCGACGGGAGCTTCTCCTGTGACATGCCGGTCGCTCCGGTTCGTGGCGCCGGGTCGAGCTGGCCATAGATCCGGAGCCAGTCGAACCCGGGCTTGTAGCGCAGGTCCATGAGGGTGCGCAGTTCAGGCTGCGCCAGATCCATCACGGTCGCGTCGCGCCAGCGCCTCTTCGTCGGCTGCATGCGGGAGAACGGCCAGAACCGCCTGACCTCCTCCTCGACCTGCAGCACGATCCTGCCGCCCATGGTGCGGCGGAGATTGAAACGTCCGGTCAGGGGCATCGCTTCCTCCGGTTCGTTACTCCTCCTGCTGCCCCAGGAGGGACAGCAGGAGCTGAAACAGGTTGAGGAAGTTGAGGTAGAGGCTCAGCGCCCCGAAGACCTTGCTGGTAAGAGCGGCGTCACCGTGCGCGAGGCCTGCGACGTACTCCTCCTTGATCCGCTGCGTGTCCCACGCGGTCAGGCCCGCAAACACGAACAGGCCGATGATCGTGATTGTGAACTGCAGGGCCGAACTCGCGAGGAACAGGTTGACCAAGGAGGCCAGGATCAGCCCGACCAAGCCCATGAGGAGGAACGAGCCCCAGCCGGAGAGATGGCTGCGGGTGGTATAGCCCCACAGGCTCAGGGCGCCGAAGGCCGCCGCCGTGATGAAGAAGACACGTGTGACGCTCTCACCAGTATAGGCCTGGAGCAAAGCCGCAAGGCCGACGCCCTGGAGGGCCGTGATCCCCCAGTAGATCCCCTGGAGCCCCGCCGGAGACAGGCTCTGTGCCCCGAAGGAGGCGATCAGGATCAAGCCGAGGGGAGCCAACAGGGCGACCCAGCCGAGCGGCGTCAGCTCGCGCGGACCGGCGTAGAAGAGTTCGCCCAAAGACGTGTTCGCCACCGCGTAAGCGACGGCGCCGCTCAGGGCAAGCCCGAGCATCAGGTAGTTGTAGACGCCGATCATGTGCGCCCGCAGGCCGGCGTCGAACACGACCCGCGATGGCGCGAACGTGCCTGGCCCAAACCCATAAGGCGCCAGGCGAGAATTGTCATTCCACCAAGACATGACAAACCTCTTCATACCAGTTGCCGATCAGGTTCAGCGACGACTCGAAAAGGCTCATGCGGATCTCGCCCGAGGGGACTTCTCTGCCCCGCGATGTGGCGCGAGAGGGTCCGTCCTAAGCCTCGTCGGAGTGCATCGGCCAAGCCATGCCCGCGAGGAGCCGACTTGACGCTAAAGAGATGAGAACGCGCAGCGACGCTTGCAAGTCTTACCGTTTCAAGCACACGGGCCTTACAAACGATTTTGGAGATCTGCGAAAACATCCGTGAGCGTCGGCTGCCGTAGTCTTCGCCCATGACAGTGTAGGGGCGCCATCGGGCCGATCAGCAGCCGATGCAGATATCCGGGATGATTTCTTCTGGGTCCCTGCTCAGAAGCCGCTCGTGCTTCTTGGATAGTCCGACACGCTGCCGGCCGTCAGATTTCGATTGTTGTGCGGTCTCCACTCGGTTCAGATCCCGTTCGTACGTGGCAGTCTGCGCTTGCGAAACCAGCGTCTGGTCCTGACGCGCCATGGCCGCCGGAAGAGCCGCAAGGCTCAGGAACAACGCTGTAAGAAGTCTCCGATGCATAACGATCCTCCAACCATTGAGGGCACCATTCTCTCCAAGCAGCTTCCCGCTGTAGGTGGATGAGGCACCACCTCACCGTGATCCGTTACCAGCCACGCAAACTCCCGCCTGCGCAGTCCGAGCCCGCCTTGTCCCATGACGCAGTTGCGGATGATGAAGCCCGTGAGCCTGCTGTCGGCACTTATGTCTGCCGGGGATTCCCCTGCCGGCATGCCGCCAGTATGGGGATTGCGGAGCAGACATACTTCGCTGCGGCGACAGCATGCTCGCGGCTCGGCCACTCTGTTGGCTGGCCCCGCCCGTCGGCCGCACACGATGTGGCTGTGGATACCGCAGAGACGTCAGGGCACTGAAGACCAACGGACATGAAAGCACGACGAGGCCGCCGGACACGACGCTACCCAGAACGAAAGGTGTTAATACCTTCATCCCCTGCTCTCCCCTGATGACGAAGATCCGGTGGCCAGCTGCTTAAGCCGGCCACACGGATGAAGCACATGCGAACCGCAGGCTTCCGCGATGGTAAGCTTCCCTGAGCCTGCGAGCCTCAGGTCCTACGCCGCCATCTCGTGGCTCGGGTGTCCATCCTCACCGCCGATCATCAGGCCTGCGGGCCCGACGCGGATCGGCACGGTCTCGCCGTCCCTGATCTCGCCGGAGAGGATGAGCTCTGCCAGCGGATCCTGCACGTGCTTCTGGATCACGCGCTTCAAGGGACGCGCGCCGTAGGCCGGATCGTAGCCCTTGTCGGCGAGCCATTCGCGGGCCTCCGGAGTGAGTTCCAGAACGATCTTGCGATCCTCCAGGAGGCGCTGCAGGCGCTTCATCTGGATGTCCACGATGGCGCCCATCTCGGCCCGCTTCAGCCGGTGGAACAGGATAATCTCGTCCACCCGGTTGAGGAACTCGGGCCTGAAGTGCGAGCGCACCACGCCCATGACCTCGTCGCGCACCTCATCCGTGTCATGGCCTTCGGTCTGGTTCACCAGATATTCGGCGCCCAGGTTCGAGGTCATGATGATGAGCGTGTTGCGGAAGTCCACGGTGCGGCCTTGCCCGTCCGTGAGACGTCCGTCGTCGAGCACCTGCAGCAGGACGTTGAACACGTCCGGATGCGCCTTCTCGATCTCGTCGAACAGCACGACCTGATACGGCCGGCGACGCACGGCCTCCGTCAGGGCACCGCCCTCCTCGTAGCCGACATAGCCGGGAGGCGCGCCGATGAGGCGGGCGACCGAGTGCTTCTCCATGTATTCCGACATGTCGAGGCGGATCAGCGCCGTCTCGTCGTCGAACAGGAAGCCCGCAAGCGCCTTGGTGAGCTCGGTCTTGCCGACGCCTGTGGGCCCAAGGAACATGAACGAGCCGATGGGCCGGTTCGGGTCCTGCAGGCCCGCACGCGCACGGCGCACAGCGGTCGAGACCGCTTCCACGGCCTCGCGCTGGCCGACGACGCGCTTGGCGAGCTCTTCCTCCATGTGGAGCAGCTTCTCGCGCTCGCCCTCCAGCATCTTGTCGACGGGAACGCCGGTCCAGCGCGACACGACCTGCGCCACGTGGTCGGGCGTCACCGCCTCCTCCATCATGCCGCCGGCGCCGTCCTCGCGCGCCTCGATCTCGGAGAGCTGCTTCTCCAGGCCCGGAATGATGCCGTAGGAGAGCTCGCCGGCCTTGGCCCAGTCGCCCGCGCGCTGCGCGTTCGCCAGCTGCGTGCGCGCCTCGTCGAGCTTCTTCTTCAGCTCCGCTGCGGTGCCGAGCTTGTCCTTCTCGGCCTTCCAGCGCGCCGTGATGGCGGCGGACTGCTCCTCGAGGTCGGCCAGCTCCTTCGTGAGCCGCTCGAGCCGGTCCTTCGAGGCGGAGTCGGTCTCCTTCTTGAGGGCCTCCTGCTCGATCTTCAGGCGCACGATCTCGCGGTCGATGTTGTCGAGCTCTTCCGGCTTCGAGTCGACCTGCATGCGCAGGCGCGACGAGGCCTCGTCGACGAGGTCGATCGCCTTGTCGGGCAGGAACCGGTCGGTGATGTAGCGGTTCGACAGGGTCGCGGCCGCGACCAGCGCCGAGTCGGTGATGCGCACGCCGTGATGCTGCTCGTACTTCTCCTTCAGGCCGCGCAGGATCGACACCGTGTCCTCCACCGTGGGCTCGTTCACGAAGACCGGCTGAAAGCGCCGCGCGAGCGCCGCGTCCTTCTCGACGTGCTTGCGGTACTCGTCGAGCGTGGTCGCGCCGACGCAGTGCAGCTCGCCGCGGGCAAGCGCGGGCTTCAGGAGGTTCGAGGCGTCCATGGCGCCATCGGCCTTGCCGGCGCCCACCAGCGTGTGCATCTCGTCGATGAACAGGATGATGCCGCCCTCGGCCGACGTCACTTCGCTGAGCACGGCCTTCAGCCGCTCCTCGAACTCGCCGCGATATTTCGCGCCGGCGATCAGCGCGCCCATGTCCAGCGCCAGCAGCTGCTTGTCCTTGAGGCTCTCCGGAACGTCGCCGTTGACGATGCGCAGCGCGAGGCCTTCGACGATGGCGGTCTTGCCGACGCCGGGTTCACCGATGAGCACCGGATTGTTCTTCGTGCGGCGCGAAAGAACCTGGATCGTGCGACGGATCTCCTCGTCGCGGCCGATCACCGGATCGAGTTTGCCGTCACGCGCCGCTTCCGTCAGATCGCGCGCATATTTCTTGAGCGCATCATAGGCGTTCTCCGCCGTCGCGTTGTCGGCGGTGCGGCCCTTGCGCAGCGCATTGATGGCGGCGTTCAGGCCTTGAGCGGTCACGCCAGCCTGGGCCAGGATTTTTCCAGCATCTGTATCTTTTTCGACGGCAAGCGCCAGCAACATGCGCTCGACGGTGACGAAGGAATCGCCCGCCTTCTCAGCGGCCTTCTCGGCCGTGTCGAAGAAGCGCATCAGGTCGCGGGTGGCCTGGGGCTGGGCGGCGGAGCCCGAAACCTTCGGCTGCTTGGCGAGCCATTGCTCGACCGCCGCATGGGCGTCACGGGAGCGCCCGCCGGCGCGGTCGATCAAGCCGGCGCACAGACCTTCCGGGTCATCGAGCAGAACTTTCAGCACATGGCCTGGGGCGAATTGCGGGTGTCCTTCCCGCATGGCAAGATTTTGCGCCGCCTGGACGAAACCCCGGGCGCGCTCGGTGTATTTCTCAAAATCCATCTCTACCTCCATCAGACCTTACGCCCTCTCAGAGGCGCGCTAGAACCGTGGAAGAGCCCTCGGACCGCGTCAGACGCCGGCCGAGGACGCCGACACCCTCATGGGCCATCAGCGCTTTCGATGTGGTTTTGAGGCCAAATTTTTGCAAGATCGGCTTTCCGGCTCGAAGAATGCGAGGAGCATCAGGCGCTTCCTGTCTCGGAACGCTGCATGTCCCGGATCTGCCCGGACAGCTTCGTCGCCCCGGCCTCGTCTGCGATCCGTGCAGCCTTCTCAAGCGCTTCGTTCCAGACGCTCCTGGCCTCGGTGCTACGGCTGAGGAGGCCGGCGACGTCGACTGGACCGGTACGAACCGGAACCCAGGCCGGAGGATCGCTGGCCGGGAACGACTCGAGGCTTGCCTCCTCAACGGCATCGATGGTGTCACGTCCGGGATCGCTGATGGGCATGGTCGTCTCCTTTCGTAAAAAAGGCGATGCCGAAAGCCGTGGCCCTCTGTCCTGTTGGATATGCAACTTTGCTTCGCTTTGGGCCCGCGGCGAATGGGCGTTTCAGTCATTGCTTGCCTGCACGTGCCTCCGGCCGCGCCGCCACCTTGGATGTGGTCAAGCTGGGTCGCCGTTCAAGAAACAAGAGGAACCCGTTTGCATTGTTACAAGCTGGCCGCTGACCGGGATGTCTGCGGCACGTCTTGAAAACAGTCAGGCTTACTAACACCTAGCCGTTCGGTGGAGGCGGATGACAATGCGTGATCCGGCAAACTGGATGCTCTCGGAAGCCATCGACGCCCTGGCTCGGGCCGAGCGGATGCACCGGCAACTGTTTCAGCTTCAGCGCTCGCCAACTCGGGCACCAGCGTGGGAGCCTCCCCTCGACATGATCGAGACCGACCATGAGGTCCTCATCCTGATTGCCCTGCCCGGGGTCGAGCCTGACCAGGTCGAGGCCGTCGTTCGGGACGGCACCTTGGTGGTGGCCGGGCGGCGCGTGCTGCCTCCCGAGCTGCGCACGGCCCGCATCCATCGCCTTGAACTGCCGCAGGGCCAGTTCGAGCGACACATCCCGTTGCCACCCGGGCATTACAAGGCCGTGCGCCGGCTCGCGCGGAATGGGTGTCTCGTCTTCAGCCTTGAAAAGGACGTGTAGGGGTTGCGCCATGATCCTGTTCGGACTTGCCAACGGTCCCAACCAGCCGAACAACCATTCACCGGAGCCTCAGGAGGAGTTCACGCCGGTTCCGTTGCCGCCGGACGCGACCATCATCGTGCCGGTGCGCAACACCGTGCTCTTCCCGGGCATGATCGCGCCGATCGTCGTCGGGCGCCCGGCCTCGATCGCCGCCGCCCAGCAGGCCGTGCGGGAGGAGCGGCCCATCGGCATCGTGATGCAGCGCGATGCCCAGGTCGCGGAGCCCGGCCCCGCCGACATGCACCCTGTCGGAACGCTGGTCAACATCGTCCGCTACATGACGGCTCCGGACGGAACGCACCATATCATCTGCCAGGGCGTCCAGCGGATCCGCATCCTCGACTTCGTGAACGACAAGCCGTTCCTGGCCGCGCGTGTGCTCCACTTGCCGGAGCCCGAAGCCCAGGGACCTGAGATCGAAGCCCGCTTCCTCCATCTGCAGAGCCAGGCGATCGAGGCCTTGCAGCTCCTCCCGCAGGCCCCGCAGGAGCTGGTCGCGGCCGTGCAGGGAGCAACTTCGCCTGCACAGCTCGCCGACCTTGCGGCGACCTATATGGACATCAAGCCCGAGGAGAAGCAGGAGATCTTGGAGACGCTCGACCTCCTGCCCCGGATGGACAAGGTGTCCCGCCTGCTGGCCCAGCGGATCGAGGTTCTCCGCCTGACGCACGAGATCGGCCGCCAGACCAAGGCCGCCCTGGACGAACGCCAGCGCGAAGCCGTGCTGCGGGAGCAGATGGCGGCGATCCAGCGCCAGCTGGGCGA
>Ga0182736_1002991_pt1 | contig 11870 bp, 24 predicted proteins | sample eDN5th30CKraftBY_FD_128882 | JGI IMG/M metagenome (GOLD analysis project Ga0182736, IMG submission 128882) | Enriched backyard soil microbial communities from Emeryville, California, USA - eDNA 5th pass 30_C Kraft BY (version 2) (version 2) | ecosystem: Environmental > Terrestrial > Soil >...
CCAGGATTTATCCCAGTTGTTCATTCCAAACAAAGCGTCGATGAGAGCCGCCGGATCATGCCCACGCAGCTTCACAGCTCTGCGATAGATCACCAGTGGCCAGCGAGGATGGTTTGGGACGATCCCGTCATCCTTGAACAATCGCGTGATTGGCTTTCGCGAAGCAACCGCCCGTCGCAACTCCTGATCAGAGAACGACTCTTCCGTGAGTTTGATCAGAAAATTTCCGACCTGATCTTTTAAGATCATGTAGGGCGCGCCTCCATCAACTATGCCAGAGCAGGCCGTCAGCAGTAGGCTAACCGCCCCGGCGTCTGGCGAAGATCGCTCCCGCCACAAATGCAGCACCAAGCATGACGAACGGCGACGACCGCGTGAGCTGCACCACAGTATCTTTCCAGTTTGTACGGTGAGAGCTAACGCTACTTGGGTTAAGCTTGACCCTAGGTGGTTTCGCTACCGGATTATCCTTCTGTTTAGATATCGAAGAGCTTTCGCGGATGGCTCCGGTCTCTTCCACAACCCTCATCCCCTTGGGCGTCAGCTCATACAAGTCCCCGTCCTTCTTGACGTAGCCCTCCAGCACGAGATCAGTGACCTTCCCTCTTTTATCATCGTCAAACGCGATCGACGATCCAATGTCTCGCAAAATGGCGAGTTGTTCTTCGTCCAGCATGGCTACTCTCCAGTTTTGCCTTGAACGCGTACAGAAGCCTGTCGTTCCGCCGCGAAGGAACGCTTCCGGCCCGATCGCATTGACTGATAGATCCCCATCTGGCTCCCGGCGACGGCATGCCGCCGACAAGAATTGGCAGTGCGAGATCTCAGTTGAAGATCGCAACATTCAACATCAACAATATCAATAAGCGTCTCCCGAACCTTTTAGCGTGGCTGAAGCGGGCGAAGCCAGACGTTGCTTGCCTTCAGGAGCTAAAATGTGAAACGGGCGCATTCCCTGAACAATCTTTGGCTCGGGCCGGTTACCACGCAGCGTGGGAAGGCCAAAAGAGCTGGAATGGCGTCGCCCTTCTCGCACGATCCCGCTTGATCGTGACCAGACGCTTTCTTCCCGGCGATCCCAAGGATCAACAAGCCCGCTATATAGAAGCGGCGATCAATGGAATTCTGATTGCTTCGCTCTATATGCCGAACGGCAATCCTCAGCCGGGGCCTAAGTTCGACTACAAACTCGCCTGGATGAAACGTTTTGCTCGCCATGCGGCAACGCTAAAGCGTAAAGGCGTACCCGTTGTGCTGGCCGGAGATTTCAATGTCGCGCCCACTGAGACGGATATTTACCCGACCAAATCCTGGGAGAAAGACGCCCTGGTACAGCCTGAGCCAAGAAAGGCTTTCGCTAAACTAACCGAAACCGGCTGGACCGACGCAATCCGAAGTCTCAATCCTGACAAACGAATCTACACCTTCTGGACCTATTGGCGGAACCGCTACGAACAGGATCGCGGCCTTCGATTGGATCACGTGCTTTTAAGCGCGCAACTGCAGCCTCGCCTTTTGAAAGGCGGAGTTGATCGCAAGGTTCGCGCTGAAAGCAACGCCAGCGATCATGCTCCGGTATGGATTGAGATTTCAGGCTCATGAAGAAGAAATCAAAAGCCAGCACCAAACAGTCTCTTGAAAGTTGGGCTATCAACCTTTTGCTTGAACACCAGGTCATCCGGGCCTGCCCGGATCATGGCCATATGCGGGACAGCGCAGATCCGACTGCTTTAAGGAAAGCTTGCGCAGCAGCCAGATCGGAGCCACCCCCGGGCACAAAACCTAACGAAGCCGTCGCAGCTATTGATGAAGCAATGCGATGGATTGGAGATACGTGTCCTCAATGTAAAGATAAGGAATAGCCCGACCTATCCAGCAGCGCGGGAACCTGAGCAATAGGAGCGGTTTCTTTTGGGGATGGTCTGGATTCCTTTTTCCGCTGCCGAGGAGTCGCGCCGTGGAGACCGACGATATCTTACGCGGAATGCTGATGTATTTTATCCTGCCGCTGTGGCTCGCGGCGGGATTTGCCGACTATCTTTGTCACCGGGCCGCCCATATCGAACGGACGAGCGGATGGAAAGAGTCGGCGCTGCACTTGCTTCAGTTCGCTGAAATGGCGATAGCGGTTCTCGCCGCATTGTTCCTAGAAATTACGTCCTCCGTCATTGTCGTTATGATCGTCTGCCTCATCCTTCATGAAGCCACGGCGATCTGGGACGTTCGATATGCGGACGCCACGCGCGAGGTCTCTCCGACAGAGCAGCATATCCATAGCTTCCTTGAGATGCTGCCGATGATGGGCCTTCTTCTTGTGATCGCTCTGCATTGGAGTGCTTTTGCTGCAATTTTCGGGATCGGCTCGGCCGATTACGGCTTTCGCTGGAAGCAGCAACAATTGCCTCTCTCCTATATCGCGACCATGCTCGTACTGACTGCCCTGCTCGAAGTGCTGCCCTACGTTGAAGAATTTATACGGACGTTTCGCCATCGCCGCACGACCGTACGTCCTGCGGAGTAACCGGTTTGCGCGTCCTCGTTCTCGGCGGAACTGAACTGATCGGCTCCGCAATTGTTACGCACTTAGGAACTGACGGACACCGTGCATCAGAGTCTCCCGCGGATAGGGTATCGGCAGCCAACAATCCGTCGATGTTGCCAGAGCGACAGACCGGCGTGTCGGTGGCGGGTAAAGGTTACGGGCCGGCGCATCTGCAAGCAGCACAATCCCAAGCGAGAGATCGAGTTCGACCGCGGGAGGTCACCGGCTATTATGGCAGGTGCTGCCGCTGAGGGATTTAATGGGGTGAGATTATCTTTCGTCATCCTGAGATGCCCTTGAACAACGGCACTATCATGAAATCCCTATCCGAAACGTATCGAGAGAACGCACGCAACTGCGCGGAGCTTGCCGACGCCGCGGGTGATGAGCCGGCGCGGAATCGCTACCAGCGGATGGCAGCCGCGTGGCTTGCCCTCGCTGAAGAACAGGAATGGCTTGATGGGTTTGTGTCGCCAGAGCAGACCCACGAATAGGTAATACCGCTGATATAGGAACCGAATCTAAGTTCGGTAATTAATGGGCATCACCGCCCCATGCAGGCCCACCGGTGACAGAGAGACATCGCGCTCCCGGCTAAATTGACGGCAAGCCATATGTGCGAACACTGCGCCGAGATTCGGCGTAAAATTGACCTCTTTAATAGGGCCCTGAAGTGGTCCATGGACCCACCCGCAACCGACCGTATCAAGGCCGGCGTGGCGTCTTTTGAGGATGAGTTAGCCCTCCTCCGGTCCACGCATAAATGCGATAACGACGGGCGTTCCACGAAGTGTGATTGAATTTGTAGCGATGTCCGTCTGCGAACACCGCGGCGTGCCGGCTGGCCAAGGTTCCACAACTAATAGTTATTGTATCTGGTATTGTAATTTTAAGTTGAGCATCCATCTAAGTAAGGTACCTAGAAATGTTTTTAGGTATTTCCGGAAAGGAAATACGATGATTAACAGCAATCAAAATGCGCCCAAGGCGTCCCAAACCCTCGCGCAGGGTGAGAATAAGCCAGGTCAGCAGCAGGATAATGGTGGCAACAAGCCGGCTGAGAAACCTGCTGAACAGAAGTAATTTGCCCGAACGGGCCAACGAGGAAAGCCCGGCAAATGCCGGGCTTTTTTGCTTCCTGGAGATCGAAATGGTGAAGCTTCGAGAATGGTTTGTGCCGCCGATTGTTGTACCGCTGCTACTTATCTTATTAGTAGCTTTCGCGGCTCTCTGGCAATCCATCTGACCATCCAGTTTCGGGCATCGCATCAGGCGGTCTATTTTCGAAAATGATTCATTTTGCCAAGGGGCTCGTTTAAATCAGCATCGTAGCTATATGTGAAGGATCACCGCGCGGCCTTCCGGCATCTATCGGTGACTGAGAGTATCGTGCTCCCGCCCTCTGCACCAGAGGAGCACCTTCCATGTTTCGGCCCACAACATCACTGCTGCCTCCTGCTCAGCGCTTGATCAGAGAGATCCAGCGCCTGCGGAAAGAAGCGAGCTTCACCCCCTTAAGTGTCAAGCGTCAAAGACTTGTTCGGCGAGCCCGAGAGGCACAGGCCGCAATTCGGATCAATGGCTGGGTCAACTCTACTGGCCTCCGGCCCCCGACATGATGGAGGGCCACGTCTTCATGCGAGCCGGTGTGAAAAGGCTTGGTCAGCTCCGCTCGGGATTGGCGACTAAAGCCGATTCCGCAATCACTGCAGCCTTAAACCGTCTCTGGGAGAACGAGATGGAACGAACCAGCCTGCAGATACAAACGGACAAATCCAAGCCGGGACCGTTTTGGCCGACAAACCGCGGGTGAGCCATGATAAATCATCGTTTTGGCCGCAAGGTCAGATTACATTCAACGACGGCTATAAAGCATCAGATTTTAACATTGATGCTCGAGGACGAGATTCGGGCCGCACCTGGAAACTCCACCTTTCAGGCGCAGAAGTCACCGGCTATCGCAGCGTTGGGAAAACTTCGCGATCGTGTGCATGAGTGATCGTGCATGCTGTGCTGCTGGCCGCTAACTGAACACAATTGATCACTTGCTATTACTTCGAATGCCTGTAGTCTGCTGTTATTCGGTTTGCGCAGTTGCCTTGTAAGCGCGCCTTCGGGCTCTTTCCTTGGACATCGCTAGAATTGGATTAACTCGTGCGGAAGTCGCACGAGACTATGAGCCTGCGTGCTCTTGGAGAAGTTATGACTAAAGGTACTGTGAAGTGGTTTAACGGGCAGAAGGGCTTCGGCTTCATTCAACCCGACAATGGTGGGAACGACGTATTCGTTCATATCAGCGCGGTCGAGCGCGCTGGCCTCACCGGCCTCGGTGAAGGTCAGAAGGTTTCTTTCGAAGCCAAAATCGACGCCATGCGAGGCAAGACGAGCGCGGAAAACCTCGCGATCGTCTAAATCGGAGAGATCAACACCACGGATGTACTGGGTTGATCATAAGCCCGCTCAATCAAATGGTTGGGCGGGTTTTTTATCCACGTGATGCGGCAGTCTATGGGCGCATAAGAAAACCCCGCCGGAGCGGGGTTATTTGGCTACCTAGTTGGCGCTACCCATTAGATGTTCTGGGCAGGTACATCGTAAGCTGGAGCGGCTCTTTGCCATAGCGCAGGTGGACCTCAGTGCTGTGCTGTTTCTTTGTGGCCGGAATTTGTGGGTTTTTGTCCATAACCTATTGATCCTAATTATGTTTAGGGTGCCGGTAATCTCACAATACAAAGACTTCCGCGAGTGGAGGACTCGCAGTAAGAGCCTACTACCCGAGCCGAACCTTACAGCCAGAGAAATCCGATTATTCACCGAAGGTGTGGGGCCGCATCCACCCCGCCCCCGCACCTCCATCCGACAAGCAAAAGGCCGCTCGAAAGCGGCCTGTCTTGATCGGCATGGCGGCGATCAGTCCGCCCTCGCCTCGACTATGGCCGTTCTCTGTCGAGATTGTTAAATTCTGTCCACCGGGACATGAAAGGAGGCAGAAATGACGGACACGATTGCGTATAACCCGCCAGCCTGCTCGCGTTGTGGCGCCTCAATGGTATGGAGCGAATCCACCCTCTCGGCCGATAAAATGCAGGTTGTTCATTCGTTTCGTTGCTCCAAGTGCGAAAACCAAATGACTGCCTCTGAGCCGGTCCAGTCCGATCCGAAGCGGGAAGACTTCGGGCTTTGCACGAAGCGGGCGCACTGACCGGATTCCATTCGCGCTCCGAGCTCAAGGAACTTGCCGGTCCCACCCCGCTTGTCCATTCCAAAGCAAAGCCAAGGTGGAGCGACATGGCCGACGATCTGACCAAGAAGGGCTCTCAGGACCGCAGCCACATCAACATGAGCGAGGATTACGAGGTGAAGTATTGGACGCATCACCTCGGCGTGACGCGCGACGAACTCCGGCAGGCTGTTGAGAAGGTCGGAAATTCAGCCGCGACCGTGAGGAAAGAGCTCGGGAAATAGAGTTCGTCGCCGTGGCCGGCGTGGAAAACCACGCCGGCCCGTGGCGCGATCATTTATCGCGTTGGTCGCCGTCGATGCATAAACCTCGTTCAAGACTGGCAATGCGCCATTCCAGATCCATCATCCAGTCCTCGGCTGGGATCATTCTCGGCTTCCCGAATTTAATCTCCGAGCCGAGCAAAGCCTCCTTCAATCGAAGAAGTCGCTGAAGCTGGAAAGCTTGGGGCATGCTTCTGAGCATAACGGCCTCCATCAGGCTGCCGCTGGAACGCGGGATGCGGATCGACGCCGGAGAGGCTTTCCTCCGGGCGGTTGAGGGCGATGATCGAGGCTAGACAGAGCTTCCAAGATTTCGTCGATCGACACAGGGCGCCGTTGTCCGGGAATAGATCGAAGCGAAGGACAGGAGTTAACAGCGGCAGCATCCGATGCCCATGAGGCGAGGATCGACCTCTTTTCCGCGATTGTCAGGCCTTTGTCCGCCAACACATCACGTGGGTGGTCGTAAACCGCTCCGGGATGAAAGATTGCATCAAGATCAAAAACGTCGTCGTCGTTGAACCTACCGTGGATAGTCATGTCGTCCTCCTCTTTCTCCTTTCGTTGCGGACGGCAAATGAAGCGGCTCGGATACCCGAACCGCTTCGAGGAAGGTCAGGCGGCCTTCGATTCAATCTGGTGAACGTTTGATGGAGAAGACCCCGCGTTGATTGCGATTTTGCGCGGTTTCATCGCCTCCGGAATTTCGCGGACCAGATCCACCCGCAAGATACCATTGTCGAATGACGCGCCCTTCACCTCGACATGATCAGCAAGACTGAATTGCCGCTTGAATGCGCGAGCAGAGATACCGTGATATAGGTATTCTCGCTTCTCTTCGTTCTTTCGACCTTCGATCGTGAGCACGTTTTGCTCGGCCGTTACATTCACGTCCGAAGGCGAGAATCCGGCCAACGCCAGAGATATCTGGTACCGATCATCCGCGACACGTTCGATGTTATAGGGTGGATAGGTTTCTTCGTTGCTGCGCTGGGCCGCGTCAACAAGATCAACCAACCGGTCAAAACCGATCGATGAGCGCCACAGGGGGGCAAAGTCAAAGGTTCTCATAGCCAAATCCTCCATAGAGCAAGATGGATACGAGCGGACACCGGACACCACCGGCGCCCGCCTCGCGGAGCCCAGTAGGCGCTCCGCACCGCTCAACGCGGCGACAAAAAAATTAGAGCAAGACCGCCCATCTTCAAGAGGGGTTCAAAAAAATTAGTCAGATGACCCTCCGCCCGTCTGGCCCCGGGTAGCTCCTGCCACCACTCGACTTCGGACATGTAGGCCGCGGCCGGCCAGAGCTCGAGCCCTCGCCTCTTCCCGCGGAAGAGTGAAGGTTTCCCGGACATAGCCGTCATCAGCCGCAGCGGCCTTTCGGCGTCTGGATAAGCTTCCCGCCAAGTCTTTCGGGGATTTGTAGGCCATCGTGGTAGATCCTCGATGGCCCTTATTTATAGGGTTCGCGCCAGATTGGGAGTCAAGCCGCCCTCGCCTCGTCCGGCACCCGGCCGGCTCTCTATGGAGCGGCCACCCGAAGCGACTTCGCTCGCCGGGTAATGCTGGGCGGCCTCGCTCTGATCGCTTCCGTTTCCCGCCATCTAGTGGCCCGGAAATGGTCACGAGGCAACGCGGAACAGCCTTCTACCACCATGCGTTTTGATGGGATGTGTCGACAGCATCTGTACGCATTTTGGAGAGCGATCATGCGAAATAATCTGCTTCCCGCCGTCGCTTTGGTCATGGCCGGATTCGCTGTTCCCGCATCGGCCGCCGACATCGGCTACGTTCACGAACCGGTGGTTGAGGTCTACACCCGGGCTGGATCGATGCCGCTCCAAGTAGCCGTCGATATTGCCAACGGAGTCGGGCTGGTTTCCGTGTCCAACACGAGTAAATGGGGCGACGAGTGGCAGATCGAGGGCTATGACGTCGCCGGCAGCTATATGGAAGTCGATGTCGATGCTCGCACAGGCGCGATCGTAGAGGTCGACAGGTAACGTCAGTCGCAGGCCTCTGAGGCCCCCTGCTGTGAACCGTACCGACAGCTACCAGCCAGCAGGTTCGAAATATTCGCGATACTGGCCAAGCGCCTCCACGATCTTGACGGCCCCCTGTTCGCGACCGGTATCGGTCTTCATGCTGGAGACGCCATCGATGATCTCTTCAAGCACGAGGTGAAGCTGCTGGTCGGCCTCCTCGGGTAGCTTGCAATTGCCGACCACGTAATCGATCTGCTTCTGGATGCGCTCCACCAGTACTCCATATTGCGCGGGCGTAAACGTTCTGTTGTAAATGGACGGCAGCGCCTGCGCCAAAGCCGTATGGATTTCGCTCATGCCGGTGCGCAGAGCGTGGTCCGTCTGCCACTTTTTGCCGTGGTCGAGCTGAAGCTGAAAGGGCGCGACCGTCCTGCCATGGCCATGCGGTTCGGCCGCAAGACCTGGCGAGCCCATGATAAGTCCGGCCGCAACGAGCGTGAGGATGCGCCACTTGATCAAAAGCATCGCTTGGGTTCTCCATTCGAATATGGCTACCCCAAAGATAAGAAGAGACGACGGTTAGGACTTTGCTCCTGAGCAATGTCCGACATGTAAAATCGCGGTTCTGCAACGCAAGCGGGCCTTGCTTGACGCAGATCAGCGCGAAGGCAGCAATTCTGTCGCCTTGTGCATCCCTGTACATTTTAGGAGGGATGACTGATGCAGGGTTTTGTGGACGACATCGAAAAGCTAACCGAGGACAACGACGATTTCCGGCGCGTTCTCTACACGGGAAAGAACCTGCAGCTTGTCCTCATGGCGCTCAAGCCCGGAGAAGAAATCGGCGAAGAGGTCCACAATGACCGCGACCAGTTCTTTCGAGTGGAAAAGGGCAAGGGCGAAATCGTTATCGACGGCACAGCCAGCAGGATTAAGTCCGATTTCGCAATGATCGTTCCTGCCGGAGCCCGCCACAACGTCAGAAACACCGGAGAGAAGGTGCTTCGCCTCTATACGCTTTATGCTCCACCGGAGCACCGAGACCGGACCATCCATGCCACGAAGGCCGATGCCGCCGCATCAGGCGAACACTTTGATGGAAAGACCACGGAATAGGACACTTTTTTGAAAGCGGGAGCGCGCCCCAAATGGGCAACGAGCCTCAACCTACCTACCGGCCAACAATCGAGGCGCGCACAGGACGACGCTCTGTCCATCGTGGCAATAAATTTCTCTCGAACATAGCCGTCATTCGCCACGGCCGGCTTGCGGCTACGAGGCAGGCTTTCCGCGCGAGCTCGTCCGGGGATTCGCAGGCCATCGCTTAACACTCGAAGGCTGCCTGCGACGGCTAAGCTATGTCGACGTTTACCAGTGGCGATAATACCTATGATAATATCGCGGTCTATAGTACCGCCGTGCCGGATAGTAGGCATAGGGACTGCCGTAGTAGTATGCGGGGCCGTAGCCATAGTAGGCCGGCGCATATCCATAATACGCGGGACCATAACCGTAGCCGTATCCGTATGGTCCATAGGCGCCATAAGCACCTGCGGCCAAAGCCCCCGCCAAGAGACCAAATCCGATCCCGGGCCCCCAACCAAAACCTCCGTAGTGCCAGCCACGCGCCTCTGCCGGAGATGTTGCCACCGCTGAGCCGATCGCTGCGACGGCAACAATCATCAATGCTGTCTTTCTCATGAGATCATCCTCCCGTCGTGGATATTCGCGAAACTGCTGGTGGGTAATTTAGTTTCGTCCACAAAGAGATGTGATTGCGGGAAATGCGCGGGAAGATGCTCGATGACTCTCCAGGAGCGAGGGTCCAAAATGGGGCGTGTGTTTAGAAAACAAAAAGCCCAGCGCGAAGCCGGGCTTTAGTCATCAAGGAGATGCGTTTGGAGACGCTTAAATTATTTCACGACGGATGAACGGCCATCGAGAAATTAGTAGCGAGCAACGACCGGGGCACCCCAGTTGAAGTGATAGTTGATACCGCCCTTGATCGTGTGGATCTTGGCTCCGAGCTCAAGCCCATTGAAGTAGGTCTCATGCCCGAAGTCGTAGTACTGATATTCGACCTTCGCAGACCATGCGGGAGCAAAGCCGTATTCGAGACCACCACCAACGGTCCAGCCGGAGTGGAACTGTGAGTCGCTGGCGGAGCCAACGCCGACAATCGTTGCCGAGACGCGGTTATCGGCCCAACCCCAGCCGCCCTTGGCGTAGAACAGCGCATTGTTGACGGCATAACCCAGACGGCCGGTCACGCTACCAAGAGCCCGAATCTTGCTTTCCGCGGAACCGAACCCAACGATTGTTTCAGAATACTTGATGCTAGCGCCAGCCGCGTCAGCTTCAATACCCCAGATCCAGCTCGGAGCGAGCTGCCAATTGTAGCCGATCTGGCCGCCGCCAAACCCACCCTTGAGATCGCTGCTCGACGTGGTCACCGTGCCGACGCCCGTGATTCCCGTCGTCACTTCGTCCGACCAACCATAGCCGCCGTGAACACCGACATAGAAACCGGTCCAGTTGTAAATCGGCGAGACCGGAGCCGCCGGAGCCTTCGTATAGTGACGAGCCGCGAGATCGGCCGCCGACGCCACAGACATCATTGCGAACAGAGCGACGCCGCTCAGAAGAAGCTTTTTCATGGAGAACCCCCGGTTATCTGATGGGGAGATCCTGAACATATGTCGCTCAGCGATACAACTATTGCGAGCTTATAATTCACCGATGCGACTTCCGAGACACAGATTTCGCTCGGGGAAACCTCGCGACCAATCGTTTCCTCTCCGGAATTTTACAGGACCTGTCTTTCGTCACTCTCGAAAGAAAAAGGGGCGTGGAGAGATGTCCCCCACGCCCCTTCCCTAGTCTCGCTGAACCAGGCGGAAAGACCGCCCTGTCCCTTGCTCTTTCGAGCCTAGCGGGCGGCCTCAGCGAGGTGACAGCGCTTGGAATTAGACACTGGACCACCTCCTTTCGTTGTTGACGATGTGAAGAAGATAAGGAGTTGCAATTACAACTCAAGCCCTTGTTCACCCCGCTCAATGGACAGCCATCAATTCGTTTGCTCCCGGCTGGAGAGAAGCTATTGAGATCAAACAATCGCAGTCGACGGCGGTATAACGCCGATTCTTCTTTCCACAGCCTTTGCTTCAAATGCAGTGGGATTTGCGTTGACGTAGCTTTAGACAAGGCTAGGCAGGGCTATGTCGAAATTTTGTGCTGATCGGGTCATAATATTTTCCGTAGTTGGCCTAGTCGCCTGGGCCATTATCGGCCTGCCAACGTTTAACTTTTTCACTCGGGCCACCAACGAAGCAGCCACGTATCTATGGCTCACTAAAGATGCCGCCGGACTCTTCACGTTTTGGCTTGCTGTTTTTGCCGGTGCTCAAGCTCTTTTATTTCTATGGCAACTCTGGCTGATCCGAGAAAGTTTGAACGATGCCAAGATAGCCGCCGAAGCGGCTAGTGAGGGCGCAAAAGCTGCGCGAGAAAGTGCCGATACTGCGAAGTTGGCAATGGTCAGTGAAAGTCGCGCCTACGTCTATTACAATGGGTGTCGGTGGATTTCTCATCGTGATATCGGAAATGGACACATTTTTTGGAGGATAAGACCTTGTTGGATTAACAGTGGCAATACTCCGACGCGACAGATGAGAGTCTATGTCCATTATGAATTGCTTGATGCCGAGTTACCGCCTGACCTGCACCCCTGAAATGCCCCCAATTTTGAGTTAGGATTTCTGTTCTCCAGCCAGGAGACAGACGATGCGTAAGAGCAGGTTTACCGAAGAGCAGATCATCCGGGTTTTGAAGGAGCA
>Ga0182736_1002992_pt1 | contig 11867 bp, 10 predicted proteins | sample eDN5th30CKraftBY_FD_128882 | JGI IMG/M metagenome (GOLD analysis project Ga0182736, IMG submission 128882) | Enriched backyard soil microbial communities from Emeryville, California, USA - eDNA 5th pass 30_C Kraft BY (version 2) (version 2) | ecosystem: Environmental > Terrestrial > Soil >...
CGGGGATTTCTGGGGTGGCGCGGGTTCGGTGGCGTGCCAGGAGTTCGTGACGCAGCTCGGGCGCAACTTCGCGGTGATTTATGAGCAGGCCAATGCCCACGGTCAGAAGGTGCAGAGCGCCGGTAACAACATGGCCAATACCGACGCCTCCGTCGGCTCCAGCTGGGCCTGACCAACCCGGACCCACCCGGGGGCAGTGCACCGTCACCGGCTGATCGGAGATCCACGCGGCGGCCGATCGACCAGAGGTGGAGGGCATGGATTTCGGAGCATTGCCACCGGAGATCAACTCGGGCCGAATGTATTCCGGCCCCGGTTCGGGACCGTTGCTGGCGGCCGCCGCAGCATGGGACGCATTGGCCGCCGAGTTGAGTTCGACCGCGTCGTCGTACAACTCGGTGGTCACCAGCCTCACCCAAGCGTGGTCCGGTCCGACGGCGGCGACGATGTCGGCGGCCGCACGCCCCTACGCCGGCTGGATGGGCAGCACGGCCGTGCAGGCCCAGCAGGCCGCCGCTCAAGCCCGGGCCGCCGCCGCCGCCTACGACGCGGCGTTCGCGGCGACGGTGCCGCCCCCGGTGATCGAAGCGAATCGCAGTCTGCTGCTGTCGCTGATCGCCACCAACATCCTGGGCCAGAACACCGCGGCGATCGCCGCCGCCGAGCTGGAATACGCCGAGATGTGGGCCCAGGACGCCGGGGCCATGTACGGCTACGCCGGTGCGTCGGCCAGTGCCACCGCCTTGCCCCCGTTCGCCGCGCCGCCCCACACCACCAACCCGGCCGGCCTGCAGGCCCAGGCCGCGGCGGCCACTCAGGCGGCGACCGGAACCGCTGCCCAGACGCAGTCGTCGTTGACCCAACTGATCTCGATGGTGCCGCAGGCCCTGCAGAGCATGGCGGTCTCGGGGCCCGCGCAGGCGGACCTGACGTCGATCCTTGATTTCCTGGCCGGCCCGCTGTCGCCGATCTCGCTGTTCGGAGTGGGCGGCATTCCCTACCTGCTGGCGATCCAGTGCGTGCTGCTGCCGATGAACGGCGCGAATGTGGTCTCCGCGGTCAACCGGGCGACGGGGCCCAAACCCTGGCTCGACGAACCGAAGGCGCTTCCGGCCGGGGCGCTTGCAGGAAGCCGATTGGCCGGCGCCCCGGTGGTGTCAGCGGGATTGGGCAACGGCGGATCGATCGGGCGGCTGTCGGTGCCGCAGGGCTGGATCGCCCAGACCCCGACCGCCAAGGCCGTCGCCGCGATCTTCCCGGAGGCCGGACCACAAGCCGTCGCGGCGGTCGCCGCGGAGAGCGAAACCGGTCTGGCCGGCGACCTGGCTCTGGGCAGTGTGGCCGCACGCGCCATGAGCCTCACCGGTGGCCCCGCCGGGCGCGGGGCCGGCGGGGCCACCGGCCTGGCGGCGGCGAGTAAGCCCACCAAACCCAGCAAGGCGACCATCATCGTGATCCCCCCGTCGGCGGAGGACTGAGCGGTGTCCGGCGTGGACTTCGGGGCGCTACCACCGGAGATGAACTCCGCGCTGATCTATGCCGGCCCCGGTAGCGGCCCGATGCTGGCCGCGGCCGGCGCCTGGCGGGGACTGGCCGGGGAACTCAACGCGGTGGCCGCGTCCTATCAGACGGTGATCGCCGAACTCAGCGGGCAGAGCTGGTTCGGTCCGGCATCACAGGCGATGGCGGCCGCGGCGACGCCGTACGCGGACTGGCTCCGCACCACCGCGGCGGCGGCCGAGCACACCGCGAGCCGAATGATGCTGGCGGTGAGCGACTTCGAGCAGGCGTTTGCCGCGACGGTGCCGCCGCCGGCCATCGCCGCCAACCGGGCCCAGTTGGCGGGCCTGGTCGCCTCCAACGTGCTCGGGCAGAACAGCACAGCGATCGCGGCGACCGAAGCCGAGTACCACCTCATGTGGCTGCAGGACGCGACGGTGATGTACGGCTACGCGGCCCGCTCGGCCGCCGCGACGACGCTGCAGCCCTTCACCGCGCCGCCCCCGGTGACCGATGGGTCGGCCGGACAGGACACCGCGGCCACCCAGAACCAGCTGTCCCCACTGCTGAACGCCATACCGCAGACACTGCGCGGGCTCTCCGGCTCCGGGGGTGCGCAGGCCTCGCCGATCGGTGCGCTGGCCTCGGCGCAGAGCACCGACCCGGCGGCGCAGGCCGCCTCCTACATCGAGACGTTGGCGCGCACGGTCCTGCCCGCCAACGACACCAACATCTCGGTGCTCTACGGCATGGGCCAGTATGCCCGCAACCTCAACACCGACCTCGACATCTCCCAGGCCACCGGTGGCAGGGCCGGGTTCGGTTCCGGCGCAAGGGCATTGGCCGGTGCTGAATCGACAGCTCTGACCGAGGGCGTTCGGCCGGTGGTGGCCGCGAACGCGGGGAGCGCGCGAACTGTCGGCAAGCTCGCGGTCCCGCCGACCTGGGCCGAGGCGCTACCCGAGACCGCGCCCACCGCGTGCGCGGCGCCCACCGCCGCGTCGGCGGCCGCGGCCGCACCCGCCGGACATGGTGCCGGCGTCGCTGCGGCCGGCTTGGCCGCCGGACGGCCGGGCCGTCGCGCACCTGCCGGCCGGGCGGAGGCACCCAGCGAGCGAATCGCCGACCGACTTACCGGGATCGAGGTACGGCACTGGCATGCCGAGCCGGGCGAGCTCAAGAGCCTGTTGGGGGAGGTGGCCGGGCAACCCGGTATCCACGAGGTCTACTTGGACACCGGCGAACCGGTTCCGGGTCAGGAGTGATCGCCATGGATTTCGCCGCGCTGCCGCCGGAGGTGAATTCCGGGCGCCTGTATGCCGGCCCCGGATCGGGACCGATGCTGGCCGCTGCAACGGCGTGGGCGCGTCTGGCCGCCGAAACCGGTTCGGCCGCCAGGGCCTACCGGTCGGTGCTGACCGGCCTGACCGACCAGGGGTGGCTGGGACCGACGTCGCAGGCGATGGCGGCCGCCGTGACGCCCTACCTGGCCTGGCTCGACGCCACCGCGGCGCTGGCCGAGCAGACCGCCGCGCGAGCCATCGCGGCCGGAGCCGCGTTCGACCAGGCCTATGCGGCCGTCGCGCCCCCGCCGGTGATCGCCGCGAATCGCAGCGCGCAGACGACTTTGGTCGCGACGAACGTGCTCGGGCAGAACAGCGCGGCGATCGCGGCGCTCGACGCCGAGTACGCCCAGCTGTGGGTGCAGGATGCGATCGCGATGTACGGCTACGCGGCCCAGTCGGCGGCCGCGACCACACTGACCCCGTTCACCGAACCACCGGCGACCACCGATCCTGCGGGTCTGGGCGGACAGGCGGCGGCAGTCGCCGCGGCCACCGCGGGCAGTGCACACGACCAGCTGTCGCGGCTGATCACCGCGATACCGCAGGCGCTGAATGGGCTTGCTCCGGCGGCGGGGCTTGCAGCGGCGTCGACGCAACCGGCACAGACCGCCACCGCGCTGTCGTTGACCCAGGTCGTCTCGTATGTCGAGCTGGTGGCCAAGAGCATCGTGCCGTTCAACGATGCGATCAAGACCATCCTTTACGGACTGATCCAATACTCACGCAATCTCACTATCGACCTCGACATCGCCGCGGCCACCGGCGGCAGCGCCGGATTCGGTTCCGGTGCAACGGTGCTGGCCGCCGATGCGTCCATCCCGGTCGGCTCCGCGCCGATCTCGGCCGGCGCGGGCAATGCGGGCACGATCGGCAGGCTCAGTGTCCCGCCGAACTGGGTGACGACCGCGCCGGTGGCCAAGATGGCGGCCGTCGCGTTGCCGGGTGCCGGGCCGGCGGCGGCGCCGGCCGCGGCTGCCGCGATTCCCACCGGGGTGTTCGGGGACCTGGCCCTGGCGGGCCTGGCGGGGCGGGCACTCACCGGCGCCGCGCCACGCAGCCGTCCCGCCGCCGCGATGAACGGCCATGCGCAGAGCCGGCTGGAACGCCTGGTCACCGAGCTGGCGGGCACCACCGAGGTGCAGCACTGGCACGTCGACCCCAGCCGCCTCGACAGCCTGCTGGAAGAGCTCGCCGAACAGCCCGGTGTGCACGCCGTACACGTCAAGCGCGACGGTCAGAACACCACCGGGCCCGATCGGCAGCCCGGCTGACGCCGGCGCTAATTCTGCTTCGACGACAGGCTCTTTCGGCGCCGGTATAGTCCGGCTGCCGAGAAGCGGTCGGTGACGCGCCGCGCCCGATTGACCATGCCAGCCACCTGGTGCACTATGGTGAGGCAAGCACCTCGTTAGGTGAGGCGTCTGCATGGATACAGGCCACTGACCCCGAACGTCGAAAGACGCCCCGGGTCAGGACAGCTCTTCCCGGATTAAGGGTTGAGCCCAAGTGGCTTCCGGGTCTGCATTGTTTGCGCAGGCCAGGACACGCCGTGCAGTGCCGAAGCTCTGACGAGAGGGGTGCGGGGTCCGGCCGTGTCGCCGGGCGCATTCACCTCTTTGTGCATCAGTGCAGGCACCCGCGTGTGCCCCGGCCGAGAGGAGGTGAGAGCGACATTGAGTCCGAGTGATAGTTCCTATCCGAGATCGATGGTCGTCTCCTTCGCTCTCGGTACCGCTTTCACCAACTGATTCTCACCGGCGCTGACCTATTCGACTGGCGTGACTTCCGTTCGCGGAATGCGCCAGGATTCGGCATGTCCTGAAATCGCTTGATGGCTCAGCCTTTTCGTTGAGCGGCGATTCGCCCGTCATGCCCAGCTCCGGCATGTCGTCATGACCTGCTGCCGAGTCTCCTGCCGGCCAACACGGCTGTAAACGCGTCGGGATATCGACCGTGCCCGCACACCCGCCAAGACCACCCAACGATTCACGAAAACCCTCGATCAAAAAGGAGCAATGCCATGGACTTTGGAGCATTTCCGCCCGAGATCAACTCGGCTCGTATCTACACCGGCCCCGGCTCGGGACCGATGATGGCCGCCGCAGGGGCCTGGGACAAGATGGCCGCCGAACTCGGCGCGGCCGAGGCCGCCTACCAGTCGGTCATCAACGGACTCGTCAGCGAAGCCTGGATGGGGCCGGCGTCGGCGGCGATGGCCGCCGCGGCCGAGCCCTACGTCGCATGGATGGGTGCCACCGCCGCCCAGGTGGAGCAGGCTGCGGCACAGGCGAAGGCGGCCGCCGCGGCGTTCGACGCGGCGTACGCGATGACGGTTCCACCGCCGCTGATCGTGGCCAACCGCAGTCAGCTCGCGACGCTGGTGGCCACCAACTTCTTGGGACAGAACGCCGCGGCGATCGCGGCCACCGAGGCGCACTACGGCCAGATGTGGGCCCAGGACGCCGCCGCGATGTACGGCTACGCGGCCGCGTCGGCGGCGGCCACCAAGGTGACGCCGTTCAGCCCGCCGCGCGAAGTCGCCGACCCGTCGGCGCAGGGCGCCCAGCAGGCCGCGACCGCCCAGGCTGCCGGCACATCGGCCGCGTCGAACGCGCAATCCACGCTGTCCCAGGCGATCACGAACACCCCGCAGACGCTGCAGGCTCTCGCGGCGCCGGTGCAGCCGCCGACCACGGGAGGCGAGGCGATCAGCGCCGGCGACCTGGGCAACGCGATGACCAACCTGATGAGCAGCTCCTTCAGCCCGATGGGCCTGGCGGGCGTCACCCAGGCCGGTGCGGACATCGCGGTCATCCGCGGTGCCATGCTGGCCGCCGCCGACCCGCTGGGTTTGGGTGCGGTCGACCCGATGGACATGCTGCTGCCGAGTCTGGGCCTGCACGGCCTCGGCGCCGGCTTGGGCGGCGGGCTCGGCAACGGGTTGGGCGGGCTCGGCACCGCCTCGGCGACCATGGGTCAAGCGGCCTCGGTCGGGGGGCTGTCGGTACCGCAGTCCTGGGCCGCGGCCGTGCCGACCACCGCACCCGCCAGCGGCGTCGCGGCGACGGGGTGGACGGTCGCCGCGCACGCCGCGGAGCCCGGCGCGGCCGGTATGCCGGGGGTGCCGCTGGCGGGCGCCGGGCAAGGCCGCAACTACGGTTTCGCCGCCCCGCGCTACGGCTTCAAGCCCACGGTGATGGTTCGGCCGGTGGTCGCCGGTTAGGCCGTGTGACAGGGTTAGCTCATGCAGACGCTGAGCGTCGCCGAGTTCACGCTGCGACTGGCCGTCGGGTTGGGCTGCGGCGCGCTGATCGGGCTGGAACGGCAGTGGCGGGCCCGGATGGCGGGGCTGCGCACCAACGCGCTGGTGGCCGCCGGTGCAACGCTGTTCGTGCTGTACGGGGTCGCCGCCAACGACACCAGCTCCACCCGCGTCGCCTCCTATGTGGTGTCCGGGGTGGGGTTTCTCGGCGGTGGGGTGATCCTGCGCGAAGGGTTCAACGTCCGGGGCCTGAACACCGCGGCCACCCTGTGGTGCTCGGCCGCCGTCGGCGTGCTGGCGGCGGCGGGAAACCTGCTGTTCGCGGTGATCGGAACCGGTGCGATCGTCGGCACCCACCTGTTGTTGCGGCCGCTGGGCCGGCTCATCGACCGTGACCAGCACATCGAGGAGGACGAGCCGCAGTCGCCCTATCGGGTGCAGGTGATCTGCCGGCCGAAATCCGAGAAGTACCTGCGCGCCCAGATCGTGCAGCACACCGCCGGCAACGACCTGGTTCTGCGCGGGATCCACACCGGCCGCGCCGCCGACGACAACATCGCGCTCACCGCGTCCATGCTGTCCGACAGCCGGGCGCCGGACCGCCTCGAGCGCCTGGTCGGCGAACTGTCGCTGCAGCCGGGGGTCTATGCGGTGCACTGGCACTCCGAGGATCAGGCGGCACTGTCGCCGGAATAACGACGGACGGGACACCTCGTTAGGCTGGTGTCGGTGGAGGTGGGCACGGTGGATGCGATCGCTGGTGTGTGGTCGGTGTTGCCCGGGCCGATGCGCGACCCGGTGCTGTTCGCCATTCCGTTTTTCCTGCTGCTGCTGACTCTGGAATGGACTGCGGCCCGCAAGCTCGAAGATCTCGAACGCGGGTCCTACCGGAGCAGGGACGCATGGACGAGCATCTCGATGGGATTGGTGTCGGTGGCCACCACCGCCGGGTGGAAGTTGCTGGCGCTGCTCGGCTACGCGGCCCTCTACACCTACGTGGCGCCGTGGCACCTCTCGCCGAGGGATTGGTACACCTGGGTGATCGCCATCCTCGGGGTGGATCTGCTCTATTACACCTACCATCGGATCGCGCACCGGGTCCGGCTGATCTGGGCGACCCACCAGGCCCACCATTCCAGTCAGTACTACAACCTGGCTACCGCGCTGCGGCAGAAGTGGAACAACAGCGGAGAGATCCTGGTGTGGATTCCGTTGCCGCTGCTGGGGATTCCGCCCTGGATGGTGTTCGCCGCATTCTCGGTCAACCTGATCTACCAGTTCTGGGTGCACACCGAGCGGATCGACAAGCTGCCGCGCGTCATCGAATTCTTCTTCAACACTCCGTCGCACCACCGGGTGCACCACGGCATGGACCGCGAGTACCTGGACAAGAACTACGGCGGCATCCTGATCATCTGGGACCGGCTGTTCGGCACCTTCGCACCCGAGCGGTTCCGTCCGCACTACGGGCTGACCAAGCAGGTCGACACCTTCAACATCGTGAAACTGCAGTTCCACGAATACGCCTCGATCATCGCCGATGTGCGCGGCGCGAGCCGCTGGCGCGACCGGCTCGGATATGTGTTCGGGCCGCCCGGCTGGCAGCCGGTGCCGTCGGGAGCGGCGGAGGCGTCGGCGGCACTGCGGCAATGAGGCGCGCACCGTCCGCGGTTCGCATAGGCTTGCGACGTCGCATCAGCGCGACAACGCCCCGGCGTGTTCGGCCGCGGCGTCCCGACGGGAAGGGAACAACGTGGCACAGAGCTTGGGAGACACGCTCACCGCAGGGAAGAAGCTCGTCAAAGGCGAGTCGCTGACCTCCAAGAACGGGGCGTACACCCTGACATTGCAAGACGACGGCAATCTGGTGCTGGCTTCGCGCGGCAAGGCGGTCTGGGCCTCTGGCACCAACGGCCAGGATGTGGTGCGCGCCGAGGTGCAGCCCGACGGCAACTTCGTGCTCTACACCGCGGACAAACCCGTCTGGCACACCGACACCAAGGGCAAGAAGGACGTCAAGCTGGTGCTCCAGGACGACCGCAACCTGGTGCTGTACGCCGCCGACGGTGCCGCCTGGTCCACCAAGACCGAGACCGACGCTCCGCCGCCCCCGGCCGAAGAACCCAAGGCCGAAGCAGCCCCGGAAGCGCCCGCTGAGCCTGCTGCGCCCGCTGCGCGTAAGTACACCGTGGTCTCCGGTGACACGCTGTGGGCCATTGCCGAGCGGTTCTACGGTGACGGCAACAAATACCCGCAGATCGCCGAGGCCAGCGGTATCGCCAACCCGGACTTGATCCACCCCGGTCAGGAGTTGACGATCCCCTGACCGCCGCTGACGGCCGACGCGGCGGCCCGGAGCCCACACGGAGCCGGGCCGCTGCGCTGCGCCGGTGATTACGGCGGTCGAATCCCGGCCGGAACCGAACCGGCCCTCAACGATCGGAGTCGACGGTGCGCGGGCGCATTGTGCGGGTGCTGGCGGTGGGTGTTGCAGTCGGGGCGACGGCCGCGGCTCCGGCGATCGGCACCGCTCGCGCCGATCCGGTGCTGGTGTTTCCCGGCATGGAGATCCACCAGGACACCCACGTCTGCACGCTCGGTTACGTCGACCCGGTCATGCGCGTCGCCTTCACCGCCGGGCATTGCCGGGGGAGCGGCCCGGTCCGAGACCGGGACGGCAACGTCATCGGCACGCTGGCGACCTTCCGCGACAACACCCCCAACGGTGCCACCGTCAACACCGACCAGGTGATCGCCGACTACGAGGCGATAGTGCTGGCCGACGGCGTCGACACCAATGACATCCTTCCCGGTGGTCTGCGCCTGGAGGCCGGGCCGGACGACCACGTGGCCCCCGGCGAGCCGGTCTGCCACTTCGGCATCGTCACCGGAGAGACCTGCGGAACCGTGGAGCGGGTCAACAACGGCTGGTTCACCATGGACCACGGCGTCCGCAGCCAACAGGGTGATTCCGGTGGCCCGGTGTATGTGATCCGCGGCCCCGGCCTGGCCCGGATCGTCGGCCTGTTCAACAGCGTGTGGGGGGAGTACCCTGCCGCCGTGTCATGGTCGGCGATCTCCCAGCAGGTCCGCGAAGACGTCGGCGTGCCGACCCCCTGACATGATCCCGACGCCCCGACCACCCGTTCAGATCGCTTGGGTCACCGGTGATCTGGCCGCCACCGAAGCGATGTTGAGCGCGCTGTTGGGGGTGCGCAAATGGGTCCGCATGCCGGGGGTGCACTTCGCCCCGGACACCTGCCGTTACCGGGGCGAGCCGGCGGATTTCGTCGCCGACATCGCGCTGAGCTATCTCGGCGACATGCAGCTGGAGTTGATCGCACCGGTGAGCGGGCGCAGCCTCTACGACGACTTCCTGCGTGCCCACGGTCCGGGCCTGCACCATGTCTGCATCGAGGCCGAGGACCCCGAAAACTTCGACGTTATGCTGAACGACGCCGCCGAGCAGGGCGCCGACGTGGTTGCCCGGGGCGTGATGCCCGGCGGCATGAAATTCGCGTACGTCTCGGCTCCGGAAGCCGGCATCCCCTACCTGGAGATCGCCTACGTTCCGGCCGAGATCCGTGCGGTCTTCGACTACATCAAACAGGAGCAGCGGCAATGAGCACCCAGATCCCGGACACCACCAGTGCCGAAGCTGTTTCGGAGTGGTCCGACGACGTCGACGTCGTGGTGATCGGCTTCGGCATCGGTGGCGGCTGCGCGGCGGTCACCGCGGCAGCGGCCGGAGCCCGGGTTCTGGTGCTGGAGCGCGCGGCCGAGGCCGGCGGCACCACCGCCATGGCCGGCGGCCATTTCTACCTCGGCGGCGGCACCGCGGTCCAGGAGGCCACCGGGCACACCGACAGCCCGGACGAGATGTACAAGTACCTCGTCGCGGTGTCGCGTGAACCCGAACACGACAAGATCCGGGCCTATTGCGACGGCAGCGTCGAGCACTTCAACTGGCTCGAGGACCTGGGCATCAAGTTCGAGCGCAGTTACTACCCGGAGAAGGCGGTGATCCAGCCCAACACCGAGGGGCTGATGTTCACCGGCAACGAGAAGGTGTGGCCGTTTCTCAACGAGGCCGTTCCGGCGCCGCGCGGGCATAAGGTTCCGGTGCCCGGTGACACCCAGGGCGCCAAGATGGCGATCGACCTGCTGCTCAAGCGCGCCGAAAACCTTGGCGTGCAGATCCGATTCGAAACCGGCGCCACCGGTCTGGTCACCGATGCTTCCGGCGCCGTCGTGGGTGTCACGTGGAAGCACTTCACCGAAAGCGGTGTCATCAAAGCGAAGTCGGTGGTGATCGCCGCTGGCGGCTTCGTGATGAATCCGGAGATGGTCGCTCAGTACACGCCGAAGCTGGCGGAGAAGCCGTTCGTGCTGGGCAACACCTATGACGACGGCTTGGGCATCCGGATGGGGATGTCGGTGGGCGCCGCCACCAAGCACATGGACCAGATCTTCATCACCGCACCGGTCTATCCGCCCTCGATCCTGCTCACCGGGATCATCGTCAACAAAGAGGGCAAGCGTTTCGTCGCCGAAGACTCGTATCACTCACGTACGTCGGGGTTCGTCATGGACCAGCCCGACAGCGCGGCGTTCCTGATCGTGGACGAGGCGCACATGCGCAAGCCGCAAGTGCCCTTGGTTCCGCTGATCGACGGTTGGGAGTCGGTACCGGAAATGGAAGCGGCACTTGGTATTCCGGAGGGAAACCTGGTGGCGACGCTGGACCGCTACAACATGTACGCGGCGCGCGGGGAGGACCCGGACTTTCACAAGCAGCCGCCGTTCCTCGCGCCGCAGGACACCGGGCCGTGGGGCGCGTTCGACCTGTCGCTGGGCAAGGCGATGTATGCCGGGTTCACCATCGGCGGGCTGGCGACCTCGGTGGACGGCCAGGTGCTGCGCGACGACGGCAGCCCGGTGCCCGGGCTCTACGCCGCCGGCGCGTGTGCGGCCAACATCGCCCAGGACGGCAAGGGCTACGCCAGCGGCACCCAGTTGGGGGAGGGTTCGTTCTTCGGCCGTCGCGCCGGGGAACACGCGGCCAGATCTCGGCGCGAGCAGGCATAGAGTCGCACTGAACGGTCTGCGCCGATGCGATTCCGCGTCTGCTCGCCGCGGGAGACTAGACCGCGGGAGACTAGGGAGACTAGACCGCGGGAGACTAGACCGGACTCACGTCCCAGCGGCCGCCCCCGAGCAACTCCAGCACCTGGTCATGGTGCTGGCGCACCGTGTGCCGGTGGCTCACGCTGACCAGGATGGTCTGGGGAAGCTCGGCGCGCAGCAGCCGGTAGAGCGTCAACTCCAGACCTTCGTCGAGCGCCGAGGTCGACTCGTCCAGGAACGCCGCCTTCGGCCGGGTCAACAGCAGCCGGGCGAACGCCACCCGCTGCTGCTCGCCGGGAGAGAGCACCTTGGCCCAATCCTCGACGTCATCGAGCCGGTCGACCAGATGCGGTAGCGCCACCTTGACCAGCGCGTCGGCGATCTCGGCGTCGGAGACCTCGCCGGCCGCCAGCGGGTAGGCCACCACCGCCCGCAGATCGCCGAGCGGAATGTAGGGCAGCTGGGAGATGAACATGGTTTCGTTGACCGCGTCGGGGCGCCGCAGGGTTCCCGACGCGTACGGCCACAGCTGGGCCAGGCTGCGCAACAGCGTGGTCTTGCCGCTGCCCGACGGCCCGGCGATCATCAGCGCGTCGCCGACCCCCAGATCGACATCCAGGGCTTCGATCAGC
>Ga0182736_1002993_pt1 | contig 11867 bp, 12 predicted proteins | sample eDN5th30CKraftBY_FD_128882 | JGI IMG/M metagenome (GOLD analysis project Ga0182736, IMG submission 128882) | Enriched backyard soil microbial communities from Emeryville, California, USA - eDNA 5th pass 30_C Kraft BY (version 2) (version 2) | ecosystem: Environmental > Terrestrial > Soil >...
CGCGCGCTCCTGCTCGCGGACCCGGCCGCGTACGCGTGGGCGGCGACGGTCGCGGCGCCGCTGCGCGCGGCGCCCGGCGGCGAGCGCGTCCCGGAGCTCCCGGTCGGCACCGAGACGCCGGCGCCGCGAGTGAACGGACGGGCGCCGGCCGACGAGCCCGCGGCGGCGGACGAGGCCGCGGCGGCGCGCGAAGCACCCGCGGCGGCGGACGAGGCCGCGGCGGCGCGCGAAGCACCCGCGACGGCGGACGAGGCCGCAGCGGCGCGCGAAGACGCGGTGGCGCCCAGCGCGCCCGCGCGATCCTCGAAGCTCGGCGGTGCGCTGCTCATCGGCGCCGCCGCGGTGATCGTGGCCGCCGTCCTGATCTTCGTCTTCACGCGCGGCGATGACCCGGAGCCCGCGACCGACGCGCCCGCTCCGACCGCGACCGCGACGGCGACCGCCGAAGCCTCGGCCAACGACATCGTCCTGCGCGGACCGGCGGGCTCGCAGGCCGTCGGCCTGATGCGGCTCTTCCAGGCCAACGACGGCACGGTGCGCTTCGCGATCGCCGCCCAGGCCGTCGAGCCGAACCGCACCGGCGAGACGTACTCGATCTGGTTCCGCAAGCACGACGGCGGCACGCGCCTGCTCGGCGACGTCAAGGACCCGGTCACCAAGAACGGCGAGCTCACCTCCGCCGGCCCCGGCAACGCCGACGTCGAAGCCTTCCCGCAGTGGTTCGCGACCTACGACACCGTGCTGGTCACGCTCGACGACCGCAACGCCAAGGCGCCGGGCAAGGTCATCCTGAGCGGGGATCTCCCGCACGGCCGGTCCGGCTGAGCCGATCCTCCAGGAACGCCCGCTCGACCTCCCCCTCGGTCAGCTCCAGCGCGGCGCGGTACGCCTCGCCCGCCTCCTCGTGGCGCCCGAGCCGGCGCAGCAGGTCCGCCCGCGTCGCCCACAGATAGCGGTAGCCGCGCAACGCATCGGCCAGCCCGTCGACGGCCTCCAACGCGACCGCGGGCCCAGACACCTCGGCCAGCACGACCGCCCGGTTGAGCGCCACGACCGGCGACGGCCAGACCCGCGCCAGGGCGTCGTAGAGCGCCAGCAGCTGCGGCCAGTCGGTCTCGGCATACGACGGCGCCGCCGCGTGCACGCCCGCGATCGCCGCCTGCAGCGTGAACCGCCCGGGCGGCCTGGCTCGCAGCGCGCCCACGATCAGCGCGTCGGCCTCGGCGATCAGCGCGCGATCCCACAGCGAGCGGTCCTGGTCGGCCAGCGGCTGCGCGCGCGTCGCCGCCCGCGCCCGCACGAGCAGCAGCAGCGCCAGCAGCCCGCACACCTCGGTCGCGTCCGGCAGCAGCGCCCGCAGCATCCGCGCCAGGTCGACCGCGCGCGCCAGCAGCTCGGCCGACAACGTCGCGTGCGCGGCGGTCCCGAGCAGGTGCACGACGGTCAGGACCGTGTCCAGCCGCGCCGGCAGCTCCGCCGCCGCGGGCACCGCGAACGGGATCCCCGCGGCCGCGATCTTCTTCTTGGCCCGCGTCAACCGCGCCGCCATCGTCGCCCGGCTGACCAGGAACGCGCTCGCGACGTCCTCGGTCGCGACCCCGCACACCAGCCGCAGCGTCAGCGCCACCTGCGCTTCCCGCGCCAGCGCCGGATGGCAGCACGTGAACACGAGCCGCAGCCGGTCGTCCGGGATCACGTCGTCCTCGGCCACCGGCTCGGCGCCGGGCTCCAGCAGCAGCGGCAGCTTGGCCTGCAGCGTGCGCCGGCGGGCAAGCGCGTTCAGCGCCCGCCGCCGTGCCGCCGTCGTCAGCCACGCGCCCGGCCGTTCCGGGACGCCCTCGCGCGCCCAGGCCGCCAGCGCGGACACGTACGCGTCCTGCACGGCGTCCTCGGCCGCGTCCAGGTCGCGCGTGACGCGCACCGTCGCGGCGAGCACGAACGCCCACTCGCGCCGGTGCGCCTCCGCGACGGCGGCCGCCGCGTTCAGTCGAGCACCTGGAACCCGAGCAGCGGCCGGACCTCCACGCCGCCCGAGGCGATCGGGACCATCCGGGCGAGCTCGAGCGCGTGGTCGAGGTCGCGGGCCTCGATGACCGTGATGCCGGCCAGGCCCTCCTTGGTCTCGATGAACGGCCCGTCGGTGACCAGGCCGTCGCGCACGACGGTCGCGGTGGCGGCTTCGCGCAGCGCGACGCCGGCGAGGACGCGCCCGCCGGCGGCGGCCATCTGCGCGTCGACGGCGCCGTGCGCCTCGAGCACCTCCGGCGGCAGCTCGTCGGGGGGCGTGGCTTCGTACATGAGGATCGCGTATTGCGGCATGCCTCTACGACAATCGCGCACCGGCGGAATCGACAAGCAGCTTCCCGGGATTCATGATCCCGGCCGGATCGCAGCGCTCCTTGACCGCCCGCAGCAGCTCGAGCCCGAGCGCGCCGACCTCCTCGCCCAGCCACGGCGCGTGGTCGCGCCCGATCGCGTGGTGGTGCGTCAACGTCCCGCCGGCGTCGAGGACCGCCCGCGTCGCGCGCTCCTTCAGGCCGGTCCACTGCGCCACCGGGTCGTCCGCCTGGCGCCCCAGCACGGTGAAGTACAGCGACGCGCCCGTCGCGTACACGTGCGAGACGTGGCAGCCGACGTGCACGCCCGGCAGCGCGTCCCGGACCGCGCCGTACACGGTGTCCAGGCGGCTCCACGACGCCGCGGTCTCGAGCGTCTCGACCAGCACGCCGCGGTCGAGCAGATCGTCGCGCAGGTGCGGCCCGGCGAAGCGCGACCGCTCCCACCCCCGCCCCGGCCCGCCGCCCAGCGGCCGCGCCCCGGCCCGCACCAGCACGCGCGCCGCGGCGGTCCGGCCGACCGCGCCCTCCCAGCCGCAGATCAGCAGGGACCGCCCCTCCAGCAGCCGCCGCCCGACCGCGCCCGTCCCCGCCAGCGCGACGTTGAGCCGCGTCTCCTCCTCGTCGGACAGCCGCGCGATGTCCGGCGCCAGCCCGTCCTGCGCGAGCCGCCGCAGCACGTCGCACCCGTCGGCGAACGACGGCAGGACCCACGCGTCGTACGCGGCCGAGCGGGCGGGCCGCACGCGCACCGCGACCCGCGTGATCACGCCGAACGCGCCCTCGGACCCGAGCACCAGCTGCCGCAGCGACGGCCCGGCGGCGGTCCCCGGCACGTCGCGCGTCGCCAGCGTCCCCGTGGGCGCGACGAAGTCCAGCGCGACCACCTGCGCGTCGAAGCGCCCGTGCCCCGTCGAGGACTGCCCGGCCGAGCGGGTCGCCGCGCACCCGCCGACCGTCGCCCACTCGTAGCTCTGCGGCACGTGCCCGAGCGCGAGCCCGTGCGCCCGCAGCGCGGCGTCCGCCTCGGGCAGCCGGATCCCGGCCTCGAAGACCGCGACCGCCGAGCGCGCGTCCACGCTCACCACGCCCTCGAGCGCGCCCAGGTCGAGCGAGATCAGCGCGCCGAAGCGCCCGCGCACCGGCTCCAGCCCGCCGACGACGCTCGTGCCGCCGCCGAACGGGACGACCGCGACGCCCTCCTCCGCGCACACGGCGAGCACGGCCGCGACGGCCTCGACGCGCTCCGGCGCCACGACCGCGTCCGGCACGTCCGCGAACGCCCCCGCCCGCTGCGCCAGCAGGTCCAGATAGGACTTGCCGCGGGCGCGCAGCACGCGCGCCTGCGCGTCCTCGCGCACCTGGGCGACCGCGGACAGCCGCTCCCGCACGGCCGCCGGCAGCGCGGACGGCGGCACCGCCAGCGTGGCCACGGGCGTCGAGACCACGTCGCCGGAGATCCCGAGCTCGGAGCGCAGCAGCGGCACGGCGTGCTCCGGCAGCGCCGGCCCCGCTCCCGGCTCGCCCCAGCCCCAGAAGACCTGCTCGCGCCTCACTCCGCGTCGTAGGCGATCAGCGCCTGCACGTCGTAGCCCTCGAGCTGCGCGCGCCCGCCCAGGAACGCCAGCTCGACCAGGAACGCGCAGCCGGCGATCACCGCGCCCGCGCCTTCCGCCAGCTCCGCCAGCGCCCGCGCCGTCCCGCCGGTCGCCAGCAGGTCGTCGTGCAGCAGCACGCGCGCGCCGTCGGCGAGCGCGTCCGCGTGCACTTCGAGCGCGTCGACGCCGTACTCGAGGATGTACTCGGCCGACACCGTGTCCCCCGGCAGCTTGCCGGGCTTGCGCGCCGGCACGAACCCGGCGCCGAGCTCGCGCGCGACCGCCGCGCCGAGGATGAACCCGCGCGCCTCGGCGGCGACCACGAGGTCGATCGCCCGCGGCCGCGCCCAGTCCGCGATCGAGGTCACCGCGGCGTCCAGGGCCGCGGCGTCGAGCAGCAGCGGCGTGATGTCCCTGAACACGATCCCCGGCTTGGGGAAGTCCGGTATGTCGCGGATGAACCCGCGCAGGTTCACCCGGGGCGCCTCGCTGTTGCCCGAAACCCGCGGCCGGGGCCCGGAATCCGCTGGCCGGGCGCGTTCATTTCGCGATCTTGCGCAGATCGCGGACGAGCAGCAGGTGCTTCAGGTGCGACGCGACCGCGGCCAGGTTCTCGAGCGCCTCGACCGCCTCCTTGCGCCGCTCGGGGTTGCGCGAGCGTAGCGCCGGGGCCAGGATCTGCTGCAGCAGCGCCGCCTCGCGCTCCGCCGACGTCTTGAAGACGCGCAGGTTGCGCCCCGCGACGCCGTAGCGCGCCAGCTCGGTCACCGCGCGCACGATCTCGAGCTCGGTCTCGTCGTAGACGCGCTTGCCGTCGCGCACCTCGCCGACCACGATCCCGAACTCCTCGAGCTCCTGCACCAGCCGCGGCTCGGCGCCGGTCTGCTCGATGATCCCCTCCAGCGTGTAGACCACGCCGCGGTCGCGCACGGACAGCGTCAGGCGGCGCAGCGCCGCGCCCGGGCGCCCGTCCGGCGTCGTCGTGGCCGCGGGCGGCGGATCGTCGATCGAGCGCCCCGCGGCCAGCTCCTGCCGGATCACGGCCAGCGGCAGGAACTCGTCGCGCTGCAGGCGCAGGATCGTCCGCAGCCGCGCGACGTCGGCCGACGAGTAGAGCCGGTAGCCACCCGGCGTGCGCCGTGGCGTCAGCAGCTTCTGGTCCTCCAGGTAGCGGATCTTCGAGATCGAGATGTCCGGGAACTCCGGCTTGAGCCCCTTGCAGACCGCCCCGATCGTCAGCGACTTCGCGGGCGGCCGGGGCGGCGGCTCCTCGACCGGCGGCTCTGTCGCGGTCTCGTCGCTCACGGCCACCTCAACGCGCCAGGTAGGTGAGCTTGTATTTGCCGACCTGGAGCTCGTCGCCGTCGGCGAGCTTGTGCGACTCGATCCGGCGCCGGTTGACGTAGGTGCCGTTGAGCGAGCCGGAGTCGTCCAGGAACCACTCGCCGCCGCGGCGCACCAGCACCGCGTGGTCGCGCGAGACGGTCACGTCGTCGAGGAAGATCTCCGCCTCCGGCGAGCGCCCGATCGTCAGCCGCTCGCCTTCGAGCGGGAACGACTGGCCGACCTTGCCGCCGCCGGACCGGATCACGAGCGCGCCGGTGGACGCCGCGACGTCGCCGACGTCGACCGGGCGCAGCTCGCCGGTCTGCTCGTCGATCATGTACGTCGCGGTCGTCGCGTCGTCGCGCTCGTCCTCGCGCACGCCGACGTACGCGCCGCAGCGCTGGCAGTAGTTCGCCCCCTCAGTGACGACGAACCCGCACTCAGGGCAGTGACGGGCCAAGGGCCGTACCTCCCCGGGAACTAGAGATCGTCGCCGGCGCCCGTTGCGCGACCGGCCAGGATGTCGGTGAGCCGCTGAACGTCCGCGCCCGAGATGACCTCCTCGCCGCCCTCGTGCTTCTTGCGCAGGCGGTTGACGAGCTCGGCGCGGAGAATGTCGATCTTGCCGTGGAGGATCCGACGGCGGTACGACACCTCCTGCTCCTCGTCAGTGAGCTGCTGGATGAGGTCCTTGAGCTCCTGATCGGAGAGTGAACCGAGATCGGGGAAGGTGTCCATCTGTAAGCGAGTCCTCTCCTCAAGGGCGACGAGACGGAAGGCGAAGCATAGCGATCATCAAGCTCAGGTCGAGCGTTGGGTCCGCGCTTGCCGGACACCGTCACGGACATAGAGAACGGTCGCACCGAGCGTGAGCGCAAGCCCCACATACAAGCATGCCAGGGCCAGCCAGTGCACCGCGCAGAGCGCGAAGAACAGCGCGGCGAACACCGGCCACACGCCCAGGCGCCCCAGCCAGTTGATCTTCAGGTCCACCCCGTGGCGCAGCGCGTAGCGGGCCAGGAGCAGCATGAACAGCTCGCGCGCGGCCAGCAGCGCGAGCGCCCAGCGCGGCAGCAGATTGAAGTTCCAGCACACGACGATGCCGCTGAGCACCAGCATGCGGTCGACCAGCGGGTCCAGCAGCGCGCCCATGCGCGAGTACTGGCCAGTGACGCGCGCGGCGATCCCGTCCAGGTAGTCGCTCCACCCGATCACCGCGAACAGGACGGCGGGCAGCGCGTCCGTGCCGCTCTCCGAGCTCAGCGCGAGCACCAGGAAGACCGGGATCAGCGCCAGCCGCACGTAGCCGATCGCGTTCGGGATCGTCCACGGGCGCAAAGGCGCCCCGGAGACGGTCTCGGGCGGCGGCGGGCCGGAGCGGTCGAGCCCGGAGAGCCGGCGGAACGTCAGCCTGCGCTTTACGGGAGCGTCGCCCACAGCTCCGCGGCGGCCTGGGCCGCGCCCTCCAAGGGGACGGAGCGCGTCTCGCGGCCGCGGCGCACCTGCGCCTCGATCTCGCCCGCCGCCAGTGTGCGCTTGCCGATCGTCAACCGCAGCGGACAGCCGAGCAGCTCGGCGTCAGCGAACTTCGCGCCGGGCCCGAGGTCGCGGTCGTCGTAGATCACGTCCAGGCCGGCGTCGCGCAGCTCGCCGTAGAGCCGCTCGGCGAGCGCGTGCTCGTCCGTGCCCTCCTTGCCGAGGCCGACCAGGTGCACGTCGAACGGCGCCAGCGAGCGCGGCCACGAGATCCCGTGGTCGTCGGCGAACTGCTCGACCGCGGCGGCCGCGATGCGCGCCGGGCCGATCCCGTAGGAGCCCATCCAGATCGGGTGCTCGTCGCCCTTCTCGTCCAGGTAGGTCGCGCCGAGCGGGACCGAGTAGCGCGTTCCGAGCTTGAAGATGTTGCCGATCTCGATCGCCGGCTCGATCCGGACCGGGCGGCCGTCCACGGTGTCCCCCGTCTCGACCACGCGCACGTCGACCTCGGTGTAGGGGAAGTCGCGGCCCGGCTTGACGCCGCGCACGTGCGCGTCCGGCCGGTTCGCGCCGGCCACGTACGACGCGCCGTTCAGCGCGGCGTCGAGCAGGATCGGCACGTCGGTGCCGACCGGGCCGATATAGCCGGCCGGGCCGATGCGCTCGGCGAACTCCTCCTCGCGCGCGGGCCGGAACGCCGTCCCGAGCGCGTTGGCGAGCTTGATGTCGTTGACCCGGTGGTCGCCGCGCACCAGCACCAGCCGCAGCTCGTCGTCTCCCACCACGATCGGGTAGGCCTTGATCAGCGCGCCCGCGGGCAGGCCCAGCAGCTCGGTGACCTGCGCGATCGTGGTCGCGCCCGGCGTCGAGACCTCCTCGAGCGCCTGCTCGGGCGGCAGCTCGACCGGCTGCGGGGTCGCGCTCGCGACTTCGACGTTGGCCGCGTAGCCGGGCGCCAGCGCGACGTCGTTCTCGCCCGCCGGGCACGGCGCCATGTACTCGTGCGCGCCGGTGCCGCCCATCATCCCGACGTCGGAGTCCACGCGGTACCACTCCAGGCCGCAGCGGTCGAAGATCCGGTCGTAGGCGACGCGGTGCTTCTCGTAGCCGACGTCGAGGCCGGCCGCGTCGCGGTCGAACGTGTACGAGTCCTTCATGATGAACTCGCGCGTGCGCAGCACGCCGGCGCGCGGGCGCAGCTCGTCACGGCCCTTGGTCTGGAAGTGGTAGAGGATCAGCGGCAGGTCGCGGTAGGAGCGCACGACCTGCGCCACGTGCGTGGTGACGATCTCCTCGTGGGTCAGCGCCAAGACCAGAGCGGCGCCCTTGCGGTCGTCGAGCTTGAACAGCTCGTCGATGTCGTAGCGGCCCGTCTTCTGCCAGATCTCCGCCGGGTTGATGACCGGCATCAGCATCTCCTGCGCGCCGATCGCGTTGAGCTCCTCGCGCACGATCTGCATGGCTTTCTGCTGCACTCGCCACCCCGCCGGGAGCCAGCTCCAGAGGCCGGCGCCGACCTGGCGGATCATGCCGGCGCGGACCAGCAACTTGTGCGACAGCGCCTCGGCATCGGCGGGGGGCTGCTTCTCGGTCGGGAGGAAGTACTGGCTCAGACGCGTCATCGGGCCGCAGAGCCTAGGTGATAGAACGCAGGAGCACTGGTTCGACGCTCCCTCGGAGGAATCCATGGCTTACGAAGTCCCGCCGCTCCCCTACGACTACGCCGCGCTCGAGCCGCACATCGACGAGGCGACGATGCGCGTGCACCATGACAAGCACCATCAGGCGTACGTCGACAAGGCCAACGCCGCGCTCGCCGGCACCGATTTCGACGGCAAGCCGATCGAGGAGGTGCTCTCCAACCTCGACGCGCTGCCGGCCGACAAGCGCAACGCGATCCGCAACAACGGCGGCGGCCACTACAACCACAGCCTCTTCTGGGAGCTGCTGTCGCCCGACGGCGGCGGCGCGCCGGACGGCGAGCTGGCCGACGCGATCAACGCCGCGTTCGGTTCCTTCGATGACTTCAAGGCCAAGTTCAAGGACGCCGGCGTGAACCAGTTCGGCTCCGGCTGGGCCTGGCTGGTGCACGACGGCTCCGGGCTGGCGATCACGAGCACGCCCAACCAGGACACGCCGCTCTCGACCGGCCAGACGCCGCTGCTGGGCGCCGACGTGTGGGAGCACGCGTACTACCTCAAGTACCAGAACAAGCGCCCGGACTACCTGGACGCGTTCTGGAACGTCGTCAACTGGCCCAAGGTCGCGGAGCTGTACGCGGCGGCCAAGTAGGTGACGGACCCCGCCGCGTTCTATACGGCGGGCTACTCGCTCGCGGACCGCGAGCAGGCGCTGCGGATGGGCCGCTGGCGCGCGCTGGGCGCGCGCTCGAAGGCGGCCCACGCCGTCGCGCTCTGCGCCCGCGCCGGGCTGGCCCCGGCGCTGGCGGTCGAGATCGGCTGCGGCGACGGCGCGCTGCTGGAGGCGCTGTCGCGCGCGTGGCCGGGCGCCGCGCTGGACGGATTCGAACTGTCCGAGCCGGCGATCGAGATCGCGCGCGAGCGGTCGATCCCGCGGGCCGGCCGGCTCGAGGCCTACGACGGTGCGCACGTGCCGGCCGCCGACGACGCGTACGACCTCGCGGTGCTCTCGCACGTGGTCGAGCACATCCCGGACCCGGCGCCGGTGCTGGCCGAGGCGGCACGGGTCGCCCGCCACGTGCTGGTCGAGGTGCCGCTGGAGGCCAACCGGTCCGCCGCGCGCCCCGCCAAGCGCGCGGAGGCGGCGCGGATCGGGCATCTGCACGCGTTCGACCGCGCGGCGGTCGACGCGCTGGTGCGCGGCGCCGGGCTGCGCCCCGTCGCCGAGCTGAGCGACCCGCTGCCCTACGAGCACCACGCGTTCTTCGCGACCTCGCGCGTGCGGCCGGCGGTCAAGTGGGCGCTGCGCACGGCCGCGTGGCGCGCCGCGCCGCGCCGCAGCGAGCGCTGGTTCACCGTGCACTACGCGGTCCTGGCCGCGCGGTGACGCCGCGTGGGGACCTCCTTCCCCGCGCGGTCACGCCGCGCGGGGCTCTCCTCCCCGCGCGGTCACGCCGCGCGGGCTCGCCTTCCCCCGCGGTCCCGGGCGCAAGCCCCTTCCGCCGCGGTGCCCCTTCCCCCGCGGTCCCGGGCGCAGACCCCTTCCCGCGCGGTGCCCCTTCCCCCGCGGTCCCGGGCGCAAGATGGGACTTTCGGCCCATGCCCCCGGAGCGCGGACGCGCGAGAGTAGGCGCGCCATGAGAGCCCTCCCGCTCGCGCTGCTCGCGGCGCTCCTGCTCGCCGCGCCGGCGGCCGCCGCGCCGGTCGCGCTCGGCCCGGGGTCTGACCCCTCGGTCGTCGTCGACGCGGCCGGCACCGCCCACATCGCGTTCGCCACCGCGGCCGGCCAGGCCTACTGCCGCCTCCCGCGCGGCGCGCGCGCCTGCGACGTGCGCAGCGACCTGTCCCAGCCGCTCGCGGCCGGCGACTTCCTCGAGCCGCCCGCGCTCTTCGACCGGCCGGACGGCACGCTGCTGATGGTGATCGCGAGCACCGAGCGCCAGCCGGTCACGAGCCTCAGCGGCCGCACCTACTACCGCGTCTCCGCCGACCGCGGCGCCACCTGGTCGGCGCCGGTCGGCGTCGCGTGGGGCAACCACGGGTTCGGCGGGATCCGCCTGACGCCCGACGGCCAGGTGGTGCTCGACGTCGCGCGCGAGGGCTCCGCCGTGTACCTGCAGCTCGCGCCGCTGAGCGGCGGCGAGACCCGCGTCGCCAGCCTCAACGACCACGGCGCGTCCGTCGCCTCCGCCGACGTCGCGCCGCTCCCCGACGGCCGCCTGCTGGCGACCTACGGCGACTACGCCAACGCGCTGCGCTGGCGCGTGTTCGCCACCGGCGACGTGTTCGACCAGGTCAGTTGGAGCCCGGCCCGGACGCTGCGCAAGGTCCAGGACCCGCAGCTCGTCACCGGCCCGCGCGGGACGTACCTCTTCGAACGCCGCTCGCCGACCTACCAGCGCACCGGCGACTACCCGGCGCCGTTCGCGTTGCGCGCCTTCGACACCGCGCGCACCCGCTGGCGCCGCGCCCGCGAAGCCGGCGCCGACCGCAGCGTCTTCGGCCCGGCCGACGCCGCGCAGGACGCCCGCGGCCGCGTGCACGTCGCCGCCGGCACGTCCAGCGGGCACACGAGCTGCATCGTCTACGCGCGCACGACGCCGAAGGGCTGGTTCGGGCGCACCACGGTTCTGACGAGGACCACGCGCGAGCCCACCGCCGTGCGCGTCGCCGCCGGCCCGAGCGGGCGCGGCGTGGTCGTCTGGGCGGACAGGACCGACGTCTGGGCGCTGCCTTTGCGCCAGGCCAAGGGCACCTACCGGGCCAAGCGCCGCCAGGCGGACCGCCCGGCCTGCACCGGCACGCGCTTCTAGACAGGGGGTGGGTCGGGAACGTCGCCTGACAGGCGACCTGACGGCCACACCCCCCGCGGGCGCGGCCGCTACGCGCGGGTGAAGCGCCGGCCGACGACGGGCGAGAGCGCCTCGTCGATCGCGTCGGCGTCCGCGCGCTGGCGCTCGGCCTCGAGCTTGGCCAGCCGCTCCGGCGTCAGCTCGCCCGCGTTCTCGTTCTCGATCTTCTCCAGCCAGGCGGCGCCGGCGGCCTGCTCGGCCGCGTCGACGTCGATCCGCTTGGTGGTGACGTACTTGTCGATCTCGGCGAACAGCGCGTCGACCAGCTGCTCCTGCGGGACCTTCTTGAGCGCCTTGCCGCGCGAGAAGATCAGGCCCTCGTTCTTGGCGCCGGTGATGCCGAAGTCGGCGTGCGACGCCTCGCCGATGCCGTTGACCGCGCAGCCGAGCACGGCGACCTCGATCGGGTCCGGGTAGGCCTCCAAGCGGCGCTCGATATCGGCCACCACGGTGTCCATGTCGAACTGCAGGCGCCCGCACGTCGGGCACGCGATCAGGACCGGGCCGCGCTCGCGCAGCTTGAGCGCCTTCAGGATCTCCCAGGCGACCTTGACCTCTTCCTCGGCGTGGAAGGTGCTCAGCGAGATCCGGATCGTGTCCCCGATCCCGTCGGCCAGCAGCGTGCCGAGGCCGACCGCG
>Ga0182736_1002995_pt1 | contig 11864 bp, 13 predicted proteins | sample eDN5th30CKraftBY_FD_128882 | JGI IMG/M metagenome (GOLD analysis project Ga0182736, IMG submission 128882) | Enriched backyard soil microbial communities from Emeryville, California, USA - eDNA 5th pass 30_C Kraft BY (version 2) (version 2) | ecosystem: Environmental > Terrestrial > Soil >...
CGAAATATGGCATGTCGGAGCGGCTCGGCCACGTGGCGCTGGAGAAGGATCGGCGCACCTTCCTGACCGGGGAGGACCTGCTGCCGCCACAGGAGCGCGATTACGCCGACGAAACCGCGGCGGCCATCGATGAGGAAGTCCGGGCCATCGTCCAGGCAGCCATGCAGCGAACGGTCGATCTCCTGACAGAGCGGCGGGAGATCCTGGAGCGGACCGCACGGCGGCTCCTGGAGAAGGAAACCCTTGACGAGGCGGAACTTGCCGAGTTGGTCGGGCCCGCCGGCTCTGCATACAGGGAGCTCGCCGCGGAATAGACCGCCATGCCGACGACGAAACCCAAAAACCGTATTCTTGCCGCTCTTCCCCCCAAGGAGTGGAAGCTGATCAAGCCGCTGTGCCAGCCGATTGAGCTGATCAACGGTCGGGAGCTGACGGAGGGCGGCGAGCCGTTGACTCACGTCTATTTTCCGGAGAGCGGCATTATCTCGACAGTCAGTGTCTTCGAGTCGGGCGATGTCGCCGAAATTGCCACCACAGGCCGCGAGGGAATGGTCAGCGTTGCTGCCGTTCTCGGCGCGGACCGCGCCCTGCATCGGTCAATCGTCCAAATGCCTGGCTCCGCCTTCATGATCGACATCCAGTCCTTCCGCAGGCTGCAACGGGACCTCCCTGCGTTCCAAACCGAGCTGCTGGCTTATTCCAGAGCGTTCCTCGGGCAAATCATGCAATTCGTCGCCTGCAATGGCGTTCATTCGGTCGAGGAACGGTGCGCACGCTGGCTGCTGATGGCCCATGATCGAAGCGACGGCGATACCTTTCTCTTGACCCAGGAGTTTCTGGCGCAGATGCTGGCTGTGAGTCGCCCGGCCGTGAACCTTGTGGCCCGCACGCTTCAGCGAGCCGGCCTCATCCGGTATCATCGGGGCCAGATCACGATCCTCGACCGGCAGGGCTTGGAGGAGGTTTGCTGCGAATGCTACGGCCTGATCAGGCAGCAGTACGAGCAGCATCAGCCAGGATAACCATCAGGCGGATCATCCAATTTCATCGGACCGGACCGTCTCTTTCCATGGCTATACGGCCCAGCTATGTTAAGCAGTTGACAGACCATTCTTCCAAAGTGGCCCACAATGGAAGCTGGTAAGGCATTCTTTATGCCGGAGGAAGCGGGAGCGGCTGAGGCTCCAGGCAGGACAGCTGGCGCATGGTCCGAGGGGACGGCCGCGACCTGACTTGACGGCCCATCAACCGCGTCAGTCATAAAGGATAACAATATCTGATGTCTGCCATTGACCCCAATGACGCTGCTCCCGTGCCGACTGGCGTGCCCGGTCTTGATGATATCGTTTCCGGTGGATACGCAGCGAACCGCGCCCACCTCATCGAGGGCCGACCCGGCTCGGGCAAGACAACTTTGGGTCTGCAATTCCTATTGGACGGGGTCAGGCGAGGCGAACGTTGCCTTTACATCACCCTGTCGGAAAGCAAGCGCGAACTCCTCTCGGTGGCGGAACGCCATGGCTGGTCTCTCGAGGGCATCGAGATTTATGAACTCGTCCCTCCCGAACTGAGCTTCGACCCCAAGCAGCAGCAGAGCCTTCTTTACTCGTCCGACCTCGAGCTCGGGGAGACCGTGCATATGGTCAAAGCCGAGGTCGAGCGGGTGAAGCCGCAGCGGCTGGTCTTCGACAGCCTCTCCGAAATCCGCCTGCTGTCCCAAGGCGCGCTCCGCTACCGGCGCCAGGTGCTCGCGCTGAAGAATTTCTTTCTCCTCCACGATGCGACGGCCCTCGTCCTCGACGACCTGACCTCCGAGCAGGACGATCTGAACCTGCACAGCGTGAGCCATGCCGTGATCCGCCTCGACCAGCTCGCCCCGCTCTACGGCTCCGAGCGGCGGCGCATCCGCGTCATCAAAATGCGCGGGACGGCCTTCCGGGGTGGTTATCATGACTTCGTCATCCGCCGGGGCGGACTGCATGTCTTTCCCCGCCTGGTCGCCGCCGATTATCATCGTGAGTTCCAGCGGGAGGCGGCGAGCAGCGGCATCGCTGAACTCGACAACCTCCTTGGCGGCGGTCTCGATCCGGGGACCAGCACTCTGGTGATCGGGCCCTCCGGAGCCGGCAAGTCCTCGCTGGCCCTTGCCTTCGTGTTTGAGGCCCTCTCCCGAGGGAAGCAGGCTTTGATGGTCAGCTTCGATGAGACCAAGCACGTCCTCCTGACCCGGGCCGCCAGCATCGGCATGAACCTTGCCCCCTTTGCCGAGACCGGAGGCTTGTCCATTGCGCAGGTGGATCCGGCCGATCTGTCTCCCGGAGAGTTCGCCGGGCGGGTCCGCGACGCCGTGGAACGAGGCGTCCGGATTGTCGTCATCGACAGCCTCAGCGGATATCTGAACGCGATGCCCGAGGAGCAGTTCATGCTCTTGCAGATGCATGAGCTGCTCACCTATCTGAACCAGCAAGGCGTCATCACGATCCTGGTCCTGGCCCAGAGCGGCATGGTTGGTCAGATCGCGTCGCCTCTCGATCTCACCTATCTGAGCGATACAGTGATGCTGCTCCGCTTCTTCGAAGCCGGCGGCCGAATCCGTCGATCAATTGCGGCCATCAAGAAGCGCACCGGAGCCCATGAGAACTCCATCCGGGAGCTGTCCATTGACGAACGTGGCCTGCGCGTCGGTGAGCCGCTGGAGCAATTCCGCGGTGTGCTGACCGGTCTTCCCGCATTCCAAGGGCCAGACAGCTCTCTGTTAGGCCAGCGAGGTGGTGATGGAGCGTGAGATCCCCGTCCTCATCTTGACGCCATTGGGGCGGGACGCCACGGTCGCGGCGGGCCTTCTGGAACAAGCCGGAATTGCTTCAACGATCTGCCCTGATCTTGGTGCGCTCACGCAAGAACTCGCGCAGGCAGGCTGCGCCGTGGTTGCGGAGGAGGCTCTTGCCCATATGGACCTCACGGCCCTTGCCGATTGGGTCAGCCGCCAGCCACCGTGGTCGGATTTCCCGTTCATCCTGCTGACGCTCCGTGGCGGCTCGGCCAGCGCCCACCTGATTGAACTGCTCGGTAATGTCACCGTGCTCGAGCGACCCTTCCACCCGTCAGTCCTCGTGAATGCGGTTCGGTCCGCCCTTCGCGCAAGGCGCCGGCAACGCGAGGCTGAGGCGTACCTGGAGGAGAGGAAGCGCTCGGAAGAACATCAGGCGCTCCTCATCCGCGAGCTGCACCACCGGGTGAAGAACACCCTCGCCACCGTGTTGGCCCTCCTCCGGGCGACGGCAGGTTCGGCAAAGACGATCGACGACTTCAAGAAAGTGTTCGCGGACCGCATTCTCGCCCTGTCCAGAACGCACAGCCTGCTGGTCGAGTCCTCGTGGCGGACGGCGGCATTGGCCGACATTCTCCGCAGCGAACTGTCGCCCTACGACGAGGATGCCTGCAAGCGCGTGTCTCTCTCCGGGCCCGAGGTCGAGCTGTCCGCTGACCTCGCCGTCCCCGTCGGCATGGCGGTTCATGAGCTCACCACCAACGCCGCGAAGTACGGTGCCCTCGCCGTTCCGGAAGGACGCGTTGAGGTAACGTGGGACATCAGCGAAGCCAGCGGTGACCGTGTTCTGACGCTTCGCTGGACGGAACGGCACGGACCTCCGGTCGAGAAACCCAGCCGCACGGGGTTTGGGTCGAAGCTGATCCAGCAGGTCCTCATGCACCAATGCAAAGCGGCTCTCCGGTTTGATTTCGACCGCGATGGTCTCACCTTCTTCCTGGAGCTGCCGCTGCCGGCTACACCTGCCAATCCCGCTCCGGAACAGTCTTCGTCGGCCAATCCCGTCTCCTCAACGCGGCCCTTGTTGGGCCATGCGACGAGAGAGGCGGCACCTGTTGCCGCGCGCTGGGAGCCATGACAGCCTCTTCGTGAGCCAAGCCTGTTAGGCGCGGTCGCGGCCCGCTTCCCATCCTGGCCGGCTCCAGTCGCCACAGGACTCGCCTTTCGCAGCAGTGCCGTCTAGGCTTCGGGCCTCCGCCCTTTCTCCTGGTGCCACATGAGCCTGCAAGACCGGAGCCCGGCTGCCGATCAGCACGAACCCGCGCCGGCGGCCTCACCGGCACTCGCGCCATCCTCCCTTGTTCGGGAAGGCCTGCCGTTTCCGCTTGGGGCCACCTGGGACGGGCTCGGCGTCAACTTCGCCCTGTTCTCCGCCAACGCTACGAAGGTGGAGCTGTGCCTCTTCGACGAGACGGGCGAGCGCGAGTTGGAGCGGCTCGAGCTTCCGGAGTACACCGAGGAGGTCTGGCACGGGTACCTGCCCGACGCCCGTCCCGGCACCACTTACGCGTACCGTGTGCACGGCCCATATGAGCCCACCGCCGGTCATCGGTTTAATCCGAACAAGCTTTTGCTCGATCCTTACGCGAAGCAGATCGTGGGCGACCTCACCTGGGATCCCGCCCTGTTCGGGTACACGGTGGGCTCGCCTGATTTGGATCGGTCCTTCGACACCCGCGACAGCGCGCCGTTCATGCCCAAGTGCCGCGTGGTCGACCCGGCCTTCACCTGGGGCAACGAGCGTCGTCCACGGGTTCCATGGGACCGCACGATCGTCTATGAGGCGCACCTGCGCGGCTACACGATGCGTCATCCCGCGGTTCTGCACAGGCTGCGCGGGACGTTCTCCGGGATGATGCACAGCTCGGTGATCGACTACATCAAACGCCTCGGGGTGACGGCGGTTGAGCTCCTGCCCGTTCACGCCTTCATCGATGACGCTCATCTGATCGAGAAAGGCCTGCGGAACTACTGGGGCTACAACACCATCGGCTTTTTCGCACCTCATCCGCGCTATCTCGGAACGCCCTTCATCACCGAGTTCAAGGAGATGGTGGCCCATTTTCATGAGGCCGGCCTCGAGGTGATCCTGGACGTCGTGTATAATCACACGGCGGAAGGCAACGAACTCGGGCCGACACTGTCGTTCAGGGGCATCGACAACGCTTCCTACTATAGGCTCGCACCGGATCCGCGCTACTACATCAACGACACCGGCACCGGGAACACCGTCAATCTGAGTCATCCGCGCGTGCTGCAGATGGTCACCGACAGCCTGCGCTACTGGGCGCAGGAGATGCACGTCGACGGCTTCCGGTTCGATCTCGCGACCATCCTGGCCCGAGAGGCTCACGGGTTCGACGAGGGTGGCGGCTTCCTCGACTCCTGCCGCCAGGATCCCGTGCTAAGCCAAGTCAAACTCATCGCGGAGCCATGGGATCTCGGTCCAGGCGGCTACCAGGTCGGCCGCTTCCCGCCGGGTTGGTCGGAGTGGAACGATCGCTATCGCGATACGGTGCGGGCCTACTGGCGGGGCGACGAAGGACGGCTGCCGGATCTCGCTGCCCGGGTGACGGCATCCGGGGATCTGTTTAACCGGCGCGGCCGCAAGCCGTTCGCTTCGGTCAACTTCGTCACCGCCCATGACGGCTTCACGCTCAACGATCTTGTGTCCTACGAGCACAAACACAACGAGGCCAACGGCGAAGACAACCGCGACGGGCACGCACACAACCTGTCGGCCAACTATGGTGTCGAGGGACCCAGCTCTGATCCTGCCATTCGCGCACTCCGGTTCCGGCAGATGCGCAACATGCTCGCCACGCTGCTGTTCTCGCAAGGCACGCCGATGCTCCTGGCGGGCGATGAGTTCGCCCGCACGCAAGCCGGCAACAACAACGCCTATGCCCAAGACAACGAGGTCTCCTGGATCGATTGGGACGGGATTGACGAGGACGGGCGGGCGCTCATCTCATTCACCCGCCGCCTGATCGAGCTGCGCCACGCCCTGCCCATGCTGCGTCGCAGCCGATTTCTGACCGGCATCTACAACGAACAACTCGGTGTGAAAGACGTGACCTGGCTGAATCCGGCGGCAGAGGAAATGACGCCCGCGCATTGGCAGGACCCGCACGCACGCGCGCTGGGCATCCTTCTGGATGGCCGCGCGCAGCCGACGGGAATCAGGAGGCGCGGGAGCGAAGTGACGCTGTTCCTCGCCCTGAATGCGCATCATGACAGCGTCGGGTTCACCTTGCCGAAGGTTATCGGCGGCCAGCAGTGGAGGTGCCTCATCAATACGAACCGGATTGTTGGCGCGGGTCAGGAAGTCCTTTCGACGGAAGCGTGCTTTGAAGCCACTGGCCACTCCCTTCTCCTCTTCGAGCTGATCCCCGAGGCGCCTTCCTCAGCCGGGTTGGACCAGAGGTCTAGGAAGCCGACAGATCCGCTTGACGAGCGGCCTGTAGCCTCCACCCCGCAGGCGTGACGTACCTCAGCTCTTGACAACCTGAAACGCTCCACCCACCTCAATAATACCAAGGCTTTTCAACAGCTTGGTATTCGGGCGCCGGCGGGTGTCCGGCGCTCTCATGCCCATGTTGCTCAATGGAGGATATGGCGATGAGAACGGCGTTTGACCTTTCCCCTTTGTATCGCTCGACGGTCGGCTTCGATCGTTTGTTCGACATGCTCGACCGGGCTGCTGACGTCGAGCCGACGACCAGCGGGCCGCCCTACAATGTCGAGAAGGTTGGCGACGACCATTACCGCATTGTTATGGCGGTTGCCGGCTTCGAACCGGACGAGATTGAGATCGTCCAGAAGGACAGTGGTCTTCTCGTCTCGGGCCGGAAGCATCCTGAGGATGACGCCGTGCAGGTCCTGCATCGCGGCATCGCAGACCGTCCGTTCCGGCAGGCCTTCAATCTCGCGGACTATGTGACCGTGAGGGGAGCCAAGCTGGAGAACGGCCTGTTGGTGATCGATCTCGTGCGTGAGGTCCCGGAAGAGATGAAGCCGCGGCGGATCGAGATCGCGGGTGGCAGCGGCCCGAAGACCATCGAGCACGAGAAATCGGCTTAAAGCCCCAGGATTTGCGGAGCCGGTATGCTGGGTACCGCACCATGCCTGAGGATTGACCTGGAGTTTCCTGCCGGGCGGAAGCCGGAAGGACCTGCCCGGCCAGGAGGTGCCGGAAACGGCACAACGCGTGAGCCTTCGCTTCTAGCAAGGGAGGTGAACCATGTTCGGACTGAAGCAAAGGAGTGAACTGACTGCGATCAATATCATCAATGCCGTGCTGGCGGTGTTCCTGTTCTTCTCGCCGTGGCTCGTCGGTTTCCGCGACGTCCAGATCGCGTCCTGGAACGCCGGAATCTGTGGGTTGGCGATCGGCCTGATGGCCGCGTTCGCCCTCACCAAGCTGCAGGAGTGGGAGGAATGGAGCAATGCCGCACTCGGGCTCTGGACAGCTGTGGCGCCTTGGGTCCTGGGCTTTGCCAGTGCGGTGGCGCCCATGTGGACGCACGTGCTGGTAGGCCTTGGGGTGCTGGCATTGGCGGCTGTTGAGCTCTGGCTGATCCACGGCAGCCCACCGAGCAAGATGGCCTAAGCGCCTGCCGTGCATTCGAGCCGCGCGGGCTGGACACCGCGACCCGGAGCCGTCCGGTCCGCACGGCACGCGTCTCAGGACACAGGTGAGAGAAACGTCCGATGAAGACCGACGCTCAGTTCAGCGGCCTTCTGCTGGCGGCACTGCCCGAGTTGCGGGCGTTCGCGCTCTCGCTTACGCATGATGGCGTCTGGGCGGATGATCTCGTGCAGGAGACGATCTTGCGGGCTTGGTCCCACGCCGACCGGTTCCAAGCTGGAAGCTGCATCCACGCCTGGCTCTTCACGATCCTGCGCAACCACTTCTACTCCGAGCACCGCCGGCGGCAGCGCGAGTGCAACGATCCGCAGGGCAAGCGGGCGGCCAGCCTGCGGATTGGCCCCGAACAGCTGGCGCATCTCGAATTCGAGGAGGTCCGAACCGCACTCATGAATCTTGCGCCTTCGAACCGAGAAGCGCTGATCCTGGTTGGTGCTCAGGGCTTGTCCTACGAGGAGGCGGCCCAGATCTGCGGCGTTGCGGTGGGCACGATCAAGAGCCGGGTCAATCGGGCCCGCCTGCACCTTACTGAGCTGTTGCAGATCGAGCCCGGTCACCATTTCGGTCCCGACTCTCTTCTGAAGGCGGCGATTGGGTTCGAGGTCGGAAGCACAGGGGATGAGTAGCCCCAACGGCGCACTGCCATGCGTCGGCGTGGGACGTTCAAGGCACTGGCATTGGCTATGAACGACGTCTCAACGTATGATTTTCCGCATGGTTGTGCGCTGTCGTTCGGCTTTCCTGGTAATGACGGGAGCATGATGCATGAAGAAGGCTCGGAAACTTTATAGCAGCCCCAACGGTGATCGCTGGTACCTGATCCGCGATGTCTCTGGAGAAGTGTTCATCCGGCATGAGGCCAACATCGCCTCCGGAGGCCATGTCGCTCACATCGAAATCGGAACCTTCCTGAGTTCAGGGCGGGGACCGGAGCATCAGGAGCTGCTTCGCCTGATTGGAACGCTGGTCGAGGAACACCCTGTTTACTCGTGATGAGCATCGCAGCGGCGGAGTATGGCTGAGGGCCGCCGCCCGGCACCGGGCAGCCGGAGGCACGCCTCACGGCCGCTCGGTACGTCCTGCCGCTGTCCTCTCCCCTGGCTCGATCCGGACCCTTGTCAGAGTCGACCTGCCTTTGCGCTCATAGGTGAGTTCAACCTCCTGCCCCACGGGCATCAGGCCGATCGCGTTGCGCAACTGCGCCGCGCTCTTGACGGCAATCCCATCCACTGCAGTGACCACATCGCCTTTGGCGAGGCCTGCCCGGGCGGCCGGCGAGCCCAGCTCGACGCTGCCGATTATGGCACCCTGACCGGAGCGCGACCCCAGCGCCTCAGCGAGATCGGGCGTCAGATCCTGGATCGCAACGCCAATGCGTCCGCGCCGCACCTCGCCGTGCGCGATGATCTGGTCCATGACCTGCCGGACCATGTTGATCGGCACCGCAAAGCCGATGCCGACATTGCCGCCGGTGCGCGACAGGATGGCGGTGTTGATCCCGATGAGCTTGCCGTCGAGGGTCACCAGCGCCCCGCCCGAGTTGCCCGGGTTGATCGAGGCGTCCGTCTGGATGAAATCCTCGTAACCCTCAATGCCGAGGCCCGTGCGCCCGAGGGCCGACACGATCCCGGACGTGACCGTCTGCCCGAGCCCGAACGGGTTGCCGATGGCCAGCACGAAGTCCCCTACTTCCAGGCGGTCGCTATCGCCGAAGGGCACGGCGGTGAGACGATCGGGCTTGATCCGCAGAACGGCGATGTCAGTGTCGGGGTCACGGCCGACCAGGTCCGCCGGGAAGCGCCGGTTGTCCTTGGTGGTGACCTCGATTGCAGTGGCCTTCTCGACCACGTGGTTATTGGTCAGCACGTAGCCGCGCTCCGCATCCACGATAACGCCTGAGCCCGCCGCGTGCGTCTCGCGCCGGAGAGCCTCGTCGGGAATGCCGAAGAATTTGCGGAACTGCGGATCCTGCAGCAGTGGATTGTCGACCGTCTCGACCACCCGGGTCGCGATGTTGACCACGCCCGGAGTGACGGCCCGCACGAGGGGAGCGACCGTTGCCTTCTGTGGATCCGGCACCGTGGCCCAACCAGGTACAGGCACAAAGGCTGCAGTACAGGCAAGGATCGCCGCGGCAGTCAGGTATCGGAGATGGAGAACCTTGCGTCTGTCATGTGCAATCATCACAGGACCTCCTTGCGAGCACTCTTGCTGATCTGTCCAAGCCCCGTTAAGGAAACGCTCCTTCCGTGGGAAATGGCCCAGGAAAACGGTTTGCTCTCGGGTCCTCCCGACGCCAGCCGAGAAGCGAAATGGATCCGTGGCCGGGTTCTCCTCCTCTAAGCTGCGACGGCCATCTCATCCCAGTGGTACGGGACGATGAACGCCGCGGGTGCCGCCGGGTCGGGGCTCCGCTCCATGGTGACCAGCCGCAGGGCCGCCTTGACCTCGTCCAGGCGCGAGGGCTCACCTTCCGGCATGCCCTCGGCGTCGGCAAGATCGAGCAGGTACTCGTCCCACGCCCAGCGCTGAAGGATCTCTCGCTTGCAGTTGGTCGTGAGAAGCGGATGGCGCACGACATCATGCGGCGAGACGAAGACGGATGCTGGATTGACGAAGGCGCGTTCGAGATCCGGCAGAAGCGGGGCATCGTGGCGGCGGCTGGAGCGGCTGCACAGCCATGCGGCCCATGGCACGACTCCCGCAGAGTCTGCTCCTGCTACCCACTCGCCGGTCGGTAGATCCGAGACGTCATGTGGACGGTTGGGATCGCCCTCTCCACCTCTCTCAAACCAGATACGCCCTGCAATCGGAACAGGCGGTGGTAATCGGTTGTGCGCGATCCTGATTGTCTGCTGCTCCATTGCTCTCCTCCAGATACAAGTCGATCGATGATGGGTTTGGGAACCTCAATTGACCGGAAATGGCCCGAGCCACAGGCGCAGGCCGAGGCTTGCCGTGAACAGAAGCGCCGCCTCGTCCCAGGCGGTCAGGTGAGATGCCAGCGGCTGATCACCCCGCAGGGCCGCCAGGCTGGCTGAGGCAATGGCAGCGAGGAACAGCAGACCGGCGAATGCGAACGGGATCAGGTGCCTTGGTCCGAGGGCGGCGGAGCAGAGACAGAATGCCACCACCGTGCAGCAGCGCTCCAGCACCTCCCGGTTGATCTCCCGCAGACTGCGGCGGCCTCCATGCGGGTTGAGCCAGTCCGGCAGACGGGGCCAGTCACGAGGATTGAATGGAATCACGGCATCCTCCCCGCTTAGTGGAGCGCGCCTCTGTCGAGCGCCTGCAGGGCGTCGAGGATGTCGTCCAGTGCCACGAGAGCACCCGTCCCGGGCAGCTTACGCCAGTTCGGCAGGTTCTCCACGGCACAGGCATCCGAAGCCCAGCCGGCGAGGATTTCCCGCTTGTCGCTGGTGCCAAGGGCTGGATGGGTCAGAACCTCCTGTGGGTCTCTTAACGAGCCGACCTTTGGGGCAAGGGACAATGTTGACGGGTCATGGGCTGAGTTCAGGTCAACGGTCGCTTGGTCCATGGTTTCCTTCCTCCATTGAGCAAAGGGCAGGCTTGGGTAGCCAATCGGCCCACCCAAGCCCGACGGCAGCGCTTGCGGTTCACGCCGCTTTGTCGTGCTCGATGGTCTTCGCGCCGCCGGTCGCAATCTTGATGCGGTGCGGCTTGAGCTCCTCCGGCACCTCGCGCACAAGATCGATCGTCAGCAGGCCGTTCTCCAACGAGGCTCCCTTCACCTTGACGTAGTCCGCCAGGCTGAAGGTCTGCTTGAAGTTGCGGGTGGCGATGCCGCGGTGCAGGTACTGGGCGTTCTCCTGCTCCGGGTGCTTGTGCCCGGCCACCAGCAGCGCGTTTTCCTTTTGGGTGATCTCGATGTCATCGGGCGAGAAGCCCGCCACCGCCATGGTGATGCGGTACTGGTCATCGCCCGTCTTCTCGACGTTGTAAGGCGGCCAGTGGGACGAAGTGTCCTGCCGGGCCGTCTGGTCGATCAGATCGAACAACCGGTCGAAGCCGACCGTGGAGCGATACAGGGGCGAAAAGTCGAAAGCCGTTCTCATAGCTACATCCTCCCGGGAGCAACGTAACCACAAGAGCGCCGGACACCCGCCGGCGCCCGATCCACCAAGCCCATCAGGAGCCTTGGCTGATGTGATGTAGGGAAAGGCTTTCCCGGTTTTCAAGGGCGCTCAGTTCGCCATCCGAGCGGATTGAGCACGGCCGTCCTGAGCGAGCCTCCACGGCGGCCAATCCGCGGTGTCCGAACGTAATCCCGGAATTGGGCTGAACGCCGCGAACAGATAGAAGCCGTTGAGGCGAACTCCGATCCGCGCCGCCTCCCGGTCGAAGCCCAGGGGCACCGGGCCG
>Ga0182736_1002996_pt1 | contig 11863 bp, 6 predicted proteins | sample eDN5th30CKraftBY_FD_128882 | JGI IMG/M metagenome (GOLD analysis project Ga0182736, IMG submission 128882) | Enriched backyard soil microbial communities from Emeryville, California, USA - eDNA 5th pass 30_C Kraft BY (version 2) (version 2) | ecosystem: Environmental > Terrestrial > Soil >...
GCGAACTACCAGACCAAGGTGCCGGCGATCGACATGTACGTGTTCAAGTCCAGCTTCCACTACGCCGACGCTGCGGCAGTCGGCGCGATCCTGCTCGTCATCGTGGCGCTGCTCGTCATCCCCTACCTGGTGCATCTCAACCGGACGGAGAAGCGAGCATGACCGCCGCCGCCGAGGCCCTAACCACCCCGATCAAGGGCGGCGCATCCGCCACCGGTGGCGGCAAGGCCGGTCGTGACCGCTTCGGCTGGGGTCGCACGCTGAAGTACCTCGCTCTGCTGTTCTTCCTGCTGATCGTCCTGATCCCCGTCTACGTGCTGATCGTGACGAGCTTCAAGGGCACCGGCGACGCCTCGCCCGTGCGGGCCTGGAACCTGCCGCAGACCTGGGTGATGGACAACTGGCAGGAGGCCTGGACCTCGCTGTCGCCCGCCATCTGGCGGACCCTGCAGATGGTGATCCCCGCGGCGCTCATCTCGTCGTTCCTCGGCTCGATGAACGGCTTCGTGCTCTCGCGCTGGCGGTTCAAGGGCGCCGACATCGTCTTCACGCTCATCCTGTTCGGGATGTTCATCCCGTACCAGGCCGTGATGATCCCGCTGTCCAAGCTCATGCAGAACGCGCACATCCCCAACGGGATCCCGTCGCTGATCATCCTGCACGTGATCTACGGCCTGCCGATCACGACGCTGATCTTCCGCAACTACTACATGTCGATCCCGAACGAGCTCATCGAGGCGGCGCGCGTGGACGGCGCGGGCATGCTCCGCACGTACGCGTCGGTGGTCCTGCCGATCTCGATCCCCTCGTTCGTCGTCGTCCTGATCTGGCAGTTCACGTCGGCCTGGAACGACTTCCTGTTCGCCGTGTTCTTCTCCTCGAGCCAGAACGGTCCCGTGACGCTCGCGCTGAACAACCTGGCCAACGGCGCGCTCCTGCAGAACTACGGGGTCTCGATGGCGGGAGCACTGCTCGCCTCGCTGCCCACGCTGCTGGTGTACGCGCTGCTCGGCAAGTACTTCGTCGGCGGCCTGATGTCCGGGTCCGTCAAGGGCTGACCCCGTACGACGACGAAGGCGCCGGCTCCCGCTGCGGGGGGCCGGCGCCTTCGCCGTCCCCCGCTCGAGCGAGTCCGCCCGTCGCGACGCTCCGCCGATTCGCCGCTCCGGTTCACCGCTCCGATTCGCCGCTCCGGTTCGTCGCTCGCCGACATCGCGCCGATTGGGCATCATCACGCCGATCCCCATCGGCGTGATGATGCCCAATCGGCGACTCGACCAGGACTGGAGCGGCCGCGGCCGACTCGGCCCGGGTCGGAGCGGCCGGGTCGGAGCGGCCGGAGTTGCAGCGGCGGGCCCGACCCGGCGGGGGTTCGAGCGGCCGGCCCCGCTCGGCCGGGTTGCAGCGGCGCCGCCCGGCTCGGGCGTGGTTGCAGCGGCGCCGCCCGGCTCGGGCGTGGAACGGCTCCGGGCGTGGAGCGGCTCGAAGCAGCTCCACGCCCGGAGGTTCCGGCCGGAGGTCGTCTCCGGGCGACCGGGTTACATCGCCGTGTCGGGGCGGTCCCGGCGGTTGCGGGCGACGACGAGCGTGACCGCGCCGGCCAGCAGCACCAGGAAGGCGATCACCCCGAGCACCGGATCGAAGCCGGTCGCACCCAGCGCGTCCGGGTCGTCGGCGGCGGTCACGTGCAGCGTCGCCTCGGCGGACAGCTCCGACTCCACCCCGACCACGACGATCGTGTGCTCGCCCACGGGCGTGGTCGTCGGGATCGTCGCGGTCACGTCGAGCTCACCGGACGCGTTCGCGTCGGTGGCCACGAGCAGCACCGGATCGGAGTGCAGCCACACCTGGACCCGCTCCCCCGGCGTGAACCCGCCGCCCTTGACGTGCACCGTCCCGCCCGCACGCACCGACCCGGCTGACAGGGACACGTGCGGCTTGCCCGGCTTGTGCGTCGGCTTCGGTGTCGGCTGACCGTGGGTCGGCTTCGGCGTCGGCTGACCGTGCGTCGGCTTGGGCGTCGGCTGGCCGTGGGTCGGCTTCGGGGTCGGCGACGTCGTCGGCGTCGGCGTGGCCGTCGGGCTCGCCGTCGGCTCGGTGCCGCCGTCGTCGTCCTGCGCCTCGACCAGCACCGCGACCGTCCGTGCCGGTACGGTCACCGTGCCGGAGGACGCGTCCCACGTGGTCTGCTTCACCACCGCGTCGGCGCCGTCGGCCTGGACCGGCGAGAGCGCGTAGTCGCGCCCGGCCAGCGTCGCGACCGACTGCGTGACCGCGGACGTCCCGGCGTTGAAGACGACGAGTGCGCCGTCGAGCGCAGGGTCGGCGTCGGTGCCCACGGTGTCGTCGATGCTCATGACGATCACCCCGGGCTGCGCGTCCGTCCCGCTGCCGGGGAACGTGACCTTCTGCTCGATCGCCGCGGCGCTGCCGAGGCGGAAGAGCCGGGACGACGAGCGCAGCCGCAGCAGGTCCTGCGCCTGGTCGGACGCCGTGGCCACCTGGGCGGCGGTCGGCTTGAGCGCCGGGTCCTCGAGCAGCGGCTGCTGGTAGGACCACTTCGCCTGGTTGTCCGCGGCCGGGGGCAGACCGTGGCCGAAGCCGTTGTCCGCACCCGTCCAGTCGATCGCGTTGAACCAGTCGCCCGAGTTGTAGCTGTTCCGGTCGAGCGACTTGCTGCGCAGCATGTCCGCCCCGGCGTGCCAGAACGACGGCGTCTGGGCGAGCGCGGTCGTCGCGAGCGACAACGTGTTCATCCGGATGCGGTCGTCCATCGACGTGGCCTGCGGCAGCTTCATGGTCAGCGAGTCCCACAGGGTCTCGTTGTCGTGCGCGTCGACGTACGTGATGACCTCGTCGGGCTCGTCGGCGTAGCCCGCGGGCTGGCCGTTGTAGTCGATCTGGCTGCCCGTGCGGACCTGCCCGTCGCTCGTCGTGAACGCGTAGTCCTTGAGGTTGCCGGCCAGGCCGAGGCGGACGAGGTCCGCGTCGTGCTGCGCCCGGGCGAGCTGCTCGGCCTCGGTCCCGTTGACCGCGGCCCCGTTCGGGTCGGTCGCGCCGCCCGAGCCGAAGCCCTGGATGCGGGGGTCCTCGTCGAACGGTCCGCCACCGCGCACGGCGTCGCGCAGCCGGTCGCTGAACGTGCCGATGCCCGTGCCGCCGAGCTGGCCTTGCGTGGCCTGCGTGAAGAGCGCGTTGTCGGCGACCTCCCCGAAGTTCCAGCCCTCGCCGTAGAGGTAGATCTTCTTGCCGTCGACGCCGTCCTTCGCGAGCGTCAGCTTGTCGAGCGCGGCCCGCGCGTCGAGCATGTTCTGCTTCGAGTGGTGGCCCATGAGGTCGAAGCGGAACCCGTCGACCTTGTACTCCTTGGCCCACAGCACCACCGAGTCGACCATGAGCTTGCCCGCCAGGGCGTGCTCGGTCGCGACGTTCTGGCAGCACGTGCTGGTCTCGACGGCACCCACCGAGTTGAGGCGGTGGTAGTACCCGGGCACCACCTTGTCGAGCACCGAGGTGTCGGCCTGGCCCGACGCGGAGGTGTGGTTGAACACCTCGTCGAGGACCACCTGCAGGCCGGTGGCGTGCAGCGCGCCGACCATCGTGCGGAACTCGCTCACGCGGGACGCACCGTCGGGGTTCACCGCGTAGGAGCCCTCGGGCGCCTGGTAGTGGTACGGGTCGTAGCCCCAGTTGAAGCCGTCCGCGTCGGCGACGGCCGCGACGCACGCCTGCTGCTCGGTCGCCGCCGGACCGTACGACGCGAGGTCGCAGTCCGGCGTGGCCTGGTCGGACTTCTTCTCCGCGATGGTCGCGATGTCGAAGGTCGGCAGCAGGTGGACCGTGTTGAGGCCGGCCGCCGCGAGCTCGCGCAGGTGCTTCGTTCCCGCGCTGTCCTCGGCGAACGCCAGGTACGTGCCGCGCTCGTCGGCGGGGACGGTCGTGTCCTTGATCGAGAAGTCACGGACCTGGAGCTCGTAGATGGTCCGGTCGACGGCCTCCTCGACCACCGGCGCCGTGGTGTCCGCCCACAGCGCGGGCTGCGTGCTCGGGTCGTCGAGGTCGACGACGACCGAGTGGGTGGAGTTCGTCGTGAGCGCGACCGAGTACGGGTCGGTCACGACGTTGTGCTCGACCTGGTCGGTCGAGGGGACGTAGACGGTGACGTCGTACCGGTACGCGGCACCCTTCCAGGCGTCGTCGCCGTGCACGCGCCACACGCCGTCGGCGGAGCGTTCCGCCTGGATGCGCTGCGGCTCGCCGGCCGTGCCGTCGGTCCACAGGAGCAGGTCGACGTCCTTGGCGGTCGGCGCCCACAGCGCGAACGTCGGGTCACCGCCGTGCCACGTGATGCCGAGGTCGGCGTCGTCGGCCGCCTGCGCGTACAGGTCGTCGACCACGCCCGGGATCTGCACCCCGGTCCACGCCGACGGCCCGTCGTCGCCCGACTGCAGCACCGCGAGCTGACCCGTGAGCAGGTCGGCGGCGTCGCCGTCCACCGTGAGCGCGACGTAGCCGGTCAGCGCCGGGTACTCGTCGGTCACCGCGGTGGGCAGACCGGCCGGGTCGTAGGTCAGCGCGAGGCCCGCGCCGCCGGTCACCACGCCGTCGGTCAGCTCGAGGCCGCCCGTGGCCGCGTGGTACAGCGACCACGTCAGGTCGGCCGGGTCGGCGCCCTCGGGCAGCAGATCACGCGGCCAGGCGAGCGTGTCCTGCGTGACCCAGTGGGCGCGCTGCTGACCGGTGCCCGGCAGCGGCGGGTCGGTGACCGTCACGGTCAGGACGTGGGTCGCCGAGTCGAAGGTGAACAGCACCTGCTTGCCCGTGGTGGCCGAGAACGTGATGTTGTCCCCGCCTGCCACGCCGCCGGCGCCCCAGTTCACATCCCAGCTGCCCTGGGTCGTCTTGACCTCGTACGAGCCCGTCGGGATCTTCGTCGTCGCGAACGTGTACGTGCCGTCACCGTCCGGGTCCTGCAGCCAGGCCGCGAGGCACTCGGGCTGCCAGTCCCCCGAGCAGCCGAGCTCGGACTGGAAGCTCCCGGCAAGCGTGTACAACGGGCCGTTCGCGGTGCTCGTGAACGCGTGGGTCACCGGGTCGTAGACGAAGGTGACGTCGGTCGTCGCGGTCAACGAGTACGCCGCGTTGCCTCCGTCGCGCACTCCGCCGACGCCGTAGTTCTCGGTCCACGAGCCGCCGATCGCGACCTTGTACTCGTAGTCGCCGGCGGGCAGCGTGAACGTGCCCGCGTAGACGCCGCCCGGCTGCTTGGTGAGCACGGCCTGGGTGCAGTCCGGCGCCCAGTCACCCGCGCACCCCATCTCGGAGTTGTGGCTGCCCGGGACGGTGACGAGCAGGTCACCGCCGCTGCCCGGGTCGGTGGGCGGCTGGGCCGCGTCGATGCTCAGGACGCCCGACGAGGTGTCGAGGCTGAATGTCACCGTCGGCGTCTCGGCCGTCACGGAGAACGCGACGTTGCCGCCCGACGAGGTGCCGTAGCTGGTGTCCCAGCTGAAGTCCCGGATCGCCTTGGCCTCGTAGGTGCCGGCCGGGATCGCCGACGTCGTGTACGTCCAGGTGCCGTCGCCGTCCGCGTCCGCGAGCAGACCGGTGAGGCAGTTCTGGTTCCAGTTCGCCGTGCAGCCCAGCGCCTGCTGGAAGTCACCGGCGACCGTGTAGACGGCACCCGCGGCGTCGTTGGTGACGCGGTGGGTGTTCGGGTCGTACCAGAACGTCACCGCACGGTCCGGGTCGGTGACCGTGTAGGAGATGTTGCCGGACGCCGAGTTCTTGATGCCGTCGACGCCGTAGTTCTCGTTCCAGCCACCGTTCTCGTCCCCAGCGGCCTCGTGGAAGGCTGCGCCGATCGCGGCCTTGTACTGGTAGGTGCCCGCCGGGAGCTGGAAGCTCGCCGAGTACAGGCCGTTCGCCTGGAGCGTCAGCTCCGCGGCGGTGCACGTGGGCTGCCAGTCGGCCGAGCAGCCCATCTCGCTGTTGTGGTCGCCGGGGACGGTCACGATGCTCTCGGCGTCCGCCTCGACCGGCGTGCCGCCGCCGTAGCCTTCGCCCACGGTGGCATACGTGCTGGTCACCGACGTGTTGCCGCTCGCGTCGACGACCACCGCGCGGTACTCGACGAGCGAGCCGGCAGCAAGGCCGGACGTGGTGTGGAAGACGCGCGGGGCACCGGTGTCGCTCGTGCCGAGCGTGGTCCAGTCGTCGTCGCCCGCGATCCGGTAGTCGAACGTCGTCTCGGCGTACGCGTCGTCGTCGAGCGTGACGGCGACGGGGTTGAGCGCCTTGACGGGCGCGCCGGGGTCAGCGGTGAAGGTCGCCTGCGGAGCCGCCGACCGGGTCGGGAGCTCGCTCGTGGCGCGGTAGACGACCGCGGAGAGCGCGGGCACGGTCAGCGTGACGTCGCCGTCTGCCGTGATGTCGTCGTCGGCGCCGTAGATGCCCTCGAACGTGGCCGTCGGGCTCAGCGGCGAGAACGTCGCGGTCTTCGTCGTCGTCGCGTTGTTCACGGCGACCAGGTACTCGACCTTGTCGTCGCGGTCGACGCGCGAGAAGGCGTACACGCCCGTGCCGTCGGCGACGTACTGCTCGACCTGGGCGCCGTCCGCGAGCGCCGGGTTGGCCTTGCGCAGCGCGCCGAGGGCGGCGATGTCGCCGTAGAGGTCGCCGTCGGTGCCGAAGTGGTCGTCGCTGCCCATCGTCGTGCCGTCGACGAGCTTCTGGTTCGCGTACGCGGCGACCTGCGTGCCGAACATCGACTGCCGCGCGTCCTTGTCGCCGCCGGTGCCGACGAAGCCCTGCTCGTCGCCGTAGTAGACGACCGGCTGGCCGCGCGTGAGGAACATGAGCTGGTGGGCCAGCACGTCGCGCTGCTCGACGTCGCTCTTGCCGTCGAGGAAGTAGCCGATCCGGCCCATGTCGTGGTTGCCGAGGAACGTGGGCAACGCTGCCGCGCTCGAGTCGGGCATCGTGTAGTAGTCGTCGCTCGCGTACAGGCCGGCCAGGCTCTTGGCCGAGCCGCCGCCCGCGTAGCCCGAGGCCGCCGACTGGAACGCGAAGTCGAGGACCGAGCTCATGTCGGTCTGGCGGACGTACGGGCTCGTCTTGGTCGCGTCGGCGTCGTACACCTCGCCGAACATGAAGAAGTCGTCCTTGCCGATCGCGTGCGCGTGGTCCATGACCTGCTGGGTCCAGGACTGCCAGAACTCCATGTTGACGTGCTTGACCGTGTCGATGCGGAAGCCGTCGATGCCGACGTCGACCCAGTCCTCGAAGATGTCAGCCATGCCGTCGACGACCGTCTTGTTCTCGGTCATGAGGTCGTCGAGCGCACCGAAGTCACCGAGCGTCGCGGACTCGCCCGCATAGGTCGACTCGCCGCGGTTGTGGTAGAGCGTGGGGTCGTTGAGCCAGGCGGGGACCTTGACGTCCTTCTCGTCGTCCGGGACGACGGGCGTGTACGGGAAGGAGTCCGCGTTCATCGTCGGGAACGTCGTGCCGACCTTGCTCGCGAGCGTGAAGGCCGTGCCGTCGGCGTCCTTGTACGGGCTGGCCGCCTCCGAGATGTACGGGTGGGCGCCGGTCTGGGTGTACTGGATGACGTCCGCGGTGTGGTTCGCGATGATGTCGAAGTAGACCTTCATGCCCTTGGCGTGCGCCGCGTCGATGAGGTCGTCGAGCTCGTCCATCGTGCCGTAGTGCGGGTCGATCGTGGTGAAGTCCGTGACCCAGTAGCCGTGGTAGCCCGCGGACACGTCGTCGGTGCCGGCGCCCTGGACGTACTTGTTCTTGAAGGACGGCGTGAGCCAGATGGCCGTGGTGCCGAGGCCCTTGATGTAGTCGAGCTTGCTCTGCAGACCGGCGATGTCACCGCCCTCGTAGAAGCCCTTGTCCGTGGGGTCGAAGCCGGTGGTGAGGCGGTCGCCCGTGACCCCGCCCTCGTCGTTGCTCGTGTCGCCGTTGGCGAAGCGGTCGGTCATGACGAAGTAGAACTGCTGGCCGGAGCCGGGCTCGCGGACGGGCGCCTTCGGCGCCGGGTCCTCCTCGGCGTCGGCCTGCAGGTCCAGCGGCGTGAGCGACGTGCGCCCGGTCGCGAGGTCGAACTGGACGCCCAGCCGCGTCTCGCCGGCCAGCACGAGCGGGATGTTCGCGGCACCGGCGTCGCTCGCGCCGGCGAAGCCGTAGGCCTCGTCCCACGCGTGGTCGCCGACGACCTTGAACTCGTAGCTGCCCGCGGGGAGCGTGACCTCGGCGGCGTAGTGGCCGTCGCCCGTCGGGGTGAGGTCACCGTCGGTGCACGTCGGGTCCCAGTCCGCGGCGCAGCCGAGCTCGGACTGCAGGCTTCCGACCAGCGTGTACGTGTCGGCGGCGGCCGTGGCCACCTGCTGCGTGACGACCACGCCCGCGAGGGCGAGGGCGGCCGCGACGACGGCGGAGAGTGCTCGGCGGGATCGCGCGGGGGCGCTGGACATGCGGTGACTCCTTCGTCTCCACGCGGGGTCGCGTGGGCATGTGGTCCACGGGTCGGACGACGTTCGAGCGCACGGTCGCCGTCGCTGGCGGTGTGCGGTCCGGGCTGTCCGGGATGTCTGGCTGGCGATTCGCCGGGCGACGACCTCGTCGACCGGTTGGCGGCACCGTACCGGCTTGCAGCAACTTGCAGCAACCACTTGCGGCAGATCAGTCTGTGGAGCTCCTGAGGACCGGCATGACGAGGACCGCGTTCGCGACGGCGGTCGCGAACGGGCCGACCGTGCGCAGCGCATCGTGGAGCGAGATCCCGACGAAGCCGTCCAGGCACTGCACGACGACCATCGCCCCCGCGATGACCAGCAGCGATGCCCGCGAGCGCAGGTCCGGCACGAGCCCGACGGCCAGCACGGCGAGGAACAGGGCCAGGCTGCGGACCGCGGCGTAGGAGGCCGTCTCCTCGCCGGGGCCGCGGTCGACGAACGCCTCGGCGGCGAAGCCGAGCGACACCGCGGCGCTGACCGCAGTGACCGTCCACGCGACCCACCATGCACGAATCGGATTGTTCATATGCTGAATAATACAGCCACGGTAGCCTGCAGCGGTGAGCGCGATGAGCACGGGCTACCTGCTGAGCAAGGTCGGTCAGGCGATCACGGCCGACTTCGCCGACCGGATCGCTGCGACCGGCCTGCGGCCCCGCCACGTCGGCCTGCTCGCTGCCATCGCTGCGGACCGGTCGGCGTCGCAGCGCGAGCTCGGGGTCGCAGTCGGGGTAGGTCCGTCCGCGGTCGTGCCGATCGTGGACGACCTCGAGTCGCTCGGAGCCGTCGTCCGGCGGGTCGACCCCGCGAACCGACGGAGGCACGTCGTCGAGCTGACCCCGCGCGGTGGCGAGCTGCTCGAGGCCGCGCTCGCCGCGGCCCGCGCCCAGGACGACGAGCTGCTCTCCGACCTGCCGGCAGCGCAGCGCGCCGCGCTGCACGACGCACTGGTCGCGATCAGCCGGTCGACTGCCTGAGCCGGCTCACGCCTCGTCGAGCAGGTGCGCCCAGCGCTCGGCGAGCCCCGGTACCGGCTCGATCTCGATGACCTTGTCGCGGCTCGTCGGACCGGAGACCAGGCTCACCTGCCGCGGCCGCAGGCCGAGCGCGTCGGCGACGGCAGCCAGCGCCGCGCTCGTCGCCGCCCCGTCGACGGCGCGCGCGCTCACGGCGACGACGAGCCGCCCGTCGTAGGACCCCCCGACCTTGGTGCGCGAGGCACCCGGCCGGACGCGGATCGCGAAGCGCAAGACGCTCGCGTCAGACGAGGCCGAGCGCACGGACGGCGTCGCGCTCCTCGACGAGCTCGGCGACCGAGGCGTCGATCCGGGCGCGGGAGAACTCGTCGATCTCGAGCCCGGGGACGATCGTCAGCGCCCCGCCCGCCGCCGTCACCGGGAACGACGAGATCAGCCCTTCCGGCACGCCGTACGAGCCGTCCGAGACGACTCCCGCCGAGGTCCAGTCGCCGTCGGGCGTGCCGTTGACCCAGGTGTGGACGTGGTCGAGCGCCGCGTTGGCCGCGGATGCCGCCGACGACGCGCCACGCGCCTCGATGATCGCCGCGCCGCGCTTCGCGACGGTCGGGATGAAGGTGTCGCGCACCCAGGCGTCGTCGCCGACGACGTCGCGCGCGGGCCGCCCCGCGACGGTCGCGTGCGACAGGTCCGGGTACTGCGTCGCGGAGTGGTTGCCCCAGATCGTCAGGCGCGCGATGTCGTCGACGGTCGTTCCGGTGCGGCTCGCGAGCTGGGCGATCGCGCGGTTGTGGTCGAGGCGCGTCATCGCCGTGAACCGGTCGTCGGGCACGTCCGGCGCGTGCTGGGAGGCGATCCAGGCGTTCGTGTTCGCGGGGTTCCCGACGACGAGGACACGGACGTCGTCGGCCGCGCCGGCGTTGATCGCGGCACCCTGGGGGCCGAAGATCCCCCCGTTGGCGCTCAGGAGGTCGCCGCGCTCCATGCCCGGTCCGCGCGGGCGGGCGCCGACGAGCAGCGCGACGTTGGTGCCGTCGAACGCGGCCGTCGCGTCGTCGAAGATGTCGACGCCCGCGAGCAACGGGAACGCGCAGTCATCGAGCTCCATCGCGGTGCCCTCGGCCGCCTTGACCGCCTGCGGGATCTCGAGCAGGCGCAGCCGGACCTTCGTCTCCCGCCCGAGCAGGTGGCCGGCCGCGATGCGGAACAGCAGCGCGTAGCCGATCTGCCCGGCGGCTCCTGTGACGGTGACGGTGACGGGGGCTCCAGCGGGCACGTCTGCTCCTCGGCTCGTGTGGCGGGGCGCGGGCGCCCACACCTGCACGTTACCCGTGAGGGACGACATCGCGCCGTCCCGCCGGCCCCGGCCGACGCTGCGCCGCCCACGACGTTCGCACGCCTGTTCGATGTTGTGTCAGTGGTCGATGGGAGGATTCAGACATGCCGGACACCGCCACTCTCGACGCAGCCGCCGCTGTGCGCGGAGTGCTCGGCGTGCCCTGCGAGGACCTCGAGGCGCCTGGCCGCACGACCGAGGGATGGGACGACGAGCGGGTGATCGACGCGCTGATCGACGTCGAGGCTCTCGCGCGGCAGGTCGAGGCGTGGCGTGTCGCGCTCGCCACGGAGGTCGAGCGCCGGTCCGCTCGGGGGCTGGGGACCGCGGGGATGGCAGCTTCCCGTGGGTGCCGTAACGCGCGTGAGCTGCTGCGCCGCGTCACAGGTGCTGCGGACGCCTCGGTCTCGCGCTGGCTGCGCGTCGGCCGTGCCACTGAGGAGCCGCTCGGGCTGACCGGTCAGCGGTTGCCGGCCGCGTTCCCGCGCGTCGCCGAGGCACTGGCCCAGGGGCGGATCGGGCTCGACGCGGCGTCGCGGATCATCGACACCCTCAGCCCCGTCCGGCGGACGGTGGGTGACGGCCCGGTCGCCGTCGCCGAGGACGAGCTCGTCTCCGGGTGCGCCGCACCCGAACCCGGCGGGGTCTGCCCCGTGGACGCCGACTCCGTGCGCGTGCAGGCCGCCACCTGGGCCGCGTTCCTCGACCAGGACGGCACGGCGCCACCGGAGGGCGACCTGGCACGGCGGTCGCTGCGGCTCGGCGGGCTGCATCGCGGGCTGGTGCGGATCCAGGGGCTGCTCATGCCCGAGGTCGCTGCCGCGCTGCGCGCCTTCGCCGACTCCTGCACCAACCCGCGTACGCCTGACGTCGCCGGTCCGGGAGATGCCGGTTCCGCCGCCTCGCCCGCCCGCGACGGCGCCGCGATCGGGACCGATGGCCGGCCCGGTCTCGGACTCGGGACCGATGGCCGGCCCGGTCTCGGACTCGGGACCGATGGCCGGCCCGGTCTCGGACTCGCGGCC
>Ga0182736_1002997_pt1 | contig 11854 bp, 9 predicted proteins | sample eDN5th30CKraftBY_FD_128882 | JGI IMG/M metagenome (GOLD analysis project Ga0182736, IMG submission 128882) | Enriched backyard soil microbial communities from Emeryville, California, USA - eDNA 5th pass 30_C Kraft BY (version 2) (version 2) | ecosystem: Environmental > Terrestrial > Soil >...
CGCCCTGTCCCGCTCCGCCCTGTCCCAGTCCGCTCTGCGCCGCCTCGGGATGGTGCAGCTCGTACAGATGGGCGTAGCCCTCGCTGCGGTCCAGCAGTTCCTCGTGCGTACCGCGTGCGGTGATCTCGCCGTGCTCGACGAAGAGGATCTCGTCGGCATCGGTCACGGTGACCAGGTTGTGGGAGATGATCACCGTCGTGCGGCCGGTCATCAACCGGCGCAACGGCTCCAGCACACGGCGGCTGGACTCGGCGTCCAGGCCGGTGGTCGGCTCGTCGAGCAGCAGGACGGGCGCGTCGCGGATCATCGCCCGCGCGATCGCGATGCGCTGGCGCTGCCCGCCCGACAGCATCCGGCCGCGCTGGCCGATGCGGGTGTCGTAGCCGTCGGGCAGCCGGGTGATGAAGTCGTGGGCGTCGGCGGCTGCCGCGGCGGTGGCGACGTCCTCGTCGGTCGCGTCCGGGCGGCCCCACCGGATGTTGTCGGCGATCGAGCCGTCGAAGACGAGCGTCTCCTGCAGCACTACGGTGATGTTGCGGCGCAGGTCGGCCAGCCGTAGCCGGCGGATGTCGACGCCGTCGAGGCTGACCGTGCCCTGGTCCGGGTCGTAGGTGCGCATGAGCAGCTTGGTCAGCGTCGACTTGCCCGCGCCGCTCGCGCCGACGACCGCGACCTTGCGCCCCGGCGCGATGGTCAGGTCGAGGTGGCTGAGCACCTGCCGGTCGGTGCCCGGGTAGGCGAAGCTCACGCCCTGGAGAGCGATCCTGCCGGTCGCCCGGCCGATCCGGACCGGCTCGGCCGGGTCCTCGACGAGCGGCTTCTCGTCGAGGACCTCGATGATGCGCTCGGCGCTGGCGCTCGCGGCGAAGATCGAGTTGGTGAGCCCTGCGAAGCCCTGGACCGGGCCGTAGAGCTGGGTGATGTAGGCGAGGAAGACGAGCAGGCCGCCGAGGGTGATCCGGTTCTGCGAGAGCTCCCAGACGCCGATGCCGATGACGACGAGCGTCCCGATCGACTCGACCAGCGCGCTGATCGGGGAGAACATCCCCTCGATCTTGATGGCGCGCATCTGGGCGCGGAAGTTGCCGAGGTTCTGGTCGCGGAAGCGGCGGCCCTCGTCGGCGGCGCGGTCGTAGGCCTGGACGAGCGCGACGTTGCCGAAGCTCTCCTCGGCCACCGCGCTGATGGAGCCGGCCCGGCGGCGGCTCTCACGCGCGGCCGACTGGATCCGTTTCGCGAACACCCGCGCGACGAGCAGGAAGAAGGGCGCGGCGACGAGTGCCGCGAGCGCGAGCTGCCAGTTCAGGACGAACATGGCGCCCGCGTAGAAGACGATCTGGAAGCTGTAGGTCAGCGCCATGTTGACGCCGGTCAGCATGAGCTGCTCGATCGAGGAGACGTCGCCGGTCAGCCGGGAGAGCAGGTCGCCGAGCTGGCGGGTCTCGAAGTAGCCGGACGAGAGCCGGTGCAGGTGGTCGAACACCCGTTGCCGCACGGCCATCACGAACTTCTCGCCGACCCACGCCGTCATGTACTCGTCGGCGAAGTTGATCAGCCCACCGATGACGGTGATCGCGAGGAAGGCGCCCGCGATGAGCGGGAAGAGCCGGAAGTCGTGGGGGGTGAGGACGTCGTCGACGAGGATCTTGAACAGGTAGATGTTGACGGTGCCCAGCGCGGGCCCGACGCCGACCAGCGCCAGGCTGAGCAGCATCCGCCCGCGGAACGGCTTGGTGTCGGGCCAGAACCGGCGGAAGATGTGCCGGATCGGGACCTTGGCGGCCTCGCGGACGTCCGCGATCGTGCTGCGCTCGTACGGACCGTCGTCCTCGCCGTCGTCGTCCTCGCCGTCGTACGGCTCGCGGTGCGAGTCATCGTCGCGGTCGCGGTCGCGGTCGCGGTCGCGGTCGCGGTCGCGGGTGTCGGGCCGGTCGCGGGCGCCGTGCGTGTGGTCCCGGTGCTCGTGGTCGTGCTCGTGCTCGTGGTCCGGGATCTCCGAAGCCCGGCGCGGCGGGGACGGGCGTCCCCCGGCGGCGGTGGTGGACATCGACGAACTCCGTTCATGCCGACGGCCCCGCGCCGCTGGGGCTTCGCGCGGGGCCGCCGGAACCGCTACTCAGCCAGGCTGAGTCAGGCGTGCTGGTCTCTGCTGGGGCGAGAGATCAGCGGCCGCAGTGGTCGCGGTGGTGCTGGCGCTTCGACTTGCGGGCGCACGGGTCGTCGTGGTGGTGGTGACGACGGCCGTGGTGGTGTCCGTGGTGGTGGTCGTCGTCGTGGTGCGACGGCGGCTTCGGCAGCCCACAGGTCGGCTTCGGGGGCGCCGGCTTGTGCGAACGACGAACAGACATTGGCACTTCCTTTCGAACTCGTGCAGCGCGCGATTGGCGCCGCTGCACACTCTTTCGTATTCCGCACAGCCACGTTTCAGCCGACACACACATTCACCTGCCCGTCGCAACCCCCCGAACAGGTCACCCGGTCGGTGGCCAACGTCTCCCCGACCCATGGTGCGGTGGCACCGACGGCCCCCGTGGCGCTCTCCGCCGGTGCCGTCCGCGGCGGCGTTCACGCTGCTCCACACCGTCTTCGGCATGCAGTGATCATGGTTCGCCACGGACCGCCGCCCGTTGCGCCGAACGAGTGGACGCCGCACGGGTTGGCGTCCGTTCGGGGACGTGCGGGCGGCGTCGGAATGACGTGGCACCACGAAACTTTTCCGCGCGGGCGCCCTCTCCACCACCGATCCGAGTCGGCCGAATGCGCTCCGTGAGACCGTCCGTTTCGTCCCGCGACTGTTCGTCGGAATCGCGCGCGCAAACGGATCCGTGGAAATGCGCCGAACGGCGCAACGTGATTTGTCAGCCCGCGTCGACGAATGCGGAGGGTGTAACACTTGCGTGGATCGTGACGCCGTGGCGGGCGAGCAGGGTTGCGGCCACGAGAGGGTGGTCGCCCAGCGGCTCGGCGACGACGGCCGTCGGGTCGGCGGCGAGAGCCTGGTCCCGGACGCGGTCGAGCAGCCGGCCCGGGGCGAGGAACCACGGCAGGACGGCGATCCGCCGCGCCCCGCCGTCGCGGAGCCGGGAGATCGCCTCGGGGACGGTCGGTCCCGCCGAGGTGGCGAACGCGGCCGACGCCCGCGGCAGCCCGGCGGCGAGGGCGCTGACGGCGTCGTTCGCGGCGGCGTGGCTCGATCCGGCGGCGGCGAGGACGACACCGGTCCGCGGGGCGTCGGCGGCGGTGACGGCGGCGGCCAGGCGCGCCCGCGCGGCGGCGAGCAGTGCGGCGGGCTCGGCGCCCAGCACCGGGGAGACGGCGACGTCGAGGCGTGGCAGCCGCGTCGAGGCGGCCTCCACGGCGGCGGGGACGTCGACCCGGGCGTGGAACGCGGTGCCCAGCAGCAACGGCACGACCACGGCGCGCCGGTGCCCGTCGGCGGCGACGGCGTGCAGCACGTCGGGCAGCCGGGGGGCGTTGAAATCGAGGAACGACAGCCGGACGTCCAGTCCCGGCGCCTGGGCGGCGGCCTCGCGCACGAGGCGGTGCATCGTCGCCGCCGAGCGGCCGTCGCGGCTGCCGTGTGCGACGGCGACGAGCGCGGGCTCAGACACCGGCCGCGAGCCCGCGCACGCGCAGCACGCGACGCTCGATCGGCCGGAAGATCAGCAGCTCGATCCCGATGCCCACGACGAGGATCAGGAAGATCGCGGCGATGACCTTCGGCATGTCGTTGAAGTCGCTGCCTTCCTTGAGGAAGGCGCCCAGGCCGATGCCCAGCAGCGGTCCGGCCGCGATGATCTCGGCCGCCATCAGCGACCGCCAGGAGAACGCCCAGCCCTGCTTGCAGCCGGCCAGGAAGCCGGGCAGGGCCGCGGGCAGCAGGATGTGCCGCGCGGTGGCCAGCCCGCTCGCGCCGATGACCTTGCCGACACGCGGGAAGATCGGCGGGATCTGGTCGATGCCGGACACCAGGCCGTTGGCGATCGAGGGGATCGACCCGGCGAGCACGACGAAGTAGATCGTGGAGTCGGTCAGCCCGAACCAGAGCACCGCGGCGGGGACCCAGGCGACCGACGGCAGGCTCTGCAGGCCCGACAGCAGCGGGCCGATCGCCGCGCGCACGACGCGGACGCGGGCCACGAGCAGGCCGAGCGGCACGGCGATGACCAGCGCCATGGCGAAGCCCACGAACGCCCGGCTGATCGAGGTCCAGAGGATCGACAGGACCTGCCCGTCGCCGACGACGGTGGCGAACGAGTCCCACACCGCCAGCGGCGCGGGGATCTTGAACTCGGGCACGATCGCCGACGCCCAGATCAACTGCCACACGCCGATGAACAGCGCGAACGCGACGATGGGCGGCACCCCGGTCCTCAGGAACCGGCGCCACCACGGCACCCGGCGGACGGTGGGCGTGTCGAGGGCGTCGAGCCCGGCGAGCTCGGCGGCGGACTCGTCGTCGGCGAGCGGTGCGCCGGCCGGGCGCGGTGCGGTCTCAGGCTGCATGGCTCGCGATGACCTGGCGCAGCCGCCCGGTGATCTCGTCGTGGAGCCGGTCGCGGTCGTCGCCGACCGCCCACTCGCCGACGACGGTGCCGGGCCGCGACGACAGCAGCACGACGCGCTGGGCCAGCCGGACCGCCTCGCGGACGTCGTGGGTGACGAAGACGATCGTGGTGCCGGTGGCCCGCCACACCCGCAGCAGTTCACCCTGCAGGGCGTCGCGGGTGATGGCGTCGAGCGCGGCGAAGGGCTCGTCCATCAGCAGGACCCCGCCCCCGGCGCCGTCGGGCCCCGTCGCGGCGGCGAGCGCACGGGCCAGCGAGACGCGCTGGCGCATGCCGCCGGAGAGCTCGTGCGGACGCTTGTCGGCCAGGCCGTCCAGCCGGACCAGCGTGAGCAGCTCGGCGGCGCGCGCCCGCCGCGCCGACCGGGACAGCCCCGAGAGCTGCAGCGGCAGCTCCACGTTGCGGCCCGCGGTCAGCCACGGCAGGAGCGCGGCCTCCTGGAACATGAACGAGGGGGAGCCGGCCGGCCTGGTCAGCGTGCCCGCTGTGGGCTCGTCGAGCCCGGCGACCAGGTTCAGCAGCGTCGACTTGCCACAGCCCGACGCGCCGAGCAGGCACACGAACTCGCCCGGCGCGACGGCCAGGTCGACGTTCTGCAGCGCCGTCACCGCGTCGGAGCCGCTGCCGAACGTCTTGCCGACACCCTCGAGCCGCACCGCCTCCGGCTGCCCGGGGGCGGCCGGCGTACGGGTCGCGGTGGTCTCGGTCCCGGTCGTGGTGGTGGTCATCGGGCCGTCACCCTTCTCGTCTGGGGTGGGGGCGGCTCCCGGTGGGGAGCCGCCCCCGAGGGTCAGGAGCTCTTCGGCCTGTCGAGGCCCGCGGCGTCGACCGGGGGCTTGCCCGCGGCCTTCAGCACCGCGTTCACCGCCGTGACGTCGAGGAAGCCGTGCAGGTCGGTCTCCTTCTGCGTCGCGCCCGCGGTCACGCTGTCCTTGGACAGCTGCGGGAACGTCGCGGCGAGGGGATCGAGGCCGAAGGACAGCTCCGTGAAGGCCCGGTCGACGATGTTCGGTGCCAGCGCCGAGCCGGAGAGCTGCTTGATCGCGTTGTTCGCCGCGGTCTTCGCGCCGGCCGGATCGCTCGCGATGAAGTCGATGGCCTTCTGCTCACCGCGCAGCAGCGCCTCGACGGCGTCGGGGTGCTGCTGCAGGAAGGCGGTGCGGACGATCACGACGGTCGTCGGGAACTGGCCGTTCGGCCACAGCGTGCGCTCGTCGACGAGCACCGAGGCGCCCGCGTCGACGAGCCGGGAGCTCCAGGGCTCGGGCAGCCAGCCGCCCGCGATCTGGCCGGACTTGAACAGGTCGAGCGTGCGCGGGTTGTCCAGGTTCTGGACGACGACCTTGTTCGGGTCGGGCGCCGTGGCGATCTCGAGGTTGTTGGCCTTGAGCCACTTCTTCAGCGACACGTCCTGGGTGTTGCCCAGCTGCGGCGTCGCGATCGTCTTGCCCTTGAGCTGCTCGGGGCTGGTGATGTCCTTGGAGACGACGAGCTGCGCGCCCCCCGACGCGGCGCCCGCGATCAGCCGGACGGCCTCGCCGTTGGACTTGGCGAACGCGTTGATCGCCGGGCTGGACCCGATGAACGCCACGTCGAGCGAGCCGCCGAGCAGGGCGTTGACCTCGTCGGGACCCGCGTTGAACGTCTGCGTCGTCAGCTTCGTGGAGCCGAGCTCCTGCGCGAAGTAGCCCTTGTCGACGCCGATCAGCGCCGGCGCGTGGGTGATGTTCGGGAAGTATCCGAGGCGCAGCTCCGCGGCCGGCGACGTGGCGGCCGCCGACCCGGAGCCGCTGGACTCGGAGTCCGAGGCCCGCGAACAGGACGCCAGCACCCCCACCGCGGCGAGGGCGGCGAGGACGGCGATGGGAACTCTGGAACGCAGGCGCATCGGACGGGACTTCCTTTCGGGGGATGGGAAGAGCGGGGACTACGGTCCGGGGGTCGACGGCGCCCGGCTGGGCAGGTCGACCAGGACGAGTGGGTCGCCGACGAGCCCGGCGGCGAGGGTGTTGCCCGTGGGTGGGTCGATGAGCAGGAACCCGCCGGTGGCGCGGATGTCGGCGTAGTCGTCGACCGGCAGCGGGTCGGCGGTGCGCAACGCGACCCGGCCGATGTCGTTGATGGCCAGCTCGGCGGGCTGCTCGAGGGCGAACGTGTCGGTGTCGAGCCGGTCACGCAGGTCGCCGACGATCACCTGCGTCGTGCGGGTGCCGTGCTTGAGCAGTAGCCGGGCGCCGGGACGCAGTGGCTTCTCGGCGAGCCAGCACAGCGTCGCGTCCAGTTCGTCGGTGACCCGCGGCGGCGCGTCGGCGGCGGCGATGACGTCGCCGCGCGACAGGTCGATGTCGTCGGTGAGCAGGATGGTGACGCTGCGCCCGGCGGCCGCGGCCGCCAGCGGTCCGTCGGCCGTCTCGACCGATGCGACGGTGGTCCGGTGCCCACCCGGCAGCACGACGACCTCGTCGCCGGGCCGGACCGTGCCGGAGGCGACCTGGCCGGCGTAGCCGCGGTAGTCGTGCAGGTCCCCCCAGCGCGAAGCGTCAGCGGAGCGCGCATCAGCAGCGGTACGGGGACGGATCACGTACTGCACGGGGAGCCGGAACGGTGCGTCGGCCTCCGGGCCGGTGACGGGCACCGACTCCAGGTGGCCGAGCAGCGTCGGGCCCTCGTACCAGGGGGTGTGCGGGCTGCGCTCGACGACGTTGTCGCCGACCAGCGCCGACACCGGGATCGTGACGACGGCGTCGTCGGCGAAGCCCAGCGACCGGGCGAGCCCGGCGAAGTCCTTGGCGATGGCCTCCAGGACCGCCTGGTCGTAGTCGACGAGGTCGATCTTGTTGATGGCCAGGACGAGCCGCGGGACCCGCAGCAGGGCGAGCACGGCGGCGTGCCGGCGGGTCTGCTCGACGACGCCGTTGCGCGCGTCGACCAGCAGCACCGCGAGCTCGGCCGTCGACGCGCCGGTCACCGTGTTGCGGGTGTACTGCACGTGGCCCGGGGTGTCGGCGAGGACGAACTCGCGGGTCGGGGTGCCGAAGTAGCGGTAGGCGACGTCGATCGTGATGCCCTGCTCGCGCTCGGCGCGCAGGCCGTCGACCAGCAGGGACAGGTCGGGCGTCGTCAGGCCCTTGTCGACCGAGGCGCGCTGCACGGCCTCGATCTGGTCGGCCAGCACCGACTTGGTGTCGTAGAGCAGCCGGCCCACCAGGGTGGACTTGCCGTCGTCGACGGATCCGGCGGTCGCGAACCGCAGCAGGTCGCGGGTGTTCTCACCCATCAGAAGTACCCCTCACGCTTGCGGTCCTCCATCGCTGCCTCGGACAGCCGGTCGTCGGCACGGGTGGCGCCGCGCTCGGTCAGCCGCGACGCGGTGACCTCGGCGATCACCTCGTCGAGCGTCGTCGCCGTGGACTCGACGGCGCCGGTGCAGGAACCGTCGCCGACCGTCCGGTAGCGGACGGTCCGCCGCTCGAGCGTCTCGTCGCCCCGCGGCCCGCCCCACGGGCCCTCGGCCAGCCACATCCCGTCGCGGCGGAACACCTCGCGCTGGTGCGCGTAGTAGATGGACGGCAGCTCGATCCCCTCGCGCTGGATGTAGCGCCAGACGTCGAGCTCGGTCCAGTTGGAGATCGGGAAGACGCGGACGTGCTCGCCCGGCGCGTGCCGGCCGTTGTAGAGGTTCCACAGCTCCGGACGCTGCTTGCGCGGGTCCCAGCGGCCGAACGCGTCGCGCAGGCTCATGACGCGCTCCTTGGCGCGCGCCCGCTCCTCGTCGCGGCGGCCGCCGCCGAACACGGCGTCGAACTTCTTCTCGACGATCGAGTCCAGCAACGGAACCGTCTGCAGCGGGTTGCGGGTGCCGTCGGCGCGCTCGACGAGGCGCCCGTCGTCGATCCAGTCCTGGACGTGCGCGACCTCGAGCCGCAGCCCGAGCTTCGCGACGAGCGCGTCGCGGAACTCGATGACCTCCGGATAGTTGTGCCCGGTGTCGACGTGCAGCAGCGGGAACGGCACCGGTGCCGGCGCGAACGCCTTCACCGCGAGGTGCACCAGCAGCGTCGAGTCCTTGCCGCCGGAGAAGAGGATCACGGGCCGGTCGAACTCGCCCGCGACCTCGCGGAAGACGTGGATGGACTCGGACTCCAGCGCGTCGAGGGCGTCGACCGTCGGGATGCTCACGGAGGCGCTCACTGGACGTGCAGCCCGCACTCGATCTTGCCGGTGCCCGCCCAGCGCCCCGAGCGCGGGTCGGCGCCCGGCAGCGGCCTGGCCGTGCACGGCGCGCAGCCGATGGACGGGTACCCCTCACCGACCAGCGGGTTCACCAGGACTCCGTGCTCGGCGATGTAGGCCTCCATGTCGTCGTCGCTCCAGGCCGCGATCGGGTTGACCTTGACCAGGCCGAACTTCTCGTCGTAGGTGACAAGGGGGGTGGCGGCCCTGGTCGGCGCCTCGACGCGGCGGACACCGGTGACCCAGGCGTCGTAGCGGGCGAGGGTGGACTGCAGGGGCGCGACCTTGCGCAGCGCGCAGCACTGGTTGGGGTCGCGCGCGAACAGGTCCTTGCCCCACTCGGCGTCCTGCTCGGCGACCGTCTGCGCCGCCGTCGCGTTGACGATCCGCACGTCGTAGACGTGTTCGACGGCGTCGCGGGTGCCGATCGTCTCGGCGAAGTGGTAGCCGGTCTCCAGGAACAGGATCTCCACACCCGGCCTGGCCTTGGCGGCCAGGTCGACCAGTACCGCGTCCTGCATGTTGGACGCGACGACCAGCCGGTCGCCGAACGTCTCCGCCGCCCAGGCGAGCACCTGCTCGGCGGTGGCGTCGGGACCGAGCTCGTCGGCCCCGCGCTCGGCCAGCGCGCGCAGGTCGGTCTCCGTCGCGACGCTCATCGCTTGGTCACCTCGGGCACTCCGATCCCGATCATCTTCACGGTGAAGGTGCGCAGGCAGTCGGCGCAGTACCACGCGCCGTGCGGCACCTTCTCGGTCTGTTCGGCGGGGCGGAGGTCCTCCTCGCCGCAGTACGGGCAGTAGAACGGCACTGCCCTCGTCGGCGCGCTCACGCGACCTCCTCGCCTGCGTTCGTCCGCCGCGTCCGCGGACCCGCCGTGCCGAGCGCGAGCTCGGTCACGTGAGGGCGTCCTCGTCGGCGCGCAGCACCCACTGTGCGAACCGCTCGCCCTCGGTGCGCTGCGCGACGTAGTTGCGCACGATCCGGTCGACGTAGTCGCCCAGCTCGGCGCTGGTGACCTTGAGGCCGCGCAGCTTGCGGCCGAACCCGGCGTCGAGACCCAGCCCGCCGCCCAGGTGCACCTGGAAGCCCTCGACCTGGTTGCCGTCGGCGTCGGTGACGATCTGGCCCTTGAGCCCGATGTCGGCGACCTGGGTGCGCGCGCAGGAGTTGGGGCAGCCGTTGAGGTGGATCGAGATCGGGACGTCCGGGTGGACGTCGGCGAGGCGCTGCTCCAACTCGTCGACCAGCCGGATCGCCCGCTCCTTGGTCTCGACGATCGCGAGCTTGCAGAACTCGATGCCCGTGCAGGCCATAGTCGCCCGCCGCCACGGCGACGGATCGGCCTGCAGACCGAGGCCCGCGAGCTCCTCGGTGAGGGCCGCGACGCTCTCGTCGGGCACGTCGAGCACGACGATCTTCTGCTGCGGGGTGAGCCGGACCCGGCGCGAGCCGACCGACTCCGCCGCCTTGGCGAGCGCGACCAGCGTCGTCCCCGAGACCCGGCCGGACGCCGGCGCCACGCCGATGTAGTTGCGGCCGTCGGTCTGCTTGTGGACGCCGATGTGGTCGATCGGGCGCTCCGGGGTCGCGGGCGCCGGGCCGTCGACGAGCGGGCGGCCCAGGTACTCCTCCTCCAGGACCCGGCGGAACTCCGCGGCGCCCCAGTCGGCGATCAGGAACTTGATGCGGGCGCGGTGGCGCAGCCGGCGGTAGCCGTAGTCGCGGAAGACGGAGATGATCCCGGCCCACACGTCGGGGACCTCGTCGAGCGGGACCCAGGCGCCCAGCCGCTGCGCGATCTTCGGGTTCGTCGACAGCCCGCCGCCGACCCAGACGTCGAAGCCCGGCCCGTGCTCGGGGTGCACCGAGCCGATGAACGAGACGTCGTTGACCTCGTGCGCGACGTCCTGCTGCCAGGAGATGGCGGTCTTGAACTTGCGCGGCAGGTTGGAGAACTCGGGGCTGCCGATGTAGCGGTCGAGGATCGTGCGGATCGCGGGCTCGGGGTCGAGCACCTCGTCGGCGGAGATCCCGGCGACGGGGGACCCGAGGATGACGCGCGGGGTGTCGCCGCAGGCCTCGGTGGTGAGCAGGCCGACGCCCTCCAGCCGCTTCCAGATCGCCGGCATGTCCTCGATGGCGATCCAGTGGTACTGGACGTTCTGCCGGTCGGTGACGTCCGCGGTGTCGCGGGCGTACTGCTCGGAGATCTCGCCCACGACGCGCAGCTGCTCGGTGGTCAGGGCGCCGCCGTCGATGCGGACCCGGAGCATGAAGTAGCGGTCGTCGAGCTCCTCGGGCTCGAGCGCCGCGGTCCGGCCGCCGTCGATCCCGGGCTTGCGCTGGGTGTACAGACCCCACCAGCGCATCCGGCCGCGCAGGTCGGACGGGTCGATCGCGTCGAACCCCTGCTTGGAGTAGATGTTCTCGATCCGCGCACGAACGTTGAGCCCGTCGTCGTCGCGCTTGACGCGCTCGTTCGGGTTCAGCGGCTCACGGTGGCCGAGCTTCCACTGGCCCTCACCGCGCTTCGGGCGCGCAGGGGACTTCGCGGGCGGGGTGGTGGGCGGCAATTCGGGGCCTCCGGAGGAGGGCAGGGCTCACCGACCCCCGGGAATCGTGCGGCAGCGAACGACAACCGGAGCGCGGCTCACCCTGCGCCGGTGATCGATCCGTGGTGGGACGGCGGCGCGCGGGCTCAGCTCGCGCGACAGATCGCGCTGGTGACACGCTGCAGATCGACGTGGCGACGGGCCACGAGCCGCAGGGTCAGCGCATTCACGCGTTCAGGGTGCCATGTCCGGACGGCTGAGGCCAAAGACCGTCTGGCCCCTGGGAGTGTCCGGTTAATTGTCCGGACATTTCAGGGTGGGTACTCCGACGTGCTGATCCACGCGAGCGGGGGACCGCGCCGCCCGTCCCGGCCGCCGCGGATGTGACGTGATCGGTCGCACCGGCGCCTCGCCGACGCGGTCTCGGCCCGTTCGTACCCCGATGTCCGGCACCGTCCTTTTCGGACGCGCCGGCTCTCAGCGCACTCCCAGACTCGC
>Ga0182736_1002998_pt1 | contig 11852 bp, 11 predicted proteins | sample eDN5th30CKraftBY_FD_128882 | JGI IMG/M metagenome (GOLD analysis project Ga0182736, IMG submission 128882) | Enriched backyard soil microbial communities from Emeryville, California, USA - eDNA 5th pass 30_C Kraft BY (version 2) (version 2) | ecosystem: Environmental > Terrestrial > Soil >...
CGGGCGATATCGTGATCGGCGATGCCGACGGCGTGCTTGCCATTCCGCGGGCCGATGCCAAGGAAGTCGCCGCGCTGGCGCACGCACAATTCGCCCGGGAAGCCAGCATTATGGCTGCCATCGCGGATGGCAGCGTCGACCGCCGCTGGGTGGACGATCTGCTGCGCGCCAAAGGCCTTGCCCTGTAAGGGGCAAGGCTGCTGCGCGTCAGTGAACGGCGAGCGTCAGAGCAGGAAACCGACCAGCGCCTTGGTGTAGTCGGCCGGTTTCTCGACGTTCGACAGATGGGCGGCGTCGACGGCGGTGATGCGGGAGCCGGGGATCAGCTTGTGAATGGCTTCGCCGGCTTCCGGCGGCGTGGCCTTGTCCTGACTGCCGACAATGACCAGCGTCGGAGCCTTGATCGTGGTCGACGTCTCGCGAAAATCCATGTCCCGTCCGGCCTGACAGCAGGCGACGAAGCCGTCGAGGTTGGTTGCGGCAAACATCTTGCCGACGCTGTCCACCGCTGCCGGATGCTCCGCGATGAACTGCGCGGTAAACCAGCGCTGCAATTGCACCGGCGCCAGCGTGGCGACGCCTTGCTCCTGCGCGATGCGGATGCGGTCGTTCCATGGCGTCTTGTCGGGGTAGTAATAGTGCGTGTTCGAGATCACCATTTTGTTGATGCGCTCGGGCACGTTGGCGGCAATCCACTGACCGACCATGCCGCCCATGGACAGGCCGCACCAGTGAAAGGTCTTGGCGCCGGCGGCGTCGGCGACGCTGAGGGCGTCGCGGCTCAGCCGTTCCATGCTGCCTTGCGTCTTGGTGGCCGTGGATTTGCCGTGACCGCGGCGATCATAGCGCACCAGGCGGAAGTGCTTGATCAATTCCGGGACTTGCCCATCCCACATGTGCAGGTCGGTGCCGAGTGAATTGCACAGCATGAGCGCGGGCGCTCCGGCGGGGCCTTCCACCTGGTAGTAAATGCTGCATCCGTCGTCGGTCGTCACTTGAGCCATGGAAATTGTCCCGGTTTCCGCGTGATCACTTCATCCGAATGCCTGAGGCAGTCGCAATCGCGGTGTAGGTGTCGATCTCGTCCTTAACAAGCTTCTCGAACTGGGCCTGCGTCAAGGGCATTGCGCCCATGCCCAGATCGTCGAGCTTCTTGCGGATATCCGGCGCGGACAAGGCCTTGTGGAATTCCGCGTACAGCTGTTCCTTGATGGCCGCCGGCGTGGCGGACGGCACGAACAGGCCGGTCCACGAGCCGTAGACCGGCTTCTTGAAGCCGGCCTCTTCAAACGTCGGAACGTTGGGCAGCGTCGGCAGCCGTGCATTGCCGGTCACGGCGAGGCCCTGCAGCTGGCCGTCATTGATCAGCGCGATCGCGGCATTGGTCGGACACACGTAGAAGTCGACGCGGTCGGCGAGGACCTCGCGGACCGCTTCGGGCGAGCCCTTGGTGGGGATGTGCACGGCTTCGAAGCCGGCGCCAAGGCGGAACATCTCGGCGCTGAGATGCGACTGGTTGCCGGCGCCAGCGGACGAGTAATTAATCTTGCCGGGGTTCGCCTTCGCGTAGGCGATGAGATCGGCCAGGGTCTTGTGGCCTTTGGCGGGGTTGACGACGATGACCAGCGGCAGGCTGCCGAACGGAATGATCGGCGTCAGATCGGCCGAGGTGTTGAACGGCAGCGTTTCGCGGATGGCGGTCGTCACGCTGTGCGTCGAGGAATTGGCGAGCACGGTGTAGCCGTCCGGGTCGGCCTTGGCGACGACGCCCATGCCGATTGTGTTGCCGCCGCCGGGCCGATTTTCGATGACGAAGGTCTGGCCGATCTGGCGACCGACCTGATCGGTGATGAGGCGGCCGGCGACATCGGCGCCGCTGCCGGCCGACAGCGGGACGATGACGCGTATCGGCTTGCTGGGCCACGTCTGCGCCGTGGCCGAGGCGACCGTGAAGGAAACGCAGAACAGCGCGGAGCCGATCAACCGAGTGATAAAAAGCATATTTCCCCCATTCGAATTATGTCGCCTGACCTTCGCAAGGTGACAGGTTCGTCATTGCGGCGCTTCGGCCTTGGCGCATCATGCAACAGCAACAATCAAAATAAAGCGATTAAAACTCATACCGAGTCATCGCAAAAAGAAATAAAGGGTGGCGTACGGTTTCTACGATGCCGGGCCCACAACCGGTATCTGCGGAGGCTCGCGCTGTGAAGTCGGTGCAACCGGGACGCGCCGGCTACTTTCGTGTGAAAGCCGTCGGCTTGGCGCCCCAGCCGTTCATGCAAAGGACCAGAGCCTTCTCGAGGCGTTTGATGCCGGCGTTTAAATTCGGGTCCTTGGTCATGAGCCAACGCCGAAGCTCGACCTGGAAGATACAAAAGGCGATCCAGCCGGCAAACTCCGGCTCGCAGTCGAGAGCAATCTCTCTCGACTGCTGAGCCTTGCTCACAACCGAACCGACGAGTTCGATGTTGCGCTCGCGTGTGCGCTGAAACAGCTTGGCCTGGCTACCGGAGTCGTAAAATGTCATCTCCCGGAGCAGGAGACGCGAAAGCGCGGGCTGTCTGGCATAGTAACGGTAGTGCTGACGAAAGATTGCCAGGAGGTTTTCCAGGCAGGAGGCCTTGTCCGAGATACCCGCTTCGCATTTGCGGGTCACTTCATCCAGTTCGTCATTGGCGACCAGGAACAACAGGTCGCGCTTGTTCTCCGCATAGGTGAACACCGTTCCGATTCCGACGCCGGCTCTGATCGCGATTTCCCGCGTCGTCGTCTCGTCATATCCCTTTCCAATGAAAAGCTCGCGCGTTGCTTCGCGGATGCGCTGAAGCTTCTCCAGCTTGTTCTTCTCTCGCTGCCCGGGAAGTTCGCCAGCTGTGATCGTCATAGTGTTTTGGGGCGTGCCGCTTTATTCGCGAGTCGGAGGTTGTGCGTTGCGGTAATCGAATTCTCTGCTGTTAACATGCGGCGTTGGCCTGCTCAATCGCGCTGCCCCGACACGGCTGTGTGCTGGCGCCCCGGGGCGGCAGAACGCAGGGGCCGCGTTCTTGACAACGCCGATAGCGGCATAATAAATGAGTATAGTCAAATTTGACTTCGCTCAAAAAATTGGTGCAGCGTCACGCAAGCGCCGGATAGCCGGGAGGGGCATGACGATGGAGTTCAAGCAGACGCGGCGAGTCGTCACCGGGCACGATGCACAAGGCAAGGCCGTCGTGCTCTTCGACGACCTGGCAAAGCCGAGGCAGCGCAGCCCGGGTAGCAACGCGGTCTCGATGCTGTGGGTGACCGACGAGCAGCCGATCGACATGAACGCTGCGGCGGACCGCGGCGACCGGGCCATTGGCGTGCCGCCGCTTGCCAACGGGACCATCTTCCGGATCGTGGATTTTCCGCCGACCAAGCCCGCCGAAGGTCATGTCGATCACGACAAGATTCTGAAGGCCATGGGCATTGACCCGGCGACGCAAGGCTACATGCGCCATACCAATACGCATCGCACCAAAAGCATCGATTACGCCATCGTTTTGGAGGGCGAGATCGACATGCTTCTGGACGATACCGAGGTTCGCATGAAGGCCGGCGACACCCTGGTGCAGCAGGCGACCAACCACGCCTGGGTCAATAACGGCGACAAGGTTTGCCGCGTGGCTTTTATCCTCATCGACGCCACTGCTCCGGATGCATGGGGGCAGGGCTGGGCCCCCTAGCGGGTGTTATGTCAGAATTGGCGAGAGTTATTTCGGCATTTCAGGCGGTGATCGATGAGCAATCGTGTCAGAGGCTTACGCAGCATTGAGCTGGATGTGCCCAACCCGGGCACCGCCAGCAAATTCTTCACCGAGGTATGGCGCCTCACCGAAATCGCCGGCAGCGGCAGCGGTGCCTATTTCCGCGGTACGGGCCGATACCATCATATCCTCGCCCTGCACCCTGCCAGCGGCAGCGCCGCGGTGCGGCGGGTGGTCTTTGACGCGACCGACCAGGAATCCGTCCGCGCGTTTCATACTGCGATTTCCGGGCGTGGTCATCGCTGCACGCGTCCGGCCGAGGTGAAGGCTCCCGGCGGAGGCTACGGATTCGATTTCGTGGACCAGGAGGGGCGACGTTTCGGCGTCGTCTGCGATGTCGCCGACCACAATGACGACGCCGACGTGGCCGACCGACCGCGCAAGATCGCCCATGTGAATTTCAACGCGGTCGATGTGAACGGCACGAATGCGTTCTTCATCGACAACCTCGGTTTCAGTCTGATCGACCAGTCAGGGCCGTTGTCGTTTCTGCACTGTGCGAACACCGATCACAATTCGGTTGTCGTATGTGGCGCTGCCAAGCCGACGATCAATCACATCGCCTTCGAACTGCCCGACCTGCACTCGGTCATGCGCGGTGCGGGCAGAATGCGGGACGCCGGCTATCCGATCGAATGGGGACCCGGGCGGCACGGCGCCGGCGACAATGTGTTCGCGTATTTTGCCGGGCCCGAAGAGATCCCGCTCGAATACACGTCGGACGTGATGCAGATCGACGATTCGTATGTACCGCATGGTCCCGAGTACTGGAAATGGCCGCCGGGACGGCTGGATCAGTGGGGTGTTACGCCGCCTCACTCACTGCGGTGGAAGCGTATTCAGGACATGTTGAGTTTCAGCACGGCGCCGCTCGCAGAATAGACAGGCGCTGACAGAATACCCGGTGAGCTTAGGAGGCACGTCGTACCGGACCAATAAACTAAAAACGGGAGGATGGAATGTTTGAAGGAAGCAATATCGCTGCCGTCAAAATGCGCGGTGGCTGGAATGTCGTAGCTTGTCTTTCAACGCTATTCGTTGCGGTCAGCGCCGGTTCGGCCTTTGCCCAGGAGTGGCCCACCAAGTCGATCACGGCGATATCCCCGTTCGGTCCCGGGACGTCTCTCGAAGCGGCGGCGCGACCCGTATTCGAGAAGATGTCACAGGATCTGGGGCAGGCAATCGTCATCGAACACCGGGCCGGAGCCGGGAGCGCCACCGGTTCTGCCGCGGCTGCGCGGGCAGCGCCGGACGGTTATACGCTGCTCTTGCAGTCGTCGACATTCGCCATCGTCCATTCCGTGTCGAAGGCCCGGACCTACGACACGCTCAAGGACTTCACGCCGATCGCCTCGTTTGGTGCACAGCCTTATGTTCTGGTGACCGCGCCGTCGAAGGGTTACCGGACGCTTGGCGACCTGATCAAAGCGGCGAAAACGAGTTCGGGGAAGATGAACTACGCCTCGCTCGGCGTTGGAAGCGCGCCGCACATTGCCGCGGAGCGCTTCCGTCTGGCTGCGGGCATCGAGGCCCAGAACATCGCCTTCCGCGGTCCGCCCGATGCGCTGACGGAGACCATGACGGGCCGTCTCGATTTCTATTTCACGGCCCTGGGCAGCGCTCTCAGCTTGATCAAAGACGGCAAGCTGACCGCTTTGGCCGTCAGTACCACGGCGCGCGCCAAGGAGTTGCCGGATGTTCCGACCCTCAAGGAGGCGGGACTGAAGGAAGATGGATTCGAACTCTGGCTCGGTTTCTTCGCGCCGGCCAATACGCCGGCGGACATTGTCGGGAAGCTGCATGCCTCGGCGCAGAAGGCGATGCAGGATGAGACGGTCAAGCAACGTCTGGCAGCCCTCAGCCTGACGGCGACCCCGATGACGCTGGAGCAGTTTGCAGCGTATTTCCGTAAGGATGTCGAGGACGCCGCGAAGATCGTGTCCGCGGCGAAAATCGAGGTCAACTGAAGCGCACGCCGGCGTCGCATCGGTGCCCTACGCGCCGGTGACGGCGCCGTCGCGCCGGCGGTCGGCGATGGCGGTCATAGGCGCGCCGGTTGGCGCGCGCGCGACCCATTTCGCGCTGCCGAGGTCCGCCACCGGCACTGGCGGAAGGCCTTCGCGGGCAAAGGCCGCCAGCAGAGCCTGCGGCACGCCGGGCTCATGTTGAACGACAGGCGTGGGATTTTCCGCCAGATGGTGCGGGTGCGTGCCGGGATGCAGCGCCCACCGCGGTGCGGCGACGGCTTCCTCGAGCGGCACGCCGCCGAACAGCACGGGGGCGAGAACCTGCAGGTTGACCTGCGGCTGCAAATCGCCGCCCGGGGAGGCGCCGGCCATCAGCACGCCGCCGGGATCGCTGACGATGATGCTGTGCAGCGTCTGCATCGCCCGTTTGCCGGGCCGCAGGCCGTTCGGGTGGTTGGGATCGAGGAAAAGGGCGCACAGTCGGTTGTTCATCAGGATGCCGGTATCGTCGGAGACGACGCCCGCGCCGAAGTCGGCAAAGATGCTGTTGATGAGGGATATGGCGTTGCCGTCGCTGTCGAGGATCGACAGCGTCGTCGTCTCCGGACCGTTCTCGGCGGCGAACGGGGCGAGGGGGCCCGCCGCCAGTTGGCCACGCACCATGGCCTCGGCGGTCTGCCGCGAGGTTCCGGTATCGCCCAGTAGCGCCAGCCGTTCGGCAAAGGCGATGCGGAGCGCCTTCATCTGGGCAATCGCGGCGGCTTCTCCCGTGGTTTGACCGGATGCGGCCACCAGCGCCAGCGCACGCAACAGCACCGCGCCTTGCGACACCGGCGGCTGCGTGGCGAACTCCAGCGCTCCCAGCCGCAGCGTCAGCGCCGGACCGATGTCCGCACGCACCGCTTCGAAATCGGCGGTGTCCATGATGCCGCCGGCGCGGTTGACCGTGTCGACGATGTCGCGCGCGATCGGTCCGCGATAGAAGGCGTCGGCGCCGTCGCGTGCGATGGCCTCAAGCGCGCGCGCCAGCCGTTCCTGCGGCAGCCCTTCGCCTTCGCGCAACGGCTGTGCGTCCGGCAGAAAGGCCGCGGCGAAGCCGTGCTGTTTTTCATACGCATGCCGATGCCTCGCCGATAGCATCGCCAGCCGCCGCCCGACGCGGCTGCCTCTGCGGGCGATATCGATGGCGGGCTCAAGCAGCGCCGCAAGCGGGCGTGTCGCCCAGCGTCCATGCAAGGCCTGCCACCCGGCGACCAGCCCGGGGGTCTGGATCGAGAGGGGCCCGATCGCCGGGATGCGGGGAAGGCCGCGGCCGGCGAACAGAGCGATGTCGGCGCGCCGGGGCGCGGCGCCGGTGGCATTGACCGACCAGGTTGTCGGATCGCCGGCGGATTTCAGAACGGCGAAGAGGTCGCCGCCGATCGAGACCAGATGAGGCGACGTCACACATTGCACCGCCGAGCCGGCAATGGCCGCATCGACGAGGGTGCCGCCGCTTTCGAGCACCGCCGCCGCGGTCGCCGTCGCATCGGCGCAACCCGACGCAATGACGTAGCGCCGTCCTTCAGCCTTCGTGTACGCGATCATGAACGTGACCTCGCGCGTGGCTTCGGTTTGGAACGGGCTCTCTGCTGGCGTTTTTGTTTGACCGATGTCCGTGTCGATACGCGACCGGCCCGGTCCAGCGTCGCCTTCTCCTCGAGAAGCCGCGCGGCAATCTTGCGGAGAACGTCGACCACGGCGGCGAGCGCAGGTTCGATCCGCCCCGCCGGGTAGATCGTCACGAACGAGTTGGCCGGAAGCTCGACCTGGACCGGCACCGTCGTCACCGTTCCGCTTTCCAGTTCCTGCCGGGCGGATTCGACCGGCACCAGGCTCAGGCCCAGGCCGGCCTCGGTCATTTTCACCGCCGTGGCGATGCCATTGCAGCGGATGATTTTCTTGACGCTCTGCCCGCTGCTCTTGAACCAGCCTTCGATTACCGGAATGTGCCGGCTGCCGGATTGCAGCAGGATGGTGTGTCTGGCGAGATCCTCGACGGACAGCGGTCCCCCGGTCCATGTCGGCCCGTGGGCGATCCAGGACATCGGTACGTTCCAGAACGGCTCGCTGGCGATCGCCTCCTCGAACACCGGCGCGACGACGCAGGCGATGTCGAGTTCGTGCGTTCGGACCTTGCGCACGAGATCGATCGTGGCGCCGACTTCCACGTCGAGGGAGAGTTCGGGCAGGTCGAACGCGCAGCGCTCGAGAATTTCCGGCAGCTTGTTAAAGGCGATGGTTTCGACAACGCCGAGCCGGACGTGGCCCGCAAGCGACGCGCGCGAGCCGACCTTGCGCTGGATCTCGCCGACGTCGTCGAGCACCCGCTGCGCGTAGGGCACCAGAGTGCGCCCCTTCGCCGTGATGCGGCAGGCGCGCGTCGAACGGTCGAACAGCTGCACGCCAAGTTCGATCTCGAGTTCGGCAATGCGCTTCGAGATCGCCGGCTGGGTGGCGTTGAGCCGCCGCGCCGCGCCCTGAAAACTGCCGACTTCGGCGACGGCGATGAAGGCCTCGAGTTCTTTCACGCTGGGCATGTCGTTTCCTTAGCGTCGGAGGTGCGGGAGGCTCATTCCAAAACGCTATATATCAGACAAGAAAAAAATTGCTTATCGTTATGATGAAACTCTTGCACGCTTGACGCAACACGGGAGAGCGTCATGCGCATCGTTGATGAAGTGGTCGATCTCACCATGCCCTTCTACGAGGGCATGCCCTGCGACGACCTGGGCCCCAAGATCTGGGAGCGTCTGGGCTACAGCTACTCCCGCCAGCTCTACCAGAACACGCAGTCCCGCGCGGGCCGGGTCTTTCTGACCACGGACCACACCGGAACGCATATTGACGGGCCGCTGCGCTTCAACCCGGCCGGCACACCGATCGAGAAGATCCCGCTCGAGGAATTCATCCTGCCGGCCCGCGTTCTCGACCTGCGGAGCGGTCCGCGCGACCGCCGGATCGACCGCGCGGCGCTGGAAGAGGCCGGCGTGGCCAACCTCAAATCCGGCGAGGCCGTCGTGCTGTGGACCGGGCACGACCTCTACGTGAAGGACCCGGACTACTTCTGGCACCGGCCGCAACTGACCGAAGACGGCGCCGAATACCTCGCGGCCCGCAAGCCCAAGATCGTCGCCGCCGACTTTCCCGGTCTCGGCAAGCCGAGCGACGACCGCTTTGTCGTCAAGCGCATCCTGCATCGCGCCGGCTGCATGACCGTCGAGCAATTGCGCAATCTGAAGGCGGTGGAGGGAAAGACCTGGCATCTGTTCTGCGGCCCGCTGCGCATCCGCGGCACCGCCGGGTCGATCATTCGCGCCTGCGCACTCGTCAACTGGCGCGCGACCAAAATCGTCGACCTGACGCACGAGTTCTACCTCGGCATGCCGACCATGGGCGCCGAGCCGACCTACTGGACCCGCGCAAATCACAAGCTGACATCGACGTTCTACAAGGGGGAGTTGTCGTACCAGACGCATTCGCTCTTTCTGACAGAGCATGCCGGCACGCATTTCGATGTACCCTATCACTTCAACGAGTACGGGAAGGCCATTCAAGACTACGCGCTGGATGAGCTTTTCGTGCCGGCCAAGATGCTCGACATGACGCACAAGAAGCCGATGGAGCCGATGGGGCCCGAAGACTTCGAGGCCGCCGCCAAGCGCAGCAACGTGACGCTGCAGGCCGGCGACGGCGTCGTCGTATTTACCGGTCACGACAAGAACTATCATACGCGCAAGGACTTCAGCACGCACCGTCAGTTCATTACGGAAGATGGCGCCAAGTGGATCGCCTCGCACAAGCCGCAAATGGTCGTGACCGACCTTGTCGGGCTCGACGAGCCGGCCGATCTCACCACGCCCGTCCATAATGCGTTGCTGCACAACGACGTCTGCATGCTTCAGGTGACGACGCACCTCGAAGAGCTGACCGAAGGCGCGTGGTACATCGCGTCCTTCCCGATCAATCTGGTTCAGGGGACGGGATCCCCGGCACGCGCCTTTGCGGCGCGGGCATGATTATTGCTTTTTGTTATCGAGAGACCTGTTCTGCGCAATCTGAAGATGCCGGCCGTTTCCAACATGAAGGAGATGACTCGTGGCTAGACATGCAATCAGGACGGCACTGGTACTGGGATTGATCACGGCCGGGGCCTCGTTCGCGCCCGGCGCGGCGAATGCCGATGCGACGCTCGACAAGATCAAACGCGAGGGGGTGCTCAAGGTCTGCGTGCCCCCGGTCATTCCCGATCTCTACAAGGACGCGCGCACCGGCGAATGGTCGGGCGTGATGGCGGATCTGCTGAGAACGCTGACGACGTGGATGAAGGTGAAGTTCCAGCCGGTCGAAGTCGGCGGCTTCGACGCGGCGCTACTGACCCTCAAGCAGGGCAATTGCGACCTGATTGGGTCGAGCATGGTCTACAACGCGCCGCGCGCGATGGAGGTCAACTTCATCCGTCCGTTCGGTGCCAAGGGCATCAATGTGGTGATGCTCAAGGACAATCCGAAGAAGCTGAAAGTGCCGGCCGATCTCAACTCGCCGGACATCACGATCGTCACCAACCTCGGCTCGCGCGAACAGGAGACCGCGGCGCGGCTGTTCCCCAAGGCCAAGGTGATCGCCGTGAAGGTGCCGACATCGATCCAGATCGTTGAGCACATCAAGCGCGGCGATGCGCATGTCGCGATATTGCCGACCGTCACCGTGCGGTGGTGGCTGCAGGTGCCGGAAAATGCGGCCTGGGGCGCCATGGGCTTTCCCGGGCAGGACTTCGGCAACGCGCCGAACGGCTGGGCGATCCGGTACGGCGAGCCCGATTTCAAGGACTTCCTCGACGCCTACTCGGGCTACATCGCGACCAACAACATCGCGACCGATCTTTACGAGCAGTACATGGAACGGGAAAACCCCTTCCTGAAGCCGAAGCAGTAAGCGTCGTCCTCATAGGAGGTGGCCGGTATGTCCTTCAATCGTATCTGGACCATCTTCTATGAGAACAGCGACCTGCTGTTGCAGGGCCTGTGGATTACCATACAGGTCAGCCTCATAGCATTTGTTATCGCGCTGGTCGCCGGATTGATCCTATGCCTGGGCACCATCTCCCGCACACGGTTGATCCGCGCGCCGGCCGTTCTGGTGATGGAATTCTGCCGTAACACGCCGATCCTCGTGCAGCTCGTGTGGGTGCACTTCGCCTGGCCGGAAATCATCGGCGTCACGCTGACGCCGTGGCAAAGCGCGGTCACCGCGCTTGCCCTGCAATCGAGCGGCTATCTGGCCGAAGAATTTCGTGCCGGCATCGAATCCATCGACCGGGGTCAGGTCGAGGCTTCGCAGTCGCTCGGCATGACCTACACCAAGCTGATGTACCGGATCGTCATTCCGCAAGCGGTCATCCGGGTGCTGCCGGGCATTCTCAATCAGTTCGTCACCTGCTTCAAATCCAGCAGCATCATCTCGATCATCGCGGTGCCGGACATCATGTACTACGCCTCGCTGATCGTCAGTCAGACCTACCTGCCGATGCCCGTCTACACCATCGTGGCACTGGTCTACTTCCTGCTGGTTATGGGCATCTCCCATCTGATGAAGCTCGCGACTCGGGGGCTGCCGAACTTCGGTTACTTCCACACCCGGAATGCCCCGGCCGGAGGAGCGTGACGCGCATGACAGCCGACGCCATTCGCATCTGCGGTGTCCACAAGCGTTTCAGCGACCTCGAAGTCCTGCGCGGCATCGATATCGAAATCGCCAGCGGGCAGACGGTCGCCGTGCTGGGGCCGAGCGGCTCCGGCAAGAGCACTCTGGTGCGCTGCATAAACCTGCTCGAGAGCATTCAGGGCGGCGAGATCAAGGTCGGGTCCACCACCATCACCCCGAAGGGGATCGAAAGTGACGGCCGCGTGCTCGGCAGCCGGGACTTGGCGCGCTACCGGACCAATGTCGGCATGGTGTTTCAGTCCTTCAATCTGTTTCCGCACCTCACGGTGCTCGGCAACATCATCGAGGCGCCGGTGCAGGTGCTTGGCTGGAAGAAGAAGGACGCGACCGA
>Ga0182736_1002999_pt1 | contig 11846 bp, 5 predicted proteins | sample eDN5th30CKraftBY_FD_128882 | JGI IMG/M metagenome (GOLD analysis project Ga0182736, IMG submission 128882) | Enriched backyard soil microbial communities from Emeryville, California, USA - eDNA 5th pass 30_C Kraft BY (version 2) (version 2) | ecosystem: Environmental > Terrestrial > Soil >...
AGTTGGAGGAAGGCGAGATTCTCGGTGAACCGCTCCCAGCTCGCGACAATCGTCGCGCTGTCCTGGCCTACGAAGCCACGGAAGGCGGTGCAGGCGTATTGAGCCGTCTGATCGAAGATTCCCAGGCGTTCGGGAAAGTCGCTCGGGAAGCACTGATCCTGATGCACTTTGATAAGGTCGATGAGGCCGTCGCCGCAGGCGATGCCAAGCTACTCGTCGAGCACGATGAGGAGGCGTGCATTCGCGGCTGCTATCGGTGCTTGCTTTCCTATTTCAATCAACCCGATCACGAGTTGATCAACCGCAGGCACGAGGAAGCCAAACAGATGCTGGTCGATCTCGCGCGTGGCCAGGTCGTACTCGCTGGGGCGGATCAGCCCGTAGGACGTGGAAAATGGATGGACGCCTTCAAGGAGGCGGGACTTCCAGCCCCCGATAGCTCCGCCATAAAATTTTCCGATCAGGAAATGGGTTTCACATGGCGCAGCCATTTCATTGCTGCTTGCACCTCTCCCTTGACGGAAGCAATACGCCAGGACGCGGAGGCCAAGGGCTGGACCCTGTTTGAGTTACCAGAAGCTGTCACTGCGGGCGTGCTCAACGCGATGCGTTCGATGTTCGGGGAATAGAGCGATGACAGTGAATTTTGCTCCGGGAGATTTGGTCCGGGCGCGTGACCGTGAGTGGGTTGCACTTCCGTCACCGCAGAACGACGTCCTCATGCTCCGTCCTCTTTCAGGCGGCGGCAATGATGTCGTTGTCCTCGACCCTGCCCTCGAACTTCTGCCGGTCGAGCCGGCTCGGTTTGATCTTCCCGCAGATGCGGCCAAAACTGTTCAGGCCAAAGCCGCATTGCTGGCGGATGCCATGCGCTTAACACTCCGCCGCGGTGCAGGTCCTTTCAGATCGGCCGCCCAGCTCGCCTTCGAGCCGCGAACTTATCAGCTCGTTCCTCTGCTAATGGCGCTGCGCATGGCGACGCCACGCCTTCTGATCGCGGACGACGTTGGCATTGGGAAAACGATCGAAGCCGGTCTCATCCTGCGTGAGATGATGGATCGTGGAGAAGTTGAGGGGTTTTCGGTGCTTTGCCCGCCGCATCTGGTCGAACAATGGCTGGGAGAGCTGAAGTCTCGCTTCGGGATTGACGCCGTTCCGGTCACGTCGAGTACCGCAAGCCGACTGGAGCGCGGGCTTCCGCTCGCCCAGACCCTATTCGAAGCCTACCCCTTTACAGTCGTCAGCCTCGACTACATCAAGGCTGAGAAACGTCGTGAAGGCTTCGCTCGAGCTTGTCCCGATTTCGTCATCGTCGACGAAGCTCATGCTTGCGTGGGAACGCATAAGGGCCGCCAACAACGCTTCGATCTTCTACAGGAGTTGGCGCGGAATCCGGATCGTCGGATGATCTTTCTAACCGCAACGCCGCATTCCGGAGATGAAGAGGCATTCGCCCGTCTCCTCTCGCTGATCGATCCGTCATTCGCGTCAATGGACTTCGAGGATACTCGGTATCGCGAGCGCCTGGCGCGGCATTTCGTGCAGCGACGTAGGATCGATCTCGTGACCGGCGACTGGGACGAGAACCGGGCTTTCCCCAAACACGAAACCACCGAGTTCGCCTATCATCTGTCAGACGCCCACCGCGACTTCCAGGAGGCTGTCCTCGACTATTGCTTTGGCATCGTCTCCCAAGCGGGATCGGGGCAGCGAGAACAACGCCTCGCCTTCTGGGGCACGCTGGCCCTGATGCGCTGCGTTGGCTCTTCGCCAGCCGCTGCTTTGAGCGCGTTGCGGAACCGCATGTCGAGCGAGAGCGATCGCCTCGAACCTCAAATCTATGATTACGACGGAGACGACGAGGACGCGGTTGATCTCGAACCAGCTACGGCCTTCGACGTAGATCCGGCACTGCTTACCCTGGTGAAGCATGCGGAAGAACTGGTCGAAAAACCCGATCCTAAACTGGCCGCGTTGATCGAGACGCTGACCCCTCTCATCAAGAAGGGCGCAAACCCTGTCGTCTTCTGTCGCTATCTGGCAACGGCCGACCATGTCCGTGATGGGCTGCGAAAAGCCTTCCCGAAACTAACGATCGAATCTGTGACCGGGGTCCTCACCCCGGATGAACGTCGCGATCGCGTTGCTGACATGGCGCCTGAAGATGAGGAAAAGCAGAACCAACGCCTTCTCGTCGCAACTGACTGCCTGTCGGAAGGGATCAATCTGCAGCAACTCTTCGACACGGTCGTACACTATGACCTGTCGTGGAACCCGACCCGGCACCAGCAACGCGAAGGGCGTGTCGATCGTTTCGGCCAACCGGCGAGCCTTGTCCGGTCGATCATGATGTTCTCGCCGGACAGCGCCATCGACGGCGCTGTGCTTGAGGTTATCCTTCGGAAAGCCGAGGAAATCCGCAAGGCGACGGGCGTGACCGTACCACTCCCCGAGGAACGCGGGCCAGTGACGGACGCATTGATGGCATCGATGCTGCTGCGCCGCCGTGGAAGCGCCCAGCTCACACTCGATCTTCGTTTTGAGGACAGTACGAAAGCCGTGGCAGCACGGTGGCGTGACGCTTCCGAAAACGAGCGGAAATCGCGGGCGCGCTTCGCGCAGAACGCCATGAAGCCGCAGGAAGTCGCGCCGGAATGGGAAAAGGTCCGCGCACTGCTCGGCTCCCCGGCCGATGCGCGCCTTTTCGTCGAGCGTGCCATGTCGCGCTTTGGCGCGCAGTTGGAAACGCGCAAAGCCGTGCTTCTGGCCCATGTCGATGCCCTCGATGCTGGTCTGCGCGAGCGCCTGGCTGAGCACGATCTGAAAGGATCGGTACGCCTGGCGACAATGGAGCCTGCGCCCTCTGGCACGGCGCTGCTCACCAGAACGCACCCGCTGACGGCGACGCTCGCCGAAGCATTGGTCGAAGCCTCGCTCGATCCAGAATCCTTGTCCGGGCTGGGCATCGGTCGTGTCGGCGCGTGGCCGACCGCCGCAGTCCAGCAAGTCATCCGCCTCGCGCTCCTGCGCATCCGCTTCAAGCTGACTGTCCATGCCCGCAAGGAGCGGCTGCTACTGGCGGAGGAAGCGGCTCTTGTCGCGGTGCAGGGCACACGGATCGTGGCGGTCGGTGAAGAAGTGCGCGAACTTCTGAACGCGCCCGCGACCGCCGATCTCGCGCCCGTCGCGCGGGACAGATTCATTGCTAAAGCCAAGGAGGAACTGCCGGGTCTGCTCGAAGGGCCGATCGCCGAATTCGTCCGATCGCGCGCGCGGGAACTGATGCAGGATCACGGTCGCCTTCGCGCCGCATCCGGGTCCGCTTCCCGCGTCACGGTGGAGCCCGTATTGCCGCCCGATGTCATCGGCCTGTTCACACTGATGCCGGGGGAGGCGTGAGCCATGGCGCGCAAACCCGTCACCGGTATGTCGGCATGGCCGTCCCTCACGCTGGAAGGCAACCTTATCGCCCCAGCCATGGTCGCCAGCATCGACCGCCGGCAAGCCTCAGATCAGGCTGAGGAGGATTATCGCATCCGCAAAGGGCTGACGATCCGCGAGGAGATTTCGACCTCCTTCCGTGTTGGCCAATCCCATTTCGATGCCTTCGCAAAGCTTCAAAACCCATCGGTTGAGTCAACTCGACGCTATGTGCGGGCCTTCCTCGCGGAAACCTTCGGCTTCGACGATCTCGTTCCGACCGATGGTACGATCTCCTTGCTGGCCGGCGGACGTGTCCCGGTTGTCGTCGTGCCGCCATCCGAGGAGAAGCTCGATCGCCGCAGCCCGACACTTTCGACCGACCGCTCGCGCTCTCCTGCCTTCGCACTTCAGGATTATCTCAACGACCACGACGATGCGCTCTGGGGGCTGGTGACGAACGGGACCGTCCTGCGTCTCATGCGCGACAATGCCTCGCTGACGCGGCCGGCCTATGTCGAAGCCGATCTCGCCCAGATTTTCACCAACGAGGATGCCGCCTCCTTCGCGGTTCTCTGGTCACTCATCCACCGCACACGGTTTGGCGCTGCTGGCGCCCCGGCCACGGATTGCGCGCTGGAGCGCTGGCGTGATGCCGGCTCCCGCGAAGGCGAAGCCGCGCGTGACCGGCTGGCCGCGCAAGTGGAAATCGCGCTCCGGGTGCTCGGCTCGGGCTTCCTTGAAGCCAATCCCGATCTCGCCACGCGCCTGAAGTCGGGCGAGATCGACCTGACCGAATGGTTCAACGAGCTTCTACGCCTCGTCTACCGTCTGATCTTCCTGATGGTGGCCGAAGATCGGAGCCTGCTCCATTCCGAAACAGCGACACAGGGCGCCCGCAGGCTCTATCGCGACGGCTACAGCCTCGCGGCCCTGCGCGCCTCATGCGTTCGTGCGGCCACCTGGGACAAACATCACGATCGCTACGAGGGCGTAAAAATCGTCTTCCGCGCGTTGGCGCACGGACAGGATGCGCTCGGTCTGCCGGCGCTCGGCGGCCTTTTCAGCGACGATAAGCTGCAGCACCTTGAAACGGCGCGTCTGCGCAATCGCGCTTTCATGGAGGCGCTCTACCGCCTCTCCTGGCTTTCCGACAAGGCCGGCATGACGCCGGTGAACTGGCGCGCGATGGAGACCGAGGAGTTAGGCTCGGTCTATGAATCCCTGCTCGAACTCCAACCGCAGCTTGGCGAGGACGGCAGAACCCTGCACTTCGCTTCGGAAGCGGCGGAGCAGAAGGGCAACCAGCGCAAGACAACCGGTTCCTACTACACGCCGGACAGCCTCGTTCAGGCGCTGCTCGACACCGCGCTCGACCCGGTTCTCGACAAGAGCGAGGCCGAGGCGAACGACCCTGCTGCGGCGCTCCTAAAACTGTCTGTCATCGACCCCGCCTGTGGCTCGGGCCACTTCCTGCTGGCTGCTGCCCGCCGCATAGCGACGCGTGTTGCCCGCACCCGCGCTGATGGCACACCGTCGCTGAATGACTTTCGCCACGCCCTTCGCGATGTCGCGCGGTCCTGCCTGCATGGGGTGGACCGCAATCCGATGGCGGTAGAGTTGACCAAGGTCGCACTCTGGATCGAAACCGTCGATCCCGGCCTTCCTCTCGGTTTCTTCGACGCGCAGATCCGATGCGGCGATGCATTGTTGGGCGTCTTCGATCTCAAGGTGCTAGAGGATGGCATCCCCGATGCCGCTTACAAGCCGCTGACGGGCGATGACAAGGACACTGCGAGATATTACGCCCGCGCCAACCGGGACGAGAAAGCTGGTCAGGGAAGTCTGGATTTCACGGGCGGTCGATCCCGTTTGCCGGCTATCCGCCCGATTGCCACGGAATACACCGGCTTTCGGGCGCTAGGCGAAGACACGCTCGACGATATCATCACCAAGGATCGTCGTTTCCGGTCGATCCGTGAAAGCGAGGCGTTCCACAAGGCGGAAACGGCTTGCGACCTTTATATCGCAGCCTTCCTTTTGCCGAAGACCGGTGGCGCTCCGACTTCGCGGGGCACGCGATTGGTTCCGACCACCTCGGACGTATGGCAGGCGCTGGATGACGGGCAGGTCTGGGGACCGATCATTGGGCAGGCGATTGTTGCACGCCGAGTTCGCGCCTTTCACTGGCCGCTGGAATTCCCGGACGTAATGCAGCGCGGCGGGTTCGATGTGGTGCTTGGCAACCCGCCATGGGAACGAGTGAAACTGCACGAAGAAGAGTTCTTCGCCCTCAGGGATGCTGAAATCGCGACTGCGAAGAATGCAGCAGCACGCAAGAGGTTAATCGAACGGCTGGACGAGACCAACCCGCGCCTCGCCGAAGAATGGCGGGACGCATTGAGATCGGCCGCCAACGAAAGCCACTTCGTGCGAGAGTCTGGCCGTTTCCCGCTCGGCGGCGTGGGCGACGTAAATACCTATGCCGTGTTCACTGATCTCGTATGGGCGGCGCTTCACCCCAACGGACGAGCCGGTCTGATTATCCCCAATGGCCTAGTGGTTGGCTTCACCTACAGGGAATTCCTGCGCCGCCTATTGTCCGAGAAGTCCTTGATTTCATTCTATGGCTTCGAGAACGAGGACAAGATATTTAAGGACGTCCACAATGAAACGAAGTTCGGCCTCCTTACGATCGGTGGCGCGCGAGTCAATATTGATCAACCATGGTTCACGGCGCACATCCGGCAGCCGTCCGAGATTGCCGATCCTGAGAGGCGATATGCCCTGACCATCGACGAGATCAGGGCCATCAACCCGAACACCTTAAACCTCCCGGCCTTCCGTTGGTCGAAGGACGCTAAGGTTACGGCCGCGATACATATGGCCGCGCCGATCCTGATCGAGAAAGATGGAAATACAGTCACTGCAAATCCGTGGGACGTAACGCTCAAGACCCTATTTCATATGTCTAGCGCTTCCGAACACTTCATAGAGCACGAAGCCGTAGCACATTTGATTCAGGAGCGGCGCGGAGCGCTCGCGGTGTTATCCGACGGACGCCAGATCTACCCTCTCTATGAAGGGAAGATGTTTTGGCATTTCGATCACAGATACGGGACCTATGAAAATCAAACCGAGAAGCAGTCGAATAAGGGTGTCTTACCTCGCGTCACTGACGAAAGGCACTCGGATGCCAATTACCAGATACAACCTCGCTATTGGGTTGATAGCAAGCTGACGTTGGAGGCATTGGACGACCAGAGGCAGCGTGAATGGTGTTTCTCGTGGCGCGATGTGGGACCCTCTGAGCGTACATTTGTTGGAACAGCAATTCCCAAGACTGCCGCTGGCAATACGGCATTCTTACTCTATCCAAACCAGAATACGAAAGAAAACGTCGCGCTCGTGGGTGTTCTCGGGTCCTTGGTCTGCGATTATGCTGCACGCCAAAAATCAAGCCGAATGAATTACTTTGTCGTTGAGCAGATTCCCGCACTGTCGCCTGAAGCACTGCGTGAATCTCATGTCTTTCTAGACGGGAGTGCTGTTGACTGGCTTTCCGTTCGTGTTCTCGAACTCTGCTATACTAACCATGAAATGGGGGGCCTGGCAGATGATATGAGTTTCAGGGGCGGGCCATTCAAATGGGCTTCGGAGCGCCGCATGGTGCTACAAGCAGAGATCGATGCTGCATTGCTGCACCTGTACGGACTAACGAATGAACAAAGTGAGACACTTCTCGACTCGTTCGCGGTGCTTCGAAAATATGAGGAGCGCGACCATGGCGAGTTCCGGACTAAGCGGCTGGTTCTGACCGCCTACGACGCAATGACGAAGGCAAAGACTGCTGGAACAGCATACATCTCCCCGCTTTCTCCGCCACCAGCGGACCCGAGTCTTTGCCATCCCTCCAGTATCGAAGATACTCCACTGATCGAGTTGCCGCTTCTCGACAGCCTACCTAACGGCGCATGGGCTTGGCAGGTAAGCATCCAACCGCGTGATCGGCTCCGTTACGCGGCACAATATGCGCTCTGGCAGATGGACTCGGCGACCGATGGCGCGCACATCCGGTTCGTCATCGCCAGCCTTGCAGAGCCTGCGTTGCTCACGCCCTTGCTCGCCGCTGACGATCGTGATCAATGGATTAGGCTCGTCGGCTCCGAAGCGCAGCCGCCACACGGCGCCGTTCGTCTGCGCCCCGATCTCAATGCGGCGTGGCGATCAATCTTCGAGACACTGATTACATCAGGCCAGTTGGCTGAAAGCGCCGACGGGACCTGGGCTCAAGGACAGCATTTCAATACGGCGGGGTTGGGAGCCAATTCTATCCATGCCCAGCGAGCCGCCTTCGCAATGCGCGCAGTGCGCGGCATGGAGATCGACAAGCTCACCGCCGCCGTCGCGCAGGACGACAATGTAATCTGGGTGAGGTTCGGCCATGGCTAGTCAGGCCGACCTTTTCGCCCCGGCGATGACTCTACCGAAGGCGCCGGAAGGTTGGGGCGGTCCTCGGCTTTGGGTTCGCCGATTGGCGATTTTCAAGGATCGCCAGACCATTATCCGCGATGTACCGTTGAAACCCGGCCTCAACATCGTCTGGACGCCGGATATGACGAGCAGCGGCCGCCGTGCCTTGGCACATGGCAGTGGCAAGACCACGTTTTGCCGCCTGCTTCGGGCCTGCCTCGGCGAGCCGGGCTATGCAACAGAAAGCCAGCGATCGCGCCTCATGGCGCAGCTTCCCGACGGTCTAGTTGCGGCCGAGATTCTGATCGACGGAGTGTGCTGGGTCGCCATCCGGCCATTGGGGCTGCCGGGCGGAGAATTTGTCGTTCAGGCCGACTCTATCGAAAACGCAATCGCGCGGGAACGTAGCGATAGCGATCAAAGATTTATCGACGCTGTCATCATAGACAGCTTCTTTTCGACTTTAGCGGGTGCGACTCCACCGGAGATCAGTCCCGAACAGGTCTGGGATGTGCTTAGGGCCTGGTTGACGCGCGATCAGGAATGCCGTCTTGCCGACATTCTTGCGTGGCGTTCGTCTCAGACCCAGACCCGATCCCGTGCGCAGGTGCTGGGTGAAACGGCCAAACTGACCATGGTGCGCCTTGCCTTGCGCGCTCTTGATGCGGAAGAGCGTGCCGCCGCTGCCCGCGAGCGAGAGTTGGTCGCCACCGTAGAGGACGAGCGCCGCCGCCACGCCTATCAGCAACAGCGATATGCTGACGGCTTAAAGGCGATAAGGCGGGCATTGGGCGTCAGCGACGAGGTTGGGTTCGAGGACACGATCGAGCAGAAGGGATTGGTTTCGTTGGCAGAGGCCGCGCTGGCCGAGGCGATGCGTACAGCCGTGCCGAAGCCTCCCGATGTTGGAGACATCTTTGCCCGCCAAAAGGCTCTCAATGCCGAGCGGGAAACGCTGACGACAAAACAGCAGCAATTGGACAATGATGCGCGATTTAAGAGTGGCGAGGCCGAACGCTATCGCTCCGAAGCCAATTTGGGTGAGATTGACATCACACAAGGCCGGATCAGGGTGTGCCCCGTATGCCGGGTCGGCATCGACGAGATCAAGGCGAACGGATGCGGCATCTCGCTCGAACCATGCGATCTGGCTGCATTGAAGTCGACCATTGCGGACAAGCAAAAGAAGGCGGTTGATCTGGACGCTGAAGCAGGTGCTGCGGAGCAGGAGAGCAAGCTCGTTGGAGCACAGATTCAGCAGTTAGAACCGAAGCGACTCGCGCTGGAGGCTGAGGTCAAAACCGCAGATGACGCCGCCCGTGCCGCGCAGGCCGTAACGAAGGAGATTCAGGATAAAATCTATCGCGCGAGACGCACGCTCGACGATGTGCGGGTGCTCCGTGAGAGCGCGAAGAATGAAAAGCCTGCTCCTTCCGGAACTGCGGCTTTGGATGCCGTTCGCGCGCAGTTAGATGCCGGGCGCTCGCGGGCGCGAGTCGCCATTAGTATCCTGGAGGAGCGGTATCAGGGGATCATGGCTGCTTGGCTGCCCGATGGGATTTCTGGTGTCATCAAGCTGGATGGCAACGGTCTCAAAGTCGATGCCGAGTTCTCGGGGCGAGGCGAGGTGTCCACAGCGGCCCTGGACTCACTCAAGATCGTCGCCTTCGACCTCGCCGCGCTGCATATGGCCATTGAGGAGCAGGCTGATCTGCCGGCCTTCCTTGTCCACGACAGCCCGCGCGAAGCCGACCTGGATGGGCAGCTCTATGCTGGCCTGTTCAAGCTCGTGCATCAGTGGGAGGAAGCTGAAGCACCGTGCTTTCAGTACATTGTAACGACGACTACGGCCCCACCGCCTGAGTTGCAGGGTGAACGTTACGTCCGGCTTCAGATGAGCTCGACACCGGCGGAAATGCGGTTGTTTGCGATGGATATTTGAGTTTCGGCATGGATTTTGAAGTTCCTCAATCCTTCATTGTCCGAGAAGAGTGCGAGAAAGCCGCCTCGCAAAACGGTTTTCGTCGTGTTCTGGGTGAGGAGGCCGGATGGCGTGCCTTCGCGTCTACGACGGCGCACGGGATGATTCATCTCGCTGCAAGTGGACCTCAGGGGCCATGGTTTCTCGCGCTCGATCATTCCGGCGTCATTCAGGAACTGGGCTTGCCCGCGGTCTCCGTTTCCGGCCCCGGCCGCGCCCGGTTTGCCTTCGACACACTCGGTGCGCTCTATGCGACGCTGCATCGGACCTATGAGCTGGGCGCCAGCCTGCCTGATGCGCCGCTCCAGGAGTTTGAGCGCCGAGTGGCCGGTTTGCCCCGGACGACCGAGGCCGAACAGCTGGTCGTGCAGAGGATTGGGCAGGACATCTTTCGCGACCGTCTGATGGATTACTGGCAGGGGCGTTGTCCGCTGACCGGGATATCGGACCCGGCCCTACTGCGCGCCTCGCATATCATCCCGTGGGCCGACTGCGAAAGCGACGCTGAGCGGCTTGACGTACACAATGGTTTTCTCCTGTCAGCTTTGTGGGACGCTGCTTTCGATCGCGCTCTCGTCACCTTTGACGAAGAAGGCATCCCAGAATTTTCGGCCAGTCTAAGTGAGCGTGCGCGAGCGGAACTTCATTGGCATTCGACAATTTTGCTGACAGACGAACATCAACGACATTTGACAATTCATCGATATCGAACGCGCAATCACTTCTGATGTGGTGGGTGAAATGATTTTGGGCGACTCAGTACTCCCCAAAGTCTGGTAGGTTTTGCTTCTTTGGGGCCTGCCCTATGTGAGCTCAACACCATTTTCCGAACGGAGAAGAAAGGCAGAACGTTTCAACCGTTCCGCATGCGAGGCTGACATTTTACTCAACGGGTTCGCTTTCTGCCGCCCTTGAGTGGCTTGGGAGCTGGCTCATCACGAGCGGGAATGACAAAAAACTCCGGAATGGAAGTATTTAGTGCGGAGGCGAGCTTCTCGAGAACGGCCACGGATGGGTTTCAAGACCTCGCTCTAAGCGGCTGACATAGGTTCGGTCTATCTCTGCGTCCACGGCGAGAACTTCCTGAGATAGCCCCCGTGCGACGCGCAGCCGACGAATATTTCGTGCCACTAGCAAGCCTGCTTTCATCAGAGCAGGCCATCAGCGCGGTGCCTATTAAACCACGGACAATGGTGCTACTATTTTGAGATGCATTTTCGGAAGAGTGTCTAATGATAGAGACCGGGGGCGAAGGATGGTTCGTCACCGACGATAGTCGTCAACTTTTGCTACGTATACGGGGCATCATTGGAGATCTCGGGCCTTTAGCCGAGTCGGGGGACGCGATGATGGCGTTGGGCGAAGTTTGGAATGCCATTGACGCTATCTTGGACGGTCAACCTATCGAGGTGTCGGTATTGCTTACTGTAGGTTTTCGGCGTTCAGACCCAGAGGATGAGGAAGGTTTTGAGGAAGGCCTATTTATGTGCCTGCGGGTTGATGGCGACGGACTAATTTTGGATGAACTGAACACAACTTACTCGAAGGAGGTTGGCTCCGATCATTTCACCGTTAGCTATGGGCATCAGTCGGTATTTTCGACCTTGGATGTGGCAGATGTGTGCAACTGGCTATCCAAGCTGATGTCCGTAAGAGAGTGCGACGACGTAAAATTGGCAGCACATCGGGATCATCTTTAGGTGGAGGCGCTTGAACTTGAGATGATCTACTCCTTCCTGTTGGCAATCATTTCTAGACTAAAGCCTTGATGCTGTACCGGTGCATCTTCGTGTTGCTTCTCGCATAACGTCATTTGGCTGTACGTTTTTCGAAATTACCGATTACGGCTTGCACTTGTCAGCAAGTTGGTCATCAGCCGTCAAAACGCTTCAATTTTTCCAGGGCCAATTGTTACCACGCCATTACCTTGAGCGGTTCGACTAGCGCAGGTTGTTCTGGCGCTCGACTTTCA
>Ga0182736_1003002_pt1 | contig 11840 bp, 9 predicted proteins | sample eDN5th30CKraftBY_FD_128882 | JGI IMG/M metagenome (GOLD analysis project Ga0182736, IMG submission 128882) | Enriched backyard soil microbial communities from Emeryville, California, USA - eDNA 5th pass 30_C Kraft BY (version 2) (version 2) | ecosystem: Environmental > Terrestrial > Soil >...
GTCCTCGACCAGTTCCGAGCCGCGGTATCCGAACCGTGATCGCGGGCGGGCGCGGGGGGAGTAGCCGCGTTGGTCGACCGCGTACGTCCGCAGGCCCCGAGCGTTGAGCCGCTCGGCGACGGCGTTCCACGATGCAGCCCGCTCCGGGAAGCCGTGCAGCAGCACGACGGGTGTCCCGTCCTCGGGACCGGAGTCGATGACATCGAAGGTGTACGGGCCGCGGGAGTATTCGGCGATACGCGTCATGAGCACATCGTCGCAGGTCATCGGCGGTTCTGCCAGTGCTGAAGGAGGCGACTAGGATGGTGCGGTCACCCTCGAATCCGCACTGAGCAGAGGAGTCTGCGTTGTCGTCCGGTATCACCCGTGCCGACGTCGAGCACCTGGCCGGACTGGCTCGTATCGAGTTGTCCGCCGCCGAACTCGACCGTCTGGCGGCGGACCTGCCCGCCATCCTCGACCATGTTGCCGTCGTCCAGGAGGCCGCCGGCGACGATGTGCCCGCGATGAGCCACCCGTTGCCCGTCGACAATGTGTTCCGGGCCGACGAGGTGCGGTCGTCGTTGACGCCCGACGAGGCGTTGTCGGGTGCGCCGGAGTCCGAGCAGCAGCGCTTCCTGGTCCCCAAGATCCTGGGGGAGGAGTGACATGAGTGAGCGCCAGCGAACCAACAGTTCAATGACCGACCTCACGAGGCTCAGCGCTGATCAGGCGGCCCGTGCCATCGCGGCGGGCGAGACGTCGTCGGTGGAACTGACACAGGCGCTGCTGGACCGCATCGAAGCGGTCGACGGCGACATCCATGCGTTTCTTCACGTCGACGCCGATGGTGCGCTCGCGGCCGCCAGGGCCAGTGACGAGCAGCGCGCCACGGGTTCTGCCTCGTATCTGTCGGGTGTGCCGATCGCGGTCAAGGACGTGTTCACGACCATCGGCCAGCCCACCACCTGCGGTTCGAAGATCCTGGAGGGTTGGATTCCGCCGTACGACGCGACCGTGGTTGCCAAGTTGCGCGCGGCCGGCCTGCCGATCCTGGGCAAGACCAATATGGACGAGTTCGCGATGGGTTCGTCGACCGAGCATTCGGCCTACGGCCCCACCCGCAATCCGTGGGACCTGACCCGTGTCCCGGGTGGCTCGGGTGGCGGCTCGGCCGCCGCGGTGGCCGCGTTCGAGACGCCGCTCGCCCTCGGGACCGACACGGGCGGCTCGATCCGTCAGCCGGGAGCCGTGACGGGCACGGTCGGCGTCAAACCCACGTACGGCGGTGTCAGCCGCTACGGGTTGGTCGCGATGGCCAGCAGCCTGGACCAGGCCGGACCGGTCACCCGTACGGTGCTCGACGCGGCACTGTTGCACGAGATCGTCGCCGGGCATGACCCGATGGACTCCACCAGCATCGACGCGCCGGTGCCCGCGGTCGTCGCGGCCGCGCGACGTGCCGACGTCAAGGGTCTGAAGATCGGCCTGGTCCGCGAGTTGCAGGGTGAGGGCTTCCAGGCCGGTGTCCAGGCGCGCTTCGACGAGGCCGTCGGCCTGCTCACCGATGCGGGCGCCGAGGTCATCGAGGTCTCGTGCCCCAACTTCGTGCACGGCATCGCCGCGTACTACCTGGTCATGCCGAGCGAGGCCAGCAGCAACCTGGCTCGCTTCGATGCGATGCGGTACGGGCTGCGAGTCGGACCTGAGGGCGTCGAGGACCCCAGCGCGGAGCAGGTCATGGCCGCCTCGCGTGACGCCGGGTTCGGCGACGAGGTCAAGCGCCGCATCATCTTGGGCACCTACGCGTTGTCCAGCGGCTACTACGACGCCTACTACGGCTCGGCGCAGAAGGTGCGCACGCTGATCGCCCGCGACTTCGCCGCGGCGTTCGAGCAGGTCGATCTGCTCGCGTCGCCCACCTCGCCGGTCACCGCGTGGCCGCTGGGCGACCGGAGCGACGACCCGCTGGCGATGTATCTGGCCGATGTCGCCACCATCCCGGCGAATCTTGCCGGTGTTCCGGGATTGTCGTTGCCGGTGGGTCTGGCCGACGATGACCAGATGCCGGTCGGTCTGCAGTTCCTGGCTCCCGCCACAGCCGACGACCGGCTCTACAACGCCGCCGCGGCTCTGGAGGGTCTGTTGGAGGATCGCTGGGGTGGCCCGCTGCTCGCGCAGGCCCCGGCCCTGGAGGGAGTCGCCCGATGAGCACGACCAAGACGCTGGTGCCCTTCGACGAGGCCATCACCCGCTACGACCCGGTCATGGGCCTCGAAGTGCACATCGAACTCAACACCGCGACCAAGATGTTCTGCGGCTGCCCGACCGAGTTCGGTGCCGAGCCCAATACGCAGACGTGTCCGGTGTGCCTGGCCATGCCGGGTGCCTTGCCGGTCGTCAACGCGAAGGCGATCGAGTCGGCGATCCGCATCGGCCTGGCATTGAACTGCCAGATCGCCGAGTACTGCCGGTTCGCGCGGAAGAACTACTTCTACCCGGACATGCCCAAGAACTTCCAGACGTCGCAGTACGACGAACCCATCGCGTTCGACGGCTTCGTGGATGTCGAGGTGTCCGACGACAGCGGGGACAGCGAGACGTTCCGCATCGACATCGAGCGCGCCCACATGGAGGAGGACACCGGCAAGTCGTTGCACGTCGGCGGCTCCACGGGCCGCATCCACGGGGCCGAGTACTCACTGGTCGACTACAACCGCGCCGGCATCCCGTTGATCGAGATCGTCACACGGACGATCGAGGTGCCGGCGGAGAAGGCGCCCGCCGTTGCTCGGGCGTTCGTCAGCCACCTGCGCGATCTGATCGGTGGCCTGGGCGTCTCGGACGTCCGCATGGACCAGGGCTCGCTGCGTGCCGATGTGAACCTGTCGCTCAAGCCGAAGGGCTCTGCCGAGCTGGGCACTCGTTCGGAGACCAAGAACGTCAACTCGTTCCGGTCGGTCGAGCGCGCCGTCCGCTATGAGGTGTCGCGGCACGCGGCCGTCCTGGATGCCGGTGAGAAGGTCGTCCAGGAGACGCGTCACTTCCACGAGTCCGACGGCTCCACGTCGTCGGGGCGCGAGAAGAGTGACGCCGACGACTACCGTTACTTCCCTGAGCCCGATCTGGCGCCGGTCTCGCCGTCGCGTGAGTGGGTCGAGGAGTTACGGGCCGCGCTGCCCGAGCCGCCCGCCCAACGCCGTGCGCGACTGCAGGCGGACTGGGGTTTCAGCGATCTGGACATGCGCGACACGATCGGTGCCGGAGCGCTCGATCTGGTCGCGGCCACGATCGAGGCGGGCGCGTCGCCGCAGTCGGCCCGCAAGTGGTGGCTGGGCGAACTGGCCCGTCGCGCCAACGAAGCGGGCGTCGACCTCGACACGCTGGCCATCACACCCGAGCAGGTCGCCGGTATCCAGTCGCTGATCGATGCCGGGCGTGTCAACGACAAGTTGGCACGGCAGGTGTTCGACGGAGTGCTGGCCGGTGAAGGCACGCCCGACGAGGTCGTGGCCGCTCGTGGGCTGGAGATCGTGTCCGACGACGGTGCGCTCGGCGCTGCCGTCGATCAGGCGATCGCCGACGATCCGGACGCTGCGCAGAAGATCCGTGACGGCAAGCATCAGGCCGTCGGTGCGCTGATCGGCTCGGTCATGAAGCAGATGCGCGGCCAGGCCGACGCCGGTCGCGTCCGCGAACTGATCCTGGAGAAACTCAGCTGAGTTGACCGGGCAGCGTCGGTTTACCAGGTTGGCGTGGTGAACCGTCAGTTCACCACGCGCATTCCGGTGGGGAAGTGACGGTTTAAGTGGCGAGGTATGTGGGGTGTCCGAAAGGCGGGCTCAGCCGACCTCGGCCAGCAGTAGTTTGAGTTCGTCGAGGACCAGCCGGGGGCGCTCGACGGGGATGAAGTGGGTGGCTTCGGCCAGTACGTAGCGCGAGTGCGAGATACGGTCCGACGCGTCCTTCATGTCGCGGGCGCCGGTCAGCAGGTCCCAGCGCCCGGCGATCAGTGTGACCGGCACCGTGATCTTCGACAGCGAGATGCGCGGATGGTCGGCGACCGCGATGGCCAGTCGGGCGTACCAGGCCGGATGCGTCGTGCAGAACTCCTGTAGCAGGTCGCGCAGTTGAGCGGTGTCGGCCGACGGGTTGATGAAGCGTGACTTCTGGATCATGCGGGTCGTCGCGCGGGTCCACGGGATGCGCTTGACGATGGGCGCCAGTGGATATCCGGCGATCGTGGTGGCACGGGTCAACTCGCGTGCGACCTGGCGGGCGATCGGGCGAGGCACGCGCAGGGGAGCGAGCATCGTCGCGAACGTGTTGCCCGGCACGCCGGCGATGCCGAGGATGCCCAGGACGCGCTCGGGATGCTGCTCGGCCATCGCGAACGAGACGGTGACGCCGATCGACCAACTGGCGAACACGGCCGAGTCGATGCCTGCGTCGTCCATGACCGCGATGGCATCCTCGAGATAGGAGTCCATGTCGATGCGGCCGCTCGCTGGACGTTCGGACCCGCCGACACCCCGGTGGTTCCAGCTGATGATCCGGACCCCGCAGTCGGGGTCCAGCAGCGACGGCCACGAGTACGGATTGGTGCCCAGGCCGTTCGCCAGGACCACTGTCGGCCCTTCGGCGTCATTGGTCCAGCAGCGCAGACGTGTGCCGTCTGCGCTGGTCACGTCGTAGTAGCGGAGCTGCGAGGCTGCGGTCACGAGAGCAGATTCTCCCATGTGTGCGGCGCTGACGTGCGGCTACGTATCGTGTCTCCCATGCCGGCTGACGAGGTGAACAGCGAACGCAGGGCCGATCTGGTGCTCGAAGGCGGTGGGGTCAAAGGCATCGCGCTGGTCGGTGCGGCGGTCGCCCTGTCGGAGCACGGCTACCGGTTCGTGCGCGTCGCCGGGTCGTCGGCAGGTGCGCTGGTGGGGTCGATCATCGCCGCGATGCAGATGCGCGATGAGCCGATGTCGCGGGTCGACGACATCATGCGCACGCTCGACTACACCAAGATGTTGGATCGTCGCGGCGTCGCGCGCTGGGTCAACTGGTGGCCCACTGCGGCCAACGCGTTGGGCATCCTGTTGCACCAGGGCATGTATCAGGGCCGGTACCTGCAGGACTGGACGAGAGGTGTGCTCGCCGATCTGGGCGTGCGCACATTCGGTGATCTGGCGTTCGACGACCCCGGGTCGGCGCTGCCCGCGGAGAAGTCGTTCCGGCTCGTCGTGACGACGAGCGATCTGTCGCGTCAGCGTCTGATGTTCCTGCCGTGGGATCTCGAGTCGTATGGACTGGACCCGATGCGCTTCCCGGTGTGCAGTGCCGTACGGGCGTCGTCGGCGATTCCGTTCATGTTCGAACCGGTGCGGCTGAAGGGTCAGTACGGCGAGTCGACGCTGGCCGACGGTTCATTGCTGCGCAGTTATCCGATCGAGATCTTCGACCGCGATGACGGCAAGCCGAGCCGGTGGCCGACGATCGGCATCAGATTGAGTTCACCCTGGAACGAGCAGGCGCTGGCCAAGCCGGTCACGGGGCCGATCTCGCTGATCCAGAGCCTGATCTACACGACGGTCGACTCGACGCAGGTGCGCCACGTCAGTGATCCGGAGAACGTGGACCGCAGCATCTTCGCCAAGCCGCGCGGTGTGCGCTGGACCGATTTCGACCTGACCCCCGCCCAGCAGGAGTCGCTGTACGAGTCGGGCTATCTGGCCGGTCAGAAGTGGATCGCCAAGAATCCCGACGGCCCGCCACCCCGGCACCCGTCGGCGCCGGACGGCCAGATCGACGTCACATAGCCGGCGTCGCGGGAGCGGGAAACCGCGCTCGCCGTCAGCACCCTGGCGTACGGTCTGACGAGACGGAAGGAGTTGGCTCGATGACAGCGCTCGCGGTGCTGCTGGCCACGATCGGTGCTGCCGATCTGGTGCCACGCTGGAAACACCTGACCGGCGCCGTGGTGGCCGTCGCCGGACCCTTGGTCCTGGGTGCGGGCTGGCACACCACCTGGCTCGCCCTGGTCTGTTTCGTCGTGCTGGTCATCTGGCTCGACGCCGCACAACAACAGCGTCCGGCCGGTGTCATCGTGCTCGCGTTCACGAGCGCGGCGCTGCTGCTCGCCTCTGCGGGCGACATCACGGGCCGGGCACCACTGCAGGACTGGTACGACCGGTTGCCGATCCGTGCCCTTGCCGAAGTTCCCATCGATCGTGCCGCTCTCGGCGTCGGCGTCCTGCTGTTCTTGACCACGGCCGCCAACGTCGTGGTGCGGCACGCGCTCAACGCGACGGGCCCCACGGTGCTGGCCGAGGAGAAGACGCTCAAGGGTGGACGGTTGCTCGGACCGCTCGAACGATGGCTGGTGTTCGCCTTCGCGGTCGGCGGCAATCTGGGTGCACTCGGTGCTCTGGTCGCTGCGAAAGGGATCTTGCGGTTCCCCGAGATCTCCCGTGACGAACCTGACGGCATGCGCGCCGAATACGTGCTGGTAGGCAGTTTCGTCAGTTGGACCCTGGCGTTGCTGTTGGTTCCTCTGTTCTGAGCAGCGGGTCCGCATCGATCGCATAGACCCAGCGCCGGCCGGGCCACTCGGTCAGTGTCCAGAACTGACGCCGCTGCGGCCAGTAGGTGATGTCCTCCGGGCCGGTCGGCAGGACACCCCGCCGCCGCACGAAGGCGTCGGGTACGCCGACCCAGAGGTCACCGGGATTGCCCTTGCCGGTGCTCGCCGTCACGACCCACGTGCCGTCCACGAGTGCAGCGCCCTGCATGCGGGGGATCTGGCGCTCGAACATCTCAACCGGTTCGGCCACCTCACGCTCACCGGTGTGCAGCAACTCGGTTCCACGGTCCAGTGCGTACCGGACCAGGCGATGGCTGCCGCCCGCCCTGCCGTACTCCCCGGCGACGAGGTGGTCCACCTCGCCGGCCCGGTCCAGTGACATGAACGAGTACGTCATCGGCAGAACGCCGTCGTCGTGATCGGCGGTGTACCGGGTCAGCTGGGGCAGGACATAGCGGTAGCCCTTCGTGCGCCAGCGGTTGCGGACGCGCACGATGTCATCGAGACGGAAGACCCGGATGCCGCCGGAACTGCCGGCGACGAACAGGTGCCTGCCGTACCAGACGATCCCGCCGGCGTGGACCCTGACCGGCCGCAGCCAGTGAAGTCCCATGCGCTTGACCGGTGCCGCCAACAGCACGTGGCGGTAACGCGGAACGCCCGGATCGGTGAGGTCGACGACCGAGATTCTCGTGCCGAGGAACAGACGTCCGACAACCCCGTGGCCGTACCAACTGGTCATCACGACCTGACGTCCGTCGAACGTCCCCGCGCTGGGATCGGCGCCGTAGGCGTCGGCCGACGTCGTGACGCCCTGCGGATACCAGCGCCGCGACCTGACGTCGTGTTCCTCCCACCGCAGTCCGTCGGCCGCCACGCTGCTCGGCACGTCGACGCGATCGGCCGCGCGATTCAGATCGGCCAGGACGCCGGACAGTCCGACCTTCCGGAACCGGCCGAAGAACCGGTCGGACAGGTGCTTCTCCCGCGGGGAGGGCACGAGCCTGAACGTTCCGGTCGCCATGGCGTCACGCTACTGCGCGAGGCTGCCGCGCGCGGTGGGTGAGGCCGACCTCAGGCGGACCCCGACGAGAGCGGTCGTACGCTGGTGCCATGTCCAGCGAGACCCCCGATCGCCCCACAGAGCCCCAGGTCGACATCAAGCCGCGTTCGCGCGATGTGACGGACGGTCTGGAGAAGACCGCTGCGCGTGGCATGTTGCGCGCGGTCGGAATGGGCGACGACGACTGGGAGAAGCCCCAGGTCGGCGTCGCGTCCAGTTGGAACGAGATCACGCCGTGCAACCTCTCCCTGGATCGCCTCGCGAAGGCGGTCAAGGAGGGCGTGCACACCGGCGGCGGCTACCCGCTGGAGTTCGGCACGATCAGCGTCTCGGACGGTATCTCGATGGGCCATGAGGGTATGCACTTCTCGCTGGTCAGCCGCGAGATCATCGCCGACTCGGTCGAGACCGTCATGATGGCCGAGCGGCTCGACGGCTCGGTCCTGCTGGCCGGCTGCGACAAGTCGCTGCCGGGCATGCTGATGGCGGCGGCACGGCTCGATCTGTCCAGCGTGTTCCTCTATGCGGGTTCGATCATGCCGGGCAACGTCGACGGCAAGGACGTCACGATCATCGACGCGTTCGAGGCCGTCGGCGCCTGCATCAAGGGCCTCATCACGCGTGACGAGGTCGACCGTATCGAGCGGGCCATCTGTCCGGGCGAAGGTGCCTGCGGTGGCATGTACACCGCGAACACGATGGCATCGGCCGCCGAGGCCCTGGGCATGAGCCTGCCGGGATCGGCAGCCCCGCCGGCGCCGGATCGCCGCCGCGACGACTTCGCGAAGAAGTCCGGCGAGGCGGTGGTGGAACTGTTGCGCCGCGGCATCACGGCCCGCGACATCATGACGATGGAGGCGTTCGAGAATGCGATCACCGTCGTCATGGCGCTGGGCGGCTCGACGAATGCGGTACTGCACCTGCTCGCCATCGCTCGCGAGGCCGAGGTGCCGTTGACGCTCGACGACTTCAACCGGGTCGGCGACAAGGTTCCGCACCTGGGTGATCTCAAACCGTTCGGCCGCTACGTCATGAACGATGTCGACAAGGTCGGCGGTATCCCGGTCATCATGAAGGCGCTGCTCGATGCGGGCCTGATGCACGGTGACGTCATGACCGTGACCGGCAGGACGATGGCCGAGAACCTGGCCGACATCGAGCTCGGCCTGGACGGCGACATCATCCGCCCGCTCGACAAGCCCATCCACCGGACCGGTGGCCTGACCATCCTGCGCGGCACGCTCGCCCCGGAGGGCGCGGTCGTCAAGAGCGCCGGCTTCGACTCCGACGTCTTCCGCGGCACCGCGAGGGTGTTCGACGGTGAGCGTGCCGCGATGGATGCGCTCGAGGACGGCACGATCGTCGCGGGTGATGTCGTCGTGATCCGTTATGAGGGTCCCAAGGGCGGCCCCGGCATGCGCGAGATGCTCGCGATCACCGGCGCGATCAAGGGTACCGGCCTGGGCAAGGACGTCCTGTTGCTGACCGACGGCCGGTTCTCCGGCGGCACCACGGGCCTGTGCGTCGGACACGTCGCCCCCGAGGCCGTCGACGGTGGCCCCATCGCGTTCGTGCGCGACGGCGACCCCATCACCCTCGACGTCGCCAACCGCACGCTCGAGGTCGAGATCGACGATGACGAACTCGAACGGCGCAAGGTCGGCTGGGAACCCAACCCGCCCAAGTACACGTCAGGTGTCCTGGCCAAGTACCGCAAGCTGGTCAGTTCAGCGGCACACGGCGCCATCACGGGCTGACCGCGACGTGCGCGCACCCCGCCGGCGCGCGGGGTTGTCAGTGATCGGCAAGCGTCGGTGGTCACGCTGTGGCGTCTGTGACCCCTCGGCGATGGAGAAACTCCGTGACCACGTTCAGCCGCACCACGACAGCGATCCTGCTGGCTCTGGCCGGTCTTCTGGTCGTCGGCGGCCCGGCGAATGCTGCGACCGAGATCGACGGCATCGAGTACGAGCTGATCGACGGCAACGCCGTCGTCGTCGGCTGGGCCGGGCCGCAGGCCGATGTGACGATTCCGGCCACCGTCATGATCGACGGTACGAACCGGTCGGTGACCTCGGTGGCCGACGACGCGATGAACGGAGTCGGTCTGACCTCGCTGGTCGTCGCCGGGGACCTCGATCGGGTCGGTGACCGCGCCTTCCGCGACAATCCGTTGACCAGCGTGCGGTTCAACGGTGATGTGGTCACGATCGGCAGTCAGTCGTTCAGCAACAACACGGCGCTGACATCGCTGCACTTCGCCGGGGACGTGGGGACCGTCGGCAGTTGGGCCTTCGACGGCAACACGGTCCTGGCCGATCTGACCTTCGGCGGGAGCGTGGGATCGCTCCCGGACCTGGCGTTCGCGCACCGGAATCTGTCGGGTGTGCTGGACTTCCCTGGTGATGTCGGCGCAATCGGTGCCAGTGCCTTCGCCGGGAACGACCTGACCGGGGTGACCTTCGCCGGTGACGTCGGTTCGATCGATGACGGAGGGTTCAGCGGCAACTCGTTGACGACCGTGAGCTTCGCCGGCGACATCGGCGCGATCGGCATCGACGCGTTCTCGTTCAACGGGCTGCGCGCCGTCACCTTCGGCGGCGACGTCGGTTCGATCGGTCAGTCGGCCTTCACCGCGAACGATCTGGAAGGAACGCTCACCTTCGCCGGTGACGTCGGTTCGATCGGCCGGCAGGCGTTCTTCAACAGCGATCTGACCCGGGTGGTGTTCACCGGGTCGATCGGCTCGATCGGCCCGAACGCATTCGAGTACAACCAGAATCTCGACGAGGTCGTGTTCCTCGGCGCGCCTCCGGACAGCATCGTGTCGAAGTACGACCCCGAGAGGTCACTGTTCGTGGCGTCGATCTCCTACACGTGCCCGTTCGACGCTGCCTTCCACCCCGGCGGCTTCACGTCGCCGGAGTGGCGGCTCTACGAGTCGGCCGACATCGACGGACCGTTCACGGTGTCGTTCGACACCGGAGACAACGGTGCGCCCGTGGGTGATCAGACCGTCGCCTGTGGCGCAGTGGCGATCGACCCGGGCGCTCCGTCCGGCACGGACCGGGACTTCATCGGGTGGTACACCTCGGCGGACCTGACCGAGCAGTTCGACTTCAGCACCCCGCTGGGGAGTGACGTGATCCTCTTCGCCGGTTGGGGCGCGGACGGATCCGACGACGACAGCGCCACGGGTGGTGGGGACGGCGACCGTGCGGACCCGGACCCGGATCCGACCCACGGCGGACTTCCCGGGGCCGGAGCCGCACCCGGGTCGGACCTGGCCGGCGGTGCCGCCTTGTTGCTGTTGGCAGCGGGTGCGGTCCTGGTCCGCCTGGGTCGGCGCCGCATCTGATCGGGTACGTCAGGAGGTCTGCACCAGCGACGGGTCGATCTTCAACAGGGTCACCGGGCGCCGGTGGACGTTCAGATCCTCGCTGACGGACGTACAACGCAGTCGGAGGGTCGTCGTCGAAGTGACGAAGACCAGGTTGTGCCCGCTGTACGCGGTGAAGGAGGCCGGGTTGATCCTGTCGCGGGACGTGTACGCGAGGGTGGTGTTGTTGCCCTGGACGATCCGGCACCTCACACTTCCATTGCTGCTCAGGGCGCCGGTCTTGTTGAGTTCGATCGTGTAGTTCATCAGGTAGTAGTGGCCGGCCTCGACATTGAACTCGGCGACCGTGCGCTCTTCGCCCTCCGGCAGCAGCCCGGTTCCTGGATCGACGTTGCCGGTCGCGGCGGCGATGACTGCGAGGACGACACTGGGTGCACCGGGAGGACCGGGAGGACCTGCCGGTCCTTGCTGTCCGGGTTGCCCGGGCTGTCCATCGGTACCGTCCTGGCCGTCGGCGCCGGCGGCTCCATCAGCGCCGTCCTGCCCGTCGAGGCCGTCCGCTCCCGGAGGGCCGGCGGGACCGGTCTGACCGCGAACGCCAGGAAGGCCCGGCGCCCCGGCGGGACCGCTGGGACCGACCGCGCCGGCCTTGCCGACCGCACCGGTCAGGCCGTCCTGACCGTCCGCACCGTCCTGACCGTCCGCACCGTCATCACCGGCGATCCCGGCTGTCCGGTTCCAGGCCACGATCGTGGCGCCGTCATCACAAGCGGGCTCCTCATCGGCGGTCATCGAACCGGGAACGAGGGAACCATCGGAGATGCAGGCGTAGAGGGCCGGTCCGTCGACGGCGGCGTCACGGTCCTCGTCGGGCCAGAGCAGAA
>Ga0182736_1003003_pt1 | contig 11832 bp, 13 predicted proteins | sample eDN5th30CKraftBY_FD_128882 | JGI IMG/M metagenome (GOLD analysis project Ga0182736, IMG submission 128882) | Enriched backyard soil microbial communities from Emeryville, California, USA - eDNA 5th pass 30_C Kraft BY (version 2) (version 2) | ecosystem: Environmental > Terrestrial > Soil >...
GTCCCGAGCCGACCGGCCTCAGCCGACGGTGCAGGCCGTCCCGTAGGCGCAGACCTCGGTCCAGGTGTCGCCCATCTCGGTGGTGTCGAACCGCATCGCGACGACGGCGTTGGCGCCCAGCGCCTCGGCCGCGGCGGTGAGCCGCGCGATGGCCTCCTGCCGGCTCTCCTCGAGGTTCTTCGTCATGCCCTTCAGCTCGCCCCCGGCCAGCGACTTGAGCGCCGCACCGAGCTGCGAGCCGACGTGGCGCGACCGGACCGTCAGGCCGAACACCTCGCCGTGCACCTGCTGGACCGTCCGCCCCGGGACGTCGTTCATCGTCGTGATCAGCATGGCTCCCCCTCGCCCCGGCCGCCTCGTCGCAGTGCAGCGACCCTAGCGGCGCAGCCGCGCGTCGAGCCAGGTCCCGACGGCGGTCCGCAGGCCGCTCACGTCGGACTTCAGCGAGTGGTCGCCCCTGATGACGACGACCTCGCGGCCCGGCGCCGGCCCCGGCCGGCCGAACGGGTCGCGCTCGCCCTGGACGACGAGCACCGGGACGGTGACCGCGTCGATCTCCCCGGCCCGTGTCTTCTCCGGCCTGCCCGGCGGGTGCAGCGGGAACGCCAGGCAGAGGACCCCGGCGGCACCGGTGGCGGCGGCCGTCCGGCAGGCGACGCGCGCCCCCGAGCTGCGACCGCCGACGAGCAACGGTGCCGCGTCCCAGCCGGCCCCGAAGCCGCTGACGGCCGCGCAGACGGCGGTCCAGGCCGTGTCGAGCTGCGCCGCGGGGGCGGGTGCGCGCCGGCCCGCGACCCGGTAGGGCTGCTCGACGAGCCCGACGTGCAGGCCCGCCGCGTTGGCGACGCCGGCCGCCGCGACGATGTCGGGCGCCCCGACGCCACCGCCCGCGCCGTGCCCGACCAGCAGCACTCCGCGGACGTCGCCCGGCGCGGGATGCAGGTGGACGCGGGCGGGCCCGTGCGGCGTCGCGACCTCGCGGATCTCGGTCGCCTCCGCGAGTGCGGTCATTCCGGGTTCCGGCCGGAGTTGAGCAGGTCGAGCTGCAGGGCCTCATCGACCTCGTCCGGACGCAGCGCCTCGAGCAGCTCGGGGCCGTTGTTGCGCACGTTGTTCACCCGGTTCGAGACGGGCCGCAGCTCCATGCGGTCGACGAGCGCGGCCGACGGCGGGGCGAGCAACCGGGCGACGGACTCGTCCTTCGCGTCGGTGTCCGGGTTCAGCCAGGCGTCCCAGGCGTCGGGGGCGAGGACGAGCGGCATCCGGTCGTGGATGTCGGCGAGCGGGCCGACGGCCTCCGTCGTCAGCACGGCCACGGTGACCAGACCGTCCGGGTACTCCTCGAGCAGCGCGGCGTCCTTGGGCTTCCAGTACTCCCAGATGCCGGCCATCGCGATCGAGGAGCCGTCGCGGTAGCTGGTGAAGTAGGGCTGCTTCGTCTTCCCGGTGTCGGTGTCGCGGCGCTGCCACTCGTACCAGCCGTCGGCGGGCAGCAGGCAGCGGCGCGACGACAGGGCCCTGCGGAACGCGGGCTTGTCCGCGGCGGTCTCCGACCGGGCGTTGATCATGCGCGCCCCGCCCGACGCGTCCTTGGACCACGACGGGACGAGCCCCCAGCGCACCCGGCGCAGGGTCCGCTGCGTCTCGTCGCGGACCGGCTCGCCGTCGTCGTCGCGCGGGTGCCGCTCGACGACGGTGGTGACCTGCTTGGTCGGGGCCACGTTGAAGTCGGGCGCGACGTCGTCCTCGGTCGCGTCGACGGCCCTGAACTCGTCGGCGAGGTCGGCGGGAGCCTTGGTGGAGGAGTAGCGGCCGCACATGGTGCCCATCGTTCCACGGCGCGCGTGAAACCATGGGGCGCGTGAGCAGCCCCTGGTCCGCCCCGCACGCCACCCGTCCCGTCCGCGGGCGCGTCACGGTGCCCGGTTCGAAGTCCGTGACCAACCGCGCGATCCTGCTCGCCGCGCTGTCCGGCGGCCCGGCGTCGGTGTCGGGTGCGCCCGCGACGCGCGACACCGCGTTGATGGTGGATGCGTTGCGCGCCATGGGGGTGCCCGTCTCGGTCGAGGGCGAGCGCGTGGTCGTCGAGCGACACGCGGGGCTCACGGGTGGCGACGTCGACTGCGGGCTCGCGGGGACCGTGATGCGGTTCGTCCCGCCCGCGGCGGCGCTGGCCGACGGCGAGGTCCGCTTCGACGGCGACCCGCGGGCCCGGGAACGTCCGATGGGGACGGTGCTCGACGCGTTGCGTGCCCTCGGCGCCGAGATCGACGGCGACGCGCTGCCGTTCACGTTGCGGGGCTCCGGGTCACTGCCCGGCGGGGTGGTGACGATCGACGCGTCGGCGTCGTCGCAGTTCGTCTCCGGGCTGCTGCTCTCGGCGGCCCGGTTCGACAAGGGGGTCACCGTCCACCACGACGGCAGGCCCGTGCCGTCGCTGCCGCACATCGACATGACGGTCGCGATGCTGCGCGAGGCGGGGGTCGACGTCGACGACTCCGAGGCGAACACCTGGCGGGTCTCCCCGGGCCCGATCGCGGCCCGCGACTGGACGGTGGAGCCCGACCTGTCGAACGCGTCGGTGTTCCTCGCGGCGGCCGCGGTCACCGGGGGCCGGGTCACCGTCGCGGGGTGGCCGCACCGCTCCACCCAGCCCGGCGTGGGGATCCTCCCCGTGCTGGCCGCGTTCGGCTGCATCGTCGAGCCCGAGGGCGACGGGATGACCGTCACCGGCCCGCCCGTCCTGCGCGGCGTCGACGTCGACCTGCACGACGTCGGCGAGCTCACCCCGACGGTCGCTGCCGTCGCGGCGCTGGCCGCCACCCCCTCGCGGCTGCGCGGCGTCGCGCACCTGCGCGGCCACGAAACCGACCGCATCGCCGCGCTGGCCGCGGAGATCGCCGCGCTCGGCGGCGACGTCGAGGAGACCCCCGACGGCCTGGAGATCCGGCCCGCCGCGCTGACCGCGCCCGCGGGACGGCCGTGGGGGGCCTACGCCGACCACCGGATGGCGACCGCGGGCGCGCTCGTCGGGCTCGTCGTCCCGGGGATCGAGGTCGACGACATCGGCGCGACCGGCAAGACCTTCCCCGACTTCCCGGGCAGCTGGGCGGCGCTGGTCGGATGACGAGGCGATGACTCCGGCCCGGCCCCGCGAGTACGACGAGTCCGACGTCCGGGTGCGCCCGGGGAGGCGCGGGTCACGCCCCCGCAGCAAGCGCCGCCCCGACCACGCCGACGCGACCGAGGCGATGGTCATCGGCGTCGACCGCGGCCGCTGGACCTGCGCCCCGGACGGCGACGCGAGCCGGCGGCCCGTGACGGCGATGCGGGCCCGCGAGCTGGGCCGCACGCCGATCGTCGTCGGCGACCGCGTCGGGCTGTCGGGTGACGTGTCCGGCGCCGTCGACACGCTGGCCCGCATCGTCCGCGTCGAGGAGCGTGCCACCGTCCTGCGGCGCACCGCCGACGACACCGACCCCTACGAGCGGATCGTGGTCGCGAACGCCGCGCAGCTGGTGATCGTCACCGCGCTGGCCGACCCCGAGCCACGGACCGGGTTCGTCGACCGCTGCCTCGTCGCCGCCTACGCCGGCGGGCTGTCGCCCGTTCTGTGCCTCACCAAATCCGATCTGGCCGATCCCGGGCCGTTCTCCGCGCACTACGCAGAGCTGGAGTTCCCGGTCGTCGTGACCCGGCGCGACCGGCCGCCCGACGAGCTGGCCGCGCTGCTCGACGGCCAGCTCTCGGCGCTCGTGGGCCATTCGGGCGTCGGCAAGTCGACGCTGGTCAACGCGCTGGTTCCGGATGCCGAGCGCGCGGTCGGAGCGGTGTCGGGCGTCGGCAAGGGCCGGCACACGACGACGGCGGCGCTCGCCCTGCCGCTGCCCGACGGGCGGGGCTGGGTCGTCGACACGCCGGGGGTGCGGTCGTTCGGGCTCGCCCACGTGACGCCCGGCGAGGTCATCGCCGCGTTCGACGACATGGCCGCCGCCGTCGAGGACTGCCCGCGCGGCTGTGGGCACCTCGGACCGCCCGCGGACCCGGAGTGTGCGCTGGACGCCCTGGTGGCGAGCGGTGCGCTGCGCCCGGCACGGCTCGCGGCGCTGCGCCGGGTCCTGGTCGCCCTGCGCTGACCGGTGTTCGCTAGCGTCTGGCGCCATGGCGGTGAGGGTGGCGCGCGGGCCCGCGTGGCCCGTCCTGCTGCTCACCGTGCTCGCCGGCTTGGTCACCGCGTGTGGGCCGGGGCAGCCGTCCGACGCCGCGCCACCGGGCCTCCCCAAGTTCTACGACGCCACCCAGCTGCTCGACGTCCTCACCCAGCGCCGCACGGCCGACCCGACCGCCCAGCTGTCGGTCGTCGGCGACGTCACCGGCTCGGTACCGGTCACCTTCACCGCGCAGGGCGGGCTGAGCCTCGTGGGTCCGACGCCCGCGCTCGCCCTGGACCAGACGATGACCTGGCCGGGAGCCGCGCCGCAGCAGACCGGCTTCGTGCTGCGCGACGGCGAGGTGTGGCTGCGCACGGCCGACGGCGGGACGCCGTGGCTGCGGGCCGGGTCGGCGACGACGCAGGCCGACCGGATGCGCGTCGCGATCGCCGACGCGCTCGGCGACGCCACCGACCCCACCGCCAACCTGTCCCGCTACGCCGACGCCACCCTGGTCTCCGACGCCGCCGACGAGGTCGTCGACGGCGTGCCCACCGTCCGGTACACCCTGGTCGTCGACCTGACCAGGGCCTCGACGATCGAGCCCGACCCCGAGCTCAAGGCGCAGCTCGACCAGCAGATCCGCGACGGGCTCACCCGCATCACCTCGACGTTGTGGGTCGACGCCGACACCCGTCCGGTCCGCACCCAGCAGCGTCAGGGGCTCGCCGACATGGGCACGCTCGCCACCACGGCCGACTACCGGTCGTGGGGCACGTCCGTCACGATCAGCCCGCCCCCGCCCGCCGAGGTGCGATGACGACGACGGACCCACGGTCGGTCGGCCCGTTCACGATCCACCGCGTCCTCGGCGAGGGCGGCATGGGCAAGGTGTACCTCGGCCGGTCCCGCGACGGGCGGCAGGCGGCGGTCAAGGTGGTGCGCTCCGCGCTGGCCGACGACCCGGAGTTCCGCGCCCGCTTCCGCCAGGAGGTCGCGGCCGCGACGCGGGTGCACGGCGTCTACACCGCGGCGCTGCTCGGGGCCGATCCCGACGCGCCCGCGCCGTGGATGGCCACGGAGTACGTCCCGGCGCCGTCGTTGCGCGAGGCGGTCTCCGAGCACGGCCCCATGCCCGCGGAGTCGGTGCGCCGGCTGGGCATCGGGCTCGCCGACGCGCTGGCCGCGATCCACACGGCCGGCGTCGTGCACCGCGATCTCAAACCCGGCAACGTCCTGCTTGCACACGACGGCCCGAAGGTCATCGACTTCGGCATCGCCCGCGCCACCGACGCGACGACGCTCACCCGCACGGGCGCGGTCATCGGCACCCCGGGGTTCATCGCGCCGGAGGTCCTTGCGCACGGCCGCGCGGGCCCTGCCGCCGACGTGTTCGCGCTGGGCGGGGTCCTGCTGCACGCCGCGACGGGCCGGGCACCGTTCGGTGAGGGCGACGCCGCGGCGCTGCTCTACCGGGCGGCCAACGTCGACCCGGACCTGTCCGGGGTGCCGCCCGCGCTGGTGCCGACGGTCGCCGCCTGCCTGCACCGCGACCCCGCGCAGCGACCCACACCGGCGCAGATCCGCGACGCGCTCGGCGGCGACCGTGACCGTCCGACGGCAGGGTGGCTGCCGGGCCGGCTGGAGCCGGCACCGCCGAAACCGGTGGCGCGCAAGCGGTTCTCGCCCGTGCTCGCGATCGGGGCCGTCGCGGCGGTCATCGCGGTGGTGGGTGGGATCGTGCTGGCGCTGCGCCCCGGCTCGACGCCGCAGAACCCGCCGCCCCCGCCGGCCGCGACGGCCACCGGCATCGCCCCGCCCACGTCGGGCGCACCTCAGACCTCGACCCAGGCCTCGACCCAGACCTCGACGGCCCCCGCCGACCTCACGGTCTCGCCGTCGGCCACGGGGTTCAGCACACCGTCGAACAACATCGCCTGCTATGTCTCGCCCAACTCGGTGCGCTGCGACATCTCCGAGCAGTCCTGGGCCCCGTCGACGATCCCGGCGCGGCCTGCCGACTGCCAGGGCGTCTGGGGCGACTCGCTGACGGTCAGCGGCGGGGACCGCCCGACGTTCACCTGCCACGGCGACACCGTCTTCGGCACCGGGCCCGTCCTCGACTACGGCAGGTCCCTGCGGGTCGGCGACGTCACGTGCACCAGCCGGACGACGGGCGTCGAGTGCCGGGTGGGGGCCAGCGGGCACGGCTTCTCGATGTCCAAGAGCGGCTACCAGTGGTTCTGAGGGGTCAGCCCGTGAACCGGCCGATCAGCAGGTCCAGCCTGCCCTCCTGACCGTCCGGGGGGATCCGGCCGCTGTCGGCGAGGACGGCCATCCCGTGCACGGCGCTCCAGACGACCTCGGCGAGCGGCTCGCGATGCTCGTCGCCCGCGGGGAAGCAGCCGACGAACTCGTCGAAGCACGCCCGCATAGGGGCCGGCGTCTCGTCCGTCGCGAACGCGAGATCGGTGGGCATCACGAACATCGCCTGGTAGAGCGCGGGGCGTTCGGCGGCGAAGCGCAGGTAGGCGCGGCAGACCGCCCGCAGCGCCACCGGCCCCGGCGCGGCCACGGCCGCCCGTGCGCGACCCAGTTGCTCCGCGAGCTCACCGAACCCGTCCAGCGCGACCGCGCTGACGATGGCGTCCTTGCCCGCGAAGTGGCTGTAGAGGACCGGCTGGCTGTACTCGACGCGCTCGGCCAGCCGCCGGGTGGTCACCGCGTCCCAGCCCTCCGTCTCGGCGAGCTCCCGCGCGGCCGTGACGATCAGCTGGTGGCGCTGGGCGCGTTCGCGTTCGCGGCGCCCGGTGACGGCGGACATGCACCCATCCTAGCAGTGCTAGACATTCTGCCGACGGCAGGTTAGCGTTGACCTAGTTTCTAGCAACGCTAGATTCAGTCTCCGGAAGGACCTCTCATGCTCGTCACCGTCGCGAACGTGCTCGCCGGGCTCGTCGCCGCCGGCATCGTCGTCATCGGCGCGCGGGTCTTCTGGGCCCCGCGCGCCGCCGCCGGCTTCGGCATCCCGCACACGCCGACCGAGGACCGCACCGTCCAGGCCTGGCTGACCGTCAAGGGCGTGCGCGACATGGCGTGCGGGCTCTTCGTCGTCGTGCTGATGCTCACCGCGACGCCGCACGTGCTGGGCTGGTTCATGCTCGCCGCCGCCGCCATCCCCGTGGGCGACGGACTGATCGTGCTGCGCAGCAAGGGCGCGAAAGCCGTCGCCTTCGGCGTCCACTGGGGCACGGCCGCGGTGATGGTCGTGATCAGCGTCCTGCTGCTGCTGTCGTGACCCCGGGCCGAACGACCCGTGCCGCTCACCGGGCCTGGTGCGGGTACGTGTGGTCGGTCGGCGGGACGAGGGTCTCCTTCACCGCGCGCGGACTCGTCCACCGCTGCAGGTTGTAGACCGAGCCGGCCTTGTCGTTGGTGCCCGACGCCCGCGCCCCGCCGAACGGCTGCTGCCCGACGACCGCACCCGTCGGCTTGTCGTTGACGTAGAAGTTCCCGGCCGCGAAGCGCAACGCCCCGTGGGCCGCGTCGATCGCGGTGCGGTCGGTCGCGAACACCGAGCCGGTCAACGCGTAGGGGGTCGCGGAGTCGACGGTCCGCAGCACCTGGTCCCAGCTGCCGGGCGCCGCGTCGTCCCAGACGTGGACGGCGAGCACCGGCCCGAACAGCTCCGTGGTGAAGACGTCGTGGCCCGGGTCGTCGCCGACCAGCACCGTCGGCTCGACGAACCAGCCCTCGGCATCGTCGCAGCCACCGCCCGCCAGCACCTCCAGGTCGCCGCGCACGCGGGCGAGCACACCGGAGAGCCGGGCGAAGGCGCGGCCGTCGATGACGGCGCCGCCGAACGTCGACAGGTCCTCGACGTCGCCGAAGCCGACCGTGCGCGTCGTGTCGGCCAGCGCCTCGCGCAGCCCCGACTTCCACAGCGACGCCGGGACGAACGCCCGCGAGGCCGCCGAGCACTTCTGGCCCTGGTACTCGAACGCGCCCCTGACCAGCGCCGTCACCAGGGCGGCCGGGTCGGCCGACGGGTGCGCGACGACGAAGTCCTTGCCGCCGGTCTCCCCGACCAGCCGCGGGTAGGACCGGTAGCGCGGCAGGTTGTCGGCGACCGAGCGCCACAGGTGCCGGAACGTCGCCGTCGACCCGGTGAAGTGCACGCCGGCCAGCTCCGGCGACGCGAGCGCCACCTCCGAGACCGCGGCGCCGTCGCCGGTGACCATGTTGACCACCCCGGGCGGCAGCCCCGCCTCCTCCAGCAGCCGCATCGTGTACCAGGCCGCGAGGGTCTGGGTCGGGCTCGGCTTCCACACGACGGTGTTGCCCATCAGCGCGGGGGCCGTCGGCAGGTTTCCGGCGATCGCGGTGAAGTTGAACGGCGTGATCGCGAGGACGAAGCCCTCCAGCGGCCGGTGGTCGAACCGGTTCCAGACGCCAGGGCTCGACACCGGCTGCTCGGCCAGGATCCGGCGGGCGTAGTGCACGTTCCAGCGCCAGAAGTCGATCAGCTCGCAGGCGGAGTCGATCTCGGCCTGCTGGACCGACTTGGACTGGCCCATGACCGTCGCGGCGTTCAACGTCGCCCGCCACGGCCCGGCGAGCAGGTCGGCGGCCCGCAGGAACACCGCCGCGCGCTCGTCGAACGGCAGCGCCTGCCACCCGGGGGCCGCGTCGCGGGCGGCGGCGACGGCGGCCTCGACGTCGGCGGCCGTCGCCTGTGCCGACACCCCGAGTACCCGGTGCCGACGGTGCGGGGAGACGACGTCGATCCGCTCCCCGCCGCCCATCCGGCGTACCCCGCCGACGGTGCCGGTGAGCTCGTGGGGGGTGCCGTCGAGCTCGGCGATCCGGGACCGCAACGCGGCCCGCTCGGGGCTGCCCGGGGCGTGCCCGAGTACGGGCTCGTTGCGCGGTACGGGGACGTCGGTGACACCGGTCAGCGCGGACATTCCTCCAGCGTGGACCCGTCACGCGGCCGTGTCATGCCCTGCCGGGCTACGCGTCGCCCGGTTGCGGGTGGCAAGCTTCCGGGCATGACAACGGGGGGCAAGGAAGGCGCCGGACCACCCGAGCGATCCGAACCGGTTCCCGACCGGACGGCGCCCGCATCCTCGCCGGGGCCGCCGCCGCTGCGGATCGGCACCGCGGAGCGCGAGTCGGCGGCCAAGGCGCTCGACGCCCATCTGGAGGCGGGACGGCTCGGCGTCGAGGAGTACGCCGACCGCTCGGCGGCGGCCGCGGTGGCGACCGTCGCGAGCGAGCTGCAGGCGCTGTTCGTCGACCTCCCCGAGCCGCACCCGACGCTGCCCGGCACCGCCGTGACGCCGGTCGCCCCCGCGGCCTCGGTGCCCGCGCCGACGGGCGCGCAGCCGCCCGCCGAGCGGTCGCCGCTGTCGAGCTGGGGGCCGCGGATCGTGGCGATCACGCCGATCGTCGCGCTCGCGCTGTTCCTGGCGCTCAACGGCGTCTTCGCGCAGGCCTGGATCTTCTTCCTGCTGATCCCCGCCGTCGGCGGGCTCGTCTACGGCCGCGAGCGGGGCGACGACCGGGATCGGGACCGGGAGCAGCGCCGGCTGCTGCGCGACGACCGCCGCCGGCTCGACCGCGGCGACGGGGACCGCCCCTGAGGTCGCTCACGGGATCGGTGGCCAGGGAGGGACGACGTCGGGGTAGTCGCCCGGGACGCGTCCGGGATAGACGGCCGGGCGCTTCTCCAGGAACGACGCCACGCCCTCCGCCGCGTCGGGGCCCCGGCCGAGGAGGTCGATCGCGCGCGAGTCCAGCCGGTGCGCCTCCCACGGTCCCGGCGCGCCGAGCATCGACCACAGCAGCTGCCGCGACACCGACACCGACACCGCCGACGTGTTGTCCGCGATCTCGCGGGCCAGCGCGTGCGCGGTACCGAGCAGGGCGTCGTCGGGAACGACCCGGGACACGAGCCGTCCCGCGAGCGCCTCCGCGGCGTCGAACACCCGGCCGGTCGCGACCCACTCCATCGCCTGCGAGATGCCGACGACCCGCGGCAGGAACCAGCTCGACGCGGCCTCCGGCACCAGCCCCCGGCGGGCGAAGACGAACCCGAACCGGGCGGACTCCGCCGCGATCCGCACGTCCATCGGCAGGGTCATCGTCGCGCCGATGCCGACCGCGGGCCCGTTGATCGCGCCGATGACCGGCTTGCGCGAGGCCGCGACCCGCAACGACACCACACCGCCCCGGTCGCGGGGAACGCCGTCGACCTCGCCGTGACGCTGGTCGGCGGCCCGCGCACCGTCGGACGCGTCGAACGTCGACGCGCCGCGGGAGAGATCGGCGCCCGCGCAGAACCCCCGGCCGCGCCCGGTCACGATGACGACCCGGACGTCGCCGTCGGCGTCGGCCGCGTCGAACGCCTCGACGATCTCGTCGGCCATCGTCGAGGTGAAGGCGTTGAGCTTGGCGGGGCGGTCGAGCGTCAGCGTCGCGATGCCGTCGACGACCTCGTACGCGATCTCGGTGAACTCCACGCGGTTCCTCCTCGGCGAGCGGCTGCGCCTCCGTTCTAGCCGACGACGTCGCCGTCCGCGATCACGGGCCCGCTCGCGCGGCGGGACGGCCGCCGGGCACCTACCCTCCGGCGATGAGCGCCCAAGATCCCGGCGAACCGGACGTCGCACAGGCCGACACGGAGCGCACGTTCGACCGCCTCGTCGACGAGGGCACGCAGCGGCTCGGCCGCTCCTGGTCCGGCCTGCTGTCGACGGGCACGCTCGGCGGCCTCGACATCGGCGTCGGCGTGCTCGCGCTGCTGCTGGTCGAGCACGCGACCGGCGACAAGCTGCTCGGCGGGCTGGCGTTCTCGCTCGGTTTCGTCGCGCTCACCCTCGCCCGCAGCGAGCTGTTCACCGAGGACTTCCTCGTGCCGGTCGCCGCGGTCGTCGCCCGCGCGAGCACGCCGCTCGCGCTGGCCCGGCTGTGGGGCGTCACCCTGCTGACGAACCTGGCGGGCGGCTGGGTCATCACCTTCGTCGTCGTCGCGGCGTTCCCGTCGCTGCGCGAGACCGCGATCGAGTCGGCGCAGGGCTACGTCCGGCTCGGGATCGGCTGGCACGCCTTCGCGCTGGCGCTCGTCGGCGGGTTCCTCATCACGCTCATGACGCACATGCAGCACTCGACGGACTCCGACGGCGTGCGGCTGGTCCCGGCCGTCGGGATGGGCTTCCTGCTCGGCGCGGGCTCCGTCGACCACGCCGTGGTCGCCTCGCTGTTGTGCTTCGCCGCGCTGCACGCCGGCGCGCCGTTCGGCTACGCCGACTGGCTCGGCCTCGCGTCGTTCGCCGCCCTCGGCAACATGGTCGGCGGCCTGCTGCTGGTGACGATGCTGCGGCTGCTGCAGGTACCGCACAAGGTCGCGCAGGAGCGCCGCCAGAACGTCCCCGAGGTCACCGCGGAGTCGTGACGGGGCGGCCCCGACCCCCGGCCGGCCGGACTCAGCCCAGCTCCACGACGAACGCGATCTCCGACGGGGCGTACCAGGCCAGTTCGTGGTCCTCGGCCTCGCCGACGAGGAACTCCGCGTCGAGATCACCGAGGTCGGCCGCGTCGACGGCGCCCGCGGCCTGGCGGACCGCGTACTCGGCCTCCTCGTTGTCGACGTGGACCGCGGCGATCGCCGACGCCGGCA
>Ga0182736_1003004_pt1 | contig 11825 bp, 8 predicted proteins | sample eDN5th30CKraftBY_FD_128882 | JGI IMG/M metagenome (GOLD analysis project Ga0182736, IMG submission 128882) | Enriched backyard soil microbial communities from Emeryville, California, USA - eDNA 5th pass 30_C Kraft BY (version 2) (version 2) | ecosystem: Environmental > Terrestrial > Soil >...
CCCAACAAGCTGCCTCAATCCGTTGCCGCCCTCGACATCCGGCATGTGAACGCGCCCAAGCGTTTCGAAACGACGGATCGTCGCGATGCCGGCGACAGCGATGGCGACCGGCGGGGGGCGGTCGTGTCTCTCAGCGTCGACGTCCAGGCGCACGATCGCATTTTCGTCCGCGGGCGCGGGGTCGACGCCCAGCTCGGCGGATTGGTGAAAGTCCGCGGGACGGCAGACAAGCCGATGACGGACGGGCAATTCAGCATGACACGCGGCCGGCTGTCGATCATCGGCCGGCAGCTCGACTTCACGCGCGGCAACATCGTGTTCATGGGCAGCGTCGAGCCGACGCTCGACATGGCCGCGACGGCGGATGTCGATGGCACCACCGTCACCGTCACCGTGAGCGGCAGCGCGTCGAACCCGAAGATCAGCTTCTCGTCGATGCCCGAGCTGCCGGAGGACGAGGTCGTCTCACTGCTGCTCTTCAACAAGGCGCTCGCCAGCCTCTCGCCGACGCAACTCGTCACGCTGGCCGGAGAGATCGACAAGATCGGCGGACTGTCCAGCGGCCCCGGCACTCTCGACAAGATGAAGAGCGCGCTCGGGATCGATGTTCTCGACGTCACGACCGACAAAAGCGGCGGCACGCAGGCGACCGCCGGCAGCTTCATCGACGACAAGACGTACGTCGGCGTGAAACAGGGCATGAGCCTCGGCAACACGCGCGTGGTGATCGATCGCAAGCTGACCAAGCATTTGAAGGCGCGCGGTGAAGTGGGGACCGACGGCGACAGCAAGCTGGGCCTCGGCGTCGAGTGGGACTACTGACGTCGCGGGCCGAGGCACTTTGGCGCTGGCAATGTCAAGCGGCGGCGCCTAAGTGCTGGCGCATAGATGTATAGGATGCCGGTCGACGTGACGCCGATGCTGTGCGTGCTGCGATCATCGGAACGTCGTCCGACAGGAAAATGACGGACCGTATCGCATTCAAGTCAACGCTGCCGCCATTCGCGAGCCTGCCATAGAGCATGACACCTCCCCTCCTCACAGATCCTCGGAATTTGGCGATGTTCCTCGATTTCGACGGAACACTGGTCGAGATCGCGGAAAAGCCGGATGCCGTTTTCCTCGCGGAGACGACGCGCGCGTCGCTGGTCCGGTTGCAGCAGGCGCTCGGCGGCGCGCTGGCGGTTGTGACGGGCCGCGAGATCGACGTCGTCGATGCGATGCTTGCGCCGTTCCGCTGCCCCGTCGCCGGCGTGCACGGGCTGACACGCCGCGACGCCGAAGGCCGCATGCACGGCATCCGCGTCGATACGCGCGTCCTGGATGCGGCGCAGCAGCGTCTCGATGGGCTGGCCCAGCGCTATCCAGGGGTTCTGATCGAGCGCAAGTCACACGCGATAGCGGTGCACTATCGCAAGCGTCCCGAGCTCGAAGCGCCCTGTCGCGCCGTCATGGAGGAGATCGTCGCGCTCGCCCCCGAGATGCATCTTGTCAGCGGCAAGATGGTGATCGAGGCGCGTCCGGCGGGGGCCGACAAGGGCACGTCGGTGGCGGATTTCATGACGGAGGCGCCGTTCGCGGGACGCCGCCCCTTGTTCGCCGGCGACGATGTTACGGACGAGGACGCCTTCCGGGCTGTCAATGATCTCGACGGCATTACGATCAAGATCGGAGGCGGGGAAAGCCGCGCCCGGCATCGGTTCGACGACACCGCCGCTTTCCTCCGGTGGCTGGAGGCGAGTGCGGACGCCCTGCAGAAAGGACATTGCCTTGGTTGAGCTGATCGGCAAGCCGGCTCCAGCGCCGTCCCTGAATCTCGCGATGATCGGCAACTGTGCCATCAGCGCACTCATCGACGCGCATGCCCGGATCGTGTGGTCCTGCTTCCCGCGTCTCGACGGCGACCCGGTGTTTCATGCCCTGCTCGGCGCGCCCGCCAACAATCCCGAGGCCGGCGTCTTCGAGATCCAACTGGAGGGCCTCGTTGCCGCGTCGCAGGAATACCTGGCCAATTCGGCGGTGCTGAGAACGGTGCTCGAGAGTGCGGACGGCGCGATCGAGATCATCGATTTCGCGCCGCGCTTCAAGTGGCGGGAACGGTCGTTCCGGCCGCAGACGCTCGTCCGGCGCATCCGGCCGTTGCGTGGGAGCCCACGGATCCGAGTGGTGATCACGCCGGGTTTCGATTGTGGCCGCAGCCCGCGCTCGCTGTCGACGGGGTCGAACCATATGCGGTTCGTCGGGCCGGACATGACGCTTCGCCTGACGACCGATGGGCCTATCGATTATCTCTCCAGCCGAACGCCCTTCATCGTCGATGCGCCGATCAATCTCATTCTCGGTCCCGACGAAACCCTGGAAGGTGGCGTTGCCGAGACCGCGCGGGATTTCGAGGAGCGCACGCTCGATTACTGGCGCACCTGGGTGCATCGCCTCGCGTTGCCGCTGGAATGGCAGGACGCGGTGATCCGCGCGGCGATCACGCTGAAGCTGTGCAGTTTCGAGGCCACCGGCGCCATCGTCGCAGCCGTCACCTCGTCGATCCCCGAGGCGCACGGATCGGGGCGCAACTGGGACTACCGGTTCTGCTGGATCAGGGACGCCTTCTTCGTCGTCCGGGCGCTCAATTCACTGGCAGCCGTCAGGACACTCGAACTCTACTTCCGCTGGATGATGAATGTCGTCGCCGGCTCGAAGGACGGGCACATCCAGCCCGTCTACGGTATCGGGCTCGAGACGGCGCTTGACGAGCGGGTCATCCCCGAACTGCCCGGCTACCGCGGCAGCGGTCCGGTTCGCATCGGCAATCAAGCTTATATGCAGATGCAGCACGACACGTACGGCAACGTCATCCTGGGTGCTTCGCAGGCCTTTTTCGACAAGCGGCTCTTCATGAGCGCCGGGGTCGCGGAGTTCGAGCGGCTGGAGGCGGTCGGCGAGCAGGCGTGGCTGCTGCACGACAAGCCGGATGCCGGGATCTGGGAGCTGAGGACGCGAATGCGGCCCCACACGTCGTCGGCGATCATGAGTTGGGCCGGCTGCGACCGACTGGCGAAGGTGGCCGCTCATCTCGGACTATCAGACCGCGCGAGACTGTGGCGCGAGCGCGCGGACACGGTCAAATCGGCCATCCTGACGCGATCCTGGTCGGCGGAACGAAAGGCGTTCGTGGAGAGTTTCGAGGGTCGGCACCTTGATGCGAGCGTGCTGCTGATGGGTGAAGTCGGATTGCTCGAGCCGGGGGATCCTCGCTTCATTGCAACTGTCGAAGCCTTGGAGCGGACCCTCGCCCGAGGGCCGTTCATGATGCGGTACGAGGAGGCCGACGATTTTGGTGCACCCGAGACGTCCTTCAATGTTTGTGCATTCTGGCGTGTGGATGCGCTTGCACGTATTGGACGTAAAGAGGAAGCTCGTGAGATATTCGAGGCCTTGCTCGCCGCGCGAAATCCACTTGGTTTGATGTCCGAAGATACCGACGCCAGCACAGGCGAAGCCTGGGGCAATTTCCCTCAAACATACTCGATGGTCGGCATCATCAACGGTGCTGTCCGCCTTTCCAGACCTTGGGAGTCGATGTTATGAGCCGACTGATTGTTGCCTCCAACCGGGTCGTCGACCTCGACAAAGGCACACAATCAGGCGGACTGGCAGTGGCACTCGGCGATGCACTTCAACTCGGCCGCGGTGTATGGTTCGGATGGGACGGTACGATCGTCGACGACGACGCGCAGCTCGGGCTGAAGCTTGCACAGCAGAACAACATGCGTACGGCCACGGTGCCGCTGACGCGTGAGGAATACGACACCTACTATCTCGGCTTCGCGAACAAGGTGCTGTGGCCGGCGTTTCATTACCGACTCGATCTCGCCATCTACGATTCGACGTATGTCGAGGGCTACCGGCGCGTCAACGCCCGCATGGCCCACCAACTCGCCGCGCTGGTCGAGCCCGACGATCTCATCTGGGTTCATGACTACCACATGATCCCCCTCGGCGAGGAACTGCGCCGCCAAGGCTGCGAGCAGCGCATCGGCTTCTTCCTGCACATTCCCTTTCCGCCACCGGAGATCTTTCGCGCGGTGCCGGAGAACGCGGCGCTGGCGAAGTGCCTGTTCGCCTATGACGTGATCGGATTTCAGACGTCGGGCGATGCCAGCAATTTCGCTCGCTACATCGTCGAGCAGTGCGACGGCGAGATGCTCGATGACGATCGCGTCCGCTGCTTCGGCCGGACGATCGTGGCGCGTGCGTTCCCGATCGGCATCGACAGCGACGCCGTCTACGACATGGCGCATTCGCCGGAGGCCGATGCCCAGATCAGCCGCCTGCAACGCCGCAGCATGGCCAACATGTTCGTGCTTGGCGTCGACCGTCTCGATTATTCGAAGGGACTGCCGGACCGCATGAAGGCCTTCCGGCGGATGCTCGAGATTCATCCCGAGATGCGCAAGTCCGTCACCTTGATGCAGATCGCGCCGCCGACGCGCGAGGATGTGGCGGCGTATGCGGAGATCCGGCATGAGCTCGAGGGCCTCTCCGGCGCGATCAACGGTGAGTTTGGCGACTTCGACTGGACCCCGGTTCGCTACATTCACCGCTCGGTGCCACGGGCCACGCTCGCCGCCCTTTTTCGCGGAAGCCAGGTCGGCCTAGTGACGCCGCTGCGTGACGGCATGAACCTGGTGGCGAAGGAGTACATTGCCTCGCAGGACGTGGACAATCCGGGTGTGCTCGTGCTGTCGAAATTCGCCGGCGCCGCGGAGGATCTGGAAGAGGCGGTGATCGTCAATCCCTATGACACGGACGAAATGGCGATCGCCTTGCACCGGGCGTTGACGATGCCGGTGGAGGAGCGCCGCGAGCGATATACCGCACTGATCGAGCGGGTCCGCGGGCGTGATGTGAAGAACTGGCGGGAAACCTTCCTGACCGTCCTGCGAAGCACGGCACGTGAGGACGCCCCGGCGGTCGCATCCATCTCGGCGCATGATCTGAAGGCAAGCTGACGCCGACGCCGGCCGATGGAGCGTTCGAGCGCCGTCAGCGCATCAGGAAGAGCGGACATTCCAGGACAGCGGCGAGCGGGCGAAGATTGCCCTCTGCCGGCAGCAGCAAGCCGCCAAACCTTCCGACGATAAACCCCGCCGCAAGCCGGCGAATGACCTCGGCCGCGACCGCGGGCTCCGCCGCTTCGACGCGGGCGCGGACGACTTCCACCGTGTCATCGCCGCCGAGCGCGAGGCGCGCCTGCTCGTCCATCAGTCGGGCCTCGTCCTCCGAATCCGAAACCAGCAGCAGCGTCAGCCGGGTTTCCTCATCGCCGCCGTGCAAGCGCCGCGCCGTGCGCAGGACTGCATCGAAGTGGCCGATCTCCTCGACCACGGCGACGATGCGGCCCTCCGACCGCCGCGCTCTCGGCCCGACGACAATCAGGCCCGTCGTTCCCGGAACCCGCGTAAACAGATGCGCGAGGCGCTCCGCATCGAGGCCGGACACCGGGTCTCCCAGCGCCACCACGTTCCACGGCCCGCGCGTGGCACACGCCTCGGCCAGCGCCGCGACGGGCTCGTTGCGAACGACGGTGATATGCAGCGGAACCTCGGCCCGCTGGGCGAGCGCACCCAGGCGGCGCGCGAGAGCCGCCGCCGCCGCTCGCATCTGTCGTGCGACGAGTTCCGGCGACAGGTCACGCCGGTGGCGGCCCGAGAACGAGATCTCGCACGCGAACGGAAATGCCGCGATGTCGAGGAGCGTGGCATCCTCGACGAACAGGCTTTCGATTTCCGACTGGAAGGCCCGTGCCACGCGCACGGCCGCATCGACCGCGACCGGACTTGGCGCCGATTGCGTCAGATGCAGAACCACACGGCCACGTCCTTCGCCTGCTTCGGCGACATGCGTGATCATGACGTGCGATCTCCGTTACTGCCCTGCGCACTGCTGCTGCGCGAGCCAAACGCACGCGCCCGCTCGGCGAAGGTCCGCAGTTTGTCTTCGACCAATCGGCAAATCGTGCCCGGCGGGAACTCTCCGTCGGAACCGCGCTCGCCCGCCTTGACCCCGGTGAGGATCTCGATTCCCTGAGAGATGTGCTCGATCGCGTGCACCGCGAACCGGCCTTCGCGGGCCGCTTCGACGATGTCCTCGCGGAGCATGAGGTGCTGGGCGTTCGCCTTGGGAATGAGGACGCCCTGGCGCCCCGTCAGACCGCGCGCGCGGCAGACGTCGAAGAAGCCTTCGATCTTCTCGTTGACGCCGCCAATGGCCTGCACCTCGCCGTACTGGTTGACCGACCCCGTGACGGCATAGGACTGGCTGATCGGCACGTCGGAGAGCGCGGACAGAAGGGCGTAAAGCTCGGCGGACGAGGCGCTATCGCCATCGACGCCCCCGTAGGATTGCTCGAACACGAGCGTGGCGGCCATGGCCAGCGGGATGGTCTGGGCGAACGTGCCCGCGATGTACCCCCACAGGATCATCACGCCCTTCGAATGCAGCGGACCGCCGAGCTTGACCTCGCGCTCGATGTCGGTGACGCGGCCCGAGCCCATCCGGACTCGCGCGGTGATCCGGCTGGGCCGTCCGAACGAGAAGTTGCCGAGCTGAAGCACCGAAAGACCGTTGATCTGCCCGACCTTTTCGCCGTCGGTGTCGACCAGGACGATGTCGCGGGTGATGGTCTCCTGCGAGCGATCGCGCAGACGGTCGGCACGCTGCGTATGCTCGTCGACGGCCCGGACAACCGCCTCGCGCGTGATCTCGGCACTGCCGGCCTCCGAGGCCCAGTAGTCGGCTTCGCGCACGACGTCGGCCAGGTGGCCGATCTGAATCGAAAGCTTTTCCCGGTCATCGGCGAGCCGGGCGCCTTCCTCGATGAGCCGGGCGACCGCCGACGCACTGGCCGGCTTCAGGTTGTGGTCGCGCACGATGGACGCGATCAGGCGCGCGTAGGAGAGGTCGTTCTCGGGGGAGCGGTCGATCGAATCGTCGAAGTCCGCCTGCACCTTGAACAGTCCCGCGAAGTCCGGATCGTTCATGGACAGCAGGTAGTACAGCTCGCGGTCGCCGAAGAGGACGACCTTGATCGCCAGCGGAATCGGCTCGGGATCGAGGGATTGCGTCGAGATGAGACCGGACATCTCCGACGGCTGCTCGATGCGGATTTCGCGGGCCTTCAGAGCGCGCTTCAATGCCTCCCAGGCGAACGGGGACAGCAGCAGCTTGCGGGCGTCGATGAGCAGATAGCCGCCATTGGCGACGTGGAGCGCTCCCGGCTTGATCAGCAGGAAATCGGTGACGAGGGCGCCCATCTGGGCGATGTGCTCGACGCGGCCGACGACATTGCCGTAGGTCGGATTCAGCTCCTCATAGATCGGCGCGCCGGCATCCGGGGTCTCTCCGTTGCCCACCATCACGTTCACCAGATAGCGCCGGAAGCGGGGATCGCGGGCCGTATCCGCCGGCTGCTTGACGATCTCGCTTTCCTCGCCGCTCTGCACCAGGAAAAGGCCGACATTGCGCACCAGGTCGCTTCCGGCGGCGTCGAGATAGGCCTTCACCTCGGGCTCATCCGCGAAGGCAGCGTGGACATCCGCCAGCGCATCGTGGACGACAACGGTCGCCACCTCGGTGTTCAAGTCGCTGACGTGCTGACGGCGCTGCTTGTCGGACTTGGGCACGCGCTCGAGGATCTGCTCCAGCTCCTTCTGGAGCGCCTCGATGCGGGTCTCGACCTCTTTCCGCATGGCCTCCGGAAGCGTGTTGAAGACGTCCGGCTTGACGATCTTGCCCTCATGGGTCGGCGCCATCACGAACCCGGTCGGGGTGCGTACGATGGCAATATTCTGCTCGGTGGCGCGCTTGTTCAGCTCCTCGAACGCATCCTCCTGGCCGGAGCGGAACTGCTCCTCGATCGATCGCCGCCGCGCCTGGTAGTCCTCGCCCTCGAACGTGGCGGGGATCGTCGAGCGCAGCTCGTCGATGGCGGCAATGATCGCCTTGGCCAGCGGACGCGCACGTCCGGCGGGCAGACGGATGGCCTTGGGGCGGTTCGGATTGTCGAAGTTGTTGACGTAGACCCAATCGGAGGGCGGCGCCTCGCCATGGGCCTTCCGCGTCAGATATTGCTGCACGGCCGTGCTTTTGCCGGACGCTGGCGGCCCCAGCACGAAGACGTTGAAGTCGTTGCTGCGCATGTTGGTGCCGAACTGGATCGCTTTCAGCGCGCGCTCCTGTCCGATCAAGCCCGAGATCGGCTCCAGTTCGGCGGTGGTGGCGAAACCGAGCGCAGACGGGTCGACCGTGTGGCGCAGCTCGGCGATGGAAAGCGGCTTTGCCGCTCCATCCGACAGCGCCAGGGACGGCGATGCCGCAGCGGCGGTCTTGGCGGTGTTGGCCTGGGCCGCATCCGGCTGATTGCGCTTGAAGAACATCGTTCCCCGCTTTTCTTGTCTCTGTGTTGATCCGGGTCCAGAAAGAAGACGGCAGGGGCTGCTGTCCGTCAATCTCAGTCTATCGCCAGGTTGAACGAAACCAATTTGATCAAACGCACAATGGCGCGCATTAGATCACAGTTCGGGGTATCGAGTTCAAGAGTGGCGAAAGGATGAGACCGGAAGACGACAGACAATTTCCGCCTGACGGGAGGCAATCCGAGCGCGCGCGGGCCATCAGCCGGGGCACGCAGAGGGCGCTGGCGATGCGCGGGTTTCGCGCCATCCCGGAACTTGCGCTGGCGGACGGGCGCCGGGCGGATCTTGCCGCCGTGGACGATGCGGGCGCCATCTGGATCGTCGAGATCAAGTCCTCGATCGAGGATTTCCGGGCCGACGGGAAATGGCCTGACTACAGGGCGTGGTGCGACCGGCTGTTCTTTGCCGTGGCGCCGGACTTTCCGCTCGCCGTGCTGCCGCCGGATACAGGGCTGATCCTCGCAGATCGGTATGGCGCGGAGATCGTCCGCGATGCGCCCGAGCACAAGCTGGCGGCGGCGCGCCGAAAGGCGCTGATGCTCCGTTTCGCGCGGGTTGCCGCAGGGCGACTGATGACGCTGGCAGACCCCGAGGCAGCCTACGAGCCGCTCCCGAGGGAGTGACAAGCGTCGACGGCGCGCCCACGAGATCGTCACGAGGGAGGACTACGGCTTGACGCGCCGCGCTTGCCGGAGTGAATTGCCCCGCCGCTGCGGTGCACCATAGCCGCGGATGACAGGGAGACCGGAATGGCGGGCGCAAAGCTTCCAGAGGTATCGAGCACGGTGCAGGATCTGCGCCGACGCGTCGCGGCGTGGCGCGCCGCCGGTGAGCGCGTGGCGCTGGTGCCGACGATGGGCGCGCTGCACGAGGGGCATCTTTCGCTCGTTCGCCTCGGGCAGACCCGCGCCCGGCGGACGGTGACGTCGATCTTCGTCAATCCGACCCAGTTCGCGCCCACCGAGGACTTCAATACCTACCCGCGGACGTTCGAGGACGACCTTGCGAAGCTCGCCGGCGTCGGCTGCGATCTCGTCTGGGCTCCGACAGCGCCGGAGATGTACCCGCAGGGCTTCGCGACGCGCGTGGTGCCAGCGGGAGCGGCGGAGGGGCTCGAGTCCGATTTCAGGCCACATTTCTTCGGCGGCGTGGCCACCGTCTGCTGCAAGCTGTTCACCCAGTCCGGGGCCGATTTCGCCTGTTTCGGCGAGAAGGACTATCAGCAGCTTTGCGTCGTCCAGCAAATGGCGCGCGACCTCGATCTGCCGGTGGAAATCCTGCCCGGCGAGACGATCCGAGAGCCTGACGGCCTCGCGATGTCATCGCGCAACCGGTATCTGACCGCGGACGAACGGTCCCGCGCGGTGACGATCCATCACGTGATCCGCGCCGTTGCGCAAGCGGCCGCCGAGGGGCAAGGATATGAGGCCGCCATCGCCGAAGGGAGCGCCAAACTCGCTGCCGCGGGCTTTGCAACGATCGACTACATCGCGGTGCGCGATGCGGAGACGCTGAAGGACTGGGATCGAGCCAGCGGGCGGCCGGGTCGGGTGCTCGCCGCGGCATGGCTCGGCAAGACCCGGCTGATCGACAACATGGCGGTCTGATCGCGCGAGCGACATCCGCCGCAACGCCGCATCAGCATCGGGACGGAGAGACGCCGAACGAGGAGCGACCGCCATGATCAGCGTTGATTTCGTTCAGACGTTCGCCCGCTACAATCAGTGGCAGAACCGGTCTCTCTACGCTGCGGCGGCCGGGCTTTCGGAGGCGGAGCGCCTGCGCGACAGAGGGGCGTTCTTCGGGTCGATCCACGGCACGCTATCGCACATTCTCTGGGGCGACCTGCAGTGGATGAGCCGCTTTGCGCCCGACGCCTACGAGAAGCCGGCTACGCTGGTGCGTACCAGCCCCGGCAACTTTCCGGATTGGGACGACCTCAAATCCCGCCGCGAAACTTTCGATGCGGCGCTGGTGGACTGGGCCAAGGCGATGGACGCCGGCTGGCTGGGCGCCGATCTGGCTTGGTATTCGGGAGCGGCGAAGTCCGACCTGCGCATGCCGCGCTGGTTGATCGTCACACACTTCTTCAATCACCAAACCCACCATCGCGGGCAAGCTCACGCCATGCTTACGGCGGCGGGCGCGAAGCCTGACGACACGGATCTGTTTCTGATGCCGTGACGGCTCGCGGCACGTCCTGCCGGCGGGACCCCAGCGGAAGCGATTGGAGACCGGGCCGAGCTCCGCTTAAATGGCAAGACTGGAACTCCCTCTCAGCCGACGCTCGCGTCCCGCCCGGAGTGCTGCCGCCATGCAAGACCGCCCCTCGCCCGCCATCGGCTTCTCGGTCTGCCCGCACGATTGTCCTTCGACGTGCGCGCTGGAGGTCGATCTGCCAGGTAACGGGCGGATCGGACGGGTGCGCGGCTCGCAGCAGAACAGCTACACGGCAGGCGTGATCTGCAACAAGGTCTCGCGCTATGCCGAGCGCATCCATCATCCGGACCGGCTGCTCTATCCGATGCGGCGCAAGGGCGCTAAGGCGTCCGGCGAATTCGAGCGCATCGAATGGGACGATGCGCTCGATCTCGTTGCCGAGAAATTCCTGGAGGCAGAGCGGACCCTCGGCGCGGAAGCGGTCTGGCCTTACTTCTATGCGGGCACGATGGGGCTGGTGATGCGCGACGGCATCCAGCGGCTGCGTCACGTCAAGAAGTACTCGCAGATGTTCCAATCCATCTGCACCACGTCGGCGTGGACCGGGTTCATCGCCGGTACCGGCAAGCTTGCAGGGCCCGATCCCCGCGATATGGCGAAGACGGATCTGCTCGTGATCTGGGGCACGAACCCGGTCCATACGCAGGTCAACGTGATGACGCACGCGAGCCGGGCGCGGAAGGAGCGCGGCGCGAAGCTCGTGGTGATCGACATCTACCGAAACGGCACCATGGCGCAGGCGGATCTGGCCCTCTGCCTCCGTCCGGGAACGGACGGGGCCCTCGCATGCGCCGTGATGCACGTCCTGTTCCGCGATGGCCATGCCAATTGGCCGTACCTGGAGCAATATACGGACTGTCCGCGAGAGCTGGAGACGCATCTCAGGACGAAGACGCCGGAGTGGGCCGCCGCCATCACGGGGCTCACCGTCGCCGAAATCGAGACCTTCGCGAAGATGATCGGCACGACGCCGCGCACGTACCTGCGGCTCGGGTACGGCTTCGCACGCCAGCGCAACGGCGCCTTCAACATGCCGCCCCCCTCGTGCAGCCACGACCCGGTTACCGAGGCGATGCACGACGGGGGCGGCGCCTTTCACAACAACGGTGCGATCTATAAGTGGAACAAGTC
>Ga0182736_1003005_pt1 | contig 11825 bp, 11 predicted proteins | sample eDN5th30CKraftBY_FD_128882 | JGI IMG/M metagenome (GOLD analysis project Ga0182736, IMG submission 128882) | Enriched backyard soil microbial communities from Emeryville, California, USA - eDNA 5th pass 30_C Kraft BY (version 2) (version 2) | ecosystem: Environmental > Terrestrial > Soil >...
GAACCAGACGAAGAACGGCTTGCCATCCGCATTGGCCTTCTCGATGAACTTCAGGCTTGCGTCGAGAAACTCCTCGTCCACCGTCTCCATGCGCTTGGTCGTCAGCGGGCCGGTGTTCTCGATCTTCTGCGATCCGTCCGGATTGGCCCAGCAATGCAGGACGCCGCGGGGGCCGAACCTCTCCTTGAACTTTGGATCCTTCGGATAGTCCGGGCATTCCGGCTCCTGCTCGGCATTGAGATGGTAGAGGTTGCCGAAGAACTCATCGAAGCCGTGGGCGGTCGGTAGGAACTCATCGCGGTCGCCGAGGTGATTCTTGCCGAACTGGCCGGTGACGTAGCCCAATGGCTTGAGCAACTCGGCGATGGTCGGGTCCTCCGGCTGGAGGCCGAGATCGGCACCAGGCAGGCCCACCTTGGTGAGGCCGGTGCGGATCGGCGATTGGCCGGTGATGAAAGCCGCGCGGCCGGCCGTGCAGCTCTGCTGGCCGTACCAGTCGGTGAACATTGCGCCTTCTTGAGCGACCCGGTCGATATTGGGAGTTCGGTACCCCATGATGCCATGGTTGTAGGCGCTGATGTTGAACCAGCCGATGTCGTCGCCCCAGATGATGAGGATGTTCGGTTGGCCGTTTTTCTTCCTGGGCTGTTGTGCCATGACTGGCTCCCTGGAGCTGGAGGCATTGTGACGGTCGGACGTGGCCCCTCCTCAACCGAATGGCCCGGCCTCGAACACCATGCTGACGATGGCAAAGATGCCGATCAGGAGCAGCACGATGGCAGTGATGAGCGTGAACGATGGCGGGAAGCGGCTCTCGCCGTGGATCAGGCCGGCGGCGGTCATCGCCGTCCTCTCCTCGCGCAGCCCCAGCATGAATCGGACGTGGTAGATGATACCTACGATCAGCATCACGATGCCGAGCGCAACGAGGGCTATGCCGAAGTTGCGGGGTGCTGCCGCGTGTGTGATCGTTCCCGCATCGCGGAGCTTTTCGAAAACCTGGTAGATCGTGAAGCCGAAGCCGATTAGAGACAGCGAGGTGCGGATCACCGACATCAGCGTGCGGTCGGCGCTCATCCGGGTGCGCTGGAACGACATGCCCGTACGGCGGGCCGATAGCTCGACGGAGATTTCGTCCGATTTGGATTGCCCTGTGACGGGAGGTTTCATCGGTGTCAGGCTCATGGCGCGTCTCCCATGGTGCCCGAGGGCGTCTGCCCCAGGCGGCGGGCGAGCCGGCACACCAGTCCGCGAAGCAGCAGGTACGGCAGGAAGGCGAGCAGCAGCGCAATGAGGAGCATCTCCCCGGGGTAGAAGGAGTCCAGCACCCGCCACTGGTAGATCGCGTCCATACCAAGGCCGAGCAGGATGATACGGGCGGTCGAAAGCAAGCCCTCATGCAGGCGGCCGCTCCGCTGGCCGGGCTCGTGCAGGACAGTCCAGAAGTAAGGCGAACGGCCGGCGCGGGCATCCGCAAGGCCGTCGTGGAGCGCGGCAAGGGTGGCCATGGCAGGTTGAAGCAGGAAGCGGAACGACATCGGCCCGGCAGGCCGCTCAGCGATGTCGTGCCAGAGCCGACCCCAGGCCTCGGGCGAACGGCCGTACCACGCGAGAGCGAGCACAAGCAGAATGCCTCCGAGACCAACAACCAGCCAGACCATGATCTGCGCACTTCGCGGGGTCGCCTGCGTGGTCATGGGTCGGCTCCCTGTCGCGAGACGCACCGAAAGCCGATATGGCTGGACGAGGTGTCGACGGGCTGCGCATGTCGGGCGGCCGGACGATAGCGGCGGCAGTAGTTCGGCGCGCACAGGTGAGAGCCGCCCTTGAGCACCTTGCGCGGGATACGGATCTGCGGCTGGCAGGGGTCGTAGCTATCGGCCTCCCGCCCCCCGCGCGGGTTCTCTGGGATGCAGCAGGCCTTTGGGGCGTCCGCTGGGTGCTTCGGTGTAAACCAGTCCGAGGTCCATTCCCAAACATTGCCGATCATGTCGTACAGGCCGTAGCCGTTCGGCGGGAACGCGCCGACGGGGGAGGTCCGCTCGTAGCCGTCCTCCTTCTTGTTCTGGAACGGAAAGGCGCCCTGCCAGGTGTTGGCCATGTAGCGGCCGGCCGGCGTGAACTCGTCGCCCCAGGCGAACTCGGCGCCGTCGAGCCCACCGCGGGCGGCGAACTCCCATTCGGCCTCGGTCGGCAACGCCTTGCCGGCCCACGCAGCATAGGCCTCGGCGTCGGCATAGGCGACATGCACCACAGGATGGTCGTCGAGTCCCTTGAGCGAGGAGCCCGGCCCATAGGGCTTGCGCCAGGTCGCGCCGAAGCGGAAGGTCCACCATTGGCTCCAGTCCCGCAGGTCGACCGGATGGGTGGGCGGGTTGAACATGAGCGAGCCAGCTTGCAGCATGTGCGGCAGGGCGCCGGGATAGTCCTTGGGATCGGGCGCCTTCTCGGCGACGGTGACATGACCCGTCGCCGCAATGAAGCGCCGGAACTCGCGGTTGGTCACGGGCGCCCGGTCAATCCAGAAGCTGTCGACCGTCACCCGGTGAACCGGCGCCTCTTCGGGATAATGCCGCTCAGAGCCCATCCGGAAGGTGCCGCCAGGAATCCGCACCATGCCGGCATGCGGCATGTCGTTCAGCGATGAAGGAACGGCCACGCGGCTGTCCATGTGCTCCTCCCTTGGGTTACACAACCACTCAGGTACTGGAGCGACGTCGACAAAGCTGTCGATCAAAAGCGGCTCGTCGGGAGCCAAGGTCCAATGTAGGATTTTAACTTATGTGAACAAGATACTCCTCATAGCCGGGGTGGCAAGCCGTGACGATCTCGAGATCGATGAGCATGGACCAGCGGAACCCGCCCGAGTGGCCTGCCCTAGACCTCTATCAGCACCCTGTAACGGTTCTGGGAGATGTCGGTTGCTATCAGACATGCCTGTTACCGGGGAGCGGGCGCCATCCATGCCACGCTTCAGCTTTGATGAACCTGAATGGGTCGATTGCCATGGCCGCGAACCGGGATCATGATCCCGGTTCGCGGCGCTCATGCAAGCCAAGTTGTGGGTGGGAATCGAGCACAATGCCATGACGGAGGCAAACTCTCGGGCCATTTCTACGGGTGCGACATCGCATCCTGCCCGCGCCTGGATCATCGTGGGCATGCTGTGCCTCTTCATGCTGATCAACTTCGCCGACAGGGCAGTGCTCGGCCTGTCTGCCATTCCAATCATGACGGACCTAGGACTGAGCCACACCGAGTTCGGCCTGATCGCGGCGAGCTTCTTCACCTTCTTTTCGCTGAGTGCGGTGATCGGCGGCGTTCTGGTAAACCGCGTCCCCACGACGTGGATGCTGGCTGGTCTCGCTCTGATCTGGTCCCTGTGCCAATTACCCATGCTGCTGCCGGTCACGGTGGGCGCATTGGTCGCCAACCGGATCGCCCTCGGCCTCGGCGAGGGCCCCGCCTACCCCGTGGCGGTGCATGCGGCCTACAAGTGGTTCCCAACGGAACACCGGGCAATGCCGACGAGCCTCATTGCCATCGGCGCCTTGGCCGGCAATGGGATCGCCGCGCCGGCGATAGTCCTCATCATTGGCGCTTGGTCGTGGCAAGCCGCCTTCGGGATCCTCGGTCTGCTGGGCCTAGTCTGGTGCGTCGCTTGGCTAATCGTTGGCCGTGAAGGCCCCTTGACACCCCACAGCAGAGTGCCAGGCATGTTCGGTGAACACGAAACGCATGTCTCATACCGCCGCCTGCTCAAATGCCGGACGATTGTCGGGGTCGAGGTGGTCGGCTTCGCCGCCTATTGGCTTCTGACCGTGGTTGTCGTCTGGCTACCGGCCTTCCTCACCCAGGCGTTCGGCTACAGCCCTGTCCAGGCCGGCTGGATCATGATGCTGGTATCACTCGGCCAGATCGTCCTCCTGCCGGCCGTATCCAGTCTTTCAGATGGCCTAAAGCGGCGAGGCGTTTCGAGCCGGATCGCGTACGGATCGACTGCCTGCGCCAGCACCGCCGCCGCTGGCCTGATCGTCGTCCTGTTATCGCAATCTGCAGGATCGGTGCCCATCATTGCCTGTACGGTAATCGCGTTCTCCCTCTGCAACGTAATGTTTGTGCTCGGGCCCGTCCTGGTTGCCGACGTCACTCCGGTCTCAAAACGCGGGGCTACGCTCGGCATGGTCAATGCCATCACGACGCTGGCGGGCCCGCTTGCACCAGTTGTCATGGGGTTCATGATCGATGCCAGCGCAGGATCCTCTGACGGTGTCCGAAGGGCCCTCCTGATAGTTGGGCTCCTTGTCGTCCTAGGAGCCCTCATAGGGTTCCTCCTGATCAACCCGGAGGCTGACAGGGCCCGCCATGCACCGTCTCTTCAGACAGGGCCTGCCTCAGCCTGAGGCGTGCGGGGAGCAGGTTAGGACCCTTGCCGATCGACCAGATTACAGCCGCAGACCGCTATCCTCCGGACCGCCCGCTGCTGCTCATGGCCCTGTTGCAGAGCGCCATCAATTTAGTCATCTCGGAAGCGTAGTCGCGCAGGGTCTCCTCAATCCAGCGGGCCTGGATCGCCGTCGCGTCCGCCGGATTCCTGCAGGCCAGCATTTCACGGGCGACCTCGCCGTCCTTCCCGAGCCGCATCGACACGAACCCCATCATCTCGCGCTGGCACTCGGTGGCTGCTGCGAACCAAGTCTCCGCCGCGTCCGCCAAGGCACGGCTGTTGTCGCCGGACACGACAAATGAACCGGCGCCGCGCCGCGTCTCGGATGTGGCTGACCTTTTCGGCATGGTGGCCATGAAGCGTCCTTCTTGTGATCTCAATGCCCGCCGAGCACGAGGGTCTGGATCGGGTACACCAAAGCCTGGATCCGCAGGATCATCGCATGCACAAGTCCAACTGCGTCGACCGCATGGAGGGCGAAGCCCCGCAAGGCTCCAACCTCACCTGAGGCGATCAGGTCATGGTTGCTGGTGTAGGCATTCGCGATGCAGGAACTGCCCGGCGATACGCCGGCGAGTCCATTCTCGTAGAGCGGCTCAAGAAAGACCAGGATCGTGCCCGGCCGGGCGACCTGCTGCGCGTCGAGCAGTTGCTCGCCGCTGCGGATCTGGCCAGCGGCAATGAAGTCCTGCACACCCGTGACGACCATGGGGATCACCGTCCAGGGCTTCGAGGCACATGTGACTTCGGCGACCATGCCGACTTTCATGATCTGGGCTTCGAGTTGCGCGAACCCGGCTTGGAGACGTCCCTGCCCTGCTCCTTCCGGAATCAGGACGCCCGCAGGCCGCATCAGCGGATTGACGATGTCGCCGACCCGCAGCGTGAACTGCTCCACCCGCCCGTTCACACCAGCCCGGACCACGGTCTTTGCCAGATCCACCTCCGCCTGCGCCAATTCGGCCTCGGCGCTTGCCTTCTCAGCCGGAAGCAGCGTGGAAAGTCGCGCCTCGGCCTGCGCCTTGGCGGCCATGGCGGCGTCGATCGAACCCTGGCGCCCCTGCACTGCGACCCGGAGCTTGTCGATATCCCGCGTCGCGACCGCGCCAGGATTACGCCTGTAGATCTCCTCCTTGGTCTCGAGTTCATCGACCGCCTGCTGGTAAGCACTCCTGGCTTCGACGATCCTGCCTTCTGCACCGACGATATCGGCTTGTGCAACCGTCATCGCCGCTTCGGTCTCGGCGATCCGGCGGCGAGCGGTCTCCACCGCCGCCTGCTGCCTTGAATCGTCGAGCCGGAAGATCGGCTCGCCCTGCCTGATCTCGTCGCTCACGCCAGCCACGTAGACCTCGGCGACGCGCCCGTTCGTCTCGGGCAGGATCGGGATGGTGCGGAAGAATGCCGTGGCATTCGTGGTCGATGGGTGGTTATAAAAGATCACCGTGATCAGTCCGACCGTCAGCATCAGGCAGGTGATGATCCCCCAACGGAGCTCGAACCAGACCGAGAAGAGGGTGATTTCCTTGCCGATCCGCTTGCCCTGACGGTAGCGACGATAGAGATAGTCCGGCAGGATCGTCAGCAGCGAGCAGAGAAGAAGCTCAAGCATGGGTCCGCTCCTTCGGCGTCCGAGGCAAGGTGATGGTTTTCGGCACCTCCACCGCGTTCGCCTCCTTGGCGGGCGGATGCTCATCGCCGATCGCGTCCGGTGCTTCGGCCGCGCCCTCGCCGGGCTTCAGGCCGGCGAGCTTCTCAAGCGACCCGGCGATCCTGCGGAGTGGATTGCCGAAATCAGGAATGTCGATCAGGGCGAGCAGCAGGCCGGCCACCCAGAACAGATGCACATGGGTGAAGAGGGCGAGCAGGCCGAGCACGGCAACGATCTCGAATTGCAGCTTGTGAGATTTGTGAGCCATGCGCTCAGGCAAGGTGTGCAGCCGCAGGAACAGCAGGCCGACGGCCAGAACGGCCAGCACGAGCACCACCGCCATAACGATCATCAGCACATCGGTTTCGCCGGGTGCGGTGATGAAGACCGGCAGGTGATGAGGAGCGGCAGGATTCAGCGGCGCGGCCATGCAGGCTCTCCCGAGATCATCCAGGCATCGGGCGTTGCAACGCACGCCGATGGCTTCGTCAGCAGGACTTCGGACATTATCGGCACCTCTCTTTATCGTCCTTTGACCCCAAGGCGATCCCATCACGCCATGATGCTGAGCCCGCCATCGACATAGGTCGTCGTTCCCGTCAGCCGTCGTGCGAAGGGAGTCGTCAGGTATGCGGCCGTCAGGCCCACATCGTCGATATCGACCAGCTCACCGATCGGAGCGCGTTCGACCGCTTCGGTGAGCAGGACGTCGAAATCCTTCAGGCCCGAGGCCGCCCGGGTCTTCAAGGGACCGGGCGACACGGCATGCACCCGGATGTGCTTGTCGCCCAGCTCAAAGGCGAGATAACGCACGGCGCTCTCCAGCGCCGCCTTCACAGGCCCCATGAGGTTGTAGTTCGGGACCACCTTGGCGGCACCGTGATAACTCATCGCAAGAAGCGTGCCGCCCTCCTTCATCAAAGGCTCCGCCAGGCGGGCCATGCGGATGAAGGAGTGGCAGGAGATGTCCATCGCCACCTTGAAGCCCTCGGCGGAGCTGTCGACAAGCCGCCCCTGGAGATCCTCCTTTGGAGCGAAGGCAATGGAATGGAGTGCGATGTCGAGGTTGCCCCACGTCTCGCGGATCTGTCCGAAGACGGCTTCGAGCTCACCGTCACGCCCCGCGTCGCAGGGCGCAAGGATCGAAGCACCAAGCTCCTTTGCGAGGGGCTCAACGTAGGGCCGGGCCTTCTCGTTGAGATAGGTGACCGCGAGATCGGCCCCGAGTTGGCGGAAGATTCTGGCGCAGCCGTAGGCAATCGAGTGCTCGTTGGCGATGCCGATGACAAGCGCCCGCTTGCCGTGCAGGATCTTCGACTGAAGGGCGCCTTGAGGCAGTTCGGACGGATGATCGTTCATGAGGTTGCTCTCGCGCGTCTGGTATCGCGAATCTGGCGGGTGCTCCTCGGCCGCGGCGCGGCCTCCGGACGGTTGCCCGCCCGATCTTCCGACAGGTTCACCGTGATCGGCTCACCCCTTCCTTCACCGATGGTCTCACCCTCGGCGAGAAGCCGTCGGATCTCCGCCAGCAAGGCGACCTGCTCGGCATTGGCCTCGATCCGGCCTTCCAGGCGGTCGAGCAGTTCGAGAAGATCGCGTCGCTCCTCGGAGGTCCGCAGGAGCTTCGGCAATGCCGACAAAGCTTTCCCGGGCTCGTAGTCGACGATGTAGGATTGTTCGCGGATGATCCTGCGAGCCGCCTCCGCCGACATGTCCATAAGGCCGATATCCTTGCCGACGAGATCGCGGGCTCGCTTCATGGCCGAGAGCCTGCGTCGGCCCGTACCGGCCTTCATCAGCAGGAGCGCCGTGCGAACGACGGCCTTCGTTTTGTCTCCATCCTCGATATGCGATAGCGCCTCCCTGACCAGGGGGGTATCGCGCACATCGATGGATTCGTCTGGAACGGAAGCATGCTCGGCGGCCGCCATGCCGATCCCGGCCGAACCATAGGTGCGGAAGAAGGTGTTCTCCACCGCCGCGTCGCGCAGGTCGCGATAGAGGTCCCAGGAGGCAGAGGTCATGGCGGCCGTCCAGCGCTCCATCATGGCCATGGGACCATCGTTGCTGAGCGGTGCCCGGTTCGCCCGCACCACTTCAGCCATGCCCTTCAGCGGCCACAGGAAAGGATTGAGATCTGAAACCGCCCAGCGTTGCGCCCGTTGCGGATGCATCGCCCGCCGCACGGCCGCACCGGTCGGCGTCACCACGGCGGAGACGGCAGGATGGACGAAGGTCTCGTAGGCGGAAGCGAGTGTCTCCGAGGTGACTTCGACCGCCTGGAACGGCATCTCGTCCTTGCGGTCGTACTTTTGCAGGACCTGAAGGTCCTCGACCCGCCGCTCGGCCAGCAGCACATCGTAGCGCACGCCGTCGTCCGTCTGCTGCTCCTCGACCTGCATGCCATAGAGGCCGGGAGGCAGATGCTCGATATACTCGATCAGGTCGACGATCTGGGTGTGCTCGCGCTTGGCGACAGCCCCTGACACGAAGATGCCGAGATGGCCGACGCTCTTGTGCATCAGGCCGACGATCACCTGACCGTTCGCCTTGAGAGCCTCGGTGGTCGGATAGAGATCGGCAACCCAGTTGAAGGCCTGCTGCGGCGGCGTGATGTTGTCGCCGAGCGACGCGAACACGATGATCGGCGACTGGATCGCCCGCAGATCGAAGGCCCGGCCCTCGGACCATTCGGCATCGCCGTCCGCGAGATTGTTCCCCACGAACAGGTTCTCGACGATCCACTTGATCTCCTGGCGATCCATCAGGAAGAAGCCACCCCACCAGCGCTCGAATTCGAGGAAGCGCTCGGGCTCGGTGTCGATCTTGGAGAACAGCGTGTAGTACTTGTCGAAATAGGTGTTGGCCGGGTTGAGGTACTCGAAGTTCTCGACCAGGTTCGCACCGTCGAAGGTGCCCGCCCCGAGGTCACTCGCCAGGAGTGCGGGCCAGGTGCCGCCGAGCATGCCACCGGCATAGCGCATCGGGTTCTCGCCATCGTTACCGGCCCAGTACGACATCGGCGCCCCGTTGATCACGATGGGCCCTACGAGATCCGGTTCAAGCGCGCCGACCAGCATGGAAGCCCAGCCGCCCTGGCAGTTGCCGATCACGACCGGCTTGCGGGTGTTCGGATGGCGCTCGCCGACGAGGCGGAGGAACTCGGCCTCAGCGCGTGAGACATCCGCCAGGGTCTGTCCCGGCATCGGCTCCGGGAAGAAGATGACGAAGTAGACCGGGTGCCCTGCCCTGAGCGCCACCCCGACCTGCGAGTCCTGCTTAAACCCGCCGATGCCCGGCCCATGGCCGGCCCGGGGATCGATGATGACGAAGGGGCGACGCTCCGGGTCGGTCGTGATCCCGTCCGGCGGCAGGATGCGCACGAGGGCGTAATTGGCGGAACGCTCGAAGGTGCGGGCATCCGCGATCATCTCCCACGCGAAGTCCAGCAACGGCGGCTTGCCGGCTTTCTCGTGCTCGATCCAGTTGTTGCCGCGCTGACGCAGGGTGTCCCAGAACAGGATCGAGCGCTGCGTGAAGTCGAGCCAGTAAGTGCTCGCGTCGCGCCAGAGGTCCATCGGCGACACCGAAGCGGTGGAGGTGTCCCTGAAGGGTTCGCTTGCGGTCTTCAGCGCATCGAGATAGCGCTGCAATGCGCTGGCACACCGCTCCTGGTAGACTTGGGCGACTTTCGCTTGCGCGGTGGCGAACTCACCCAGGCGGGCCTTCGCTCGGTCTTGGGTGGTATTGTCGGCCTGTTCGATCCGTTGCATGATTGTCACCCGGCGTTATGGGCTATCGCTTGGTTTCGCCCCATTTGAGAAAGAAGCCGACATCTCCCGGCATCCCACCCGGCCACTCGATGATCATCGCATTCAGCTTGAAGCCCGCATCCCGGAGTTGGTCCCTCCACAACTCGTAGGCCTGCCGCGGGCGTCCGGTCAGGGTCTCGGGCCAGGTCGGGTCCGCATTGTTGATCGCTCGTCCGTGATCGTTGCAAAGGGCATTGGGGAACCGCATGACCATCAACTCGGTCTGACCGCGCTCCGCCGCCGCACGCAGCTTGGCTTTCAGCGGTATGAGGATGTCCCTGAGTTGCTCGGGCGTGAGCTCGAGCGGCTCGGACATCCGCTTGATCAGGTCCTGGCGCGCCTTCTCGGCGCGGTCCATGCCATCCAGCGACTTGGACGCCTTCGCCATCTGCATCTCGGTCATGTAGTTGCGCAGGTCCGCAGCCGACATGAACGTCTCGTCCCCAAGATGATCCTGAGCCTTGCTTGCATCCGGCTTGGTCTTCAGCGTTTCCATGACATAAACCTCCTTCGTTCAGGATGCGAGCCGGGCGTGGATCGCACCGAGCACGCTCTCCGTCTGCCGTGCGATCACCAGTTCCTCGTTGGTGGGAATGACCCATGCCGTGGGTCCGGGGCCGGTGGAGATCCGCGGACCGCCGCTGCGGTTGGCGGCCTCATCAAGGGTGAACCCGGCCCAGTCGAGGCCGGCTATCACCTCAGTCCGGGTCTCCACGTCGTTCTCGCCGATCCCGGCGGTGAACACGAGCCCGTCAATGCCCCCCAGCGCGGCGATCAGCGAGCCGATCTCGCGGGTGATGCGGTAGACGAACAGGTCGATGGCGCGCCTGGCATTCGGATCGCTCGCCGCCTTGGAGCGCAGAGCCCGCATGTCGTTCGAGATGCCGGACACCCCGAGAAGACCGGATTTGGTGTAGAGGATGCGCTCGGCCTCCTCCGGGGTGAGCTTCATTTCCCGGAGCATGAAAAAGACGACGCCGGCATCGATGGCGCCACAGCGCGTTCCCATGGGAAGACCATCAAGGGCGGAGAAGCCCATGGTCGTCGCGACGCTCTGGCCGCCTTTGAGAGCACACAGGCTCGCGCCATTCCCGAGATGCGCAGCGACCACTCGCCCCCCGGCGAGGCGCGGGTCATAGTCTTTCAGAACGGAAGCGACATAGTCGTAGGACAAGCCGTGAAAGCCATAGCGCCGCACGCCGCGCTCACGCATCTCGCGCGGCAGAGCAAACAGACTTGCGATGTCGGGCTGCGTCTGGTGGAAGGCGGTGTCGAAGCAGGCGACCTGCGGCATCCCCGGCAGGCGGCGGCGGACGATCCGGATCGGTTCCAAATTGTGGGGCTGGTGCAAGGGTGCGAGAGGCACCAGCGCCTCAAGCCTCTGAATGACGGCTTCGTCGACTAGGACCGGACTGGAGAAGGCCTCGCCGCCATGAACCACCCGATGGCCGATGGCTACGGGCTTGCGCTCCTCCCGGAACTGACTCAACCACGAGACGAGGTGCATCAGGGCTTCCTCGTGTCCGAACCGGTCACCGGAGCTCCACGTCATCTCGTCGAGAACTGTGCCGTTCGTGTCCTTGACGATGAAGTGCGCTGATCCTTCCAGCCCTTCGAAGAGTCCCTTCCAGACGAGCTGCGGCTCCGTACCGCCCGGCACATCGTAGACCTGGAACTTAAGGCTCGACGAGCCGGCATTGACGACGATGAGGACCGGGATCATGGCTCAGACCTCCGGGAGGGAGAGCTTCGTACGCTGTGCTTCGGCGACGAGCGAAGCCACCGCACAAGAGGCCAGCCGGGTGATCGTCGAGTCGGCCCGGCTCGTGAGAATGATTGGGACGCGGGCGCCAAGAACGATGCCGGCAGCATCGGCATCGGCCAGGAAGGTCAGGCTCTTGGCCAGCATGTTGCC
>Ga0182736_1003006_pt1 | contig 11823 bp, 8 predicted proteins | sample eDN5th30CKraftBY_FD_128882 | JGI IMG/M metagenome (GOLD analysis project Ga0182736, IMG submission 128882) | Enriched backyard soil microbial communities from Emeryville, California, USA - eDNA 5th pass 30_C Kraft BY (version 2) (version 2) | ecosystem: Environmental > Terrestrial > Soil >...
CCCGCTCGCCAGCTTGGACGAGTCGAACTTGGTCACATCAATGGTGTTGTCGATCTTCACCGCCGCGCCGGACTGCAGCTTGTTCTGCCCGGAGGCGACCACCTGCTGGCCCGGATTGACCCCCGAGACGATTTCGAGAGCGCCACCGCGGCGGCGGCCCGTCTTCACGAAGACCTGCTTGGCGACCAGGACCGGCTTGCCGTCCTTCTGCTCCTCGTCGATCGTGTAGACGTAATCGCCGTAGAGGCTGGCGATAACGGCCGTCTGCGGCACGGTCATGACATTGGGCTGCTCCGGCAGGATCACCTCCACATGGAGGAACTGGCCGGGAAGGATGGCCCCGTCCTTGTTGTCCTCGACGAGAGCCTGAACCGAGACGAGTCGGGTCTTGGGATCGACCCGCGGGTCCTTGCCGATGACGTGGCCCTTGAAGGGCAGGTCGCCCTCGGTGGTGCCGAGGCGGATCTCCTGGCCGAGCTTGACCTCGCTGGCGCGCTGCTCCGGCACCGTGAAATCGACCTTCATGGACGACAGGTCCTGGAAGCTCGCAATGACCGTTCCCGGCTGCAGGTACTGCCCGACATCGACCCGCGGAATGCCGATGACGCCCGAGAAGGGCGCCTTCAGGGCCTTCTGCTCCATGGTCGCCTGCAGGCGTGCGAGGCGGGAGCGCGCCGCTGCCAGCAGGGCGCTGGCCTGATCGAGGTTGGCTTCCGTACCGTAGCCGCGGGTCGAGAGCGTCTTGGCACGCTCGAAGCTGCTTTCGGCGGTCTTGACGTTCGCCTGGACGTCCTGGATGTCCGCGCGCTCGACCGAGTCGTCGAGCTGGACGAGAACCTCGCCCTGGCGAACGTTCTGGTTCGCCTTGAACTTGATCTCGCTGACGATGCCGGCCGTCTCGAAAGCCAGCTCGACGCCGTTGGCGGCCTTGGCCGTGCCGATGGCGCTGATGCTCGGCGTCCAGGTCTTGGCCTCGACCTTGGCGGCCGAAACCACCTGCGGCGGCTGCTGCATGTTGGCGAAGAACTGGGTGATCATCTTGTCGCGGAAGAAGTTGAACCAGATCAGGCCGGCGCAAAGTCCGATTGCAAGAATAAAGACGAGAGCAACTACAATGCGCCGTTTCATAGGCTTTTTCCGAGAGTTAGGGCTCATTCCTTAGAGCCCTGTACGACTATGGTGGGTGCGGCAACAGCGTACTTTACCTTGACGCCCATGCCGTGAGAGGGAATTTATATACCGGCTGGACGGTTTAGTTGCAAGTGCGTCCATGCGCACACGATCAAGAGATGTAGATGCTGTTTCCCTGTACCAGAGGCCGCAAGAGCTCCCGCGAGAAGATCCTCGACGCGGCGGCGGAACTCGTCGCCGAAATCGGCGCCGGCCGGCTCACCCTGGATGCCGTTGCCGAGAAGGCCGGCCTCAGCAAGGGCGGGCTTCTGTACAATTTCCCCACGAAGGAAGCTCTGCTGCAGGGCATGATCCAGCGCATGATCGACCAGGTCACCTCGGAGAAGGACGCCTTGAGGGAGACGGCCGAGCCGGGGCCGAACCTGGAAGCCCGCGTGGTCACGAAGACCCTGCTCAACATCTGCTGCGGCGGCAAGATGCAGGAATTCGCCACCGGCATGATGGTGGCAACGGCCGAGAACCCGGGCCTCCTCGACCCGGTCCGTCAGGTGATCAGCAATACCTTGGAGCAGTTGAAGGCCAATTCAGACGATCTTGACGCCGCCCTGCTGGGCTGGCTTGCGACTGAAGGTCTCAGCAATCTCGAGATGCACAACCTCAGCCCGTTCACGGACGAGGACCGCGACCGGATCGTGAAGGCCATCGACCGGGTCGTGGTCAAGGGCATCGCCGAGTAGAGAAGCCTAGAGCTGTTTCCACTTGCGTGGAATCAGCTCTCTTCTTTGTTGGGGCGCATTTTTTGGCGGCGAACCGGATCCACTTCGCCGAAAAATGCTCTAGTCCCGTCTCAGGCCATCCAGGACGGATCGCTCAGAACCTCGTCCGTATGTTCGCCGAGGCGCGGCGAGGGCCGGTCGGCGGCCATCGCCTGCCCGTTCATCACGATGGGCGAGCGGACGGACGGGATCGCTCCGCCTTTGGCGGCTTCCGAGGGCAGATCCATCCTCATGCCCCGGGCGATCACCTGCGGGTCGTCGAAGACATCGGCCACCGTGTTGATGGGCCCGGCCGGGACGCCCTGCCCTTCCAGGGCCGAGAGGAGATCCTCGCGGGTGAACTTGAGCGTCAGCTCGGTCAGCACGGGCACGAGTTCGGCGCGATGGCCGACGCGGCCCGCATTGGTCCTGAAACGCTCGTCCTGCGCCAGTTCGGGCCGTCCGAGCACCGACACGAAGCGGCCGAACTGGCCGTCGTTGCCCACCGCCACGATCACATGGCCGTCGGCCACGGGGAAGACCTGATAGGGCACGATGTTGGGATGGGCGTTGCCCATGCGCCGGGGCGATTTCCCGGACGCCAGGTAGTTCATGGCCTGGTTGGCCAGCACGCTCGTCTGCACGTCGAGGAGCGCCATGTCGAGATGAGCCCCCTCGCCCGTGACGTCGCGCTTGCGCAGCGCCGCCAGGATGCCGACGACGGAATAGACCCCGGTGAAGATGTCCACATAGGCCACGCCGATCTTCTGCGGCTCGCCTTCGGGGTCTCCCGTCAGGTCCATGATGCCGCCGAGGCCCTGGATCATGAAATCGTAGCCGGCCCGGGAGGCATAGGGGCCGTCCTGCCCGAACCCCGTGATCGAGCAATAGACGAGGCGCGGATTGACGGCTTTGAGGCTCTCGTAATCGAGCCCGTACTTCTTCAGGCCGCCGACCTTGAAGTTCTCGATCACCACATCCGCATGAGAAGCGAGCTTGCGCACGAGCTCCTGCCCCTCGGACGATTCGAAATCGACCGCGATGGAGCGCTTGCCGCGATTGCAGGAATGGAAATAGGCCGCCGAGAGATGGTCGCCCTCGGCGCCCTCGACGAAGGGTGGGCCCCAGCCGCGGGTGTCGTCCCCGGCTCCCGGCCGCTCCACCTTCACCACATCGGCGCCGAGATCGGCGAGAAGCTGACCGACCCAGGGACCCGCGAGAATGCGCGCGAGTTCCAGGACCTTGAGGCCTTCGAGCGGCTTCATGATTATCAATCCATCACGACATCGAGGCCGCGCTTCAATCCGATGAAGGACGAAACGCGACGGGCGGCCAGCAGCGTGCCGGCCACATAGGGAGCAGCCGACGAGCCCGCATCGTGGCGGATCACCAGCCGCTCGTTATCCGCGCCGAACACCGCCTCGCAGGACAGGACGAAGGACGGCATGCGCAGGGAATGGACCTGCACCGGCTCCTTCGCGCCCAGCGCGCCGCCGCGGGTTTCCTGCACCCCGGCCAGTTCTGCGACCGCCTTCGAGGTTGCCGGCTGGCGCACCTCGCTGAGAAGCTCCGCCAGTTCCCGGGCCGTGCCGGAGGGCGTGTCGGGCTTCTTGGCGGACGCGTAGTCGATCACCTCCACGTCCGGCACGTAGCGGGCTGCCTCCAGGGCAAAGCGGCGCAAGAGCGTCGCCGTGATCGAGAAATTCCCCGCCGCGAGCACGCCCCGCTCGGCCGCGAGCGCGTACCGGTCGAGCTCCGCGTAATCCTTGGCCGAGAGACCGGACGTGCCGATGACCACATGCCGGCCCTGCGTCAGCGCCGTCATGGCATGCGCCCTGACCGCACCCGGCTTGGTGTAGTCGATCACCACGTCGGACGGCGCGGCGAGCGCCTCTTCGAGGGTGGCGCTGACCGGAACACCCAGGCGGGAGAGCCCCACGGCCTCGCCCGCATCCTGGCCGGCGGCGCTGCGGCTGACCGCTCCCACGAGCGCGAGATCGTCAGCGGCGGCGATCGCCGCCACGAGGGCCTTGCCGACCCAACCGGTCGAGCCCGCCAAGGTGATCCGAAGTGACATGAGCTGTCAGTCCTCTCTCAGAAGAACGCCTGCAGTCCCGTCTGCGCCCGGCCCAGAATAAGGGCATGGACGTCGTGCGTGCCCTCATAGGTGTTCACGGTTTCCAGGTTCTGCGCATGGCGCATGACATGATATTCCTCCTGGATACCATTTCCGCCATGCATGTCGCGAGCCTGGCGGGCGATATCGAGGGCCTTGCCGCAATTGTTGCGCTTGACCAGCGAGATCATCTCCGGCGCCACGCGGCCCTCGTCGAAGAGGCGGCCGACCCTGAGGGAGGCATGAAGGCCGAGGGTGATCTCGGTCATCATGTCGGCGAGCTTCTTCTGTACGAGCTGGGTCGCGGCGAGCGGCCGGTCGAACTGCTTGCGGTCCAGGGTGTACTGGCGCGCCCGGTGCCAGCAATCCTCGGCAGCCCCCAGGGAGCCCCAGGAAATGCCGTAGCGCGCCCGGTTGAGGCAGCCGAACGGCCCCTTCAGGCCAGACACGTTGGGAAGCAGCGCGTCCTCGCCCACTTCGACATTGTCCATGACGATCTCGCCGGTGATCGAGGCGCGGAGCGAAAGCTTGCCGCCGATCTTCGGGGCGGAGAGGCCCTTCATGCCCTTCTCCAGCACGAAGCCCCGGATCTGGTTGTGGTGCGCCTCGGACTTGGCCCAGACCACGAACACGTCCGCGATGGGGGAGTTGGAGATCCACATCTTGGAACCGATGAGGCGATAGCCGGAATCGGTCTTCACCGCGCGGGTCTTCATGCCGGCCGGATCGGAGCCGGCATCCGGCTCGGTCAGGCCGAAGCAGCCGACGAACTCGCCCGAGGCGAGCTTGGGCAGGTACTTCCGGCGCTGCTCCTCGGAACCGTAGGCATAGATCGGATACATGACCAGGGAGGATTGCACGCTCATCATGGAGCGGTAGCCGGAATCGACCCGCTCCACCTCGCGGGCCACGAGGCCGTAAGCCACGTAGGAGGCGCCGGCGCAGCCGTAATCCTCCGGCAGGGTCACGCCGAGGAGGCCCAGCTCGCCCATCTCGTTGAAGATGCCACGGTCGGTCTTCTCTTCGCGGTAGGCCTCAATCACGCGCGGCAGGAGCTTGTCCTGGGCATAGGCGCGGGCCGTGTCGCGGATCATGCGCTCGTCGTCGGTGAGGAGATCGTCGAGGAGAAACGGGTCATCCCATTTGAACTTCGCATATTCCTGAGCACCGGCCATGATGGTCATCCTTCCCGAAAGAGTGCGAGGTCAGCCTCTCAGGCCAACCAAAGCCATTGAATTTGAGCGGCAAAATCGCGCTGGACAGGCAAAATGTAAATCGACATCTTCGCAGCAGGTTATTCTCAAATGGAATGAACGTGTTTCGTCGCGGTTTTCTGCCCAATGTGGGCAACCTCCTGGCCTTCGAGGCCACAGCCCGTCATGGCAGCGTGTCCCGAGCGGCCGAGGAGCTGAATCTGACCCAAAGCGCCGTCTCGCGCCAGATCCAGCAGCTGGAGGAATCCCTGGGCGTCTCCCTGTTCAGCCGCTCCCGGCAGCGGGTCGTGCTCACCGATGTGGGGCGCATGTATGCCTCCCATGTCCGCAGCACCCTGTCCGAACTCTCCGACGCCACCCATCAGGCCATCGCCCTCTCGGGCACGAGCGGGGTCCTGAACCTCGCCACCCTGCCGACCTTCGGCACCCGCTGGCTCATTCCCCGCATCCCCGACTTCATCGCCCGGCATCCGGGCGCAACGGTGAATTTCGGCGTCCGCCTCGTCCCTTTCGACTTCGCGGCCGAACCCTTCGACGCCGCGATCCATTTCGGCGAGCCGCATTGGCCGGGTGCCGTGTGTGAATTGCTGCGGAACGAGGAGGTCGTTCCGGTCTGCAGCCCGGCCTATCGGGAGCGGGAGAACCTGCGCGAGCCGCAGGATCTCACCCGCGCCACCCTGCTCCAGCAGAGCACCCGCCCGACGGCCTGGGCGGAGTGGTTCGCCAGCGTCGGTGTGAATGTCGGCAATCCGCTGCGCGGCCCGCGCTTCGAACAATTCGCCATGGTGGCCCAGGCGGCCGCGGCGGGCCTCGGCGCCGCGCTCATCCCGCACTTCCTCATCGCCGACGAGCTGGCTTCCGGCCGCCTCGAGATCCTGTTTCCCCGGAGCCTCGTCAGCGGAGGCGCTTATTACCTCGTCTATCCGGAGCACAAGGCGGAGACGCCCCTCCTGCGCTCGTTCCGCGACTGGATCCTGGGCGAGATCCGTCAGGGATAGACGCGCTTCGGCTTCATGATGCGCAAGCTCAAGGCGAACGCCACGATCCCGCAGACCACGATGGCGCTGACCATCGAAAGCGACGTGCCGTTGTAGAAGGCGCTGACGAGCACGATCATCACGGCGCCCGTGCTGAGCTGGAGAGTGCCCATGAGCGCCGAGGCGGTCCCAGCCACCGGACCGTGCTCTTCGAGGGCCAGCACGGCCGTCGAGGGAATGACATAGCCGAGGCAGCCGAAGGAGACGAAGAGCAGGCCCCAGAGAACATAGACGTTGTCGACGCCGAGGATCGTCAGGACGAACAGCAGGCTGACCAGCACGGCGAAGCAGGAGATGGCGGTCCTTACCACCCGCTCGGCGCCGAAGCGGCGCATGAAGACGCTGTTGAACTGAGCGCTGCCGATGAACGCGATGGCGTTCGACGCGAAGACCATGCTGTAGGCGGACGGCGTGAGGCCGAAATGCTCGATGAAGATGACCGACGAGCCGGCGAGGTAGGCGAAGAAGCTCGCCTGGCTGAAGCCGCCGATGAAGGCGAGCCCCAGGAAGCGGCGATCCTTCAGAAGGCTTCTATAGGTGGAAAAGGCCTGTCCGATGCCCTTGCGGTCCGCGTTGGGCTTATGGGTTTCCGGCAGCAGGAAGAGAACGACGGCAAGGCCGGCAAGGCCGATCACGGCAATGGCCCAGAAGATCGCGCGCCAGCTGAAGAAGGCCGTCAGGGCGCTGCCGGCGAGCGGCGCCAGGATGGGGGATACGCTGAAGACCAGCATCATCGTGGCCATCAGCCGGGCCGCCTCGTGACCGGTATGCAGATCCCGGATGATGGCCCGGGGGATGACCATGGCCGCGCAGGATCCGACACCCTGCAGGAAGCGGAGGGCGATGAGGGTTTCCACATTGGGCGCGAAGCTGCATCCGATGCCCGCCAGAACGAAAAGGCCCAGGCCGAAATAGAGCGGCGGCTTGCGGCCGAACCGATCCGACAGCGGCCCATAGGCGATCTGGCACACCGCCACCGCCAGGAAGAAGCTCATCAGGCTCATCTGCACGGCGCTGACATCCACCTGGAACTCGCGCGCAATGGCCGGGAACGACGGCAGGTACATGTCGATGGCGAAAGGCCCGACGGCCGAGAGCATGCCGAGGACGAGCGCGTTGCGCAAAAAGGCGGACTTCATGGAGAATGGCTTTCGTAGCCCCGGCCGGCGAGCCGGGATTGAGAAAACGGCCTGCCCATCAGAGGAACAGGTCAAGCAATGTGGACGGAGAATGGCCCCGGCTTACTTAAGCCCATTGTGCGGAAAAGTGGACCCGGTTTCCCTCACGATGCGCCAGCCGGGATAAGGAGCACCCTGGGGTAAGCGGGGCTTGTAGGCCTTCCGGTGCCGAGGTTCAAGACGGCCGCCGACACCATTGGATTATAGTCCGCTCTGGCTATAATCCTTACGGTTCGTTAACCATGAATGGTCATAGCTGATTAACCATCCTGCCGGATGGGCCGATCCGCGAAGACCCGCCCCTCCTTCACGGCAGCCGATACGGCCGCCTGGCCAGTCCCAGAGATATCAAAGTTCTTCATGACCGCCTCGATGCCCCCGAATCAGACGTGTCTCAGCATTCCGCATTCCGCCCCGCGCCCCGGTTCCACCCGCACGAGGCTGGCCGGCGCCGGCAGGGCGCTGAGCTGTCTTGCTGCCGGAGCCGTCCTGATGGCCGTGTCCGCCTGCGCGGGCCGCTCGGACCTGGGCTATGCGAGCCTCATGTCCGAAGTTCCGGCGACCCGGGCGATCGTCGTTCCCCCGCCCGGAGGCCCGTCGGTGGTCTCCGTCCTGCAACAGCAGTACCAGGACGGCATCTCACAGGAGATCGCGCTCTCGACGGCCTCCCTGACCTCGGGACAGAACGCCTTTTACGTGAGCCTGCTCAACAACACCGCGGGCAACATGGAGCTCCCGAACACCCTGTCCCTGCCCTCCATGATGCCGGACCGTCTCCAGCGCGAGATGGAGGAGCGGATGCCGGGCGTCGAGATGGAAACCTCCCTGGTCTACGTGCAGAACCGGTTCGGGCCCTTCGGTTTTGCCACCGGGCGCTCCCCCAGGGGCGACCTGTGTCTCTATGCCTGGCAGCAGATCGAGCCCGGGGAGCCGGCCATCTTCGTGCCGGGCGGAGCGGTCTCCGTCCGCATGCGCCTCTGCGATGCGGACGCCAGCGTCGATCAACTTCTGCGCGTTTTCTACGGTTATACGATCGCGGCCTATTACCGGCAGGAGTCCTGGAACCCATACGGGGACCCGCCCTCTCCGCCCAAGGAGCTCGGAGAAAGAGACGCTCCGATGTACCCGCTCGGCCTCGGCGGCAGCGAAGGGAGCGCAACGATCGTCCGCCGCCGCATCAGTACTGAGCAGACGCGGCAGGTCGCTCCACGACACACCATCGACAAGGATACGGCAGTTCCTGCCGTACCGGATCTCTCTGCGCAGCCGGAAATTGCTCCACCGAGCGGTTATCCGGTCGTGCCGCCGCCACCCGCCCAGTAATGTCAAGCTTTCCTAGAGAATAGTGTTACAGATGAATAACATTCCGTTAACCGCTGTGACATTCGGCCTAAACGAGACGATGGATATATTGATAGACCAGACTTTAGTCTTGAATTAAGCGTGCAGTCTCCCGCGCAAACCTTCGAGCCGAGAATCCAGACAATGCGAGCAGGTCTTATCGTAGCCTTTTGGGCTCTGGCGGCGGTATTGATCGTCTCGATCGTTGCGCTTCCGATCAGCATCCAGGCACATCTCGTTGCAGGCCTGACGGTCGTGGCCTGCATGATCATCCTGAAGTTCTTCCGAGCACAGGGCATCTGGCGGCTGATCGCCCTGGCTCTCGGCACCGCCATCGTCCTGCGCTACGTCTTCTGGCGCACCACCAGCACGATCCCGCCGATCACCGAGGTCGCGAGCTTCATTCCCGGATTTCTGCTTTATCTGGCTGAGATGTACAGCGTCATGATGCTGTTTCTCAGCCTTTTCGTGGTGTCGAGCCCCCTGAAATCCCGCAAGGCGCCCCAGGTCGACCCTCAGAACCTGCCGAGCGTCGACGTCTTCGTGCCGACCTACAACGAGGGCTCCGACCTTCTGGCGACGACCCTGGCCGCTGCGAAGGCCATGACCTATCCTGCGGACAAAGTCACGGTCTGGCTTCTCGACGACGGCGGCACGGACGAGAAGTGCAATTCGAGCAATGCCAAGGCCGCCCTGGAGGCCCGTGAGCGCCGCGCGGAGCTGCAGGCCCTCTGCGAGATCATGGACGTCAAGTACCTGACCCGGGCGCGCAACCAGCATGCCAAGGCGGGCAATCTCAACAACGGCCTCGAGAACTCGACCGGCGACCTGGTCGCCGTGTTCGACGCCGACCATGCCCCGGCGCGCAGCTTCCTCATGGAGACGGTCGGCTATTTCACCAAGGACAAGAACCTGTTTCTGGTCCAGACGCCCCACTTCTTCATCAATCCCGATCCGCTGGAGCGCAACCTCGGCACGTTCCAGACGATGCCGTCGGAGAACGAGATGTTCTACGGCGTCATCCAGCGCGGTCTCGACAAGTGGGATGCGGCGTTCTTCTGCGGCTCGGCCGCCGTGCTCCGGCGCGAGGCCCTTCAGGAAACCAACGGCTTCAGCGGCGTCAGCATCACCGAGGATTGCGAGACCGCCCTCGAACTCCATTCCCGCGGCTGGACGAGCGTCTACGTGGACAAGCCGCTGATCGCCGGCCTTCAGCCGGACAGCTTCGCAAGCTTCATCGGCCAACGCTCGCGCTGGGCGCAGGGCATGATGCAGATCCTGCGCTACAAGTTCCCGCCCCTCAAGCGCGGACTGAAGATCTCGCAGCGCCTGTGCTACATGTCGAGCAGCATGTTCTGGCTGTTCCCGTTCTCGCGGTTCTGCTTCCTTATTTCGCCCCTTTGCTATCTCTTCTTCTCGCTCGAGATCTTCACCGCATCGGGCGGCGAGTTCCTCGCCTATACGTTCACCTACATGATGGTGAACTTCATGATGCAGAACTACCTCTACGGCCGCTACCGCTGGCCGTGGATCTCGGACCTCTACGAGTACATCCAGACGATCTACCTTCTCCCGGCCGTCCTGTCGGTGATCGCCAATCCCAGCAAGCCCACCTTCAAGGTCACGGCGAAGAACGAGTCCATGGAGGAAAGCCGGGTCTCGGAACTGGGAACGCCGTATTTCATCATTTTCGGCATTCTGATCCTCGGCGTCATCGCCACCGGCATCCGGGTCTGGGCGGAGCCCTACAAGGCCGATCTCACCCTCGTGACGGGCGCCTGGAACGTCCTCAACCTCATCATCGCAGGCTGCGCCCTGGGCGTGGTGTCCGAGCGGGCCACGCGGCGCCACAGCCATCGTGTCCGGGTCGAACGTCCGTGCCGCTTCGTCATGGGTGACGAGACCATCGACGCCGTCCTGAGGGATGTCTCGGTCGGAGGCGCAAGGGTTCACGTTCCGCCATCGGCCGAGCCCAAGCTGAAGAAGGGCACCGCCGGCATCCTCGAGTTCCAGCCCCTCTCCAGCCTTCCCGTCCAGCACCTCCCCATGGAAATCCGCAAGGTCGGCATGGACGACAAGGGCCTGCTGCTCGGATGCCGTTTCGTGATCGAGAAGCCGGAGCATCGCCGGATGATCGCCGATCTGGTCTTCGCGAATGCCGACCAGTGGAGCGAATTCCAGAAGAACCGGCACCACGATATCGGCGTGCTCCGGGGAACGCTCTGGTTCTTCATGGTCGCGTTCTACCAGACGGGACGGGGCCTCTCCTATTTCTTCGGCCTGCAGAAGATCGGTGCTTCGAAGTCTCCGGTGCCGTCCGTCGCTTCGGCTGCCAAATAGAGGTCTATCGTGCGTCGGATCCTGATCTCCTCTCTGCTGGCCATCCAGGCCCTGGGCGCCCAGGGCGCCGTCGCGCAGACGCCCTTCAGCATGTCGCCGGGCGCGCCGGGCGGCCCCCCAGCGGCCCAGGCCGCGCCACAGCAGGAGCCGGTGCAGCAGACCCCGTCCGAAGCGCCCTTCGAGATGCGCCAGCAAGGCGCGGCTCCCTCCAGCGCCGCAACGCCGTCCAGCACTGCGCCTCAGCGCCCGGCCCCGGCGGCCCCTCCAGCCCAGGCCGGCGCTCCAGCGTCCGGCAGACCGGCCGTGCCGCCCGCTCCGGGAGCCAAGGCGGCCCGCAGCGCGGCACGGATCGAGCGTCCCATTCTTCCCTTCGAGACGATCCGTCTGGAAGGCGAGACCGATGCGCGGTCCTGGACCGTCCACCTGACCCAGGATGAGGCATCGAGCGGCGCCAGCATCGCGCTCGGCTACAAGAATGCCGTCGTGGTCATGCCCGAAGGCTCGCGCCTGCGGATTGCGATCAATGGCGAATCCGTGGTCGATACGCCGATCTCTTCTCCCAACGACATCAAGCATCTGACGGCATCGATCCGTCCGGGCCTCCTGCGGGCGGGGCAGAACATCATCCGCATGGAAGCCTTTCAGCGCCACAGGACGGACTGCACGGTCGAGGCCACCTACGAGCTTTGGACCGACGTGGACTCGACCTCC
>Ga0182736_1003007_pt1 | contig 11812 bp, 12 predicted proteins | sample eDN5th30CKraftBY_FD_128882 | JGI IMG/M metagenome (GOLD analysis project Ga0182736, IMG submission 128882) | Enriched backyard soil microbial communities from Emeryville, California, USA - eDNA 5th pass 30_C Kraft BY (version 2) (version 2) | ecosystem: Environmental > Terrestrial > Soil >...
GCAGGTGCTGGCCGACACGCTCGACCGCGCGACCGGCACATTCCTGAACGAGGACCGCTCGCCGGGCCGCAAACTGGGCACGACCGACAACCGCGGCAGCCACTTCTATCTGGCCCTGTACTGGGCGCAGGAGTTGGCCGCGCAGACCGACGACGCCGAACTGGCCGCTGCCTTCGGGCCGCTCGCCGAGAAGCTGGCGGCCGACGAGCAGACCATCGTCGAGGAACTCCTGGCGGTGCAGGGCAAGCCGGCCGACATCGGTGGCTACTACCGGCCCGATGTCGCCAAGGCATCGGCCGTCATGCGTCCCTCGGCCACGTTCAACGCCGCCATCGACACGTTCTAATCGTCGCCCAGACCCCGGGCGTGGAGGGCGTCACCGGTCTCCAACGCGTGGGAGACCGCGCGGATCGCGAACGGAGTCAGTAGGGCACGAGGATCGCGTTCCAGGCCACGGGCCTTCGCGGCGGCGCGGGTTTCGCCGGCGATACCGATCAGGTTCGGAAGGGCCGCCAGCATCAGCGAGAACGCGAGCGCGACCCGTTCCGGCTGCACGCCCAACGGACGCAACGGACGCAGGCCGCGTTCGATCGCCGTGAGAACGCCGTCGACCGGGGTCGTGGTGGTGAACACCAGACCGATCAGGAACAGGGCGAGCAGATCGCCCGACACCGATACCGCGATCTCCCAGCCGCGCTGCCACACCTGGAACGCCGACACGATCGCCAGCATGATCAGCAGACCCCGCAGCGACCGTAGCGTGCGCCGTGCGTCGAGCTTGGCCCATGCCGCGATGACCAGAGCGACCCCGAGGCAGATCAGCGACGCCCGCCAGCCCTTCGTGCCGACCACGATGATCGACCACAGGGCCACCAGGCCCAACTTGGGTCCGGCCGGGATCCGGTGCAGCAGCGTCGTGCCAGGACGGTAGATGCCGATCAGGCCGGTCATGCCCGCACCAGTCCGCGGTAGTGCTCGACGGCGTGTGCTGCCGACCCGTCGAACACGACCCGGGCCGAGTCCACCACGAGAACGCGGTCGCAGCGGTCCATCAGGTCCAGATCGTGACTCACCAGCACCAACTGCTGGCGCATCGAGAACAGCCGGTCCGCGACGGCGATCGTGTTACGCAGGTCCAGGAGGGTTGTCGGTTCGTCGGCGACCACGACATCGGGATCGGTCGCCAGCACGCCGGCCAGCGCGAGCAGCTGTTTCTGACCCCCGGACAGCGCGTGCACCGTGACATCGGCCTTGTCGGCCAGTCCGATGGTGCCCAGCACCTCGAGAGCACGTGCCTTGCGGGCGTTCTTGTCCTTCTCCACGCGTCGCAGCGAGAGCATGACGTCCTCGACGACGGTCGGCATGACCAGTTGGGAGTCCGGCTGGGTGAACACGAAGCCGACCCGCTTGCGGACCTCGCGCCCGTCGTCGGCCACATCCCGGCCGTCCACCAGGACGTGGCCCGACGTGGGTTCGACCAGTCCGTTGATCATCCGGGCCATCGTGGACTTGCCCGAGCCGTTCGCTCCGATGATCCCGATCCGCCGCTCGCCCAACGCCAGCGTCGTGGGTTCGAGCACCGTCAGATCGCCGTCGGGGGTGTCGACGACGACCGACGCGTTACGGAACTCGATCACGGGTGAACGTCAGCCCCGCAGCAACTGGGGGAAGGCGCGGTGCACGGCTGCGGCGACGATCGCCGCGATGATGCCCTTCGTGATGTCGGCGACGAAGAAGGGCGTGGCATATCCCCAGGCGACGGCCCACGAGACGTCGAAGAACTTCATCATCCCGAACGTGCCGAGCGTGCCGACCACGGCGACGGTGACGACGGCGGCGGCGACCGAGACCGTGCCGACGAACGCGGTAGGGCTGCGGCGGGCCACCAGTTGCGCGATCAGGCCGACCAGGAACGCCGCGATCGGGAAGGCGACCAGATAGCCGCCACTGGCGCCCGTCCAGGTGCCGGGTCCGGCAGCGCCCTGGGTGAAGATGGGGACACCGGCGGTGCCGACCGCCAGATACAGCAGCACCGCCAGGGCTCCGCGCTTGGCGCCCAGTACCGCTGCCGACAGGAAGATGCCGAACATCTGCAGGGTGTAGGGCACGCTGGTGACGCCTTTGATGGCCGGCAGGATCGCGCACACCGCGATGACCGCGGCGAAGGTGGCGATCAGGGCCAGATCGGTGGTCGACGACGTACGACGAGACGTGGTGGAACTGCTCATGGGGAATCCTTGTGCGTGGGGCGCGCTGAACGATCATGGCCTGAACACCGTTCAGGTGAACGGTGTTCAGGTTAGCCGATAGGGTGAGGGTGTGGTCAATCGGCTGGACGACGTCATCGTCGGAGCGCTCGAGGTGCTCGACGCCTACGGACTGGAGTTCTGCTCGATGCGTCGCGTCGCCGGCCACCTCGGCGTCCAGCCCAGCGCCCTGTACCACCACGTGCCGGACAAGCAGACGCTGCTGGCGCTGATGGCCGATCGCATCGTCACCGGCGTCTCGGCTCCGGATACCGGACCCGTCGGCAAGCGCGCGACCGCGCTGTGCCAGGACCTCAGGGCGGCGATGCTCGGCATCCGCGACGGAGCCGATGTCGTCGCCACGGCGTCGGCGTTCCGGCTCGGCGTCTCGCGGCTGGAGGCCGAGCTGGTCGAGGTCCTGGACGACGGAGATGGTGCGCGCACCCTGCTGCTGTTCGTGTTCGGTCACACCCAGGCGACCCAGATGCATCGGATGGCGGCTTCGGTCGGCGCCGTCGAGCCGGACGACGACCTCGACGGCTCGTTCGACCGCGGCCTCGAGATCATCCTGCGCGGCCTCGGCGATCGACCGTTGGCGATCCGCTGATGAATTCCTCGGGCAGCGCTATGCTGCCCGAGCACGTGATTACGCTCCCCACCCTCCAAGGCAGGCATGAAACGCGCATTCATCACCGGTGTCACCGGTCAGGACGGCTCCTATCTCGCCGAGCTGCTGTTGGAGAAGGGCTACGACGTGCACGGTCTCGTCCGACGCTCGTCCTCGTTCAACCGTGGACGGATCGATCCGATCTGGCAGACCCATCCAGAGGCGGCCGACCATTTCCACCTGCATTACGGCGACATGACCGACGGGGTCTCACTGGTCAATCTGATCCGTGAGATCCAGCCCGACGAGGTCTACAACCTGGCGGCACAGAGCCATGTCAAGGTGTCGTTCGAGATGCCCGAGTACACGGCATCGGCCGACGGCATCGGCACGATCAGGCTGCTCGAAGCGATACGCACCGGAGCGCCCGAGGCGCGTTTCTACCAGGCGTCGACGTCGGAGATGTTCGGTGCGACTCCTCCGCCACAGGACGAGGACACGGTCTTCTACCCGAGATCGCCGTACGGTGCGGCCAAGCTGTACGCCCATTGGGCCACGGTGAACTACCGCGAGGCCTACGACCTGTACGCCGTCTCGGGGATCCTGTTCAATCACGAGTCCCCGCGCCGTGGCGAGACGTTCGTGACCCGCAAGATCACCCATGCCGTGGCGCAGATCAGACTGGGCCGGCTGGATCGTCTGACGCTCGGCAATCTCGATGCGGTCCGCGACTGGGGATACGCCAAGGAGTACGTCGAGGGGATGTGGCGGATGCTGCAGCAGGACGAGCCGTCGACGTACGTTCTCGGCACAGGCGTCGGGACGACGGTGAGGGACTTCTGCCGCATCGCATTCGAACACGCCGGCCTCGACTGGCAGGAGTTCGTCGACTACGACGAGCGGTACGAGCGGCCCACGGAGGTCGATGCGCTGATCGCCGACCCGAGCAAGGCGCGCGACGTGCTGGGCTGGTCGGCCACGACCGACGCCGAGCAACTCGCCCGGCTCATGGTCGATGCCGACGTGGCGGCGCTGTCCGGCTCGTGACCACAGCGCTGATCACCGGAGCGGGAGGTCAGGACGGCATCCTGACCGCTCGACGCCTGGTGGCCGAGGGAATGCGGGTCATCGGGGTGGTGCGGCCCGGCTGGTCGTCGCCGATGGCTGTCTACCTCGATGGTGTCGAGATCGTCGAAGCCGATCTGCGTGACGCCTCGTCGATGGATCGGATCGTCGAACTCGCCGGGCCCGATGAGGTCTATCACCTCGGAGGATCGACGTCCGTCGCCGAGAGTTTCGCCGATCCCGTGACGGTCGCCGACGTCAATGATCGTGCGACGGAGCATCTGCTGATCGCGTGTCGCAAGCACGCACCGGACGCCCGCCTCGCGCTGGCGTCGAGCGCTGAGGTCTTCGGGCCCGAGGTCACGGGGCCCCGCGATGAGCGCACGCCGTTCGATCCTCGTAGTCCGTACGCCGAGTCGAAGGTCGCGGTGCACCATCATGCCGCGACTGCTCGTGCCGGGGGGCAGCATGTATCGGTCGGGATCCTGTTCAACCACGAGAGCCCGATCCGCGGTCGCCGATTCGTGACGCGAAAGATCACCCGCGCGGCCGCCGAGATCGCCTGCGGACGATCAGAGACGCTCAGGCTGGGGAATCTGGACGTCTCGCGTGACTGGGGCGCCGCGGCCGACACGGTCGATGCGCTGGTGCGGCTGGTGCGCTCCGACGACCCGGGCGACTTCGTGGTGGCCACCGGCGTGCTCCACACGATCGGCGACCTGGTCGAGGCCGCGTTCGAGGCGGCGGGGGTCGATGATCCATGGTCGTTCGTCGTCCAGGACCCGAAGCTGATGCGGGCCCGGGACACGCCCGGCACCGTCGCCGACAACACGCTGGCGCGAGAACGCCTCGGGTGGCAGCCGTCGATGACGTTCGCCGATCTGGTCGAAGCGATGGTCTCAGCGGATCTGACCCGCGTGCGCACCGGCGTGGAGGAGGATCCCTCCTACCTGAGGTGAGCGGCGTTCAGGACCAGGAGACGTGCAGCGGCCGGCCCTCGTCGTAGCCGGCCGAGCTCTGCAGGCCCACCGTGGCCCGCTGCGCGAACTCGCCGACGGTACGGGCGCCGGCGTAGGTGAAGCTGGAACGTACGCCCGCGACGATCTGGTCCAGTAGATCCTCGACGCCCGGGCGTTCGGGGTCCAGGAACATCCTCGACGAGCTGATGCCCTCCTCGAACAGCGCCATCCGTGCACGGTCGAAACCGGCGGCGTCGCGGGTGCGGTTCGACACCGCGCGAGACGACGCCATGCCGAACGACTCCTTGTACGGGCGGCCGTCGGCACCGACCTTCAGATCGCCCGGGCTCTCGTACGTCCCGGCGAACCACGAGCCGATCATGACACTGGCCGCACCACCGGCCAGCGCGAGCGCGACGTCGCGGGGGAACCGCACACCGCCGTCGGCCCACACACCGGCCCCGAGGTCCGTCGCTGCGGCCGCACATTCCAGAACGGCCGAGAACTGGGGCCGCCCCACGCCGGTCATCATGCGGGTCGTACACATGGCACCCGGCCCGACACCGACCTTTGCGATGTCGGCGCCGGCCGCGACCAGGTCGCGTACGCCAGCGGCGGAAACGACATTGCCCGCCGCGACCGGGATGCGCCGACCCGTCGCGGCCGCGTGCGCATCGCGTGCCGCAACGACCAAGGGAAGTGCTTCGAGCATCTTCTCCTGATGGCCGTGTGCCGTGTCGACCACGAGTACGTCGACGCCCATCGACAGGAGCGCATCGGACTTGGCCCGCACATCACCGTTGATGCCGACCGCGGCGCCGACCACCAGGCGACCGTCCGGATCGACGGCCGGCGTGTAGATCGTGGATCGCAGGGCGCCCTTTCGGGTCAGGACGCCCGCGAGGCGGTCGCCGTCGAGGACCGGGGCGACGGAGACGTGGTGGGCCGCGAGCAGGTCGAATCCCTCACGCGGGTCGATCCCGGCCTTCAGCGTCAGCAGTTCCGACGACATCACTTCGCGGACCTGCGCGAACCGATCGATCTCGGCCGCGTCGTGCTCGGTGACGACGCCGAGCGGGCGATCGTCCTCGACGACCACGACGGCACCGTGCGACCGCTTGGGCAGCAGGCTCATCGCCTCGCCGACCGTGGTCGACGGGCTGACGGTGACGGGAGTGTCGTACACGGTGTGAGCCGCCTTGACCCGCGCGACGGTCTGTTCGACCACGTCCAGCGGAATGTCCTGCGGGATGATCGCGATACCGCCGCGACGCGCGATCGTCTCGGCCATGCGGCGACCCGAGATCGCGGTCATGTTCGCCACGACGATCGGCAGGGTCGTGCCGGTGCCGTCACTCGTGGCCAGATCGACGTCGAAACGGCTCGTGACATCGGAGCGACTCGGCACCATGAAGACGTCGTTGTACGTCAGGTCGTGCGACGGCTGCAGATCATTGAGGAACTTCACCGGGACAGTCTAGGTCGGTGTGAACTTCGGGATCCGCAACAGCACCTTGGTGCCGAATCCGGGTGCCGTCTCGACCACCAGGCCGTGCTGGGAGCCGTACACGGTCCGCAGACGCTCATCGATGTTCGCCAGACCGACCGAGTCGCTGGTGGATCGACCGGCCAGGACAGCCCTGATCCGCTCGGGATCCGAGCCGGCGCCGTCATCCTCGATCGAGATCAGGCACTCGCTGCCCGCATCGGTGGCTTCGACCGTGACGATGCCCGGACCCTCCGCGCCCTCCACGCCGTGGCGCACAGCGTTCTCGACCAGCGGCTGGATGGACAGGAATGGCAATCGAACGCTCAGTACCTCTGGGGCGATCCGTGTGCGGACCTGGAGACGATCCCCGAACCGGGCCTTCTCGAGCGTCAGGTACTGCTCGATGGACCGCAACTCCTCGGCCAGCGTGGTGAACTCGCCGTGGCGACGAAAGGAGTATCGGGTGAAGTCGGCGAACTCGAGCAGCAACTCGCGTGCCCGTTCGGGGTCGGTACGCACGAACGTCGCGATCGCAGCCAGTGAGTTGTAGATGAAATGGGGCGAGATCTGGGCGCGTAGGGCGCGCAACTCGGCTTCCATCAGTGCGGTCCGGGACGTCTCCAACTCGGCTAGTTCCAATTGGCTCGACATCCACCGAGCGACCTCGGTGGTGGCGCGGATCAGGCCCGCGGACGCCTCGTCGGAGTGCACCAGGATGCTTCCCACCACCGTGCCCTCGATGACGAGCGGAGCGACGACCGTGTGCGCCGACGCCTGGGTCGTGCCGATGCGCAGAACCGTTGCCAGCAGATCGCGGGCATCTCGGTATCGGTCGGAGCCGTCCCAGGCCAGCGGGCCCGCCGTGTCGGTGATCGCGACCGTGTACGGCCCCAGCAGGGCCTTGACGTGGGGAACGGCTGACGCTGCGCTGTCCATGTTGAGCCCGGTCCGTAGCGCCGGCGCGGCCAACGAAGCGGTGTGGAGGGTCGCATAGGTGGCCCTGTCCTCTGCCGACCCCAGGCTCCGCCGGTGGCTGAGCAGCCACCAGCGGGCGCCGAACGCGGCCGCGATCAGCACAGCGGCCGCTGACACCAGCACGACGACATCGGTCATGACAGGAGACTGCACTGCGCGTGGCCGGAAGTCGAATACCGAGGTCACCGCGGGTCGATTGGCCGTAAGGTAGCGCCGTGGACAGCCAGTACCAGCCGGACCAGGCCACCTTGCGCTTCTACCCCGAGGCCGCCGTCGGTGGATATCCGCACGTCGACGGTGAGATCGAGTTCTACCTGCGGATCGGTTCACTCGTCGGACCGGAGAGCCGTGTCCTGGACCTGGGCGCCGGGCGTGGCCAGTGGGCGGTCGAGAAGGCGCCCGCCGTGCGTCAGCAGGTTCGTCATCTGAAGGGCCGGGTGGCCGAGGTCGTCGGCAGTGACGTCGATCCCGCAGTGCTGACGAATCCCGCACTCGACCGCGCCGTGGTCACCGAGCTCGGTGCGGCACTCCCGTTCGACGACGACTCGTTCGACGTGGTCGTGGCCGACTACGTCCTCGAGCACGTCGCGCCCGAGGACGTCGATCGGTTCGTCTCGGAGGTCGTTCGCGTTCTCAGGCCCGGCGGCTGGTTCGCGGGACGCACGCCCTACAAATGGGGGCTGATCGGCTGGGGTGCACGCATGATCCCCAACTCGTGGCACACCCGAGTGCTGCGGCGACTCCAGCCGGGCCGCAAGGAGGTCGACGTGTTCCCCACCCGGTACGCCATGAACACCCGGCCACGCCTGCGCCGGCTGTTCGCGGGGCACGACGTGTACATCTACGGCCACGAAGCGGTACCCACCTACTTCGAACAGCATCGGTTCGCCTGGCATCTGGCGTCGCTGTTCGGCCGATTGACCCCGCGCCGCATGGCATCGACGCTCCTGGTGTTCGTGCGGACCGGTGAGGGAGACGGACATGCCTGAACGCCCCACCGATCCAGCGTGCGCCGTCTGTGGCACTGCGCTCGAGCCGTTCGACCGGGCCACGATCCTGCGCCGCCACGTCGTCGACTATTTCCGGTGCCCTGCCTGCGGCCTCATCGCGCTTCCGGACCCGTGGTGGCTGGCCGAGGCGTACGAGAGCGCGATCTACGACGGCGACCAGGGGTTGCTGCGCCGCAGCGCCGTGCTGAGCCGTGTGACCGGTGCGCTGATCCGGGCGGAGGGCCTGTCCGCCGGGCGCTTCCTGGATTGGGGCGGGGGCTACGGCACCTTGACCCGGATGATGCGCGACAAGCATCTGGACTTCTACACCGCCGACGCCTACGCGCAGAACCTGCTGGCACCCGGCTTCGACGGCGATGAGGCCCAGACGTACGACCTGGTCACGGCGTTCGAGGTCATGGAGCATCTGCACGACCCGGTCGAGCAGCTGTCGGCGATCACGCACAACGACCGCTTCTTCTTCACAACGGTGGTCCATCGGATCGACTCGCCGCCCCGGCCCGCGGACTGGTGGTACTACGCGCTGGACTCCGGCCAGCACATCGCGTTCCACACGCACGAGTCGCTGTCGATCCTGGCCGACCGGATGGGCTACCGGCTGCTCAGTGACGACGACAACTATCACCTGTTCCATCGCGTCCCGGTGCGGACCGCGACCAAGGCGTTGCTGTCCGCGCGGGTGGCGCGGGCCAAGCGTCGCGGCCTCGGGCTCGTCCGGGGCCTTCGCTAACCGGGCTTGCGGGCGTAGACGTCCAGCACGTTGCGGAAGAACCGTCCGCTGTCGACCAGCGCGTTGACCGGCCGGGATGCCCGGTCGGCCCACGTCGGCGACACGCCGAGCGACTGCAGATAGCTCGACGTGGTGAGCGAATACCGGACCCGCGGTTCGATCGCGACGACCTCCCAGCCGAGCCGTTCCAGGGTGATCCGCATGCTGTCCTCGGTGTGCAGGCTCATGTGGTGCATCGCCATGCGGCGGTCGGTGAGGCGGGTCGCGCGGCCGCGGGTCGCGTCGTGCGCCGCCATGCCGAGGCCGTCCATGCGTGACCAGCGGGGAGTCTGCAGGAACATCAGCCCGCCCGGCTTGAGCACCCGTTTGACGTCGTCGAGCAGGACGTCGCCGTCGGGCACGTGGGCCAGAACGCACCACAGCGTCACGGCGTCGTGCTCGCCCGCGTCGAGGGTGGACAGATCGCCCTTGAGCAGCTCGATCCCGTGACGCTGCTGCGCCATCGCGATCGCCCCGCTGGACAGCTCGTTGCCGTGCGGCTCGAAGCCCGCGTCGCGAGCCATCGAGAGGAACCCGCCGTCGCCGGCGCCGATGTCGAACAGACTGCGGCGCGGTGTGGCGCCGACGAGCCGGTCGATGCGCTCGAGCACCGTGGCGTGGCTGCTGTCGATGACGTCGGGGCGTGTGATGTCGGTGAATGCCGCATAGCCGTCGAAGTCGAGGTCGTAGTCGTTGACGACCGACTCCAGCGACAGCCGGTCCCGCAGGAAGTGCAGTCCGCACGACCGGCAGTGCAAGATCACGAAGCCCGTGCGATGCGAGGGCGCGTGGGCGCGCAGATCGCGTCCACGACAGGCCAGGCAGGCGTCGACCGTGACCAGGGAGGCGCTCATGGCGTTCAAGGGTAGGCGACGATCAGGATGCGGCCTTCGCCGACGCGATCGTGGACCGCTTGAGGGTCATCGCCGGCGCCTCGACGAACCGGAAACTGAGATAGCTGAGGACGATCGTGGGCACGACGACCATGAGCATGCTGACCAGCCAGCCTCCTAGGGTCGTGTACGTCGCGGCCCCGACATGCAGCCGGAAGAACCAGATCACGGCGAAGTGCCACAGGTACACGCTGTAGCTCCAGACCCCGGCCAGACGCAGCGGAGGGCTCTCCAGGACGCGCACCATCAGTCCGACGTGTCGCGGCGGATGGGGCAGACGCAGGACGACGAGCAGGCCGATGCAGGTCACGCCGGTGGCGACCGAGATCCAGTCGGTGCCTCGCGTGGCCAGGATCGCGATCAGGCCGAGGAGGAGGATGGTCCAGGCGATGCGCCGCGCGGTGGCTGTCCGGCGGTGGTCCGAGGCGGCGAGCAACGCCACGAGTGCCGCGGCGATCATCCCGAACGCGAGCAGATCGCCCTGCATCGCCAGGGAGCGGTACCAGACGGAGGCCCAGTTGGACCCGGAGTGCAGTTCTTCGGCCGTCCGACCGCTGTGCTCGACGTAGAAGGCGTAGGCGACACGGTTGACCGACGCGAAGGCGAGCAACAGCAGCGGAGGCACGAGTACGGCGATGGCCGGGCGGACGTGCCGCGACAGCCAGACCGCCAGCAGACCGAGCACCGGTAGGAACAGATAGAAGGTGAACTCGGTGATGAGCGACCAGGACACCCCCAGGCCGGTAAGGATCGTCGAGGGGAACCAGCCCTGGACCAGGAACAGGTTCGCGGCCAGGGTCCCGGGATCGGTGATGGTGCCGAACTGGGACGCCTCGCCACCGATGGGCACATGGCCGGAGGTTGTGTTGACCGTGATGCCGATCGCGGTGGCGATCAACAGTACGACCGTGTGTGCGGGATAGATCCGCAGGACACGATTGCGCAGGTAGGTCGGGATCCTGGGCGCGGCACGACCCTTCACGACCGCATTGACCCACGGTCCGTACAGCAGGAAGCCGGACAGGGCGAAGAACAGCGTGAGGCTCTGCAACAGGATCGCGGTCAGCTGGCCGATCACGGCCTCGGCTCCGACGGGGCCCACCAGCAGCAGTGAGGCGTGGCCGATCATGATGGCCAGCGCCGCGCCTCCACGCAGTCCGTCCATGCCGTCCATCCGCCGACTCGTCGCCGGGATGATGCGGGTGGTGTCGGACATCGGGCCTCCGTGCCGTCCAGGGGAGATGGTCGGGCTGCGTCCCGACGTGGCGTCAGCATAGCGAGCAGACGGCCCGCACGGAGGACATCGGGCCGTTAGGGTGGCTCGGTGCCCGTTACTGCTCCTGATGAGGGTGCTGCCCCCCGGTCCCGCGGATTCATGGCGTTCCTGTCGATCGCTGCCGCCGGCTTCGGCGTGCAGGTCCTGACGGTCCTGTCGGGGCCGTTGGTCGCTCGCATGCTCGGCCCGGACGGGCGTGGCCTGATGGGACTGATCATCGCGGTGGCCCTCCTGTGCTCGCTGGTCGGGGCCGGTGGACTGCCGGCCGCGCTGGCCCATGCCGTCGCGGTCGCCGGGGCGCCGGCACGCGACGTCGTGCGAGGCAATCTGTGGCGCTGGGTCACCGCGATGGTGCTGCCGGCCGCGGCGGCGGCAGTGATCACTGCGGTTCTGGTGCGCGATGAGTCAGATCGCTGGTGGCTCGCGCTCGACGGCGGTGTCCTGTGCTTCCTGCTGGCCGTGAACTTCCTGCTGGCCGGCATGCTGCAAGGCGAGGGCAATGTCCGTCTGATCAACGCCCAGC
>Ga0182736_1003008_pt1 | contig 11803 bp, 9 predicted proteins | sample eDN5th30CKraftBY_FD_128882 | JGI IMG/M metagenome (GOLD analysis project Ga0182736, IMG submission 128882) | Enriched backyard soil microbial communities from Emeryville, California, USA - eDNA 5th pass 30_C Kraft BY (version 2) (version 2) | ecosystem: Environmental > Terrestrial > Soil >...
CCCCCGCGGCGGCGATCCGCGCACCGTAGATGCGGTCGAACAGATGGAACCCGACGTCGGACTCGCGCGCGACGGCGAGGGCCTCGTCGAGCAGGTCGGCCGCCGCCGCCGGGTCACCCCGGTGCACGGCCACCTCGGCGCGGCGCTGGACGGCCAGCGCCTCCCCGACCGCACCGCCGCCGGTCCGGCTCAGCTCCGTCGCCAGCCGCAGGTCGTCGTCGGCGGCGTCGAGGGCACCGGAGAGCAGCTTCGCCTCCCCGCGCAACGTCAGTGCGAATGCCCGGCCGCGGATGGCTCCCGGTCGCTCCGCCTCGGCGAGGAAGGAGTCGGCGAACGCCACGACGTCCGGGTAGGGGCGGGCGCCGTGGAGGAGCCGTTGGGTCATGCAGAGGTGCCCGTCGAACACACTGATCGCCAGTTCGCGCAGCGCGTGCGTGTCCAGGAGGTCCTCCCAGATGCTGCGTGCAGGTCGTCGCGTTCGTGTGCGGCGGCTGCCTGGGCCCACGACGCCACCACCAGCGTCGACCGCTCGCCCGTGGCCAGGGCGAGCGTGCGGCACTCCGCGGCCTTGACGGTGCCCAGCGCGGGATCGGCGAACCCCATCCCCGCGGCACCGCTGAGGGCGAGGGCCTGCGCGAGCCGGCCGGGCACCGACACCGGCTGCAGGCCGTCGAGGGTCTGCAACGCGCGCGCCGGGTCGCCCTGCTTGATCTCGGCGAGTGCCTGCATCGCGCGCAGGTCGTGGGCCTCCTCGAGCCCGACGACGGCGGCCGCGGCGGCGTAGGCGGCGGGGGCGCGCCGGTCGCCGCGGTCCGCGGCGGCGCACCCGGGCCTTCCGGCCGGTCGGAGCCCTGCGGCCCTGGTGGGGCCGGGCCCGGCGGCGCTAGGGTCCCCGGCCCGCCCTCAGGAGGCACGCGATGTCCGTCGTCGGCTCGGGACGTCCCGGACTGCTGCAGCTCGCCGCTCCGGTGGTGGCGCAGATGGCGCTGTGGCGGTGGCGTACCTCGCCCGATCTGCTGTGCACCCCGGGGCCGGTGTCGCGGCGTGCGACGGGGGTGCGTCTGGTGCGGGCGGCCCGGGCGGGGGCCGACCGCGCGGTGGTCGGCCTCGACACCTCCGAGGGGCGGTCGGAGGACTCGGTCCCGCCGGCCACCGCGCTCGGCGGCCGGCTCACCGCCGACGCGTCCGACGGGCTGGGCGAGCTGCTCGACTGGTTCGACCTCGAGCTCGACGGGCTGGCGACGCGGGTCGTCGACGACGGGCGCGCGCTCGCGCTCGGCCTCGGGTTCGACGGGGTGTCCGAGGACCGGGCGGCCTGGGACGGCTTCGACCGCTCGCTGCTGGCCGACGCCGACTGGTCGTTGACGCTGGACGGCGCCGTGCTCGCCCGACGGCTGAGCGAACGGTTCGCCGCGCGGGCCGCGCAGCTGGGGGCGACCCTGCACGCCGGATCGCCCCGCGTCGAGTGGGGCGAGCGCATCTACGTCTTCGCCACCGGCGACTTCACCGTCCCGGGGTACGGGAGCCACAACTTCGAGCTGGTCGTCTGGTACCGGTTCGTGTTCGAGCGGGGCATGCTGCGGGTCCGCCGGTCGCCGCTGGCCAGCGGCGACGCGAGCGCCGACCGGCCGGGATGGTCGTCGGACTACGGGGTGGAGAACTTCGGGCGCGAGCTCGCCGACGCCGCCTTCGACGCCGCGACCGACCCGGACGAGCTGTTCCCGCCGATCCGGCTCGCGTTCGATCTCGGCGGCGGGCACCTGACGGCGCGGTCGCTGATCCACGGCGCCCGCACGTTGCGGATCAGCGGCGATGCCGACGTGCCGGCCGAGGTCGTCGCGCCCCGCCTGGAGGTCGACCAGTCCACCCGGACGTTCCACGAGGAGGCGTTCTCGCAGTGCGGGACCGACCGCGCACCGGCGTTCTCGCTGCAGCGGGTCGAGCTGCGTGCCGGTCCCGGTGGCGTCCGGCTGTGCGGTGCCGTCGTCGAGGGCGCCGGCGGGCTGCGCATCCTCACCGTCGACCGTGACGCCCTCCATCCCGCACCGGACGGACGGTCGCTCGCCGACACCCCGGCCGAGCTGGCCCCGAACTCGTCGACCACGCTCATCCTCGGGTACGTCGGTGACCGTGCCCCGGCCCACGGCGGCCTGCGCATCGTGTCGACCGACCCGCGCGGCCTGCTGCGTACCGTCCCGTTGCAGCTGGTCGCCGGCGGGCGGGCTGCGGCCGAGCTGCATCCGGACGTGCTGGACATCGTCGTCGGCAACGCGGCCGACGGGCGGCGCGCGACGCTCGGGTCCGACTGCTTCCCGATCGAGACGACGCCGGCGCCGTCCCGCCCCGACGCGCCGGACGGTCGTCTCGTCCTGGAGAACACCGGCGAGGCGCCGGTCGCCGTCTGCCAGGTCCGAGCGGAGCACGACCCGGCGGACCCCGCGTCGCGCTACGTCTTCGACGCCTCGTGGTCGGGGAACTACGTGGTGCTGCCGCGCCACAGCGGCACCGTGGAGATCCGGTTCTACCCGCCGCGGCCCCGGGGCTGGACCCCGCGCGACCTGACGACGCCGCCGCGGGTGACCGACCACGTCTTCCGGGCGACGATCGTCGTCGAGCTGGGCGGCGCGTTGCGCGGGCACCCGTTGCGGGCGCAGGTCACGGGCCGGGTCGAGCCGCGGCCCGTCACGCGCGAGATCCCGGCGCGCGGCGGCGGGATGCGGGCCGGTTTCGACCCGCGCCGTGACGCCGTCTGCATGCCGAGACCCGACGTCGACCTGTGCGATCTCGAACGGTACTTCGAGCCCGTCGGCCCTCCGGAGGCGCTCGTGGTCGCGGACGTCCGGGTGCGCGGTGCCGCCGACGGCGCCGTCGTCACGCTGCTCGACCACGACGACGGCGTCCACGTCCGTGATCTCGGCGAGGGACCGGAACGCCGGTTCGACGTGGGCCCCGGCCCGACCGGGCGCCGCGCGTGCACACCGCGTGTCGACGGGGGACGGTCGCCGCGGATCGAGGTACGCCATGCGGTCGTCGCGCCCGGACCCTCGGCGCCGGTGCCGAACCCGCGATGCGTGGTCGAGCACGCCGGGCGCCTCTGGGTCGGAACCCGCAGCGGTCTGGTCGTCCTCGACGTGGACGAGCTCGCGCCGGGCACGGAGCAGGCGATGGGGCCGGTCCATGGCCTCGCCGCCGCGGGCGGGCTGGTCTGGGCGGCGCTCGACGACCGGCTCGTCGCGATCGATCCGGCCCGCCCGGACCGGATCGTCACCTCGGTCGAGCCGGGTGCCCGGATCGGCGCGGTCGCCGCGTCGCCCGCCGGTCTCGTCGTCGCCACCGGGAGCGAGCTGCGGACCGTCACCCTCGATGCGGAGCCGGCGTTCGGCCGGCCGACGGTGCTGCCCGAACCCGCGCGCTGGCTGGTCCCGGTGCCGGCCGCGACGGTCGCCGTCGGCACGAAGTCGGTCTCGGTCGCGCGCGCGGGCCGGGCGCTGCGTACGCACCCGACGACGTTCCCGATCACCTCCGTGAGTGCGCTCGGCAGCCGGGTGCTGCTCCACGGCGACGGGATCGCGCTGGCGGTCGTGGCCGACGCCGCCGTGGTGCGGCCGGTCGCCGAGTACCCGCTCGGACACTGGCAGGCCCCGTTCGCCCCGGAGCCCCGCGGCGGGCTGTACGAGCTCACCGACGAGGGGCTGCGGCGCTGGGAGATCGGGCGCCGCCGCCTCGACGCCGCGGTGCTCCCGGAGGCCTACGCGCCGCGCTACCTGCGGATCCGACCTGACGGCCTGGGAGAGTGAGCCGAGTGCTCTCGGACGGTGTCGCGGACGGGTAGGCCTCGGCGGTTCGCGCAACGCGCGGCAGCTCGACGTCCTGCCCGCACAGCTCGTACTCCGACTCGACGTCCACGAACGTCGCACGCGCGTCCGCCGAGTTCGTGATCCTCGCGGTGGCGCCGGCCGACGACCCGGCCCGGCTCACGTGGGCGGCCGCTCGGTTGCAGCACCACCTCGACCGTGCACCGGTCCGGATCATGCCGAATCGACGTCGACCGGCCGGGCGGGACTCGACCGCGTAGACCCGGCCTAACCGAGGTCGACGACCTCGAGATTCAGTGGGAGCTGTCCGGTGTGGGCGCCCGCGAGTCTGGACGTGTCCACCGGGACGACCGGCGCCTGGGCGGGAAACGGCGCGATGATCTTGCTCTCGTCGGTGACGACGCCGGTCCCGGTGAACCGGGTGAGCACGAACGGCAGACCGTTCGACTCGAGCGGCGACGGCCCATCCATGATGTGGAAATGCAGGTGGGGGGCGTCGGTGTTGCCGGTGTTGCCGAGCAACCCGAGGACGTCCCCGGTCTTGACGCGATCGCCCACCTTGACCTTGAGCGAGCCGGGCTGCAGGTGGGCGTAGAAAGCGTACCGGCCGTTGCCGATGTCGACGACGACGTAGTTGCCGTCCGCGCTCTGCAGCGTTTGTCCCTCCGGCAGCTTCCCGGGGATCTGCTCGGGGTTTCCGTCCAGGACCCGGACGACCGTCCCGTCCGCGGCCGAGTGGACCTGCACGCCGAAGAAGGGGAACGACGTGTTGCTTGCCGGGTCGCCGGTATAGAGGGTGCCGGTGGGTCCGATCTGGACGAAGTCGATGGCGAAACGCTGCGCGACGCGGATGGTGCCGTCGACGGAGAGGGTGGCGCCGCGGTGCGCGGTGATCGCGTCGCAACATCCGTTACCGGCGACCCAGCCGCCGCCCTGCAGAGGCGGCGCGACCTCGACCGCCTGCTGGTCGGAGACGTCCACGGAGACGCCGGTGAAGGTCAGGTCGGTCGGCGGCGCGGGCGGCGGGGCGTCCCCGGAGGGGCCCGCGTCGGTGGGCGGGGTCAACGTCACCGTGAAGCGGTGCTGGACCGAACGCGGAACCGTGGACCCCGCGGGCAGGGTGGCGTCGAGGAACAGGTCGCCCGCCTGACCGCCGGCGAGGCCGTCCCCGCCGCTGCCACCGGCGGCCCGGAACACCTTGCCGAGGTCCGCACCCTTCAACGAGGTGATGACCGCGCCGGACGGGTCGAGCGTGTCGACACCGGTGAGAACCGCCCGAGCCCGGCCCTGGTTGATGATCTGCAGCTCGTAGGCCAGGTGGATGCGGTTGTCCGCGCCGAGCACCGGGGCGATGTCGGACAGCGGGGAGATCGCGAGCGGGGCGAGCGCCGCGTTCGCGTCGGAGACCGCCGGCGGCGCGACCGAGGTGGCCGGCGCGCCGGACGCGGCCTGCGACGACGAGCATCCCGTCAGTGCCAGCACCGCCGCGACGACCGCGACCGGCCCGAGCCTGGCCCACGGGCCACGTCGGACACCGAGCTCGGGCACATTCATCACTGCCTCCGGCATACCGTTCGACGTCGGGGCCCCGTGACGGCGGCGGACGAGGGAATTCTGTGCGCCGCTCGCCGGTCGGGGGAATCGGCCTGGGCCCAGCCCGGGACATGGACCCAGGTCCACACCCGGCGAGTCCGACGCGGTCTGCGGCGTCCCGCTGGACCGGCTCCGACTTGTGGACGACGATCCACCGCGGTGAAAAGATCTCGACCGCTGTTCCCGCCCGCGGCGGGCCGGGCGCCCCTGCGGACGTCGCTGCGCCTGGCCCTGCTCCAGGTCGGGCTGACCACAGCTGCGGTGACGGGCGTCGAGATCGCGCTGTTCGTCCACGACGGGACCGGGCCCGTCGGCGCGCTCGTCGCCTACGCCCTCATCGGGGCCGGGTACGTGGCCGCGGGCATCGTCGCGTGGTGGCGACGGCCGTCGGGGCGGCTCGGGGCACTGCTGTGCCTGTGCGGGGCGGCGCTGCTCGGGTCGGCGGCCGGCAACGTCGCCAACCCGACGCTGGCGGTCGTGGGCACCGTGCTCGCCCAGCTGCCGATCGGGGTGCTGCTGCACCTGCTGCTCGCGTTCCCGTCGGGCCGCCTGCCCGACCGGCGGTCCCGGCTGCTGGCCGTGGGCGGGTACGTCGTGACGCTGGTGCTGCCGATCCCCGCCTACGTGTTCGGGCCCCTGCCGGGTGTCCCGCCGGTGCTCGTCGTGGCGGAGCGTCCCGACGTCGTCGCCCTCTTCGCGCGGGTCACCACGGCCACCGGGTTCCTCGTCGTGGCCCTGACCGCGCTCGTGCTCGTGCAACGCCTGCGCGCCGCCGATCGTCGCCAGCGACGGGTGCTTGCCGCGGTGTCCGGCTACGGCGTGTTCACCATCCTGCTGCTGACGGGCAGTGCCGTCGTCGCATGGTTCACCGGCCTCGACCCGTTCACCCAGTTCGTGGTGCAGATGGCCGTCATGGCCGGGGTGCCGGTCGCCTTCCTCGCGGGCCTGCTGCGCGGCGGGTTCGCCCGCACCGCCGAGATCGAGGAGCTAGGCGCCTGGCTCGGCGCCGCCGAGGCGGGCCGCGGCGAGCTGCGTGACGCACTCGCGGTGACGCTGGGCGACCCGTCGTTGCAACTGTTGTTCTGGCTGCCCGCGCAGGGCCGCCACACCGACGCGGCCGGTACCTCGGCCGTCCTGCCGGAGGAGGGCGCGCCGCGGAAGGCCGTCGAGGTCGAGAGCGCCGGCGAGCGCGTGGGCGCGATCGTCTACGACGCCGTCGTGCTGCCCGACCCCGCGCTGGTCCGCGCCGCCGGCCGCGTGGTCGCCCTGGCGATGGAACGCGAACGCCTGACCGCCGAGCTGCTCGCGGGACGCGCGGCCCTGCGGGAGTCCCGGGCCCGCATCGTGGAGTCCGGCGATCTCGAACGCCGCCGTCTCGCCCATGACCTGCACGACGGTCTGCAGGCTCACCTCGTCGTCCTCGCCCTGCGCGCCGGGCAGCTCGCCGTCCGCGCGGCCCCGCCCCTCGCCGAACAGGCCGAGGCGGTGCGGGCCGACGCCGAGACCGCGATCACCGAGCTCCGCGGCCTCGTGCACGGGATTCTGCCGGCCCTGCTCGCCCAGCGCGGGCTCTTCGCCGCCGTGCAGGAGCTCGTCGACCGGATCCCGCTGCCCAGCACCCTGAGCCTGCCCGCCGACGACACGGCCCTGCCCGCCGCCGTCGAGACCGCCGCCTACTTCAGCGTCGCGGAGGCCGTGGCCAACGCCGTGAAACACGCCGGGGCGCAGAAGCTGTGGGTGACCCTGACCCACGACAGCCGCCGGCTGGGCATCGAGGTCCGTGACGACGGCGTCGGCGGCGCACACCTCGACAGGGGCAGCGGCCTGCGCGGGATCGCCGACCGCGTCGAGGCCCTCGGCGGCAGGCTGAGTCTGGCGAGCCCGCCGGGGCAGGGCACACGGCTGTGCGTGGAGCTGCCGTGCGAGTCGTGATCGGCGAGGACGAGGCGCTCCTGCGCGAGGGCCTCGTCCTGCTCCTGGAGGGAGCAGGGTACGAGGTGGCGGCCGTCGCCGACAACGCCGTCGACCTGGTCTCCCACGCCTCCCGCCACCGGCCCGACCTGGTGCTCACCGACATCCGGATGCCTCCCGAGCACACCGAGGACGGGCTGCGCGCCGCCATCGCGATCCGCGCGGCGCATCCGGCCACCGCGGTCCTCGTGCTGTCGCAATACGTGCACCGCCAGTACGCCCAGGAGCTGCTCGCCGACCGCCCGGCCGGCGTCGGCTACCTGCTCAAGCAACGAGTCGCCGACGTCGCCGGCTTCTGTCGCGACCTCGACATCGTCGCCGGCGGCGGGACCGTGCTCGACCCCGAGGTCGTCTCGGCGATGCTAAGCCGTGCACGGTCGGGCCACGACGCACTCACCCGGTTGACCCCACGCCAGAGCGACGTCATCGAGCTGGTCGCACAGGGACGCACCAACTCCGGCATCGCCCGCAGGCTCGGAATCTCCGAGAAGGCCGTCGTCCAGCACGTCTCGCGCATCTACGACCTCCTGGGCCTCTCGATCACCGACGACGACCACCGCCGCGTGCTTGCCGTCATCCGCTACCTCACCTCGTAGCGAGAGCAGATTCGCTCTTGGACTCGATGCGAAGTAAACGAGGGGTTGTCAAGGGCAAACCGAAGGTCTGTCGCCGAAGGCGACGCGGAGCGCAGCGTCCTTGATGGAGAGGGCGGCCGCGACAAGCTCGGGGCCACCGGGCCGCACGCCGAAGGCGCGATCACCGATGGTCTCGGCACGAGCTCACCGGTCGGGTGGAAGCCCGTGCAGCGCGACGAGCTCGCGCAGCGCACCGGCGCCAGGCACGGTCGCGTCGTGAACATCCACGTCGTCGACCGCGTCGAACGGGCCGTCGATCCCGTGGATCGCCGCGAGGGCGTTGCGCACGCTGGTCTGATGCAGGGTGCTGTCGTGACGGGGAATCGATGAGAGCGCGACGTCGATCTCCAACGGCGGCACGTGCATACCTTCCAGGGTGTGGCCCGGCCGGGCTCCCGGCCGGGCCGTCGGACGACTGGTACGTGTGAACGATGAACGACTGCCTGTACGGGCTCACCTCCCGGGGTCGTCGACCAGTTCGGTACCCCGCGCCGACCCGGAGGACTGCGCTCCCGACGCAGCCTCGCCCGGCTGACACAGGCCGGGCTCGGCCGGCGCGCCACCGTGCCGGTGGCGCCGGACTGCCAGTCCCGGCCTCCCCGGTCCCGCAGAACCGTGACGGCTGCGGACGGCGGCGTCCGGCGTGGGACGGGCGCGTCGGAGGGGAAGTTCGACTCGACGATCGCGACGAAGATCCGGTCGACCGTGACCTGGTCGGGCAGGTCCGGGCGGCGAGGTGCCGGGCTCGTCCCCAGGACGGCTCCCACGGCCGGCCTCAGGCGTCGATGGCCCGACGCTCGTGGTCGTGGTGGGAGATCGCGATCCTGCGGGGCTTCGCCTTCTCCGCGACCGGGATCGTCAGGACCAGGACGCCCGCCTCGTAGTTCGCCGAGATGTGGTCGGTGTCGAGGCCGTCGCCGAGGAACAGCTGCCGGGAGAAGACGCCGAGGGGACGTTCCGCGATCTGCATCTCGCAGTCCTCCCCGCGGGCGGTGGGGCGCCGCTCGGCCTTGACCGTGAGCACGTTGCGCTCGACGGACAGCTCGATCGCGTCGGGCGCGACGCCCGGAAGGTCGAGCTCGACGACGAACTCGTCGTCGCGGCGGTAGGCATCCATCGGGACCGGGCTGGGCCGGGACCAGGTGCCGACCGCGCCGAAGGCCTGCTGAGCGAGTCGGTCCAGCTCACGGAAGGGGTCGGTACGCATCAACATCGGGGGCTCCCTTCGTGTCGGCGGTCGAGTGATGCATGGCGGACCGGAGGGGTTGGCTCCGATCCGATACCTGCAATCGTAGCTATAGGTTTTCACGCTCGCAAGGACAGATTCTCTCTACTTCCGGACGCAGTCTCGACGTGTGTGTCCGACGAGGCCCGCGCCTGGGCCCGGCACGTCGGCAGGCCGTGGTCCGCTGCGTCCTGCTCGGTCACCCCGACCGCGCTCGGGGACGCGCCCGCGCTCGAATCCGAGCGGCAGGCCGTGCTTCGGCCCGCATCCGGTGCCGTCGGTGACGGTCAGCCCTCGCGGCGCCGCACCATCTCCGTGATCCAGGCCGGCGCGAACGGCGACGTGCAGTTCGGCGGCGTCGGGTAGTCCGCGAGCACCTGCAGGCGCTCGCCGATGTCGAGCGCGCGGGCGCGGTGCTCGGCGTGCTCGATCCCGATCTGGGCCAGGCAGTGGTTCATCGCCCACTGCAGCCGGTCGGGCGCGTCCTTCAGTTCCGCCTCGATGACGTCGAGCAGGCCGGCGAGGTCGAGGCCGTCGGGCTTCTTGGCCACCCGCTCCGTCGTCAGCGCCCAGCCCGCGCTCGCGACCACCGGATCGGGGTCCGCGAGCCAGCTCACCCGCAGGGCCTCGGCGTACGGGCTCTTCGCGACGACGTAGCCCACCAGCCAGTCGTGCACCTTCGGGGTGCGTGCCTCGCGGAGCATGGCGTCGAGCTCGGCGCGCTCGAACGCCCTGGGACGGCACACGAGCAACGCGACCAGCCGGCCGGCCGAGTCGCCGGTCGCCCAGAGCGCGCGGGCGAGGTCGTGCTCCTTCTTCAGGCGCGCCGCGACGGCGCGCAGCTTCGTCAGGTTCACGCCGTGGTCGTCGCCGTGCTTCTCGTTGACCGCACGGATCCGCGGGTCGTCGAGGGCGGCGAGCTCCGCCATGACCTCGGCGACCGACACCTCGGGGATCGTCGTGGACATCGAGGCCTCCCGTCCGTCGTCCGGCGTCAGCGTACGAGGAGATGCGCACGGAACGGGCTTCTCGTCCCCTTCCGTCGCCTTCGCATCGGGCTACGCTGCGAAACAGCACAGGCCGAACAGATCGACGCCGGCGCGGCCCCGCGGCGCGGCTCGCGGCGGAGAGGGGGACCGCCATGGCGTTCTTCAGGAGCGTCGGTCACGTCCCGCCCAAGCGGCACACCCAGCACCGCCCCGTGGACGGCGGCGAGCTCCACTACGAGGAGCTCATGGGGGAGGAGGGCTTCGGCTCGGACTCCTCGCTGCTCTACCACCTCGGGGTGCCGTCGGCGATCGTCGACGCGACGCCGTGGGACCTGCCCGATCAGTCGACCACCGAGAACCGGCCCCTGCTGCCGCGCCACCTCGAGCTGCACCGGCTCACCCCGCCGGACTGGAAGGCCGTCGACGCGATCACCGGACGACGCCTGGTCCTCGGCAACGACGACGTGCGGATCGGCTACGTCGTCGCCGGTGAGACGTCGCCGCTCTACCGCAACGCCGTCGGCGACGAGTGCGTCTACGTCGAGTCGGGGTCGGCCACCGTCGAGACGGTGTTCGGCGCGCTGGCCGCCGTGCAGGGCGACTACGTCGTGATCCCCCGCGGAACCACGCACCGCTGGCTCCCGACCGGTTCGGAACCGCTGCGGCTCTATGTGATCGAGGCGAACTCGCACATCGCGCCGCCCAGCCGGTACCTGTCCCGGTACGGCCAACTGCTGGAGCACGCGCCGTACTGCGAGCGCGACCTGCACGGTCCCACCGAGCCGCTGCTCCACGACGGCACCGACGTCGAGGTGCTCGTGAAGCACCGCGGCTCGCGCGGCATCACCGGTACGCGGTACGTCTACCCCGCGCACCCGTTCGACGTCGTGGGCTGGGACGGCTGCCTCTACCCGTACACGTTCAACATCGCCGACTTCGAGCCGATCACCGGCCGGGTGCACCAACCGCCGCCCGTGCACCAGGTCTTCGGGGGCGAGAACTTCGTGATCTGCAACTTCGTGCCCCGCAAGGTGGACTACCACCCGCTGTCGATCCCGGTGCCGTACTACCACTCCAATGTGGACTCCGACGAGGTGCTGTTCTACTGCGGCGGGAACTACGAGGCGCGCAAGGGCTCCGGCATCGGCCAGGGCTCCGTCAGCCTGCACCCGGGCGGGCACAGCCACGGGCCGCAGCCCGGTGCGGTCGAGCGGTCGATCGGCGCCGAGTTCTTCGACGAGCTGGCCGTCATGGTCGACACGTTCCTCCCGCTGGAGCTCGGCGAGGGCGGTCTGGCCGCCGAGGACCCCGATTACGCCTGGACCTGGTCCGGACGGGGACCCTCGGCCTGAGCACGACGGCAGGCCGCGCCGCGCCCACCCCGAGCGCAACCTCACCGTCGCAAATTTGCGCCGGGAGAGCAGTGGGGTTGCGCGCGGAAGGGGGGTGCGGCCGGGCCTCATCCCGGGCGCGGGCTCAGCGTCTCTGGTTCGGGCCGGGAGTGGGTGAGGCGGTCGCGAACCGGGCGCCGAGCCAGTCGGCGATCTCGGCAGAGGCGAGCTCGGACCAGGTAGG
>Ga0182736_1003009_pt1 | contig 11802 bp, 16 predicted proteins | sample eDN5th30CKraftBY_FD_128882 | JGI IMG/M metagenome (GOLD analysis project Ga0182736, IMG submission 128882) | Enriched backyard soil microbial communities from Emeryville, California, USA - eDNA 5th pass 30_C Kraft BY (version 2) (version 2) | ecosystem: Environmental > Terrestrial > Soil >...
CTCGCGCCGCGCCGAACGGCTGATCGATGTGACCTACGAAGCGATGATGCGCGGCATCGCCACCGTGAAGCCGGGCGCCACCACCGGCGACATCGGGCACGCGATCCAGAGTTTCGTCGAGCCACAGCAGATGAGTGTGGTGCGTGACTTCTGCGGCCATGGACTCGGCCGGCTGTTCCACGACGAGCCAAACATCATCCATGTCGGCAAGCCCGGCGACGGTGTGGTGCTTCGTCCCGGCATGATCTTCACCATCGAGCCGATGATCAATCTCGGCAAGCCGCATGTGAAAATCCTCTCCGACGGCTGGACGGCGGTGACGCGGGACCGCTCGCTATCCGCGCAGTTCGAGCATTCTGTTGGCGTGACCGAGAACGGCGTCGAGATTTTCACGCTCTCCCCCGGCAAGCTCGACAAGCCGCCCTACGCGGCCGCCTGAAATCTTTCGCAGCGGACATGCCGCATTTGCTTCTTGCAAAAGGCGGCGGGCTCGGCATGGTGATCGGGTAAGCTGTTGTGCCTGCCCATGACTGAAGATACGGACAATCCGTCAGACAAGCCCGGCTTCTCCGAAGCGCCGCACTATCACGGCCATCGCGAGCGATTGCGCGACCGCTTCCGCGAGGCCGGCCCCGATGCGCTCAGCGATTACGAATTGCTGGAAATGGTGCTGTTTCGCGCATTGCCGCGGCGCGACGTGAAGCCGCTCGCCAAGGCGCTGATCACGCGCTTCGGCTCGTTTGCCGAAGCTGTCCACGCGCCGGAGGCACGGCTCAAGGAAGTGAGCGGGCTTGGTGATGCCGCCATCACCGAAATGAAGCTGATAGCCGCAACCGCGAGCCGTGTTGCCAAGGGTCAGGTGAAGCAGCGGACCATGCTGTCGTCCTGGGCGAGCGTGATCGACTATTGCCGGGCTACCATGGCCTTCTCCGACAAGGAGCAGTTCCGCATACTGCGATCCTCGTAAGAATTGCCGTTCATTTTCAAACCTCTAGATAGAACATCCCTGAAACGTCCCTGAAACGTCCCTTAAGGTTTGTTCGGCTTCTGTTTTGCCTGCCGGATCATCGCCACTCGCGACGTCTGCTCGAGCGAACCTCTGTTGTATCTGGCGCTAGTCTGGCGGTTGCGGTGTCCTGCAAGCTTCATCACCGACGTTTCATCGGCGCCGCTATCGTAAGCTTCAGAGATTGCCCCTGCGCGCGCGTCCATATTCTTGACATGGGATGGGATACCCGCGGCTTTCGCCACCCTACGCCACGTCTGCGTGAACGTGCGGTGTTTGTACGGCTCACCGGTCGCCTCTGAAAGGATCATCGGGCCGACGCGGCGACCAGTTGGAATGCGTGCAAGTTCTTCGATCAGCATCGGATAGAGCTTCAAATCGTGCTCAACCTCAATGCCATGCCGCTTAGTTTTCACCGGGGCCTTACGCAGGATCATGTTGGCGTCGACGTGTGACCACGTCAGGCCGTTCACCCAGCGAGTGCCGTTATGCACAATACCGCCGGTCGCCTCCTCGCACGGCTCCCATTCTCCGATTACGTCCTTCTGACGAAACGCCAGTTCGAACTGCAAAACCGTGGCCAATGCGATCGAGTGCAAACCAAGCTCGTGAGCTTTACCTCGAACCGCCTCGACCTGCTCCCTCGTGAGCTTCTCACTACGCGGCGCCGGTGTATCGAATCTCAGTTTGCCGAGGATGACGTCGACCTTGACGCAGTCGTCGAATCCTTGCGTCACACCGAATGAGATCACCCTGCGTAGGGTGTCGATAGCGTGCTTCGCTCGAGTAAGACGGGCAGGCTTACCTTTAGCTTTTGGTTCACCCCACTTCGAGTGCCAGCGTTGAAAGTCAGGTCCGATCCGACCTCTGACAACACGATCTCCCACGGTGCTGACAATGATCTTGATGCTCTGATCATAGAGGCGTTGCGAATTCCACTTCGCCTTCTTGTATGGCGAATACTCGTCTGTCTGAAAAAGATTGCAGAGGCTACGAATCGTGCCGTCGTAACCACGCCGCGCGAACGCGCCACCGCCGGATTCCCACGCGAGCATTTCGGCCCATAGCATCCGGCATCGCGCCGCGCGCTGGAGATTACCGTCTGGCGTGTCGGGATAATGCAGACGGACGCTGCTCGGGCGATAGCCTCGCTTCGCCAGATCGGAGCGGGCTTCCCAGTACCAACGGAAAGAGCCGTCCTTGTTCGACTTGCGTTTGAGTCCAGGTTCGTCCGACGCCTTGATCATCATGGTGTCACCGGCCAGTTTTCGATGCCGTCAGCTTGTGCCGGAACAAGCCCATGTGTCACGCCGTGACGCCGCAACAGGAACGCTTCAACCGCTGGCCTGAATCGCCTGCCGGTGATCGGATCGATACGTGGAAGCCCCTCGCGCTCAAGGATGGCCGCAATATCGGGCCACCGTTTGGCATCGTCGCCGAGCACCCGCACAGCAATATCCGCCTCGCTCATGTAGAGCGGCGGACCATCAACGCTGGCGGGGCGGCGGGACATCAAGTGGCCCGCCCCTCCGCCGGAGCGGGCTCAGGTAGGATGTTGCTCGGTTCAAAGACGGCGGCACCGTTTGGCTGCAGCGTCAATCGGAACATGATATTCTCCCGCTTGCATGCGCGAATGACGCGCTGCAGGTCGGCTTGGTTCACATTGGATAGACGGCGTGGCATCTGGACACCTTGTTCCTAAAGCCACTTTATGTGGCGTGATTGGCAGGCGTTGCGCAACAGTCCGTTTGAGTGTGGCCTCGCATTTTCCTCCTAACTTCTGTGCCTTGAATTTACTGATGCTTCTCGGCTTTGAGGCACCGTTGACGCCAATATTCGAGCCCGGACGCCCAAAACAGTTCTATTCTTGTTCTGATTGAACAGCCCGCCAGCTCGCGCCGGCGGGCCGCGTTTGTCAGGCGATTGCGCCGCTTGGATCCGGTGCTTTTCTGAAGCATTCATCGAAAGTGTCGCTGGCCGATGCGCCCCGCGTGCCCCGCTCGATCTTCAACAGAGGGTCGTGCATCGGACTAAAGTCACCCTCGAATACATAGTCGGCCATCTTGTCACCCACCACGGCACGGAGCACTCCCGCAATGGAGTACAAAAGACGTTCGATCGTGCGTCGTATCGGCGCCAGATCGTCGCGATCTTCTTCGCTGGTGATGCTCTGAAACAAAAGCTCCACGCGGTCATGGAGAACGCTCAACTGAGCCATCGCACCTTCAACTGAAGTTGCTCTGACGAAAGTCAGAACTCCTTCGTAGGCATCGCGCGCGCCGGACAGCTCTCGCAAAGCGTCCTTGACCGTTGCCGCCTCTGTGTCGAGTTCGCATTCCATCTCGCTGTAGGTAAGCATCATGCCGCGCATGATTTCTTGCGTGCCCATAGCCTCGCAGGTCAGGAAACTTTTGAATGAGCCATTCTGAGACGAAACGGCCGATTTTGTGGTATTTCGTCGGGTAGCCTTCGGCATGGTCCATATCCTTGCTGTTGGTTAGGCCCGTCGCAGGTGCTTCGAACACCTCGGCGGGCTGCTTGTTTTTACGCAAGAATATCTGTAAACTGAAATTATGAAGAAGTCAATTCCTGTAAACAAAAAATCCAGGGGGCGGCCGAAGAAGGTCGGTGGCGTCGATCCCGTCAGCGCGGTGCGCTTGCCTGCCGACCTCACGGCGGAAGTCGATACCTGGGCGGATGATCAGGAGATCAGCCGCTCAGAAGCTATCCGTCGCCTTGTGGAGCGCGGCCTTAAGGCAAAAGGCTAGTTCCTGGTGCGCCGCAACCAGCAGTAGTCTCTGCTCGCTGGGGAGAGACACCATGAAATCGAAGCTGATTGCGGCCTTGTTTGCGGCGCTATCTGTTGCGGCCTGTCAGACAGCGCAGCCGCCATCCACCGCAAGCGGCAAGCCCGAAACGACGATCCGGGCTCCCGTATCAAAAATCAAAGCGCTGATTATCTCTCGCGCTATGAACAACGGGATGAGCATCACCAAAGACACCGAATACATGCTGCAATTCGAAAAGCCTACTGCGAACCTCGGTGCAGCCGTGCTCCTCGGATCTCGCTACGACAGCACTCCAAACGAACGGTATGTCGTGACGTTCGCGCCGCTTGGGGATGAAACCAGAGTTGTAATTTCGTCGATGTTTGTGACGAACCCGGGGTCAGGATTCGAGCGGATCACACCGATCAATGCCGGTGAAGGCATCGAGCGGACGCAGCAAACCTTGCGGGAAATCCAGCAGCAGGCTGAAGCCGCGCCATCCGCACAGGTCGCGTCCAACAAACAGAAAAAATGATCGGCAAATTCGGGAGGAATAGATGGCGAAGAAACCAATAGCAGTTCGCCGCGGTGATGAGGGCGATACGACGGGGGTAAAATTCCGAGGCGACCAGCGCGTGACGCCGCTCAAGACAGCAGTGAAGATGGCCGAGCGTGGCGACATTCCCGGTTACCATGCGGTTCACGGAAAGAGCAAAGACTACATTCGCGCCAACCCAGACGGCACGAAGCGCAACAATATTGACGATCTACCAGACGCCTGATCGCGCTGATGGTTTCGTCTAATTGCCGGAAAATCCGGTAATTGAATTAAGGGAAAATCCCGTATTCAAGGTGATTCCCTCCACCGTTGGACATCACCCTAAAAGCCCGTCGTTATTGGCTTAGAGGGTGATTTCCTCGCAGTTCGTCATCACCCATTCCTGACGTCGATAATGAAGCTTATCGGACATCAGAACGTCTCTGGAGGCTGAATGATTAAACCAAGCGATCTCTACAATCTAACCGAGGATCAGCTTCTAGAGAAGATGGGTGAAGCTCAGGTCGAATCTCTAATATCTCATGCAATCAGGCTGGAGTTGCAAAGGAGAGCATTGCGAGCAACCGTGGCGGCCAGTGAGGCGCAAATAACTGCTGCCAATGCAGCTAAAGATACGGCTGTATGGACGAAGCGCTCTGCCATCGCTATCGCCGCATCGGTTATCATCATGGCCATCGGTGTATACCTGAATTAGTGCGCCAGCCCGCTACTGAAACACCGCATCGAACAGCGCCGGCCCTATCGCTGCGCTGCTGTGCCTCTCTGATGCCGATTGCTGACCTTTAGCGGCCGGGACAGTGCTGACCCGACTGTTTTGAGGAAAGTTTGCTAAGCGGCCAGCTTCGATCCGTTTCCCGATACAAGGCCTGAGGAATCCGTTGCAGCTATTGATGAGGCAATGCGATGGATTGGTGATACGTGCCCTCAATGCACAGATCAAAACTAGGTATCGCCAATTCGGCAGCAACGTAATCGAAAGCGCTTCGCTAGCGAGCTAATTCTTTGCCGAGCCGGGTTAACGGCCAAATTTCAAGCCATACATCTTGAGCGACTGTCGCTAATTATCATTATCGACGCGAGCGTCTCGAAACTCTTCAGGCCCATCTATCAATCGGCTCTTTCGGTCGTTCATGTCCACGCGGCTTGCGCCACGTTCACTCAGCTCGTCGATCGCATTTCCCGCCAACTCGCTGGCGCGCTCGGTTTGTGTTGAATGTCCTTCGAGCCAATCTTGCTCACAGGCCAGGGAATTCCACGCCTTAGCCATACGCGTATATCGCGCTGCGGCCTGGCTGGTGGTCGTCGCTTCGGCGAGAACCAAGCAGTTATCTGCATTTTCACGGAATGTATCTGAAATTTTTGCCATGTTACACAACGAGCATCCCCGCAGGGCCGTTCCGCTTCCGACACAGATAATTCGCCCGCGCACGAATGTTCCAACACGGAACTATACGCGGAGAACCGATTAAAGATCGTCGAATTGGTTCGCTTTAGTTTGGGAAGAAACGCCTAAAATATACTCTCAGGAAAACTTCGACCGAACTTGTTTCTCGCCATCGTAGATTTCGATAAGCAGCATAGGGTATCTGCCCAGCAGTTCCGCCGCCGCAACCTTTGCAGCAGCTTCGTCAGGATATTCGTTTTTGTAGTGACCATCGACAACGAGAGAGAACCCATCGACGGGTGCTCGATCGGCGCGCCGAACTCTGCGCGCGTGCTGCTCTTCAGGCAGCATCAGAGGTTTTTTCATTTTGGGTTCCTTGTCCCGGCGGAGTGCATCTTCCGCCGAAGATCTGGCCATGGAAGGCCAATGTGGTGAGGCTGCTTTCGCTAGGAAGCAGCCTCACATCTTAGATATGGGCTGTTTCAATTAAAAAGCCACTCAGCGGTCCGTCGTATTTATGGCATGCGGCGGACTATCACTTGTGACCGCGTCGCGGAGCTGTGAAGGCGGTCGCCCGGAACATTCGGGTCAAAGGCGGAGTTATTCTTGCCAATAGCCGAAAGCACAAAATGAAAATCGCACAGATTGCGCCGCTTATGGAGAGCGTGCCGCCGCTCCTGTATGGAGGGACAGAGCGGATTGTGTCTTATCTGACTGAAGAACTCGTGAACCTCGGTCATGAGGTCACTCTCTTCGCAAGCGGCGATTCGATCACTGCGGCAAATCTGGTGCCTTGCGTGCCGAAGGCTCTCCGCTTGGACGACCGTGTTCGCGACACCATTCCGTACTATATGCTAATGCTTGATCGCGTTCGCCGTCTCGCGGACGACTTCGATATTCTGCATTTCCATATCGACCAGTTTCAATTTCCGCTGTTCAGGCCGATTGCACAACGCACGGTCACCACTCTGCATGGTCGTCAGGATTTGCCCGATTTGATGCCGCTTTATGTGGGCTTCGACGATATGCCGCTGGTTTCAATTTCCAACGACCAGCGTCGCCCCGTGCCCACTGCCAATTTCGCAGCGACTATCTATCACGGGCTTCCGATCAAGGCTCAGGCGCCGACGTTCCAGCCGAAAGGTAATTACATCGCTTTTCTTGGCAGAATCTCACCCGAGAAGCGTGTCGATCGCGCTATCTGGATTGCAAGGGCACTTGGCATTCCGCTCAAGATAGCGGCCAAAGTAGACCGCGTAGATGAAGTGTATTTTCGGACGGAGATCGCGCCGCTGCTTGGGCAGCCTGGTGTTGAGTTCATCGGCGAAATCAACGAGCAGCAAAAGACCCGATTTCTCGGCGATGCGCTGGCATTGTTGTTTCCCGTCGATTGGCCCGAGCCGTTTGGCCTTTCGATGATCGAGGCGATGGCTTGCGGCACGCCGGTTCTGGCGTTTCGTTGCGGCTCTATACCGGAGATCATTGACGATGGAATAACCGGCGTTGTTGTCGAGACGATCGAGGAGGCGATTGCAGCGTTACCTCGGGTCATTGCGCTTGACCGCCAGAAGGTGCGCCGACGTTTCGAGCAACGCTTTTCCGCCACCCGGATGGCGGAGGACTATGTCGATCTCTACCGCGCGTTACTCGACAAGTCGAAACCGGTAAGTGAGCGCGATCGGTTACCGCCGTCATGCGCGGACGATGATCTCGCGCAAAAATTGGGGCTTCATCTTGCATAAGAAAAAAACGGCTGACTCGCCGGTCGAGGAAGCTCAAGAGACGCCGTTCTATATTCCAGGGACGGAGGCTTCTACGCGGCCTCGCCGCACTCTCAAGCACGGTGATTGTTTCGCGGTGCTGGACAGCCATGCCGACATCGGGTCGGTGCCTGGAAGTCCCGACGGGATATTCTATCGCGACACCCGTCACCTTTCACGGCTTGAACTGCTGATCAACGACAGCCAACCGTTGCTGCTGGGTTCGAGTGTGCGTGATGATAATTCAGTCCTCACCGTCGATCTCACCAATCCCGACGTTGAGGTGAACGGGAAACTCGTGCAATCGAGGGATGTGCTGCACGTGGTGCGGACATTCTTTCTCTGGGGCGGTAAAGCCTATCAACGGCTTCGCATGCAGAACCACGATGACCAGCCTTTCGAGGTCCGGATTTCGCTCGATTTTGCCAGCGATTTTGCTGATTTGTTCGAAGTGCGCGGGATGAAGCGGGCCCATCGCGGCATCGCTCGCGCGGAAGTGCATGGGATGGCCGAAGTTTCGTTGGACTACCTTGGCATAGATGACCGCAGTCGTCGCACGATTCTGTTTTTTGAACCTGCACCGGAAGATCTGTCCGATAATAAAGCGTCCTATCGGTTCCAACTCCAGCCGCAGGAATCCCGGTCGATTTATCTCACTATTAAATGCGATGAAACTATTGAAGCGAGGCCTCCGCTTCCGTTTCGCAAAGGACTGCGGGCGGCGTTTCGGGAGCGGAAAAATACGGCCCTCGGGGCGGCGACCATCACATCGTCGAACCCAATTTTCAATGAGATGGTATGCCGGTCGATGTCGGATCTTGCAATGCTGACCACCGAGACTCCGCAGGGCTCTTATCCCTACGCCGGCATTCCCTGGTACTCAACGACGTTCGGACGTGACGGGATTATTACCGCGTTACAGATGTTGTGGTGCGATCCGCGCGTCGCCAAGGGCGTTTTGCACCGGCTCGCGGCCTACCAAGCCAAGGATTACGATGTACTTGCAGACGCCCAGCCTGGGAAAATCCTCCATGAGATGCGCGGCGGCGAGATGGCCGCGTTAAACGAGGTGCCCTTTGGCCTTTATTATGGCAGCGTGGATTCCACGCCGTTGTTCGTTCTGTTGGCAGGGCTCTATGTCGCACACACCGGCGATATCGAAACCCTGCGCGATCTCTGGCCGAATGTGGAGGCCGCACTCGGCTGGATGGACGGGCCAGGCGATCCCGACCAGGATGGCTTTGTCGAATATTATCGCACCAACGAAAACGGCCTCGCCAATCAAGGTTGGAAGGATTCGCAGGATGCGATCTTTCATGCCGACGGATCGCTTGCCGAAGGGCCGATAGCTCTGTGCGAGGTGCAGGGGTATGTCTACGCTGCAAAGCGACTGATGGCGCAAGGCGCCCGGCAACTCGGTAAGCAGGCCATCGCCGATGCGCTTGACACTCAGGCGTTAGAACTTGCCGAAAGATTCGATCAGGCATTCTGGTGCGAGGATATTGACACCTACGCTCTCGCGCTGGACGGCAACAAGCAGCCCTGCCGCGTGCGGACATCCAATGCAGGACAGGTGTTGTTCAGCGGTATCGCGCCGCCTGAACGGGCCGAGAGGATCATGCGTGGACTGATGAGCCCTTCATCCTTTTCGGGATGGGGCATTCGCACGGTCGCGCGGGAGGAGCCTCGCTATAATCCGATGTCCTATCATAATGGCTCGATCTGGCCGCATGATAACTCAATAATCGCCGCTGGCTTTGCGCGTTATGGATACAAGGGGGCAGTCGAGCGCATCTTCAAAAGCTTGTTTGACGCCGCAAGCTATATGGAGTTGCGGCGATTGCCTGAATTGTACTGCGGCTTTCAGCGCGGCCGGCAACGCGGGCCGACGCTCTATCCGGTTGCCTGTGCGCCACAAGCCTGGGCGGGGGGCACGCCGCTTCTGCTTTTACAGGCCTCTCTCGGACTTGAGTTCGATCCCGATCGGAACGAAATCCTGCTTCAGAATCCACGACTGCCCCATTTCCTTGAGGAAGTGACGTTACGCAATCTGCGACTGGGACAATCGGCAGTCGACCTGATGGTGCGCCGTCATGGGACGGACGTATCCCTGCAGGTTTTGCGTAACGACGGCCAGATCAGAGTGGCTGCCGTGTACGCTTAAGAAGAAAGAGACGGCGTCGATGTGGCGCTCCAGCTTCGGACTTATTACTGTCAGACGCTCGCAGGGAAGATCGGTCTTATTTAAGTCCGATCACGGGCTCCTGTAGCGACATGATCGGAATGTTGATGTCGCAAACAAGGCCTCTGGACTCGAAAATCAGACGTGCCTCGCCCTGAAGCTGGCCTGGCAAGGCGTGTTCGATGAAGCGGCTGCCAAAACTTCTGTCCTTGGGCTCGACGACGGTCGGCCCGCCGCTTTCGCGCCACACGAGCTTGAAACGCTCCGCTTTGACGTCGATCTCCCACGCGATCGACACGCGCCCTTCCGGGACAGACAATGCGCCATACTTAAGCGCGTTCGTGCTCAACTCGTGAATCACCATCGACAGCGCCACCGCTGGTCCGGATGAGACGACGATGTTGTCCCCGGTGATCGTAAACTGCTTCAGACCGTCCGCTTGAAACGCGAGAATCGCGTTCTCGACCAAGGTGCGACAACCCGCCCCCTTCCAGCTCTCGCGGATCAGGAGATCGTGCGATACCCCAAGCGCCGCGAGGCGGCTCGCGATTGTCTTCGCAGCCGCCTCGCGGGATGGCGCATCGCGCAGGCTTTGCGAGGTGATGGCCGACGTGATCGCCAGCATGTTCTTAACGCGATGATGAAGCTCGCCAATCAACACGGCTTGCAATCTCGCCGCGACATCATTGGCGTGAGCTTCGACACCTGCCTGAATCAACAGTTGCCGAAGCTGGTCGTTTTCACTTTCGATGTCACGCAACGGCGCAAGATGTCCCACAGCACTCATGAACCATCCTGTTGGGCAAAATGCCCCTTACGATTTTCGCATCGCGGCCCGTGTCGGGGGCGGATTGAGTTCGGCGATCTTGAGCGGCGCCTCCTCCTGGGTGGCGTGAGGCCCAGTGACGAAAGTCCCGTTCACCTTGGTGATGCACCACCCCGACACGACGCCAAGCCGCAGCGATTCCTCCGGTTTGACGTTCCGTGACAGCAGTTCTTTCATGGTCGTATCAAGCATCGAAATTCCTCACGTCCCCGCCGAACGTCTGGATGAAGTTTTAGAATCAATCATTCGCGGAAAACGATCGAATCTCGAAGTGGAATTCAGCCTTTATTGTCGAGCCGGGCGAAGTCCCGGAGAACGGAGGCCACCAGATCACGGTGGTGCGTGTCCTGCGCACTCAATGATGCATAGTAAAGATTCAGAACGTAGCGCGCCTTCGCCGCCGCTTCGGACCACGACTCCACAGGCACATCGAGCAATTCCATCTCGATATGCAATTGCCGTTCACGCAAACTGGCTGCGTGGGCTTCGGCCTCGGCAACAATCCGGCGCAGGTCCGTAGCCTTTTGCGCGGCCATGCCGCGGTGGGAATCGAGTTCGACTGGATCATCTGCCATTTGAGGTCACCACATCATGCTGCTGTACACCCGCGAGAGCCACCGAGGTGATCGAGAGCATGTCCATCAAGTGCTGATGCGGCGGCGCGCCTGGTATCAGGATCATGATGCACTGCGCCGGAAGCACGGAAACGACAGGCCCTCGCAGGTGGTGACCTCTGGAGAAAAACAACGGTTTCGCGCCCCGAGTGCGCGATCATAAGGCAGCATTGTTACTAAACATGCCCGACTGTGCGCCTTTATTGGTGAAATAGCTAATGCTCATTGTGCCCCAAACGGCCTACTCAAGCGTCTCAGGAACTTTTATTGTTGCGACTCAATTCTCTGCTCCAGAGACAAAGCGGCTTTCAGCGAATTCGTCGTTCTGAGACGCGAGCAGAGATATCGCCGGATATAAAAACGTGGGCTAAATTCACAAGACCAGTTTCTGTTTCTATGTCTCGAAACTGGATGGTGGCGCGACAGGGAGGAGAAGGCAAAGCAATCTAACAAAACGGTATTGCCACAAATAACATCATCACCTGACGAGTCTCAAAAGCACAATTAAAGTTGAAGAAAAATTGTCGCAGAACGACATGTTCCACTTGCGAATTGAGTGCACCAGCGAACGTAAGACAAAAAAGCCCGCCGCTCCGGACATGGAGGGCGGGCTTTAGTTTGGGAGGGACAGACTTACCGGTCTGTCAGCGGATTCAGATCGGCATGAAGCCGAGCGCCATCGTCACCAACCACACCACCGCAA
>Ga0182736_1003010_pt1 | contig 11801 bp, 24 predicted proteins | sample eDN5th30CKraftBY_FD_128882 | JGI IMG/M metagenome (GOLD analysis project Ga0182736, IMG submission 128882) | Enriched backyard soil microbial communities from Emeryville, California, USA - eDNA 5th pass 30_C Kraft BY (version 2) (version 2) | ecosystem: Environmental > Terrestrial > Soil >...
AGCGCGGCCGAGGCGAAGAGATCCAGCGCGATCGGCAGCACCACCTGCGCGATCAGGATCCCGGCCACCGCGCCGGCGGCGATTACCGTGTGGCGGCTCATGCGAGGTAACGCTCGACCGAGAGGCCGACCGCCTGGCCGATCGTTTCCAGTGCGCGGCGCTCGGCCGGGCTGATATCGCCATCTTGGGCGGTGACGTCGATCGCGATCACCAGCAGCATCTCGCGATCTTCCTCGGTGCATTTGCTCCGGGTCTGCTCGATCTCGCGGCGCAGGCCGAGCTTGCCGGCCATGCCCTGTTTGGCGCGCTTGGCCTGCTTGTCAAACGCGGCCTCGATCTGGGTCGCGGTGAAGGCGGCGGACAGGGTTTCGTGGTTCAGCATCCGGTCGAGCGCCACCATGGCCTCGTCATCGGACATCTCGCCATCGGCGGCGCCCCCCAGAACCGCCGCCGCGGCGATGCCCTCGAGCAGATCGGTATTGCCCTTCAGGCGCTGCGCGCCGCCGGTCAGTTTCTCTTTGATGCGTCCGAACATGGGTATTCCTCGTTCTGTCTGCCCGGAACCGCCGGGCGCGGATCTGGTCAATTGGGATCGGGCAGGGGTGAAACGTCGCGCGTCACATCCGCCGACCGCGCGCGGCGCCAGCGATAGGCGTCCCGGCGTTTTCTGTAGTGGTCGGGCGCGAGCTGGGTCCCGTGTTCGCTATGGTCCTCGACCTCGGCAATGACGCGGCCAAACCAGCCGACCCGGAGCCTGACGCGCCCGGTCGGCTTCCACGGCGTGCAGACGGGGATGCCTCCGCAATGGGGCATCAGCGTTCTACCTCGGGGCTGCGCAGGGTGGCGACGTCGCTGCCGATCTGGCCGAGAATGCCGGAGGCGAGGTTGTAGGCGCTGACGGGGTGGCCATCTGCGCACATCCTCTTGGCGTCCTCCGCGCGGGAGACGATGGTTCGGAGGATGTCACGCAGCCGCTCGACCTCGGCCTCCGCATCGGGCGGGGTGGCGAGGACAGAGACGGGATCATCTGCGTTCACCACGCGCTGCATCAGGTCGGCCAGTGCCGTCCAGAACTCGGCAAGCTGGTGGTTCCCGCCGAAGAGGGGCCAAAGGGCATCCACGGCATCGTTGACGATTGTGGACACGGCGCTGCGGTCAATCGGCTCGTCGCCGGTCGGGGCAAGGGTGCGATCACACATATCCCACCTCGTCCAGCCAGACCGCGACAGCGTCGGGGAGGTTTTCGATCCCGGCGTTGTAGCCCCGCTCATATTCCTTGGGGCATGGCGACGGATCGGTGAGCGTCTCGGCCTCGCCCTCGCGCATGGTCCAGTTCTGCGCAGCCCATGCGGCAAAGCTGCGGAGCGCCTTTCTCAGCAATTCCTCGCTTTCGCCTGCAAAATCGAAGCGCTCGCTCGCCTCGGCCGAGTCGTTCGTGTCGCTCATGCTGCGTCGCCTTTCATGACAGCTTCGGGGCTGGTGGCGCTGTCCAGCGGTCGGGTCAGGGTGATCCGGTCGGATGCCTTCAGCCCGTGAAGGAGCGCGTATTCATCCGGGCGGATCTTCTTCACGCGGCGGCTGGCAATCCCCGGCCGCGTCTTTTCCATGTATTCGTTGATCAAGGCGTTCTTGATCACGACGAGGCTGGTGCCGGTTTCGGACTTGGCCCGCCGGGCGCTCTCCCTCTCGGCCACCATCGCTTCCATGCGCTTTGCGAGGCCGAGGCCGAATCCCATATGGAAGGATCGCCGGTATTTCGCAGACGGGGCCCGCGTGAAGCGGCCCTGCCTGTGGTCCTGGTATGCCCGCTCGGACGCGCCTTGGATCAGTTCGCAAAGGTAAAGTGCGAATTCCACGTCCTCGGGCTGACCTACCCAGATATTCGCCCCGCCCCGGATCAGCGACATGCATTCGCTCAGGCGTCCGATCGAGAAGCTGCAGACATGCAGGGTGGGGTGCATCCGGGAGCGCTGGCCGTTGTGTTCTCCTTCGCTGATGCCCGAGGTGCCGCGATCGATCAGTTCGGCCTCGGAAACCTCATGCTCCGCGATGATCTTGGCCGCGATCCGCGCTGCGGCTTCCGCCTCGGCTTCGGAGGATGCGGCATCGGCCGCGCGTGCGCGCAGCGCCTTGATGCGGGCAATAACATCATCCCGGCTGGTCATCTCGCGCCGCCTTTTAGGGCTGCGTCGGCACCGCGAATTGCGGCGGTCATTTTCTGGGCGACTGGCCAAGTTAGGAAATCGGCCCCCGCCCAAGTGCCCACGGCTTCTCGCCACCATTCCAGTTTGGCTTGCTCAAGAGCATCTTTTGCGGCCCGAAGCGCATCCTTCAGCGCCTTTTCGCGAGCAAGGATCAGATCCAGCCGGACATAAGGCGCGTGATTGCGGGCGGGCTTTGGCCATCTACCGAAGCACATATGATTTGCGTCTTGGTCGATGAAAGCCCATGCGGGGTTGGTCTTGCCGCTGAAATCCAGTTCCTGCGCAGCCGCGATCACTTGGGGATCGACTCCCGGTATTTTTACCAGGTCGCCAGTGGCGTCGGTCATTGGTGTCTCCCTGAGGTTTTCACAGCAGGCTCAGCTGCTCGGGCTGGGGGCTGTCGGCCGGCGGCATCCAGATCCACGGGCCGGAGTCCGTGGGCAGCTGCGAGAGTGCGCCACGCATATCCTGCTGCCAGCGGATGAACGCCGTTTCCGAGGAGGCGCAGAGCGCGTGCGCGTAGGGCCAGCCCATCAACCATTCGACGAAGAGCGGATTCAGTCGCCGCTTCGCTCGCGCCTTCCAGATCCTGCGCGATTTCGTTCGCCCATGTGAGGACGTCATCAAAGCCCACAGCGGGCGCGAGATCCGGGCGTGCGGCGATGGCATGCCGCCACGCATCGATGTCGGCCGGGCCGGGTGGGTGAAGCCATGGGCGACTGCGTTCGGCAACTGGTCCATGTGCAGCCGCCCGGTGCCGTTCGTCAGGTGATCCGGGCTGTTCTCGCCCTTGTGGTCCCGCGCTGCCGGCGTCGGCCATTGCTTCGCCTGATTGTCGAGGCCGATCTGCCGTTTGCCGCCATTGGGCATGGTCCCGGTCGGGCTGGTGCCCTCGGGCATCCCCCTGCCGCCATTCGGCACGCTCGGCGTCATCCATTGCGCCGCCTGCGCCGGGAGCGGTATCCCACCGCCCCCATAGCTCTGGTTCGGGCCACCTTTCTGGGCGTCTGAGGCCCGAGGTGTTCCCCATGCTTTCACCATTTGTGGCAGACCCGTCTGGACTAACCGTCCAGTCTCCGCGTCGTATGCCCGCTCGCCTCCCGTCCAGGCCGATCCGTCCCGGTTCACCAGCGGCCGGTGTTCCACGCCCGGCTCCTGCGCGCTCGGGGTTTTCCAGTTCAGCGTCGGCTGCGAGAGGTTCGCCATGAAGTCTCCCGCGACTCCGGCCAGAACCTCGCCATGCGTCTTGCCGTGGCTCGGGGCTGATCTGGTCGTCCGGTTCTCCTGCTCGCTCGCTCGGGCGGTGGGCCACGATGAAGATGCGGAGTCTCTCATGCGGCGTGCCAGTCTCTCCCGCCGAGAAAAGGCCAGCCGCAGGCGTGAAGCCCATTGCTCGTAACTCTCGCAGCACGGTTTCGAGACCGAGGGAGACATGGCCGGCGACATTCTCGAGAATGATCCATTCCAGCCCGTCGCCGAGCTCGCGCGCGACCCGCGCAACATCCGGCCAGAGGTGGCGTTCGTCCTCGGCTCCCTTTCGCTGTCCCGCCTGGCTAAAGGGCTGGCAGGGGTATCCGGCGAGCAGGGTGTCGATGCTTCCTGCCCATGGCCTTGCGTCAAAGGTGGTGAGATCGCTCCAGATCGGGGCGGGGGCAAAGTATCCAGCGCGCTGGGCGGCAATGAGGGCGCGCCGGGGGTATTCCTCCCATTCGACAAAGCATCGGGTGTGATAGCCCGGCTCCGCGAGGAGAAGACCCATGTCGAGGCCGCCAGCGCCTGCGCAGAGAGATAGGCCATGCCGGGGGGGACGTAGCACCATGTCACCCTGCATCTCGCAATTCATCGCGCATCGCCCGGATCGTCTCGATCGTCATTTCGACCGGCACGCTCGAGCGTCGCGCGGCGCTGGGCGTGTCGACGCGGATCGTCCGGCCGCGCGGCGCGGATTCGTCGCGGCTGTCAGGCCGGATTTCTGCGGGGTCGCCGGGCATCCTCCCGATGCTGATGCGGCTTTCGATGCCTTCGCCCCTTGAGCGAACGATCATCACTGCCTTCTCGGCGCTGGGCTGGACGCACTTCTTGGGTTCAGGCGCCAGCTTGACGCGGGCGCTTCGGGCGAGAAACGCGATTGTCTGGGCGGGCATGCCGGTTTCGGCGGTGACCTGCTGCGCGGTTTTTCCTTCAGCAGCGGCGGCGACAATCAGCCGGGTCTTTTCGAGGCGGGTCATTGTCAGGCCATCTCCATCAGTCCGGCGATGCAGGCGGCGACGACCAGCAGCGCGAGCCGGGCGGCAATGGCGAAGGCAAGGGGGGCCACGTCCTGCAAAGTGACGTCGCGGCAACTCATTGCACGGCTCTCAGGATGTTGAGCGACATCCAGCCGACGATTGCGATCAGGGCGATGATTGCCGGGATTTTGAGCACGCGTTCCGCCTCGGCGAAGAGGTCGGGCGAATCGCTTTTGCGCGGCTGGCTGGTTTTGGGGCCGTGAATCATGGATACCTCCCTGTTTCAGAGGGAGCGTATATAGGGATATATCCCTAACACAAGAGGCCGGTCGGAAAATTTACGACGCGATTCGCACGGCGTTATAGGGATTGGTTCCGCGCGAAATTGGTTTATTTGTGTTCCGTTGCAGCAATGTCACGCCCGCGCTTGCGCGCGGGCGAGTAATTTACAGGGGTCGTTCCCTAGCCCTCTGGTTGAAGATATGGCGCGTCGAAGCGGTGGAGTGTGGTGATGGATGACAGCGCGATCATCAGTTTTCTGAAGGCGGTTCTGGCGGAGCCGGAGGCTGATAGGCGTCGAGAGCTTTTGCAAAGCCCAGAAGCTGCAACCGCTCGGCAACGGGCATGCGGGATACTAGGGCCAGAATATCACGCTCTACTTGCGAGCGCGGCCCGGCCATAAATTCCTCCAGCGTCATGCCGAGGGCCTCGGCAATTCTGACGCAGGTGGCCAGCTGAGGCACCTTCGCTTTTCCGGTCAAAATCGCCCGGACGCTGGTGTTGTCCAGCCCGGCTTTGACGGCTAGCCCGGCTGGTGTCAGGCCGGGGGTGGCGTCCAGGTATTGTCGCAGCAGTTCGGCAAAGCGGCGACCTATGGCGAGGTCCGCCTCCGAGTTTTTCTTCGTCATGTCTATCCCCCTTCACAGTTCCCGTTCGCGGCCCTCTCCCTTGACTGGTTAGGGATAAATCCCTAGTGCGCAATTTATGGAAGAGTTCCTAAGTGAAGTCGAAATGTTCGCAGCGAGTCGAGGTATACGTCCCTCGACTGTACTTCAACGGGCGGTCAACGCCTCAGGAGTAACTTGGGCGCGTTTGCGCTCAGGGGCTGCGGGTATGGATGTGCGGACAATGGACCGCGTCCGAACCTGGATGAAGGATCAGCCATGCCCTCAGTTCTAGAGGCAATCCGGCGGCAATCCTGCCGTGGAAAATTGTTGTGCGGCACTCGCCGCCCTTGGCCGGGCTTCTCGTCCCGGCTTTTTGCTGTGGAGAATTTGACGTGAGGCAGTTCAGCAGGCGGCCAGCCCGTCAGTATGCGGCCATCCCGAATGCCGCCATGCGGGATAGCCGGATCTCGATCGAGGCGCGGGGTCTGCTCGCGCTGATGATGACCTATTCGGATTCGTGGGTGTTTGCGGTTGATCATCTGCGCACGGTCACCGGCGTCGGCCGGGACAAGCTGCGCAACATGCTGCGCGAGTTGGGTGAGGCGGGATACCTGCTGCGCGAAGCGATGGCCAATGAAGACGGCCGGTTCGACGGCAGTCGCTGGATCATCGTTGACGATCCGACCGAGGCTGGCCGGTTCGGGTCGGGCGAGGGATCGCCGGAGCAGGATGTGCCGGATACGGCCAAAACCCCGGAAAATCCCCGACCGCCTGAAAACCCGGCGGTCGGTGTTACCGACCCCCTGAAAATCCGACCGCCGGAAAATCCGACCGCCGGAGAATCCGCCCCTATAAGAAAACCAAAAGATAAGAAAACCAAAAGTAAGAACCCCCTTACCCCCGCTGACGCGGGTGAGGGGGTGCGTGAGTGGGGGGATTCCTTTCAGGAATTCTGGGGGGCCTACCCCGACCCGGTCGAGCGAGAGGCAGCGTGGCGCGAATACCAGCTGGTGCTGGAAGCTGGGGAGATCACGCCCGAGGCGCTGACCGAGACGGCGCGCCAATATGCCAAGTCGCGCCATGTCGAGAAGGGCTACGGAAAGAAACCGGCCAACTGGCTTGCCTCGGGCGCCTGGCGTGAGGAGTGGGAGGTCGGGCGCAAGGCAAAGGCTGATGCCCAGCTGGTGGCGGGCGTCGATGTTGACGCGCTCGCCCGGCAATTCGCTCCGGCGGTTCTGGCGGGGCGGTCCTACGCGGCGGCGGCAATCAAGCCGGATGTGGCGCGGCGAATGGTCGCGCTCGGGCTTGTCACCGGGGACCAGCTGCGCCGCGTCGGCGTGGCGGTTCGAATGGATTAGGGGCGGCAATGAACGGGGAATGTTCTGATGGCGCTCGGCCGGCGGTCATGGAGGATTGGCTGACGCGTGACGAGCTGTCAGGCGAGATCGGTGTCGCGGTCAACACACTCAAGAAATGGGCGAGCCAGCAGGTTGGCCCGGTGTTTGTGCGGGTCGGCCCGAAGGTTTATTACAGTCGTTCTTCGGTGCGCCTATGGCTCGAGGCGCTCGAGGCTCGGGCGAAAGAGCGCCGCGGGAAGCTGCATTGAGAGCGCGTCTCCATCCTGACGGCGAGCGGTTCGACCTGGTCGGTCGGTTTGCTCGGCAGGAGCATCCAGTCTCGGCATTGCCGCGGCTGATTGATTTTTATCGCGGCCTGCGCGCCCGGAAGGGTGGGGCATATGCGGTTCATTACGAGGAAACGTGCGCGGAGCTCGAGCAGCTCCAGCGGGAAGCTTTGATTGTTGGTGGCGGAAGTTCATGAGGTGGCAGAATGCCGGAAAATGATTTCATCGGGTGTCGTCGCGTTGAGGCTCTGCTGATCGCGGCCTTGGACGCGGCACCTCCGAAAATGCAGGCGCGATACATGTTGCGGGCGCCGTTTCGCGCGCTGCCCAGCCGGTTCGGCCCCGGCATGGAGCAGGTGCTGGGCGAGCATATGCTTGTGCAGGCGCGGGCCAAGGGTCGCAAGCTGCCGGAGCCGGGCGTGACGCAGCAAGCCGAGTCGGAGAAAAACCGGGCGCGGGTGCGGGATCTGCACAGGCTCGGCCTGTCCTCGGACGCGATCGCGGAGCAGGTGGGCATCAGCCGGGACGCGACGACATGGCATCTGCGCTGCCTCGGCGTCTCCGTCCTGGCGGAAAAGCAATCCCGGCGCGCCGAGCGCGTTCGGGTGGAAGCCGAGAAGCTGCTGAAGTCAGGGGGCGTGATGACGATCCCTGCCTTGGTGGCGCGGGGCTGGACCGTGCATTTCGCCCGTCAGGTCCGCGATGCGGCGCGTTACATGCAGGTGGCGGCGGAATGATTAGCAATCTTCCCCCTTTGCCGGTGGATCTTCATCCCCGGCTGGTCGATGGCCTCGGCAAGAGCCGGGTCCGCGCCGCCATCCTGCCGATGGGTGCCTTTGCCCGGCTCCGCGAGGGTGATCTGCTCTGGGTCCGGGAGCAGATCTTTGTCGAGGATAAGCAGGTTCGCGGCGGTGAGCTCCGCATCAAATACACTCGGGACCGCTACTGGCAGGCGATCGCTTGGCCTTGGGGTAGGGTTCGCCCGCGCGCCGGCTATCATCCTGCTGGTCGCATGCCGGTCGAATGCTCGCGCTACACGCTCCGCGTCGCCTCGGCCGAGGCTCGCCGTCTGTCCTCGATCGAGTCGGATGAAGCTGTCGCCTGCGGGGTGATCATGGACCCGGACGGAGGATTCGTACCGGCAACTGCGGAGAGCGACACCTTCAAGCCCTTCGGCACGCCAAGCGAGGCGCTCGGCTATGCCTGGCAGGAGGCGGGTTACGGTGATCCGGGGGAAAACCCGGAGGTGATGCTGGTCGAGTTCACCGCCATGGCGCGGAATGTCGGCCGTCTGGTGAGCGGGATGGGGACCGGGGGATCGAGGCGCGCATCATGACCATCTGGAAGTTTGAGGTTCCGGTCGCTGATGGCCGCATCGTCTTGGACATGCCTCGGAAGGCGCAGTGCCTGGACCTGCAGATGCAGAACGGCACGCCATGCGTCTGGGCGCTGGTCGATCCTGAAGCGCCGTTGCAAAGGCGCAGCTTCGTGTGGGTCGGCACGGGTCATGCGGTGCCAGAGCATTGGTCGGGCTACATCGGCACCGTGCAGATGCATGACGGGGCGCTGGTCCTTCACCTGTTCTCGGTCTACGGGGCGTCGGCATGAAGGGCTGGACTGCCGCAGGGGTGAAGAAGAAGCGCGAACATCCTGAAGCGGATTTCCAGCGCCAGCTGGTGAAGTGGCTGAAGATGATCCTGCCGCTCGGATCGATCGTCCATGCCTCGCCGAATGAGGAGAAGTCCGCAAAGCAGGCTGCGATCAACGTGGGGATGGGTGTCTTTGCGGGGTGGGCAGATATCACCATCCTGACGGGGCCGTTTCTCATCTTCCTCGAGTGCAAGTCGAAGGACGGGAGACAGTCGGCCGACCAGAAGAAGTTCCAGCGCCTCGTTACCGCTATGGGCCGGCCCTATGAAGTGGTCCGCACTCTGGACGAGGCGCTGGGCGCGCTCCGCAAGCACGCCATCCCCACGCGGATCATCTCCGGGCCGAATGTGCCCGCCCATCTCATCCGGCTCGCTCTGCCAGAGAAAGGACCGCCATGCCAACTGCACTGACAGCTGCTCAGATCACCGAAAGGCTCGAGGCTGCTGCGCTCACGCTCCGGCGCCTGCCCAACCCGTCCGGCTCCGGCGCGCGCGGCTATGGTTCGTCCTGGCCGGATGTCGTCCAAGAGGCGAAGGACGCTTATGGCTATCACTCGACCCGAGTCCGCGTGCTGCCGTCGCCGCAGGATATCCAGAACATGGACGAGGCGCTGGGCTGGCTGGCGCTGCTCGCGGATCCGCTCGATCGACGCATTCTCTGGATGCGGGCAGACGGGCATCGCTGGCGGGCCATATGTCACCGGGTCGGGCTGGTCAGGCAGACGGCACATCGGCGTGCCGTCGCGGCGGTGCTGACGATCGAGAAGCGTCTGGCTGCAGCTGCTCGTCCCTCCCGAGGCGCTGGGCGGGTCGCGACCGGGAAGGGGTGAGCGCGAAGAGTGACCGGGAAGGGGGTAAACGCAAAAAGCCCGCCGGGGTGATCCGGCGGGCTTTGTCATTTCGGGGATGCGGCCGGGGCCAGACCGGCGTTGAGGGCGGCGATGGCAAGGGCCACGGTCAGCGGGACCGGGCTGCGGCCGAGGGCATAGGCGTCGGCGGTGCGGCGGGTGATCCCGATCAGGTCGCACATCTTGCGCCTGCTCATGCCCATGGCATCGGGCCATGCGGCGAATTCTTCGGCGGTCATGGTTGTTGTTCCTTGGCTCAGTGATGGGGATCGGGCAGGGTGCCGTTACCGTCTGATTGGCAGATCAGCTGGTTGGTGTGGATGGGGCCGGGCGCTTTCGCGCCCGGCCCGCTGCGTTTATTTTCTGGCCTTCAGGACCGTGATCCTCGCGGCGCGCCAGAAGGTCGCCTTGATCTTGATGCAGCCCCGCGCCTCGAGGCCGCGCAGGGTGGCGGGCAGGATCCGGGCGACGGCGCGCTGTAGGATCTTCGGATCGACCCCGGTTTCGTAGTAACTCGTCAGGACATCGACGGTTTTCCCGGCGTGGGCGTCGAGGGCGTCCATGGCGTCTTGTTGCAGCTTAGTGAGTGGACGTGCAGGCATGTCGTTCTCCTGTTGGCTGACCGGGAAGGCTGACCGGGAGGGTGGATTCGGACCCGTTACGGTCTGCCTGCCACTACTGCCTGAAGCCCGCCGGGATGATCCGGCGGGCTGTCCTCTCGCTGCTGTTGGTGCGGTTAGCGGGCTACGATGGCCGAGTGTGGAACCCCGCAGAAGTCGGCGAGGTGCGTCATTGGTCCGTTTCCCTCAAAATCCCACATAGGCGCGATCTTCCCATAGCACCGGCCGATCACCGAGTCCTTGGCCGCTGACCCATTCGGTGTGACATCCGGGGTTTTCGTCCTCGAAATGTTCGAAATGTTTGCTGACTTCGGTCATCTCGTCCTCTCGGACCCGGAAATAAATCACCGTGTTCACGAACCCGCGTGAAACCTTGAGAAACTTGTCGCTCATCTGTCTGTCTCCTGTGCTGACCGGAAAGGGTTAGGTGGTGGGTTTCGGGCTGAAGCCTGCGTTGCGGGCGAGGTCCCATGCCTCGTTCCAGAGGGGCGCGTCGGCATCCATGTCGCCGTCGAAGTCGAAGGCGCGGCCGGTGACCGTCTCGAATGCCTCGGCCATGATCTCGTTGGCGTCGGCGAAGTCCTGCGTCGCGCAGGCTCCGGCGTCGCGGTATTCGGCGGTGGCGTTGCGGCGGTCGATCTCGGCCAGTTGGTCGGGGGTGAAGCGTTCGCGGACCAGTCGGGTGAATTCGGCGGCGAGGCGGGTGGTGGTGTCGGTGGGCATGGCGCTGTCTCCGGCGATGTGGGCTTGGTCGGCTTCGATGCGGGCTTGTTTTTGGCTCGGCGTCAAGCGGTCCCATTCGGTGCGGGCGTTGGTCATGTTCATGTCGGTTTCCTCTGGCTGACCGGGAAGGGGTGGGCTGACCGGGAAGGTCTGCCGCTACTGCCTGAAGCCCGCCGGGTGTCCGGCGGGCTGGGCTGGTCAGTCGGCGTCGTAGAGCGCGCTGATCGCGGTCGCGGCGTCGCGCTCCTTTTCGCTCAGGCTGTCGCTGTGCTGGACCAGCCATTCGTCGAGGCTCATCTCCTTCAGGTCTGGGCGCGTCGCCATCATGGCTTTGGCGAGGGCGTCGAGGCGGCGCTGCTGTTCGCCCTTCGGCCAGTTGGTCGAGAAGGTGATGTTCTCGTCCTCGTCTATGGTGATGATCGGGCGGGTGCCGGTCCGCTTCTCGGCGTAGTCGGCGGCGCTCTCGGCGTATCGCTTCAGGTCCTCAAGGCTGGGCTTGCCGCAGGACCAGTCCTCGGCGAGCAGCCCGTGTTCCTGCGTCGCGATGATCGCCGCCTCGTCGTTGTCGAGCCAGCCGAAGAGTTCCCGCTCGAGGTCGGCGAGCGTAGTCTTGCCGTCGCTGGTGTCGAATTCGTCGTGTTCGAGGATCAGCCAGTAGGTCCCGTCCTCGCGCGCCATGATCCAGCCGCCGTGCTTGTAGGCGCGGATCGTGTCGCCGGGGTTGGCGAAGTCGGAGACCGCGCTGGTGCCGTACACGGTTTCGTACTCGGCGATGCGCATCTCGCGGGCACTGGCTTGGAATTCTTCGAAGGTCATGGCTGTCTCCTGCGTCGACCGGGAGGGGGTGGGCTGGCCGGGATGGTCCTGCCTCTACTGCCTGAAGCCCGCCGGATGTCCGGCGGGCTGTCGGGGTTAGGCTCGGTCGGCTGCGCGTTCCGCCCATTCGGCGGCTTGCTTCAGAAGTTCGTGGGCGGTCAGCCAGTCGGCTCCATCCTGCGTTTTCTGCGCCTCTTTTACC
>Ga0182736_1003012_pt1 | contig 11795 bp, 10 predicted proteins | sample eDN5th30CKraftBY_FD_128882 | JGI IMG/M metagenome (GOLD analysis project Ga0182736, IMG submission 128882) | Enriched backyard soil microbial communities from Emeryville, California, USA - eDNA 5th pass 30_C Kraft BY (version 2) (version 2) | ecosystem: Environmental > Terrestrial > Soil >...
GCGAGGTAGTTCTCGGCTTTGCGGGCGACGTTGCGGGGGTCGCGCGAGTAGGGCTCGCGGGTGAACGGGTCGTGCACGAAGAAGTTCAGGTTCAGCGTCTTGGCCGACCGGAACGGATCGATCTGCGCGGTGGAGAAGTCCGGCAGCAGCATCATGTCGGATTCATGGATGGACTGGAAACCCCGGATCGAGGAGCCGTCGAAGGCCAGCCCGTCCTCGAACACGCTGGAGTCCAGGGTGGACGCGGGGATCGTCAGATGCTGCATCATGCCCGGCAAGTCGCAGAACTGGATGTCGACGTACTCCACGTTCTCATCGGCGACGAGTCTGAGAATGTCGTCGGCCGTCTTGTCGGTCACAGAAGTGCTCTCCTCCGCTGGAAGCCCCGGTCGGACCGCGGGGTTGCCGCAGCTGACGTTACGCAACGGCGGCAGGACCCGGCGAAGCCGGGTCAGGTCCCGCCCCGCATATCGTAGGGACCATGAGCCGCCCCTTCTCATCGTGGCTGTCCGGTCCCGAGTCGGCCGGACCGCAGTCTCCCGACGGCACCCCCGGCCAGCGGTTGGGTCTGCCGCCCACCGGTGCCGGCTCGCTGGCCCCGACGGGGCGTCGCGTGCTGGCCCTGGCCGTCGACTGGTTGGTGGCCTACGGGATCGCCGGCCTGGGCGTGGCCCTGGGATGGGTGACCCCGGAGTGGCTGGCGACGGTGATACTGGTGGTCTGGCTGGTGCTCGGTATCGCCGCGCTGCGGCTGTTCGGCTTCACGCCGGGTCAGTACGCCTGCGGGGTGCGGGTGGTCCCGGTCGACGGCACCGGTCCGGGCGTCGGAATCGTGCGCGCCGTGGTACGCGGACTGCTGATCGCGCTGGTGGTTCCGGCGCTGTTCGTCGACGCCGACGGTCGCGGTCTGCAGGACCGTGCCACCGCCACCGCGGTCGTGCGCAGCCGCTAGCGCCGGCGCACGGCGCGCTGCACACCACGCAGCTTGGCGCCGCCGGGCAACGGGCCTTTCGGCATGGCCGCGGTACCGGTCCGCGAACCCAGGGCGGTCAGCCGCGACTCCAGCGAATCCATCTGCTTGGTGGAGATATTGGCCGGCAGCTTGGTCAGGAACCGCTCCAGCTTGGCCAGCGGAACCTCGCCGTCGCCGGTGCCCACCACCACGTCATAGATCGGGACATCACCGACCAGCCGGGCGGTGCGCTTCTTCTCTTGGGCCAGCAGTGGTTTGAGCCGGGAGGCCGAGCCCTCCGCGACGAAAATGATGCCCGGCCGCCCGATCACGCGATGCACCGCGTCGAGCTGGCCGGTGGCGGACACCGCCGGGGTGACCCGCCACTTGCCGCGCAGATTCTCCAGCGCCCACGCTGCGGCACCGGCCTGCCCCTCGGCCTTGCGGTACACCGTCCGCTGAGCGCGGCGGCCGAAGATCACGAACGCCACCAGCGCTCCCAGCACCAGGCCCAGTGGGATCGTCGTCACCTTGGCGAACGTGCCGCCGTTGAGCGCCAGCACGGTGGTCACCCCGGAGACCAGCACGAAGGCGCCGATCATGTACGGCAGCAGCCGCTTGTCCTCTTTGCGCTGAAGCTGGAAGGCCTGCCACAGCTGGGTGCGACGCTCCCTGCTGGCGGCCTTGCGGGTGGCTTTGGCCGCCGCCCGGGCAGCCTTGTTCTCGGCGGGGGTGCGGGGTCTGGACATAGCTACCAAGGATACGCAGCAGGTCTTGCCGCCGGCCGGGGCGTCAGCCGCGGGCCGAGGTGCCGTCCAGCTCGGCGCGACGCGCCCGGTTCTGTACGGCTTGCTGATAGAGCCGGCCAGCCCGATACGACGAACGCACCAGCGGCCCCGACATCACCCCGGCGAATCCGAGCTCCTCGGCATAGCGGGCGTGCTCGACGAACTCCTCGGGTTTGACCCACCGGTCGATCGGGTGGTGCCGTTCGCTGGGACGCAGGTATTGGGTGATGGTGACCAGCTCGGCGCCGGCGTCGTACATCGCCGACAGCGCCTCACGGATCTCCGCGGCGGTCTCGCCCATCCCCAGGATGAGGTTGCTCTTGGCGACCAGCCCCGCGTCGCGGGCCTGGGTCAACACGCTCAGGCTGCGCTCGTAGCTGAACCCGGGCCGGATCAACCTGAAGATGCGCGGCACCGTTTCGACGTTGTGCGCCAGCACTTCCGGGCGTGACTCGAACACCTCGCCGAGCAGGTCCGGGCGGCCGCCGAAGTCGGGGATCAGCAGTTCGACGCCGGTCGAGGGGTTGAGCCGCTTGATGGCGCGCACCGTCTCGGCGTAGAGCCAGGAACCCTGATCGGGCAGGTCGTCGCGGGCGACACCGGTCACGGTCGAGTACCGCAGGCCCATCGCCTGCACGCTCTCGGCGACCCGGCGCGGCTCGTCGCGGTCGAGTTCGCTGGGTTTACCCGATTTGATCAGGCAGAACGAGCAGTTGCGGGTGCAGACTTCGCCGCCGATCAGGAACGTGGCTTCCCGGTCCTCCCAACACTCGTAGATGTTGGGACAGCCCGCCTCCTCGCACACGGTGTGCAGCTTCTCCCGCTTGACCAAGCCCTTGAGGTCGGTGTAGTTCGGGCCCATCCGGGCGCGGGTCTTGATCCACGACGGTTTGCGCTCGATCGGCGTCTCGGCGTTACGTGCTTCAGCACGGCGTAACCTACGGCCTTCTTCGACGGCGCTCACCGGGTCGATGTTACGCGTGACTCGAAGTGCTCGCGCACCGGCAGCACGCCGTCCAGGGCGTCGACGACCGCGCCGGCGACGGCGTGGCGGACATCGTCGACGCTGGTCGCAAAACCCAACTCCGCCGTCAGCGACGTCACGCCCGCGTCGGTGATCCCGCACGGCACGATCGAGGCGAACGCACTGAGGTCACAATCACAATTGAGCGCGAACCCGTGCAGGGTGGTTGCGCGGGCCACCCGCACCCCGACCGCGGCGACCTTGCGAGCGGGACGGACGCCGTCGGCCGGCAGCCAAACCCCCGACCGCCCTTCGACACGAATCGTATTGAGGCCCAGGGTGTTACAGACCTCGATAAGTGACTCCTCAAGCCGGCGTACGTAATTGACCACGTCCATCGGTTCGGTCAGTCCGATGATCGGGTAGCCGACCAGCTGACCCGGGCCGTGCCAGGTGATCTTGCCGCCCCGGTCGACGTCGACCACCGGGGTGCCGTGAATGGCGGCCAGCGGGCGTTCGTGCGGCTCGGTGCGCCGTCCGGCGGTGTAGACCGGCGGATGCTCCAACAGCAGCAGCGTGTCCGGGCCACCAGCCACCCTGGCGTCGGCCAGGTCACGCTGCAACTGCCAGGCGGTCTCGTAGTCGACGGTGCCGAGCTGACGCACCTCGAGCGGCGCGGTGTCAGACCGGATGGACCTCATGCTCGCAGGCTACCCGGCTGGGCGCCGGCCGCCCGCGGGGGTCCGGGGGGAGTCACAGCGGCGTGGGCCGGGCCGTGGCGTAGGCGAGCGCTTCACCGATGGTGTTGTGCCGGAACTGGAAGCCGGCCTGCTCCAACGCGGCCGGAATGGCGCGCTGGCTGGCGAGCAGCCCCTCATCGGCGAGTTCACCGAAGGCGGCCCGGGCGGCGAAGCCGGGCAGCAGCAGCGGTGCCGGCCGTTTCAGCGCCCGGCCGAGTGCGGCGGTGAACTCGGCGTTGGTGACCGGGGCGGGCCCGGTCAGGTTGACCGGACCGGCGAGCGCGGGCTCGGCCATCGCGAACCGCAGTGCCCGGATCTCATCGTCGAGGCTGATCCAGGACATGTACTGGCGGCCGCTGCCCAGCCGGCTGCCCAGCCCCAGCGAGAACAACGGACGTAACCGGCCCAGCAGCCCGCCCGAGCGGGCCAGCACCAAACCGGTGCGGGCCAGTACCACCCGGGCGCCGGCGGCCCGGGCGGGGGCGGTCGCGGCCTCCCAGTCCCGGGTGAGCCGGGCCAGGAACCCGTCGCCGGCCGGTGCGGACTCGTCGACCGTGCGGGCGCCGGTGTCGCCGTAGAAGCCGACCCCGCTGGCGTTGATCAGCACCGGCACCCCGGCCTCGGCCACCGCCGTCGACAGCACCTCGGTGGGGGTGATCCGGCTGTCGCGCAGGTTCTGTTTGAAGGCCCCCGACCAACGCCGGTCACTGATGCCGATCCCGCACATGTTGACCACCGCGTCGACGCCGGCCAGGGCGTTGACGTCGATGTCACCGGCGTCGGGATCCCAGCGCAGCTCGCCGTCGTTGGCAGGTGCCCGGCGCACGATCCGCAGCACCCGATGGTCGGCGCCACGCAGGGCCGACACCAGGGCGGAGCCGATCAGCCCGGACGACCCGGCGACCGCGACGAGGAGGTTACCCACAGCTGAAACCTCTTGCTGCCCTTCCCAAAGCCCTCGATGCCGCTACAGGCCCAGCTCTGCCTCGAACGCGCCCTCTTCGAGCCGGTTCTTGATCGTGGTGACGAATCGTCCGGCGTCGGCGCCGTCGATCAGCCGGTGGTCGTAGGTCAGCGGCAGGTAGCAGATCGACCGCACCCCGACCGACTCGTTGCCGGCTTCATCGATGACGACCCGCGGCCGCTTGACGATGGCGCCGGTGCCGAGCATGGCGGCCTGAGGCGGAACCAGGATCGGGGTGTCGAACAGCGCGCCCTGGCTGCCGATGTTGGTGATCGTGAACGTGCCCCCGGATAGTTCGTCCGGTTTGAGGCCGCCCGACCGCGCCCGGGCGGCGATGTCGGCGATGGCCCGTGCCAACCCCGCCAGCGACAGGTCGCCGGCGTTGTGGATCACCGGGGACAGCAACCCCTGCTCGGTGTCGACGGCGAAGCCCAGGTGCTCGGCGTCGTAGTAGGTGATCTCACCGGACTCCTCGTTGTAGCTGGCGTTGACGTTCGGGTGCGCCTTGAGCGCGTCGATCACCGCGCGGGCGATGAACGGCAGATAAGTCAGGTTGACGCCCTCGCGCTCGGCGAAGTCCGCCTTTGCCCTGGCCCGCAGCGCCACGATCCTGGTCATATCGACCTCGTGGGTCTGGGTGAGCTGAGCGGTGGCCTGCAGGGATTCGCGGGTCTTCCTCGCGGTGAGCTGCCGGATCCGGCTGGCCTTGGCCGTGGTGCCGCGCAGGTGCGCCAGCGCCGAGACCGCGGCCGGTGCCGGCGCACGCTCGGGTGACGGGGCAGCCGCGCGCTCGGGCGCCGGGGCGGCCGGTGCCTTCTTCTTCTCCGCGAAGGCCAGCACGTCCTGCTTGCGGATCCGCCCGCCGACTCCGGTGCCGGTGACCTCGCTCAGATCCACGTTGTTGTCGGCGGCGAGCTTGCGCACCAGCGGCGTGACGTACGGCGTGGCGTCGGGGCTGGGGGAGGGCTGCGCCGGTGTTTCGCGCCGGGGTGCGGCGGCGGGCGCAGCCTGCGGTTCGGGCGCCGGTGCGGGTGCAGCCTGCGGTGCCGGCGCTGGTGTCGGCTCGGGCTGGGCCTGGGGCGCGGGTGCCGGTTCTGGGGCCGGTGCGGGCGCCGGTGCCGCCGCCGGGGCGGCCCCGGAGGCCGAACCGATCCTGGCCAGCTCGCCACCGACCTCGACGGTGGCGTCCTCGCCGGCGGTGATCGAGAGCAGGGTCCCGGCCACCGGCGACGGGATCTCGGTGTCGACCTTGTCGGTGGAGACCTCCACCAGCGGTTCATCGACCTCGACGGAGTCGCCGACCTGCTTCAGCCAGCGGGTCACGGTGCCCTCGGTGACCGATTCGCCCAACTCGGGCATCAGGACCGGGGTGCCGTCACCGGCCGGTGCCGCCGCCGCGGGCTCAGGCGCCGCCGCCGGCTCGGGCGCTGTCGCCGGCTCGGGCGCTGTCGCCGGCTCGGGCTCGGCCGCGGGGGCGGGTTGTGCCGCCGGCGCCTCCGAGGCGGGCGCTGCGGCGCTCGCGCTGCTTCCGGCGCTCTCGCCGGCCTCGCCGATCAACGCCAACTCGCCGCCGACCTCGACCGTGGCGTCCTCCTCGGCGATGATCTTGGTCAGCACACCGGACACCGGCGCCGGGATCTCGGTGTCGACCTTGTCGGTGGAGACCTCCAGCAGGGGCTCGTCGACCTCGACGGTGTCGCCCTCTTTCTTGAGCCAGCGGGTCACGGTTCCCTCGGTGACGCTCTCACCGAGTGCCGGCATCTGAACTGAGAACGCCATCGCTGTTGACTCCTCGTCGGTCGGTGGGCCGCCCTGGCTCGCCTTCTGGCTTACCACAGCGGGATGCATCGAGTGGCGCGCCCGGCGGATTCCCGCGGGCCACAAACCATCCTGTCATTGCGCCGTCGTCGTCACCTTTTCAGGGGTCTCTGGCCGGGTCGGTGGGCTAGCATCCCGATGATGCCGACGGGATCAGGTGCCCAATCCTGCGTTTTGTGGTCGGGTTTCGACATCTCGAGTGTGGCCAGTACCTATCAGGCGATCGCCGGAATCCTGGCGGGCTTCACGTTTGCCGCTGTCACCGTGGTGCTGGATCGCTCCCACCGGCACCGCGTGGATGGGAAGTCGGTCGGCGCCCGGGGCATCGAATATGAGAAATTGACCGGGATTGCCCTGGTCGCTGCATTTCTCGGTCTGCTTTTCGCCAGTTTCCAGTATGGAATCCTGTCCGGCGAACGGGGCTGCGCCCTGACCGGGGGACGAGCGGCCTCCGAAGAGCTGCTCGGCGACGTGATGTTTGCTGCCTCGATCTACATCCTGGTCTACGGACTGGTCCAGCTGGCCTCGAGTTCGGCTACCGCGCTGGCCAAACATGCGCGGTTCATCGTGGCGGTGCTCATACCCCCGGTCGTGGTCTGCTTCGCCGAGATAAAGCTCATGGACCTCGCGATCTCGCTCGGTTCGACCGAGGCGCAGCAACCACTTCAGCCGTTGTGGAACCACGCCAATCGGCTCTCCGCCCCGATCGGGCTGACGATCCTGGGCGGGTGCGGACTGCTGTGGTGGCTCGGCTCCACCCGGCGGCGTAGCACGGCACCGCCCGACCGATTCTCGCGCTTCACGCAGACGGCGCTGCCCTACCTCACCATCGTCATCGTCATCTGCGCGCGGATCCACTCCGTCGTGGCGTTACCGACGGTGAATCCGGCCGCGCACATCACTCCGGGTGAGGGCTGGTTGTGGGTGGTGCTGCTTACCGCCGTGGTGCTGGTGCAAAGCACCGCCTTGTCGTTCCAGAAAGGCGTGGACGGCTTCGATCCCGACGTGGACGCGAAACAGCCTGACGCAGAAGATATCTCGCCCCGGGTCGGCTAGCCGTTTGCCGCGATGTCCTCCAGCACCGCGAACATGGTCCGGGTCGGCACGCCGGTGCCGCCCTTGACGGTGTAACCCCAGGCGCCGGCGGTGTTGTAGGCCGGGCCGGCGATATCGATATGGGCCCAGGCCACGCCGTCGGCGACGAACTCACGCAGGAACACCCCGGCCACCAGCATCCCGGCGAACCGCTGCCCGCTGACGTTGGCCAGGTCGGCCACCGTGGACTTCAGGTCGTCCTTGAGCTCGTCGGGCAACGGCATCGGCCAACCGTTCTCACCGACGGCCTGGGAGATCCGTGCCACCCGGTCCCGGAACTCGTCGGAGCCCATCACCCCGGGGGTGCGCGCACCCAGCGCCACGGTCTGGGCGCCGGTCAGAGTCGAGGTCTCGATCAGGTAGTCCGGGTTGTCCTCGCAGGCCCGCACGATCGCGTCGGCCAGGATGAGCCGGCCCTCGGCGTCGGTGTTGAGCACTTCGACGGTGGTGCCGCCGTACTGGGTGAGCACGTCGCCGGGCCGCTGCGCGGTGGCCGACGGCATGTTCTCGGCCATCGGCACCGTGGCGATCACCTCGACCGGCAGGTTGCGGCGGGCGGCCAGCGCCACGGTCGCGATCACCGCGGCCGCCCCGCCCATGTCGGAGGTCATGTGGTGCATGGAGGCGGCCGGCTTGATCGAGATGCCGCCGGTGTCGAACGTGATGCCCTTGCCGACCAGCGCGACCCTCTTCGGTGACGGCACGCCCTGCGGCCGGTGGGTCAGCCGCACCAGGCGGGGCGGGCGCGCGGAGCCCTTGCCGACTCCGATCACCCCGCCGTACCCGGCATCGGCGAGGGCCTGCTCGTCGAGCACCTCGACCTGTAGGCCGGCGGATTCGCCCAACGCCTTGGCCCGCTCGGCGAATTCAGCCGGGAACAGGTGACTCGGCGGGGTGTTGACGAAATCCCGTGCGGCGGCGACCGCAGCAGCGACGTCGGCCCCGTGCGCCGCCTGCGCTTCGGCGTCGGCCGCGGTGCACACCAGGGTGACGGTTTGCAGGCCCGAATCCTTCGGGGCGGTCTTGTCGGTGCGGAACGCGGTGAAGCGGTAGCCGCCCAGCAGCAGGCCCTCGACGCCGGCCGCAACGCTGTCGGCACTGTCGCCGGGCAACCCGGCCAGGGTGCTGATCACCGCGGCCGTGCCGTTCAGTGAGCGTGCCGCGGTGCCCGCGGCACGCCGGATCAGGTCGGCGGGCCAGGAGTCGCGTGCCTTACCCAGGCCGACGGTCAGCACACTGGCCACCGGCAGCGACGCCACCACCAGCCGGTTCACCTGGTCGCTGCCGCCATTGGCGTTCAACGCTCGCAGCCCGGCCTCGATCTCGGTGACCGCCTCGGCGGGAAGCGGCGGCACGGTCGCGGCGACCACCGCGCCGGGTTCATGCTCGTCGCCGGTCGAAACGACCGGCACGATCAGCACGGCTTCGCCGGCGACGTCGTCGGTGCCGGAGGGCAGCGAGGCGGCGACGGTGACGGCGGGGGCGGGGTATCCGGGTTGAGTGCTCACAAGCACTCACCCTAACGACCGGCGGCCAGAACCAGCTCGTATGCCGGGATGGGGTCGTCGAAACCCTTGAGCGTCAACGGTCCCCGTTCGACAACGGGCCAATCGGGCAATTCCTTGACCACGCCGGCGCAGGCCAGAACCTGCCCGGGGTCAGCGGCATCCACCAGGCGCGCGGCCAGATTCACCGGGTTGCCGAAGTAGTCGCCGTTGATGGCCAGCACTTCGCCGTAGCCCAGCCCGGCCCGCACCCGCAGACCCGCCCGGCGGGCTTTGGGGTGGTTGACCAGGTCGCACGCCGCCTTGGACAGCAGTTCCGCGCTCGCGCTCACCCACATGACGGCATCGCCGATGAACTTGACCACCCGCCCTCCGTCGGCATGCACCACGTCGGAGACGCTGCCGCCGAACTCGGTGAGCAGGTTGGCCAGCTCCTCTGAGTTGAGCACCTGGGTCAGGGCGGTGAAACCGGTCAGGTCGGCGAAGCCGACGCCGCACACCGTGCTGGCCGTCGGCCCGGCGGCCAGCCCCTCGAGGAACGTCCGGGCGCTGACCTGATGCTGGCGGTGCACGGCGTCGATCATCGCGCCGAGACGAGGGATGAACTTCGCGACGGACCGCCAGGCCCGCGCCGTGGCGAGTTCGTCGAAGGTGTGGCCCAGCCACACGTCGGGCTCACTGATCCGGATCATCGACGACTCGGCCTCGGCCAGGCGGGCCATCGTCGTCCCCAGCACCCGCAGGAAGCCCTCGACCGGCTCGCCCAGGTTGGATCGCATCTCGATCCAGGTGGCCAGCCCGTCGACGTCAGCCTGGCTCAGCGCGGGGGTGTCCGCGCTGGCGACGCGGAGCCCGAGCATGGTCCAGGCGCGCTCGACGTCGCCGACCGGTACTCCCAGCGCCTCGGCGGCGGTGCGCAGGCTGTAGTCGGGGGGACCGGAGCGTCCCACCGCGTCGCCGGCCAGCCCGAACAGCCGGCCCTGCCGCTCGGCCTCGACCATCTGCTCGGCGGTGAAGCCGAGGCCGTCGAGGTACTCGATCAGACCGGCGCGGCGGCGCGCGTCGGCGATCCCGGCGCTCTCGAGCGCGTCCCAATCGACCACCTACACCAGTGTGCCGATTAGGCTGGCTCGTCGTGAGCGAACTGCAACACGGGCCCTTAGAAGAGCGTCACCGCGAGCTGGGCGCCAGCTTCGCCGAATTCGGTGGCTGGCTCATGCCGGTCTCCTACGCCGGAACCGTGGCCGAGCACAACGCCACCCGCAACGCGGTCGGTCTGTTCGATGTCAGCCATCTCGGCAAGGCCACCGTGGCCGGCCCGGGCGCGGCCGCCTTCATCAACGCGACGCTCACCAACGACCTGAACCGGATAGGGCCGGGCAAGGCGCAATACACGTTGTGCTGCAACGAATCCGGCGGTGTCATCGACGACCTGATCGCCTATTACGTCGCCGACGACGAAATCTTTCTGGTCCCCAACGCGGCCAACACCGCGGCCGTGGTCGCTGCCCTGCAAGAGGCCGCACCGGCCGGGGTGACGATCACCGACGAGCACCGCTCGCGGGCGGTGCTGGCGGTGCAGGGCCCGCGATCGACCGAGGTGCTGGCCGGCCTGGGCCTGCCGACCGAGATGGACTACATGGCCTTCGCCGACGCCAGCTACGCCGGGGTGTCGGTACGGGTGTGCCGCAGCGGCTACACCGGCGAACACGGCTACGAGCTGCTGCCGGAGTGGGACTCCGCGCAGGTGGTGTTCGACGCGCTGGTGGCGGCGGTCGCGCAGGCCGGGGGCGAGCTGGCGGGCCTGGGTGCCCGCGACACACTGCGCACCGAGATGGGCTACCCGCTGCACGGTCACGAGCTGTCACCGGACATCTCGCCGCTGCAGGCACGCTGCGGTTGGGCGATCGGCTGGAAGAAGGAGGCGTTCTTCGGGCGGGAGGCGCTGCTGGCGGAGAAGGCGGCCGGCCCGGCCCGGCTGCTGCGCGGGCTGCGTGCCACGGGTCGGGGAGTGCTGCGGGCCGACCTGGCGGTGCTCGACGGTGACCGGCAGGTCGGGATCACCACCTCGGGCACCTTCTCACCGACCCTGAAGACGGGTATCGCGCTGGCGCTGATCGACGCCGGCGCCGGCGTCGACGACGGTGCGCAACTCACCGTTGACGTGCGGGGCCGTGCGCTCGAATGCGAGGTGGTGGCGCCGCCGTTCGTGACGGCAAAAACTCGCTAGCGCACCGGTTATACAATCGCTGCATGAAAAGCGGCCTTCTCGAGTTCCACGTGTCGGTCACAGCGAACCCGACTCCCGACGAGGTACGCGAATCCATTTTGGCCGAACCGGGTTTCGGTAAGTACCACACCGATCACATGGTCTCGATCGACTACACCGTCGAAACCGGCTGGCACAACGCGCGGGTGATGCCCTACGGGCCGATCGAACTGGACCCCTCGGCCATCGTCCTGCACTACGCGCAGGAGGTCTTCGAGGGGCTCAAGGCCTACCGCTGGGCGGACGGCTCGATCGTGTCGTTTCGGCCCGAGGCCAACGCGGCGCGGATGCGGGCGTCGGCTCGGCGGCTGGCCATCCCGGAACTTCCCGACGAACTGTTCATCGAATCGCTGCGACAGCTGATCGCCGTGGACGGGTCCTGGGTGCCGGCGGCCGGCGGGGAGGAGTCGCTGTATCTGCGCCCCTTCATCTTCGCCACCGAGCCGGGCCTGGGAGTGCGGCCGGCCAACGAGTACCGCTGCCTGGTGATGGGTTCACCGGCCGGCGCGTACTTCAAGGGCGGCATCAAGCCGGTGAGCGTCTGGCTGTCGACGGAGTACGTGCGGGCCTGCCCGGGTGGCACCGGCGCCGCCAAGTTCGGCGGTAATTACGCCGCGTCGCTGGTGGCGCAGGCGCAGGCCGCCGACAACGGCTGCGACCAGGTGGTGTGGCTGGATGCGGCCGAGCGGCGCTACGTCGA
>Ga0182736_1003013_pt1 | contig 11790 bp, 8 predicted proteins | sample eDN5th30CKraftBY_FD_128882 | JGI IMG/M metagenome (GOLD analysis project Ga0182736, IMG submission 128882) | Enriched backyard soil microbial communities from Emeryville, California, USA - eDNA 5th pass 30_C Kraft BY (version 2) (version 2) | ecosystem: Environmental > Terrestrial > Soil >...
TATGCACTCTACCTGTTGGTGGACAAGGCAGGGAACATCAGCAAGCTCTCGCAGTACCTCCCGGTAGGGGTGGCTATCGGGCCCTTGCCCACCGGGTTGCAGGACCCTGTAGTGCCGTTGGCGCCTTCTGGTGATGGGTTGATTGACCAAGAGGATGTTTTCACCGGTGTTAGCGTGCAGATCCCTGAATTTTCAAACTTCAAGCCCACGGATGAGCTTGAAGTGACATGGGGGACGCTCAAGCTCGGCTGGCAACCGATCGGCAACGCTCCCCGGTTCCCCTTGGTCGTCAACCTGACGTCGTTGCAAGTGTGGGAGCAGTATGGTAGTACAAGCAGCGGCGATGTGCAGACGCCCGTCAGCTATGAGCTGCGACGAGGGGCGGTCTCGGCAGGTAGCAAATCCATTGATGTGAACGTCAACCTCGAACGCATTGGGCCGGTTGACCCAAATCCGGACCCAGAATGGCCAGGGCCCGTCAACCCGAAGCTGGGGCCAGTCACGGTAACTGGTGCAATCTCAGGTAAAGCCAACGAACTGACCCCGGACGATGAAACGCATCCTGCATCGTTGACGTTTTTGCTTGATGCTGCATTCAAAGAGGGTGACAACATTACCTTCTATTGGGGGGCGCAGCATATTGCTGATGCGGATTATCCTGTAGAAAGTGGAGACCCCGGCTCGAATATTACGTGTGAAATTCCCTGGGAATATATCGAGGCAGGCAAGAACGGAACCGTACCGGTTCATTATGAGATCACGCGCACTGGCATTCCTAATAAAACGGCTTCACCCTCTACGGATGTGTTAGTCAATGCCATCGTTTTGCGCCCCGAAGCACCTGCTTTCTTAGGCGGAAATACCGAAGCGCCAGTAGGCTGGCTGGGGTGTAAGTCGTTGTTCGATCCAAACGACCCCACTGACACCGTCCCATCTATTCGGGTTCAAGTGCCTGATCTTGCTCAGTATGGCTTGACAGAGAGTGATACGGTGACAATGCACTGGACGGCGGTGCATGGGTACTCTGGCGACACAAAAATCCCGGGTATCGACAAGACAGAAGATATAGCCCTGACTGGCGGTAAGTTGAATGGATTCGTATGGCGGATCGAGCCATATGATAAGCACATTTTACCCATTCCTAACTACAGCACAACCATCAGGGAAGGGCGTGGTCGTGTAACGTATAGCTTCACCTTGGAGGGTAAGCCGTACACCTCACTTACCTTGGAACAAATTGTCTCCATGCACCAGCTTGGGGCTGCCTGCCCACTTAGGCAATGAGCAGTGAAAGGGCGGCGATAGAGCGCGCCATCGCCGTCCTTTCTGAAGTTGACGAAAGGGTTGTAGGGTTTTCCTACAGAATTTTCGGACTGTGTTTAGTAACTTTTCTGCCATAGCCGTTTGGCAGAAACATTAACTGACACAACTGAGGTCATTGCTGATGGGGATTGTGCAAAAACAACGCGGGGGGCCGTTGGTGCCGGCCAAGGTGGTCATGTCTGCGCTTATGATGCTAAGCCCAATTGCCCAAGCGTTGACGACCGTGGATGGCGACCTGACCATCGATGCGAATACACCACTCGATAACTATCAACTAAACCCAGGGGCCAGGCTTGACGCCAACGGTGCATCCACCCAGCACATCGATATTTTTGGCGGTGCGCACCTGGAGATGAGCGGCAGCACGGTGGATGCGCAACTGGACGATGGCATCGCCCTGCGGGGCGGTTCGAGCGCAAACGTAACTGCCAATTCGCGGGTGGTCAGCGCCCGCTACGGCCTGCGCTTGCAGCGCGACAACAGCCTGGGTGGCTCAACGGCCACCGTCAGTGACAGTTATGTCGAAGGCGCCAGGGGGGGGGCGCTGATATCGGCCGAGTCGACCCTTGTACTGCACAACAGCACACTGGTCGGTACCGGTACGGCCGCAGCTGCGGACATGTTTGACAACGCAACGCTCAGCGCGGAAGGCAGCCGTTTGCAGGGTGCACGGAATGGCTTGCGGATATTGTCTGCGCAGGCACAGCCTGGCACTGCGACGGTGAGCCTGGTGGGGTCGCACGTAGAGGGGCAGGACGGCTCTGCGATTGTGGTCGGCAACCCCGCGCTTGGCCCGGCTGAGGCCGATATCCTCGTAGCCGGAGGAAGCACCTTGCAAGGCAGCAACGGCGCGCTGCTGGAAGTTACGGGCAGTTCCACGGCACGCATGACGGTGGACAACAGCCAACTGGTGGGTGACGTGCGTGTCGAAGAGGGCTCCAGTGCCTCGCTGACGCTGGACAACCACGCCAGCCTGACAGGCCGACTGGAGAACGTCGCAGGCCTGACCCTGAGCAACCAGGCGCGCTGGAACATGGTCGAGGACAGCAAGGTCGGCAGCTTGGCCCTTGAGGGTGGCAGTGTCAGGTTTGGTGAGCCGGGCCAGTATCAGCGCTTGAGCGTGGGGACGCTGGCTGGCAGTGGCAACTTCATCATGGACGCCGACTTCAGTACCGGCGATAGCGATTACCTTGAAATCACCGGTACCGCCACCGGCAGCCATACCTTGCTGGTTGGCAGCAGTGGTGCCGACCCTGTGTCTGAGAACCAACTGCACCTGGTGCATGCCGCTGCAGGCGATGCGCAGTTTTCCTTGCTCAACGGCCCAGTCGACGTGGGCACGTTCTCCTACGAACTGGTGCAGCGTGGCAACGACTGGTTCCTCGACGGTGCGAGCAAGGTCATCAGCCCCGGTACCGCTTCGGTGCTGGCCCTGTTCAACACCGCGCCGACCGTATGGTATGGCGAGCTCACCACCTTGCGGAGCCGCATGGGCGAACTGCGCCTGGACCAAGGCAAGGCGGGTGGCTGGGTCAGGGCATATGGCAACAAGTACAACGTTTCCGATGCAGCGGGCAGTGCATACCAGCAGGTACAGCAGGGCTTCTCGTTAGGTGCTGATATGCCGCTGCCGCTTGGGGATGGCCAGTGGCTTCTGGGTGTGATGGCAGGGCACAGCAATTCGGACTTGAACCTGACGCGTGGCGCGTCTGCCGACGTCAAGAGTTATTACCTGGGGCTGTATGCCACCTGGCTCGATGCCCAGAGCGGTTACTATCTGGATGGGGTGGTCAAGCTCAACCGCTTTGACAACTCGTCGGATATCACATTGAGCGATGGCAAGCGCAGCAAAGGTGATTACGACAACTTCGGTGTGGGTGCATCCCTGGAGTTCGGTCGCCATCTGGAGCTGGGCAATGACTACTTCATCGAGCCCTATACGCAATGGTCAATGGTCACCATCCAAGGCAAGCACTATGACCTGGATAACGGAATGCAGGCGCGCGGCGACGTCACCCGCTCGCTGCTCGGCAAGGCCGGGGCCACCGTTGGGCGTACCTTCGACCTAGGTGCCGGGCGCAAGGTGCAACCCTACCTGCGCGCTGCCTACGCACATGAGTTCGTCGACGACAACCAGGTCAACGTCAACGACAACCGGTTTGACAATGATCTGTCGGGCTCGCGCGGCGAGCTGGGGCTGGGGGTTGCCGTTAGCATGACCGATCGCCTGCAACTGCACGCCGACTTCGATTACGCCAACGGTGAAAAGATCGAGCAGCCCTGGGGTGCCAACGTCGGGCTTCACTACAGCTGGTAGGGCTATTGCAACCGGGGAGGTATCGAACCTCCCCTTTTTGTGCCCGCCTGCACTGGATGGAGATGCAGAGTATGCAACGGTCTACACAGGGTACTTACGTTCCGGTTCCGGTCCCGCTCGATCCGCCGACGGCGCCGGATGCGCTACCCGACATTCCCGGCGGGCAGCACAATTTGCTGCCGGTTGCGGTGTTGGGTCGCCCACTGCGCATCGACATCCCGATGTGGGAATACTCGCGTCCAACTCCCGAACGCCCGGAATGGATCATCCTGTACTGGAACGGTTCAGAGGTCGAGAAAAAGACCTGGTACGACGACATACCGCCAGATGAGCTCTATGTGGATGTCCCGGTGCAGTTCCTCGAGCACGGGGTGGCGGCCGTCACCTATTTGGCCCACGGCTTCAATGGGGAGGAGGTCGGATCCATGCCTCTGTCTCTGACCATCGACGAGGTGGCGCCAGTGCTGGGTGACAACCAAGGGAGCCTGGTGTTCGATGAGGAAGTGCTCAGGGACGGCGTGACCGCGCGCTACCTCGAGAACAACGTCCTGCAGGCGCTGGTGCCGAGATATCAAACCCCCGCAGTGGCTGACACGCTGATCGTTTACTGGGATCGTGAGCCGTTTGCCAATGAAGAGGTCGATCGGTATGAACTGATGGACCCTAGCCGGCCGATAAGCATCGTATTTTCCAAGGAAATGATACTGGCGCGCGGTGATGGCAAGCGCTATGTCTATTACAAGGTCTGTGACCGTGCCGGTAACCTGAGCGCTGGTTCACAGCCAGTCACGCTGGAGGTGGCTGCCACGCCGATACCGCGAAGTTTGCCGCCGGTGTTGATCGACCAGGCAGAGGGCTGGGGGGCACAACAGACGCTGACGCTCAATGACTTTTACCCGCCGTTACTGGTTGAGGTCCCGGCGAGTGCGGTTATCTACCCGGATGAAACCCTCACGGTGGTGTGGGGAGCGCCGGGCACAGCGGGGTACTTTACGACCAGCACGCCGTACAACGGGCAAGAGCGTTTCTTCGAAATACCCACCCAGTACGTTTTGGCGCAAAGCACGCATACCGTTACGGTGCTATACCGCGTGAGTGACAACGCCAATGCGCTCGATTCCGACGCACTTGCTCTGGACGTGAAAGCGCGCTCGGAGCGGTTGCCCCAACCCGAGTTGGATGGGGCCAATGCCGATGGGTTCAGCCTGGGCAAGGCGCCAGCCAATGTGCCGATCCGGCTGGGCACTTGGCCTTTGATTGCCGAGGGGCAGCAGGTCAGCATTCAGCTGACCGGGGTCTTGCCTGGTGGCAGCGACGCGCCAGCGTATGACGTGCTGTTTGCGCATGCGTTATCTGCTACCGAGGCCGACGAGGGAATTGGCATGCGCGATGATGTGACGGTACCTAAAACCCACCTGGCCACCCTATGGATCGGTCATAATTTTACTATCACGGCGTCCGTAAGCTTCGATGAGGGCGCGACTTGGGTAGCGTTTCGTCCCGTGCTCAACCTGCCACTGCGCGATTGATGGAAAGTGTTGGATCACGGCCTTGCAACCGGGCTGGAGACCTCTGCAGTTATGCCACTGTAGTCACTGATCGTGGTGAACTTCACCTGTAGCCCATCGGTGACTGTCATGGTGTTCAGCGCATAGGCCTGCGTGCCCAGGGGCAAGGCCATGGCCTTGGCGTTGATGGTTTCACTCGCGCCATTGCCACTTACCACCAGGCGGCTGAAGGTGAAGTGATAAGGCGACGGGTTATCGACGACCAGATGCGGTTTTCCATCTATTTGTTGCACCGACCAGGCCAGGTCTTTCAACCGGTCTTGCGGGCGGCCTTTGAGCTCACTGGGACGATAGAACAGCTTGATGCGCGTGCGCAGGGCGATGTTGAGGATGTTCTCTCCGTCATTGGTCGCTGCCTGCGGTATTTCCTGCAGGTTGAAATAGAACACGGACTCACGATCACGGGGGAGATCGTTAGGCAGGGCATTGATTTGCACCGTCTGTTCGCCACCGGGGTCGAGGCGGAACAGGTTAGGGGCAGCGATCAGGGGGACGGCAGTGGTTGCGTCGTCGGCTTGGGTGTTTACCCAGGCCTGCGCCGCGTACGGCCTGTTGGAGGGGTTGGCGACGATGACCGAGGAGCTGCGTTTGGCGCTGTCGTGCACCACTCGCGTGTGGCTGATGGTGAGTGCCGCTTGTGCGCCGGGGAGAATGGCTGTGAGCAGCGCCAGGCAGCTGCATGAGGTGATCAGAAGTCGAGAAAGGGGTGACATGGTGTTTGACCGGGCAGGAATGGTGGACTCCAGGTGCGGGCACCTGGAGTAGGTATCAAGGCATGTCTACCGTGAAGGCGACTTCAGCTTGTGCTACGCCGTCGGTGATAACTGCTGCATCCGCGTAAGACTCGTACGAGGCGTAGAACACCATCTCCGTTGGGCGATCTACGTATAGATCGTATTCGATGGAATCACTGTCGGGTGCAATTTTGGCTTTCAGCCTGTCTTTGATCGCGACGCCCACGCCCGTGGCACCGTTGACGCCATAAAGGTCGGTGCCGACTATGCCGTGCAAGGGGGTATATTTCACGGTTGCGGTCTCGGATGGTGGAATTATGCAGGCCGAAGTCGGTGTTATCTTCAGCGCGAATGCCTTGTCAGGCGTGGAGGTGCCAGGGGTGTGGAAGTAGCCTTTCGTGAAGTTACCCAGCGATACCTCGGGGATAACGCTGGCGCCTGGGGCGACGACTTCAATCGGGCAGGTACCGCCGCCGTAGATGGTACCGTAGAAGCTGATCTGGCCTGTTTCATCGTCGAGAGCGAATGCGCTGCTGCTGGCCATCGCCATGGCGAGCATGAGCAAAGTTTTTTTCATTGGCAGTTCCTTGATGTTGTCGTGTTGACTAGGGGACGCTCCCTTGCGTCGGCTTCGAGCCGAAGGGGGAGCGGCCAACAGCATAGGGGGGGAGGCCAATGGTTGAATGTAGGATTAAGTGGCAGCTGGGTACGGATTTTTAGGGCGGCAGCGCACGTGTGTTCAGGACTTTTTTACGGCTTCCAGCAGAGCCTGCTTTTGTGCATGCCAGTCAAACCGCAGGCCGTCCCGTTCCGCTTCATAGCGCAGATCTTCCAGGTTCTGGTAGAGCTGCAGCTCTTCGTCCGGCATGAAGTGCAGGCAGTCGCCACCGAAGAACCACAGCAGGTCGCGCGGCACCAGGTGGGCGATTTGCGGATAGCGCTGAATCACCTGGCATATCAGGTCTTGGCCCAGATATTGGCTTTCCAGCGGGTTTTGCGGCAACAGGGTCAGTAGCTCGTCGAAGCGGTCGAGGAACAGGGTGTGGCTTTCCTCCGGTACCTGCTCGGCTTCACCCAGGGCCACCAGTATGGTGCGCAGGTGGTTCAGCAGTTGCAGGTGGTATTCCACGTGGGGGGTGGCCATTGGGGTGGTCCTCGGAATGGTTGAAACGGGGCGCGGAGTATACGCCGGTTGGGGAAGGGGCCGCAAAACGGCCCCTGTCTCAGCGTACCTTGCCTTGCTCCGGCAGCAGCTGTGCCTTGTCGAAGGCATCCACGTCGATCACGGCACGGCGCGCTTGTTCGGCCGCGTGCAGGCGTTGCGCCTGATCAGGCTGGAGTACACCACTGTCGACTGCCGCATCGATCACCGACTGCCCGGGCGCCGGTCGTACCTTGCCTTCCTTGATTGCCTGATGCAGCGCGTTGTGCAGCGGCGTCGACGCCTCCAGCAGGTCGCAGGCTCGTTGCAGGGCTGCCACCGGGTCGCCGTCGGCTTGCGGCCTGAAGCAACCGGCAAGCAGCTCTTCCAGCGCAGGGTCGCCTTTGCTGCGTCCTATCAGCGCTGCCACCTCGGCGTCCAGTTCATCGCTCGGCCCGGTGTGACGGCGGCCAAAGGGGAACACCAGCACCCGTAGCGCGCAGCCGACGAAGCGGTTGGGGAAGTTGTCGAGCAACCGGTCCAGGGCGTGCTCCGCCTGGCCCAGGCTTTCTTCCATGGCCCAGCGCAGCAGGGGCTGCATGTGCTCGGGCGAACCGAGATCGTGGTAGCGCTTGAGTGCGGCACTGGACAGGTACAGGTAGCTGAGTACATCGCCCAGCCGCGCACTCAGGCGCTCCCGGCGCTTGAGCGCCCCGCCCAGCAGCATCATCGACAGGTCGGCCAGCAGGGCAAAGGCGGCGGCCTGGCGGTTGAGGGCTCGGAAATACCCCTGACTCAGCGTGTCCCCCGGTACTTTCTCGAAAACCCCCAACCCCAGGTTGAACACCAGAGTGCTGGCCGCGTTGCCGGCGGCGAAGAGGATGTGTTTCATCAGCAGGTCATCGAATTCCTGGAGCGCCTGATCGTGGTCTTCACGCCCGGCCAAGGCCATTTCCTTGAGCACGAACGGGTGGCAGCGAATGGCGCCCTGGCCGAAGATCATCAGGTTGCGCGAAAGGATGTTGGCGCCCTCGACCGTGATGAAGATCGGCGCCCCTTGCCAGTTGCGGCCCAGGTAGTTGTTCGGGCCCATGATGATGCCCTTGCCACCGTGCACGTCCATGGCGTGCTGGATGCATTCGCGGCCACGCTCGGTCAAGTGGTACTTGAGGATCGCCGACAGCACCGAGGGTTTCTCACCCAGGTCCACGGCCTTGGCGGTCAGCAGGCGGGCACTGTCCATCAGCCAGGCGTTGCCGCCAATACGTGCCAGCGACTCCTGGATACCTTCGAAGGCAGCCAGTGGCACGTTGAATTGCTCGCGGATATTGGCGTACTGGCCGGTTACCAGGCTGGTGTACTTGGCAGCCCCAGTACCCACGGCAGGCAGTGAGATGGAGCGACCTACCGACAGGCAGTTCATCAGCATCATCCAGCCTTTGCCAAGCATCGCTTGGCCGCCAATGAGGAAGTCCAGCGGTACGAACACGTCCTTGCCGCTGTTGGGGCCATTCATGAACGCGGCGCCCAGTGGCAGGTGGCGTTTACCGATTTCCACCCCGGGGGTATCGGTGGGGATCAGTGCCAGGCTGATGCCCAGTTCTTCCTCATCGCCCAGCAGGTGGTCCGGGTCGTAGGCCTTGAATGCCAGGCCCAGCAGGGTGGCGACCGGGCCGAGGGTGATGTAGCGCTTTTCCCAGTTCAGGCGCAGGCCGATCACTTCTTCACCTTGCCACTGGCCTTTGCAGATGATGCCGGTGTCAGGCATGGCGCCAGCGTCGGAGCCGGCCAGCGGGCCGGTGAGGGCGAAGCAGGGGATTTCCTCGCCTCGGGCCAGGCGCGGCAGGTAGTGGTTGCGTTGTTCGTCGGTGCCGTAGTGCAGCAGCAGTTCGGCAGGGCCGAGGGAGTTGGGCACCATCACCGTGGAGGCCAGATCACCGCTGCGGGTGGCCAGTTTCATCGCCACCTGGGAGTGGGCATAGGCGGAGAAGCCCTTGCCGCCGTATTCCTTGGGGATGATCAGGGCGAAAAAGCCATGCTGCTTGATATGTGCCCAGGCTTCGGGCGGCAAGTCCAGGTCCTGGCCGATCTGCCAGTCGCTGACCATGGCGCACAGTGCTTCGGTCGGGCCATCAATGAAGGCTTGCTCTTCTTCAGTCAGCTTCGGTGCCGGGTAGGCCAGCAAGGTGCGCCAGTCTGGGCGACCACTGAACAGTTCGCCATCCCACCACACGGTGCCGGCGTCGATGGCCTCGCGCTCAGTCTGCGACATGGGCGGCAGGGTACGCTGGAACCAGCGGAATACCGGGGCGGTAAACACTTTGCGTCGCCACTGCGGGAGCACAACCAGGGCGATCTTCAGGGCCAGCACCACCCAGATCAGAGCCAGCAGCCAGCCGGGGGCGCTGCTGAAAATGCCCATCAACAGCACATAGGCCGCCATGACGCCGAGTATCTGCAAAGGCGCCAGGCGCCGGTGCGTGAGGTACGCCGCGCCGATTACCAGCACCACCAACCACAACAGCAACATAATCGGTCCTCCTTGGAACCTAGGGCTTGAGCCGTCCCAGACAGCTTAGACGCAATGCTGTGAACGGCATGTTCAGAACAGTGACAGGGTGTGGCGGTGGGAGTTTCAGTTCATTTGTTCGCCTGTACCGGCCTTTTCGCGGGTGAACCCGCTCCTACAGCGGAACGTGGCGATGCCAGCGATTGGCGAATGCGGGGGCGGCCGCGACGGTGAATGGCCGGCAGGCTCGGCCTATGTGTGGGTAGAACCTACGCAGGAATACCGGTGACGTGAAGACGGTGGTGATCCTGTGGGAGCGGGCTTGCCCGCGAAGAGGCCGGTACAGGCGGCGAAGGTCTGGAGTAGACTGTGCCACCTCCGCATTCAAAAGGATGTTGCCATGCTGAAGATCTGGGGCCGCAAGAATTCGAGCAATGTGCGCAAGGCACTGTGGATCGCCCACGAACTGGGCCTGGACTTCGAGTCCATCGACGCCGGTGGCGCCTTCGGCGTGGTCAACGAGCCGCACTACCGTGCCCGAAACCCCAACGGTCTGGTGCCGATGCTCGAAGACGGCGACCTGACCTTGTGGGAGTCCAACACCATCGTCCGCTACCTGTGCGCGGAGTACGGCACTGAGCAGGGCTGGTATCAGGCAGACCCACGCCAACGCGCCCTGGCCGACAAATGGATGGACTGGACCACATCGTCCTTCGCTACCCCATTCCGGCCCCTGTTCTGGGGCCTGCTGCGCACGCCGGAAGACCAGCGCGACTGGGTGGCGATCAACGCCGCGCACAAGCAGTGCGCGCAATTACTGGCCATTGCCGACGAAACCCTGGCCAATCAGCCGTACCTGTCCGGTGACCAGATCGGCATGGGCGACATCCCACTGGGTAGCTTCATCTATGCCTGGTTCGAAATGCCCATCGAGCGCCCCGACATGTACCACCTTCAGGCCTGGTATGAGCGCCTGAAGCAACGCCCGGCCTACCAGGCCGCAGTGATGACTGCGCTCACTTGAACCCGCTTCGATAGTCATTATCAATAGATGTGACTGTACTTGTGCAGCCTGGCCTTGCACCATGGCTGCACGCACTGCGCCAGTGACTTTACCTGGCGTGTCCTGCACCTTTTTCTTCGGTAAGTGACCCGCTATGAGTTCTGCCCTGTCCATCCGACAGCTGACCAAGACCTACGGCAATGGCTTTCAGGCCCTCAAAGGCATCGACCTCGATGTTGCCGAAGGCGACTTCTTCGCCTTGCTCGGCCCCAACGGTGCCGGCAAATCCACCACCATTGGCATTCTCTCGACCCTGGTGAACAAGACCAGCGGCACAGTGAGCGTGTTCGGTCACGACCTGGACCGCGAGCCCTCCGCGCTCAAGCGTTGCCTGGGCGTGGTGCCGCAAGAGTTCAACTTCAACCAGTTCGAGAAGACCTTCGACATCGTCGTGACCCAGGCCGGGTATTACGGCATCCCGCCCAAGCTGGCCAAGGAGCGTGCCGAGCAGTACCTGACCCAGCTGGGCCTGTGGGACAAACGTGATGTGCAGTCGCGTTCGTTGTCTGGCGGCATGAAGCGGCGCCTGATGATTGCCCGCGCATTGATCCACGAACCGCGTCTGCTGATCCTGGACGAACCCACCGCCGGGGTGGATATCGAGCTGCGCCGCTCGATGTGGAGCTTCCTTACCGAGCTGAACCAGAAGGGCATCACCATCATCCTCACCACCCACTACCTGGAAGAGGCTGAACAGCTGTGCCGTAACATCGGCATCATCGACCATGGCACCATCGTCGAGAACACCAGCATGCGCCAGTTGCTGGGCAAGCTGCATGTCGAAACCTTTGTGCTCGACCTCAAGCAGGACCTGGCCGCGGCGCCGGTACTGCAGGGCTACCCGTGCCGGCTGCTGACCCCGCATACCCTGGAAGTGCAGGTGGACAAGGACATCGGCATCACCGCGCTGTTCGGCCAGCTGGCGCTGCAGAACATCGAGGTGCAGAGCCTGCGCAACAAGACCAACCGACTTGAGGAGCTGTTCGTGTCCCTGGTGGAAAAAAACCTGTCGAAGGTGGCCGTATGAGTGTGGAACTGCGCACCAACTGGGTCGCCCTGAACACCATCGTCTACCGCGAAGTGCGGCGCTTCCTGCGCATCTGGCCGCAAACGTTGCTGCCGCCAGCGATCACCA
>Ga0182736_1003015_pt1 | contig 11786 bp, 10 predicted proteins | sample eDN5th30CKraftBY_FD_128882 | JGI IMG/M metagenome (GOLD analysis project Ga0182736, IMG submission 128882) | Enriched backyard soil microbial communities from Emeryville, California, USA - eDNA 5th pass 30_C Kraft BY (version 2) (version 2) | ecosystem: Environmental > Terrestrial > Soil >...
CGCGCTCGCCGCCCGGGCGGGCATGTCGGGGCGCACCTTCGCCCGGCGGTTCGCCGCCGAGACCGGGACGACGCCCGTCCGCTGGCTGACGTTGCAGCGCGTCCTGCGGGCGCAGCGGTTGCTCGAGGACACCGACCTGTCGGTCGAGGAGATCGCCCGCGACACCGGCTTCGGCGGCGCCGCGCTGCTGCGGCACCACTTCCGCCGCCGCCTCGGCGTGGCGCCCGCGGACTACCGGCGTTCCTTCCGGGCGTGCGGGCCCGCGGAGGTCGCCGCCGGGCTGGCCTCGGCAGGGTCGTGACCTGCGGAGAAGCCCAGCAGAGTGGCGCGATCGATGTTCGCGGCGGCACCCGTCATGTAGAAATAGCGCGGTGGCCGGGCCGTCCCCCCGGCCTGCGAGGAGATCGAATGACATCCGCCCAGCCGAGGGTCGCCGTGATCGGGGCAGGCCCGTCCGGCCTCTACGCCGCGGCCGCCCTGCTCGCCTCCGCATCGGAGACGGGCGTCGTCGTCGACGTGCTCGACCGTCTGCCCGCGCCGTACGGGCTGGTCCGCTACGGCGTCGCTCCCGACCACGTGAAGATGAAGTCGGTCATCCGGGTGCTGCAGCGCCCGTTCGACCCCGCAGAGGTCCATTTCCTCGGCAACGTCCCCGTCGGCCGTGACGACGGTGGGCTCCCGCTCGACGTGCTGCGCGAGCACTACCACGCGATCGTGTGGGCCACGGGCAGCTCCATCGACCGCGGCCTCGGCATCCCCGGGGAGGAACTGGCCGGCAGCGTCGGCTCCGGGCAGGTCGTGAGCTGGTACTCCGGGCACCCCGACCACCTCGGGTCGGCGCCGCCGCTCGACCATCCCGGGGTCGCCGTGGTCGGGGCCGGCAACGTCGCGCTCGACGTGGCCCGGGTGCTCGCCAAGAGCGCCGACGAGATGGCCGCCACCGACATCCCCGACAACGTGCTCGCCGCCCTGCGCGAGAGCGCCGTGCGCGACGTGCACATCCTGATCCGGCGCGGGCCGCAGCACGTCAAGTTCACCCCGGCCGAGCTGCGCCAGATCGGCGAGCTCGCCCACGCCGACGTGGTCGTGCACGACGACGACCTGCTCGCGGGGGAGGGGCCCGACCGCACCGGCATCGACGACCGGCGCCAGCACCAGAACCTCGACATGCTCACCGAGTGGGCGGCCGCCGACATCGAGGAGGGCCGGCCGCGCCGCATCCACCTGCGGTTCCTGCGCAGCCCGGTCCGCATCCTGGGTACCGCGGGCCGGGTGAGCGGGCTGGTCGTGGAGCGCAACGAGATCGTCGACGGCCGCGTCGTCGGGACCGGCGAGGAGGAGACGCTCGACGTCGGTCTCGTCGTGCGGGCCATCGGGTACTCGGCCGAGCCGATCCCCGGCCTGCCGTTCGACGAGCGTTCCGGCACCGTGCCCAACGAGGCCGGCCGCGTCGTGCAGGACGGGCATCCCGTCCCGGGTGCCTATGTCACCGGCTGGATCAAGCGCGGTCCCAGCGGGGTCATCGGCACCAACAAGGGCGATGCGGTCGAGACGGTCGAGAAGCTCCTGGAGGACCTGCCCGACCTGCCCGACCCGAAGGCGCCCGACCGGGAGGACCTCCTGGCCTCCCTGGCGGCCCACGGCATCGAGCCCGTGGACTGGACCGCGTGGCTGCGGCTCGACGCCGAGGAGGTTCGCCTCGGCGGCGTCCGCGGCGGCGCCGACCGGGTCAAGGTCGCAGAGCTCGCGGCCATGATCGAGGCCTGCCGGGGCGCCTGACCCGCCCGCCCCCGCACCGCGTGCCGGTGCGGCGGGCGGCCGGAGCGGTCCGATCTCCGACCGGTCGGGTACGCGTGCCCGGTCCGGTGCTCGAGGCCCCCGCCGAGACGTTCCGGCGGGGACCTCGGCTCGCGCACGCGGTCCGGCCCGTCGAGTGGCCGGCACCGCGTGACGGTCCCGGGGGGTCAGGAGGGGTCGACGGCCAGCACCGACGGGTGCGCGCGCAGCCGGTCGGCGAACGCCGGGGCCTCCGCGTCGGTCATCGAGACCGTCGCGAACACGGAGCTGTAGGGGATCCCCTCCCGGACCTCGACGGAGAAGTCGCGGACGGGCAACCCGCAGTCGCGCAACGTCTCGGCTGCGCCGAGGGCGCCGGTGAGACCGCCGGAGACGACGATCTCGTAGCGGCGGTGCATGCGGAAACCGGGGGACGGGCGGCGGTCGTCGAGCAGGGTCATCGGGGACTCCGGACGGGGTTCGCGGAAGCGGGAACCCGAGCCAGGTCTCGGAACGAGGGACGCCGCGCGGGTGGGCGGCGGAACGAGCGCGCAGGCGACCTGGCTAGCCGACGCGCGAGGCTACTACCTCAGCGCGCGGAGCGATGAACTCGTCGAGGCGCACGGACGTGACCGTAGCAACGCATCCCGCCGCGATCAACCTCGGCGGCCCTTCGCGTGTCCGGCGGCGTCGGATCGATGGTCTACGATCCGGTTCAACAGGTTTATTTGTCGTCCTGTTTCCGGGTTGGCCGGAGGACGGCCGCGGGACGGCGAGCGGTCGCCACGGATCGAGCTGCGGGAGGTCACTCGGTGACGGCGGAGGACAGCGCCGGGAACGGCGCCGGGTCGCCTGTCGGCCGGCAGCTGCGGGTCCCCAAGATGGCCGAGCTCGTCGCCGGACACCTGCGCCGGCAGATCATCCGTGGTGAGCTGGCCGCGGGCGACGCGCTGCCGTCGGAGGCCGCGCTCATGGAGCAGTTCCAGGTCTCGCGCCCGACGCTGCGGGAGGCGTTCCGCGTCCTGGAGTCGGAGTCGCTCATCAGCGTGCGCCGCGGCGCCCACGGGGGCGCGCGCGTCCAGGTGCCCGACGCCGACGTCGCCGCGCGCTACGCGGGGTTCATCCTCGAGTACCGCGGCACCACGCTGGAGGACGTCTACGACGCCCGGCTCGTCCTCGAGCCACCGTGCGTGGCCCTGCTGGCCGAGCGCCGCACCGAGCAGGACGTGGTGCGGCTGCGCGAGGCCCTCACGGCGCACGACGCGGTCCGCGACGACCACGACCGCACCATCCGGACCCACATGGCGTTCCACACGCTCCTGACCGAACTCACCCGCAACCAGACGCTGCAGGTCCTGATCGGGATGATCGATCACATCATCGCGCTGGCGAACTGGTCGCACGTGTCCAGCGACGCCGGGACCCCGGCCCACCTGCGGGCCATCCGCCGCGGCCTGCGGGCCCACCACCTCGTCGTGGACTACATCGAGGCGCGCGACGCGGTCGCCGCGGAGGCGTTGTGGCGCAAGCACCTGGAGGAGGCGCGCGACTACCTGTTGCGCGCGGACGTCCGGACGGTCCTGGACCTGCTCGGCTGACCCGGCCGGGGCGCCCCCGCCCCCGCCCGGCCCGCCGGGGCCTGCCCGGCCGCCGAGCCCGCTCACGACGAAGGCCCCGTCCGAACGTGTCCGTTCGGGCCGGGGCCTCGTCGTCTGTCCGGTGACCGGAGCTAGTCGGTCGTGTCCTTCGGCCGACCGGCGTCGGGACGACCGGCCAGTGCCGGCGCCTCCGACCGCTGCTCGATGGCCTCGAGCTCGGCGTGGTGGGCCTCCGCGCGGGCCCTGGCCAGCGCGACGGTCTCCTCGACCGGGTCCGGGGTGAGCAGCGACCCGGGGACCGCCTCACCCGCCGACCCCAGCTGGTTCATCCGCTTGGGCACCGCCGCGCCCTGGTAGGCCAGCGGGATGGCGTGCCCGTGCGAGTCGACACCGGCCAGCGGCTGGTGCACCTCGATGAACTCGCCGTGCGGCAGCCGCTTGATGATGCCGGTCTCGATGCCGTGCTCGAGGACCGCGCGGTCGGACCGCTGCAGGCCGATGCAGATCCGGTAGGTGACCCAGTAGGCGATCGGCGGGACCACCAGCAAGCCGAGGCGCCCGGCCCAGGTCGTCGCGTTGAGCGAGACGTGGAAGAAGTAGGCGATCCAGTCGTTGACGCCCGAGAGCACCAGCCAGCCGTAGAAGGCGATGGCCATGACGCCCAGCGAGGTGCGGACCGGCGCGTCGCGCGGGCGCTGCAGCAGGTTGTGCAGGGCGTTGTCCTTGGTGAACCGCCGCTCGATCGCGGGGTAGATCGCCGCGACGACGAAGGGCAGCGGCAGGAACGCCGCCGTGCCCCAGAACGCCGCGGGCACCGTGTAGTTCCCCAGGTACAGCTCCCACGGCGGGAAGATGCGCGCCATGCCCTCGGTGAACAGCACGTACCAGTCGGGCTGCGAGCCCGCCGAGATGTGCGACGGGTCGTAGGGGCCGAAGTTCCAGATCGGGTTGATCTGGAACAGGCCCGCCATCAGCCCGATGACGCCGACGGTGACGGCGAAGAACGCGCCACCCTTCGCGGCGAACGTCGGCAGGATGCGGACGCCGACGACGTTGTGCTCGGTGCGGCCGGGGCCGGGGAACTGCGTGTGCTTCTGGTACCAGACCAGGCCGACGTGCACGGCGATGAGCGCGAGCAGGATCCCGGGGATCAGCAGCACGTGCAGGATGTAGAAGCGCGGGATGATCTCCGTGCCCGGGAACTCGCCGCCGAAGAGCAGGAACTGCAGCCACGTACCGATGATCGGCGCCGTCATCGTGATGCCGGACATGATCCGCAGGCCGGTACCCGACAGCAGGTCGTCGGGGAGCGAGTAGCCGGTCAGGCCCTCGAAGAAGCCCAGCAGGATCAGCAGCACGCCGATCAGCCAGTTCGTCTCCCGCGGCTTGCGGAAGGCACCGGTGAAGAACGTGCGGAACATGTGCACGAGCATCGCGGCCATGAACAGCAGCGCGGCCCAGTGGTGCACCTGCCGCACGAACAGCCCGCCGCGCACGTCCATGGAGATCGTGACGGTGCTCTCGAACGCCTTCGACATGTGCACGCCGCGCAGGTTGTCGAACGCGCCGTTGTAGGTGACCTCGGTCATCGACGGGTCGAAGAACAGCGCCAGGTACGTGCCCGACAGCAGGAGCACGATGAAGCTGTACAGCGCGATCTCACCGAGCATGAACGACCAGTGCGTCGGGAAGACCTGTTGAACTGCTTGCGCAGCCCCGCCGCCGGGTGGAACCGCTGGTCCAGCTCGTCGAGTGCCACCCCGGCCCTGGCCTGCAGTCCGCCGGAGGAGGTGGTGGGCGTCGTGATCGAACTCATGATCTGCGCTCCCAGAATGCGGGGCCGACGGCTTCGTGGAAGTCACTCGTGGCGATGAAGTAGCCCTCGTCGTCCACCGTGATCGGCAGCTGCGGCAGCGCCCGGGTGGCCGGCCCGAACACAGGGCGAGCGTACTCCGTGGCCAGGAACTGCGACTGGTGACAAGGGCAGAGGATGCGGTTGTCCTGCGCCTCGTACAGCGAGGTCGGGCAGCCCAGGTGCGTGCAGATCTTCGAGAAGGCGTAGTAGTCGCCGTAGTTGAAGTTCTCCTGGCCCGCGCGCTTGACGACCTTCGTGCCCGGCCGCAGGCGGATCAGCATGACGGGCGCGTCGCCGGCCTTCTGCGCCTTGAGCAGCGCCTCCTCGTCGTGCTGCTCGGAGAGCCGGTACGGGAACACCGTCTGCATCGAGCCCGGCTCCATGTCCTCGGGCCGGACGCGCCGGATGTCCTCGAGGTCGCCGGTGTCGGCGCGCATGTAGACCGTCTCGCCGTTGGTCGACTTCCAGCCCGTGATCCACAGCGGCGAGTTCGGGCCGTCCTTCCACGGGTTGCGGATCAGCGGGCCGATGGCCGCGATCCCCAGCCCGATGCCGAACAGGCCCGCCGCCGCGCCGGCCGACCGCTTGATGACGGTCCGCCGGGCGATCGTGGTGTCCTTGCCGGCCGCCGCGAGCTGGGCCATCACGGTCCTGCGGGCGACCTCGTCGGACGGGCCGTCGTGGCGCTGCTGGACCGAGACCTCGCTCGGGAAGAACTTCTTGACGTAGGAGATCACGCCGATACCCAGCGCCAGCACGGCGAGGCCGAACGTGACGCCGACGACCGGGGTGTAGAGCGAGTACATCCGGTAGCCGGGCTGGTCTGGCGCGACGTACTCGTGCGGCCACCAGATGAACGCGATCACGAACGCCAGTGCCGAGAGCGCCGACAGCGTGAACCAGCCGGCGACGGCGCGCTCCGCGCGCTTCTCCGCCCGCGTCCCCGGAACGGGGAACTTGGGCGCGTTGTGCTGGACGTCGACGTCGTCGAGGTCACCGGCGAGCCGCGCGAGCTGCTCGGGCGTCATCTCCTCGAGCTCCGCCGCCGTGGGGGCGGACGTGACGCCGCCCTCACCCGTCGTAGCGCCACTCATTGCTTGGCTCCCAACCACATTGCGAAACCGACGATCGCGGCCAGGCCGACGACGAAGGCGATCACGCCCTCCGAGGTCGGGCCGATGCCGCCGAGCCCGGAACCACCCACGTCGTTGTTGCCGTCACTGACGGACTTGATGTAGGCGATGATGTCCTTCTTCTCCTGCGGCGAGAGCTGCGCGTCGGAGAACTTGGGCATGTTCTGCGGCCCCGTGAGCATGGCCGCGTAGATCTGGTCCTCGTTGGCCGGGTCGAGCGACGGCGCGAACTTGCCGGAGGACAGGGCGCCACCGCGGCCGGTGAAGTTGTGGCACGAGGCGCAGTTGAGCCGGAACAGCTCGCCGCCACGGGCCGGGTCGTCGCCGCGCAGCGCCTCGCCGGTGGCCGCGGGGAGCTGCGGACCGCCACCGTTGGCCTGCACGAACGCGCCCAGGGCCGCCAGGTTGTCGGCGCCCTCCTGCGTGTGCGGGTCGAACGTCTGCGTCGGAGGCTTGCGCATCGCCTGCGCCTCCTGGCGGGCGAGCGGCATGCGGCCGGAGGAGACCTGGAAGTAGACCGCGGCGTCGCCCACGCCGACCAGGCTCGGGCCGCGGTCCTGCACGCCCTGCAGGTTCGCGCCGTGGCACGTGATGCAGGCGTTGTTGTAGAGGTCCTGGCCCTTCGCGATCGTCGCGGCGTCCGCCGCCTGCGCGACCGCGGTCTGCGGGGCCGGCTCGACGACCGAGTACAGGGCGCCGACCGACAGCAGCCCGATACCCAGCGCGAGTGCTCCGGCGAGCCGGCGCCGCACCTTGCCGTGCGGTCGTCGGCCGCGGCGGGACCGCGGCTCAGGTGGTGTGGTGGTCGTGGGTTCCATCGTCGGCGTCGTCCAACCCTCGCGTCGTTTTCGGGGCGCTTGCGCTGCAGGCCTAGCGGATGAAGTAGATGACGGCGAACAGGCCCACCCAGACGACGTCGACGAAGTGCCAGTAGTACGACACGACGATCGCCGCGGTGGCCTGGGCCGGTGTGAACTTGCTGAGCTTGGTGCGGATGAGCAGGTAGACGAACGCCACCAGCCCGCCGGTGACGTGCAGGGCGTGGAAGCCCGTCGCGAGGTAGAAGACCGTGCCGTAGGCGCTGGACGCGATCGTCGTGTGGTGCTCGAAGATCAGCGTGCGGTACTCGTTGGCCTGCCCGAGGACGAACAGCGCGCCCATGATCAACGTGAGCAGGTACCAGCGGCGCAGCCCGAACACGTCGCCGCGCTCGGCCGCGAAGACACCGAACTGGCACGTGAACGACGACGCGACCAGCACGATGGTCACGACGAGCGCGTACGGCACGTCCAGCTCGGTGGGCGGCGGCGGCCACTCGCCGACGTTCTGGGCCCGCGCGGTGAAGTAGATCGAGAACAGCCCGGCGAAGAACATCAGCTCGCTGGACAGCCAGACGATGGTGCCGATGCTGACCAGGTTCGGGCGGTTCAGCGAGTGGATCCGCGCGCTGATGTTGGGGGCGGCTGTCGTCACCGGGGCATTATGACCCCACCCGAACTTCTACAGCCTGTCGGGGGACCAGGGAGCTGCGTCACTTCCCGGGCGGCGTCCTCCGGGGTGGCAACGCGGAACGGCCCGGCGTGGTTCCCGGGCCGGTGGAGGCGCTGGTCGGGGCCTCGGCGCAGCCGGCCACCGCGCGCGCACGAGGGGGTGTGACCGCGCCCATTACGATGTCGCCCGTGACCAGCCCCGCGCCCCGCGACGCCGGATCGGCGTCCGAGCCCCTCAGCCAGCTGAACGTCCTCGTCTTCAGCCACCGCCCGGAGGTACGGGAGGGGATCGTGACGGCCGTGGGCCGCCGCCCGGCCCCCGATCTCGGCCGGGTCACCTTCATCGAGGTGGGCGGGGTCGCGGACGTGCTCGCGGCGTGCGACGCCGGCGGGCTCGACCTCGTCGTCCTCGACGGCGAGGCCCAGCCGACCGGGGGCATGGGTCTGTCCCGCCAGCTCAAGAACGAGATCACCGACTGCCCGCCGATCGTGGTGACCGTCCGCCGCCGCGACGACCGGTGGCTGGCCACCTGGTCGCAGGCCGACGCGGTGCTCGTGCACCCCCTCGACCCGCTGACCGCGGCCGAGACCGTCGCCGACGTCCTGCGGCGCACCGCGGACGTCGCCGTGCGTGGCTGACGTGGCCGCCGCCCCCGGCTCCGGCTCCGCGTCCGGCTCCGGCACCGGCGAGGCCCGCAGCTGGCCGCGGCTGCTGGCCAGCCTCATCGCGGGCCGCGACCTGGAGACCGCCGACACGGCCTGGATCATGGACCGGGTGCTGTCGGAGGAGGCGACGGCGGCACAGCTCGCCGGCTTCCTCGTCGGCCTGCGGGCCAAGGGGGAGACGGCGGCCGAGATCGCCGGGCTCGCCGAGGCGATGCTGGCCAGGGCGTCGCGCGTCACCGTCAGCGGGCCCGCGGTCGACATCGTCGGAACCGGCGGGGACCAGGCGCACACCGTCAACATCTCCACGATGGCGGCGGTGGTGGTCGCGGCGGCGGGCATCCCCGTCGTCAAGCACGGCAACCGGGCGGCGACGTCGAAGTGCGGCGCGGCCGACCTGCTGCAGGAGGTCGGCGTGGCGATCGCGCTGCCGGCCGCGCAGGTCGAGGCGTGCGTCGCCGAGGTCGGCATCGGGTTCTGCTTCGCGCCGGTCTTCCATCCCGCCATGCGGCACACCGCGGGTCCGCGCGCCGAGCTCGGGGTGCCGACGGCGATGAACGTCCTGGGGCCGCTGACCAACCCGGCGCAGCCGCCGTCGGGCCTGGTGGGCTGCGCCGACGCGCGGCTCGCGCCCGTGCTGGCCGAGGTGTTCGCCTCGCGGGGGATGTCGGTGTTCGTGGTGCGCGGCGACGACGGCCTCGACGAGCTGACCACGACCACCACGTCGACGGTGTGGGCGGCCGGACCCGACGGGGTGCGGGCCACGTCGGTCGACCCGGCCGCGCTGGGTGTCGCGCCCGCGACGCGCGAGGACCTGCGAGGTGGCGACGCCGCGTTCAACGCCGCGGCCTGCCACGCGCTGCTGGCGGGCAAGCACGGCCCGCACCGCGACGCGGTGCTGCTCAACGCGGCGGGGGCGCTGGTCGCCGCGGGTGCGGTCGCGGCCGACGGACCCGACCTGCACGCACCGATGGCGGTGGCACTGGAGCGCGCGGCCGCGGCGATCGACTCCGGCGCGGCCGCGGACCTGCTGGCCCGGTGGGCGGAGTTCTCGACCCGGCTGGCGCCCCGCCCGGCCTGACGACGGCGCGGTCCGGGACGGGTGCCCCGTCCCGGGGCCGCGGCGCGGCGGGCTCAGTCGAGCCCGGCGGAGAAGATCGCGTCGGTGTCCGCGCTCGAGTAGGAGCGGAACGCGATGTGGGTGTCGGTGCGGACCACACCCGGGATCTTGCTGAGCCGTCCCGCGATGACGTCGGCGAGCTCGTCGTGCGCGGCGACCTTCACGATCGCGATCAGGTCGACGTCGCCGGCGCACGAGTACACCTCGCTGACCCCGTCGAGGTCGGCGATCGCCTGCGCGGTCTCGGGGATCCGGTCGGCGGCGGTGTGCACCATGACGATCGCGGTGATCACGGTTGCCCTCCTCGGGGACGGACGCGGGACCGGGAGCGGTCCGGCCGGGGTCGAAGACTAGCCGAGGGTGATCTCCGACGGGCTGCCCAGCGGGGCCTGCCGGGCCCGGCGCGCCCAGCCCTCCCACGCCGCGGCGCCGCGGGCGGGCTCGGCCCAGCTCGGCTCGCTGTGCACGAGCCGGGTCCCGCCCGTGGTGAGCCATCGGCGGACCAGGTTCACCTCCTCGGCCGAGGCCCCCGCGAGCGGCCCGTCGGCGGGCAGGATGGTGCGGGCCGTGGCGCGCAGCGACTCGACGACCGGCATCGGCGGCGTCCCGCGTCGGGCGACGTCGGCCGCGGCGAGCCTGCCGTGCCGGACCACGGCCAGCTCCCAGCCGCCGTGCCCGTCGGGCCGGGCGCCGACCACCTCGGGCAGGGCCGCGAGCGCCGCCAGCTGCTGCGCCCTGGCGAGCGCCGTCGCCAGTGCGGCCAGCCGGTCGCGGCCCGCGGCGGCGGCCTCGAACCGCTCCCGGGCGGCCAGCGCCTCGACCCGGTCGGCCAGCCTGCGCAGCGGTGCGTCGTCGGCACCCGCGACGAGGCCCTGCAGCGCGTGGACGCCCGGTGCGTACTCCTCGACGGTCTGCAACCCCGCGCAGGGCGCGCGGCAGCGGCCCAGCTCGTGCAGGACGCACGGGCTCGCGGCGGGCGAGCGGGCCGGGATCCGCTGCGTGCAGCTGCGCAGCGGCAGCGCGTCGAGCAGCGTCTCCACGGCCTCGGTCGCGCCCCGACGTGACCCGAACGGGCCCAGCGCGGGCGCGCGCGGCGTCGTCACCACCGAGAGGCGGGGGAACGCCTCGTCGGTCGGCACCACCCACCACGCCCGGCCCGGGTTGCGCGAGCGCCGGTTGTAGCGCGGCCGGTGCGCGGCGATGAGCCGCAGCTCGCGCACCCCGGCCTCCAGCGCGTGCGCGCACACGATGGTGTCGACGCGCTCGGCCAGCGACACCATGTCCCGCATCCGGCGGCGGCGCTCGGCGGCGGTGAAGTAGCTGCGGACGCGCCTGCGCAGGTCGCCGCTCGTGCCGACGTAGAGCACCTCGTCGCGGGCGCCGCGGAACAGGTAGACCCCGGCGGCCGACGGCACGTCGCGGGCGAGGGTGCGACGGCGCCGGACCTGCTCGGGCGGGCGGTGCGCCGAGGCGCCGCGGGCCAGCGCGAGCAGCTCCTCCAGGCTCTGCACGCCGAGGTTGCCCACCCGTTCCAGCAGGCGGTGGAGCACCTCGACGGTCGCCCGCGCGTCGGCCAGCGCCCGGTGCGTCGGCTGGGTCGCCGTGCCGAAGAGCCGGGCCAGGGCACCCAGCCGCACGCTGGGGGCCTCGGCGCGGCTGAGCACCGCGCGGGCCAGCCGCGCCGTGCACAGCTGGGGCGGGCGCGGCCAGCGCCGGTCGTGGCGTTCGCACGCCGCGCGCAGGAACCCCGCGTCGAACGGGGCGTTGTGCGCCACCAGCACCGCGCCGCCCATGAACTCCAGCAGCGTCGGCAGCACCTGCGCGAGCCGCGGGGCCCCGGTGACCATCGCCGTGGTGATCCCGGTCAGCGCGACGACGCCGGGCGGGACGCCGGTGCCGGGGTCGACGAGCGTCGCCAGCTCGCCGAGCACCTCGCCGCCGCGGACCTTCACCGCGCCGATCTCGGTGATCGAGTGGTTCGCCGACGAGCCGCCGGTGGTCTCCAGGTCGAGCACGACGAACGTCACCTCGCGCAGCGGGGTCCCGAGCTCGTCGAACGACAGCTGCGCGACGGTGCCGCCGGAACCGGCGGATCCGGGGGGAGCGGGCACGCCGCGGGACGCTAGCCGCGCGCACCGACAGAACCGGCTA
>Ga0182736_1003016_pt1 | contig 11779 bp, 16 predicted proteins | sample eDN5th30CKraftBY_FD_128882 | JGI IMG/M metagenome (GOLD analysis project Ga0182736, IMG submission 128882) | Enriched backyard soil microbial communities from Emeryville, California, USA - eDNA 5th pass 30_C Kraft BY (version 2) (version 2) | ecosystem: Environmental > Terrestrial > Soil >...
CACTACTTCGCCGCGCTGCCCGCCTGCCACTGCGACCAGCTGAGCTCCCAGTCGCCGTAGGTGTCGCCGAGGGGCAGCGTGGGACCGCCCGAGTTGGTGATCTCCACGACGTCGCCGATGCCGAAGTGGTCGAAGAACCACTGCGCGTTGGCGGGGCTGAGGTTGACGCAGCCGTGCGAGACGTTGGCGCCGCCCTGCGACCCGACCGACCACGGCGCGGAGTGCACGAACTCGCCGTCGTCGGAGATCCGCTCGTCGAGGTCGACCTGCTCCTTGTAGTAGCCGGGCTGGCCCTGGCAGACGCCGTAGGTGCAGGAGTCCATGATGATCGACGGCTGCTTGTCGGAGATGACGTGCGGGCCGGTGTGCGAGGGGAAGCCCGGCGAGCCGAGGCTGATCGGCATCGTGTTCACGAGCTTGCCGTTCTGGAAGATCTGCATCTGCTCCGTGGCGCCGTCGGCCTTGGCGATCCACGAGTCGTGGACGTGGATGGTCTCGGTGCGGTCGGTCTCGCCGTACGTACCGTCGCCGAGGTCGACGCCGAACATGTCGGCCTTCAGCGTGATCGTCGACCCGGCCTGCCAGTACGTCTTGGGCCGGTAGTGCGCCTCGGTGGCCGACAGCCAGTACCAGCTGCCCGCCTGCGGCGGGCTGGCCGTGACCGACAGCGCCTTCTCGGCAGCGGCCTTGTCGTGGACGGCGTGGTCGAACCGCACGACGATCGGCTGCCCGACCCCGACCGAGGTCTGCGACGGCGGCGGGATGAACGACGGGTAGGCCGTCGTCCTCGGCGCGATCGTGCTGACGGTCTTGTCGTCGTGGTGCCGGGTGCCGTCGGCGGCGACGGTGTCGACCCCGACGGAGTAGGTCGTGCCGTAGGCGAGGTCCCCCGTCGAGGCCCACCCGGCACCGCCCGGCGCCAGGGTCCCCGCGACCGGCTTGCCGTCGGCCTTGTCGGTCATCGCGACGGCGGCGATGGTGCCGCCGGTGACCGTCAGCTGCAGCGGCGACGACGGGTTGAGCGGACCGCTGTCGGCGCTCGTCGCCACGACCGGCGCCGCCGCTGCGGGCTGCCCCACGGCTCCGCCGGTGATCCCCGCGGACAACGCCTGCGCCTGCCGCGGCGAGGCGATGACCAGCCCCGCCAGCACGAGGCATGCGAGTACCGCGACCCCCAACGAGAACGACAACCTCGTGCGAACGCGACCCGTCGGCCCTCTCACGGAGTCCCACCCTGCCCCTCCGGACCTCCCCGTGCGGAGGCCCACCCGGTACAGACTGCCACTGCCGGGTGACAGCGCTGTCGAGAGGCGGATCCGTTGCGGCACAAGGTACGCGAAGAGTCAGGAAGCGGACGGAACCGGCGCGGCGCCCAGTCGGGCACGACCTATGCTCATCGCGTCCGCGACGACCTCAGGGAGGGACGATGTCGGCTGTGACGGACCGCGTTGCGGCGTTCTGCGACCGCTACGGGCTGCGGCTGCCGGTGCTGGAGGCGCCGATGGCCGGGGCGTGCCCGCCCGCGCTGGCGGCGGCCGTCGCGAACGCGGGCGGGATGGGCGCGAACGGCGTCGTCCTGGACGGTCCCGCGAAGATCGCCGACTGGGTCTCGGAGTTCCGGGCGGCCTCCGACGGCGCCGTCCAGCTCAACATCTGGATCCCCGACGAGCCCGTCGAGGCGCCCGACCGGGTCGCCGCCGCGACGGCCTTCCTCGAGACGTTCGGCACGCCCGGCCCCGACGCACCCGGCCCGGACTTCGCCGACCAGTGCGAGGCGATGCTCGCGGCGGAGCCCACCGTCGTCTCCTCGATCATGGGCCTGTTCGACCCGGAGTACGTGACGCGGCTGCACGAGCGGGGCATCGCCTGGTTCGCGTGCGCCACCACGCTCGACGACGCCCTGGCCGCCCAGGAGGCGGGAGCCGACGCGATCGTCGCGCAGGGCATGGAGGCCGGCGGGCACCGCGGCACGTTCGACCAGACCGCGGCCGAGGCGACGACCGTCGGGCTGCTGGCCCTCGTCCCGCGGTTCGCCGACGCGCTCGACGTCCCCGTCGTCGCCGCCGGCGGGATCGGGGACGGCCGCGGGGTCGCCGCGGCGCTGGCGCTCGGGGCGAGCGCGGTGCAGGTCGGGACGGCGCTGCTGCGCTCGCCGGAGGCCGGGATCGCTCCCGAGTGGGCGGCGGCGCTCGACGGCGCCGCCCCGGAGGCGACCACGCCGACGCGGGCCTACACCGGCCGGCTGGGCCGGGCGGTCCGCACGTCCTACACCGACGCCTGGGCGGCCGACGACGCGCCCCGCCCGGCGCCGTACCCGCAGCAGCGGCGGCTCGTCGGCCGGTTCCGGCGGGGCGACGCGCCCGGCGTGGACCCGCTGAACTTCTGGGCCGGGCAGTCGGCCGCCCTCGCGCGCGCCGAGCCGGCGGGCGACGTCGTCACCCGGATGTGGGACGAGGCCCGCGCGATCCTGGCCTGATGGCTCACGGCTGGTCGGCCGCGAGGAGGGCGTCCCCCTGGGCGACGGCGGCCGACAGCCCGCGGTCGAAGCCGAGCGACAGCAGCAGGTCCATGTCGTCACCGGCCGCGAACCGCACCAGGATCGTCACGCGCGTGCCGCCCGGGCGGTCCGCGACGGCGATGCGCACGCTCGTGCTCGGCACACCCGGATCGCTCATCGTCAACTCGATCCGGCGCGGCTCGTCGACGTGCTGGACGTCCCACCAGCCCGAACGGTCGCCGCCGGGCGTCGCACAGGTGTAGGAGACGCGCCCGCCGGGCACGAGATCGTGCTCCTGGACGGTCGCGGTCACCTCCGGCGGGAACCACCAGCGTTCGAGCTTGCGCGGGTCGCCCCACAGCCGCCACACCCGGTCGGCGGGGGCGTCGAACTCGGCGGTGATCGTCATCGTCCGGGCGACCGCGTCCTTCTCGACCGACACGACGCTCACGAGTCCTCCTCCAGCAACGCGCCCATCCGTTCGACCCGCGCCCGCCACACGTCCTCCAGCGCGTCGAGGACGGCACCCGCCCGGCGCAGCGCCTCGACGTCGCCGGAGACGAGTTGCTCCCGTCCCTGCCGGCGCTTGGCGACGAGGCCGGCCTCGTGCAGCACGGCCACGTGCTTCTGCACCGCCGCGAAGCTCATCGGGTAGAGCCGCGCGAGTGCCGAGACGGAGTGCTCGCCCTGCAGGGTGCGTACGACGATGTCGCGGCGCGTGCCGTCGGAGAGGGCGTGGAAGAGCCGGTCGACGGCCCGCCGCTCGCCCGAATCTACAACCATGTGGTAGTACGTTACCGCATGAAGCTCACCGTGATGCAGTTCGTCTCGCTCGACGGCGTCTGCCAGGGCCCGGGCGCGCCGGACGAGGACACGACCGACGGGTTCGGCCGCGGCGGCTGGCTCGTCCCGTTCGTCGACGAGCGCTTCCTGGAGATCGTCACCGAGTGGACGTGCCGGGCAGGCGCGTTCCTGTTCGGCCGTCGCACCTACGAGGCGTTCAGCCGTGACTGGCCGACGTCGACCGACCCCGACGACCCCGTCGCGACGCGGCTCAACGGCCTGCCGAAGTACGTCGCGTCGACGACGTTGCGCGAGGCGGGGTGGGCGCCGTCGACGATCCTCGCCGGTGACGTCGAGGGGCGGGTCGCCGAGCTCAGGGCCCGGCCGGGACCCGAGCTGCAGGTCCACGGCAGCGCCCGGCTCGCGGCGTCGCTGCTGGCGGCGGGCCTGGTCGACGAGCTGCGACTGGCGGTGGCGCCGGTCGTCGTCGGCGCCGGGAGGCGGTTCTTCCGGGACGACGACGCAGCCGCGGCCTATCGCGCCGTGGACCACGAGACGACACCGTCGGGCGTCGCGCTGCTCACCTACGAACCCGCGGGCGCGGCGGCCTACGGGCGCATCGACGTGACCTGACCGGGCGCGGACTCCCGCGATTGTGTAGCGTCGCTCATCATTGAGCGTTCACTCACCGGGAGGTCTCGTGGCCCGCTGGAACCCCGCGCACGTCGCGCTGCGCACGACGGCAGGCGCCTTCATCCTCAACACGGGGATCGGCAAGTGGAAGGGTGACGAGAAGACCGCGGCCGGCGTCCACGGGATGGCGAAGGGGACCTACCCGTTCCTCGACGCCGTCGCCCCGCAGCCGTTCCTCAAGGCGCTGGCCGCCGGTGAGATCACCCTCGGCGCCGCGCTCCTGACCCCGTTCGTCCCTGCCGCCGTCGTCGGCGCCGGGCTCACGGGTTTCGCCGCGAGCCTGCTCGGGCTCTACCTCGGTACCCCCGGGATGCACGACAAGCTGCGTCCGACGCAGCAGGGCAACGCGATCGCGAAGGACGTCTGGCTGCTCGGCATGGGCGCCGCCCTGCTCGCCGACGGCCTGCGCCGCCAGCGGTCCTGACCGGGTCGGTCAGTCGCGCTCGCCGCGCACGGTCAGCATCACGCGCATGACGTGCTCGACCGCGGACGCGAACACGGGGCCGCGCAGCTCGTCGCGGGACGCGAGCGCGTTCGACGCGAACTCCAGCATCGCGTCCGGGCCCGCACGCCGCACGACGAGCGCGGCGACCTCCTCGATGTCGAGGTCCGGGTTGTCGAGGCGCGCCAGCGCGAACTCCACGACAAGCTGATCGTCGGTCACACGTTCCTCCCCCTCCAGTCTCCCGGATCCACTCCCGCAGCGCGAGATCCTCTGGCGTCGCCCAGTTAGGTGCCCCTAATCTGAACGAACCCGACGGGGAGGGACACATCGCATGACGTCCGACAGCGCCGAGCCGGTGACCTTGGCCCGACGGCTCCGTGAAGGCACCGCGGCCGTCCACGACCGCGCGCACGGCTCCCGCTTCATGTCCGCCCTGCTCGGCGGCGAGCTGCCCGTCGAGGACTACGCGGCGTTGGCCGGCCAGCTCTGGCACGTCTACGACGCGCTCGAGAGGGCGGGCGACGCGCTGGCCGACGAGCCGGCCGCGGCACCGTTCCGTCGCGAGGAGCTGCGCCGGGCACCCGCGCTCGCGGCCGACCTGCACCACCTCCTGGGAGCGGGCTGGCCTGCGGAGTGCACGCCGCTGCCCGCGACCCGGACCTACGTCGCCGCGCTGCGGACGATCGCCGCCGACCGCTGGGTGGGCGGCTGGGTCGCCCACCACTACACCCGTTACCTGGGCGACCTCGCGGGCGGCCAGGTGGTGCGCGCCCTGCTGCGCACCAGGTACGGGCTGGTCGACGACGGCGCGCGCTTCTACGCCTTCGACGCCATCCCCAGTGTTCCGGCGTTCCGCAAGCAGTACCGGGCCGCACTCGACGCGGCGCCGTTCGACGAGGCCGAGCAGCGCAGGGTCGTCGACGAGGCGGTACGGGCGTTCGACCTCAACATCGCGCTGCTCGACGAGCTCGACCCGCTCACGGGCGACGACCGCATCCCGGCCTGACCCGGTCCCGCGCTCACCCGGCGGGCGCCCCGGCCCTCCGCGCGGACCGGCCGGCGATCGCGTGCACCACGGCGGCCATGTCGTCGCCTCCGTGCCCGGCCGCGACGGTCTCCGCGAACAGCGCGGCCGTCGCGTCGAGCAGCGGTGCCGCGATCCCGGCGCCGCGGGCGGCGTCGCCGACGAGCCGGCAGATGCCCAGCACGTCGGCGGCCGCGGCCTGCGGCGCGAGGTCGTCACGGACGATCTTGGCCGCCTTGATCCGGGAGACGTCGCTGGCCATCGGCCCGGAGTCGAGCACCTGAACGACGGTGTCGAGGTCGAGGTCGTGCCGCCGCGCGAAGTGCAGCGCCTCGGCCAGGCCGGTCACCATCGTGATCAGGAAGAGGTTCACCGCGAGCTTGGTCAGCTGGGCCGCGGGCACCGGCCCGCAGTCGACGACCTCGCGGCACATCGGGGCGAGCAGCGGGCGGACGCGGGCGCGGTCGTCGTCGGCACCGGCCAGCATCGCGACGAGCGCGCCCTGCTCGGCGGGCACCCGGGAACCCGACACCGGCGCCTCGACGTGCCGGCCGCCCGCGGCCCGGACGTCGTCGCCGAGCGCGCGCGAGTACTCCGGCGAGGTCGTGCCCAGGACGACGACGAGGCGGTCGCGGACCATCGTCGCGAACGCCGGTGTGCCGCGGCCGAGCGCGGCGTCGACGGCGTCGCCGTCGGACAGCATCAGCAGCACGACGGGGCAGCGCGCGAACACCTCGGCCGGGTCGGCGGCGACGGTCGCACCGGCGGCGCGAAGCGGCGCCGCCCGCGCCGGCGTGCGGTTCCAGACGACGAGCGGCGTCCCGGCCCGCGCGAGCCGCAGCGCCATCGGCGTGCCCATCAGCCCCAGCCCGACGAAGCCCAGCGGATCGACGGCCACGTCAGGCCACCGCCGTGGTCGGGACCTCGATCGCGTAGGTGAGCTGGCCGACCGACATGCCGGCGAGCCGGGGCCGCCCGAGCCGCTGCGCGCGAAGGAACCCCAACCCGGCGCGGTTCTCCGGCCGGATCGTGGCCTCGACGGTCCAGCCCTGCCAGCGCGGGTCGGCGAGCGTCGTCGCGAACAGGCCGGTGGCCACACCGCGGCGCTGCAGGTCGTCGGCGACGAGCAGCGCCACGTCGACGATGCCGGGCCGGACGACGGCGAGGTTGAGCAGGCCGGCCACGCGCCCGTCGGTCCACGCGGCCAGGGCGACGGCGCCGCCCAGCAGGTAGCGCGGATAGCGGTCGAGCACGTCCTCGGGCGCGAGCCGATGCCGGCTGGCGAACCGTTCCCCGAGCGACTCGGGCGAGCAGGACCGCACGAGCGCCGCCACCGCGGCCGGAGTGGCGGGCAGGTGGCACGCCGTCATGACAGTCGTCATAGCGAACGGTTCTACCCTCCAGCGGCCGGGCCCGGCATCATGACAGTCGTCATAGCAGTGGAATTGCGCCGAACGGAGGACGGATGGCCTACGCACGCCGGATGTGGACGCACGTCGAGCCGATCCACGACGTCACGTACTTCGCGCCCGAGGCCCGCGCCGCGGCCGACGCGATCGGGATGCGCGGGTACTGGATGGGCTACGCCGCGCAGCGGGTCGCGCCGCTGGGAGCGGTCGGCCCCGAGATCGCCACTGCCGCGTTCTTCGGCTTCCGCCGCGACCGGCTCGCCCGCGCCCTGCCCGACGCCTGGGCCCACACCGACCCGCGGACGGCGCTGGCCGCCCGGCTCGCGGGCGTCGACGCCGCGCTGCGCCGGCTCTGGGGCGACGACGTCGTGGCCGGTCCCGAGGTCGCCGAGGCCGCCGAGCTGGCGTGGACCGCGGCCATGGCCGCCGACACCGCGGGGCGCGTCCTCGCAGCGGCGAACCAGGCGCTCCCCCGGCCGGACGCGCCCCACCTCGCGCTCTGGCAGGCGACGACGACACTGCGGGAGCATCGCGGCGACGGCCACATCGCGGTGCTGGTGGCCCGCGGGATCGGGCCGCTGGCGTCGCACCTGCTGAAGGTCGCCGCGGGCGAGTCCGACGGCGAGGGCCTGCGCCTGGGCCGGATGTTCGCCCCCGAGGCGTGGCAGGACGGGCTCGCCGGGCTGCGCGCGGCCGGCATCGTCGACACCGACGACACCCTCACCGCCGCGGGCCGCGCACTGCACGAGGAGATCGAGGCGGCCACGGACACCGCGGCCGAGAGCCCGTGGACCGCGCTGGGCGCCGACGCGACCGCCCGCCTCGACGCGCTCCTCACACCCCTCACCGGCCGGATCCTGAGCAGCGGGATGCTCCCCGACCCGAACCCCGTCGGGCTGCCGGTCAGCGGGTCGGTGTAGCGCCGAGCAGCAGGTCGAGCTCGGCCTGCACGGCGTCGAGGGCGCTCTCGTCGCGCCACGCCCGGCCCACCACGACGGCGCCCTCGACCGCGCAGACGACCATCATCGCCAGCCGCGGCGCGCGGTCCTCGTCGATGCCGCCGCGACCCAGTGCCCGGGTCAGCGGGTCGAGCCACTGCCCGAACGCGGCACGGGCGGCATCGGCCAGCCCGGCGTCCTCCCAGACGGCGTCGGCCACCCCGGCGACGATGGGGCAGCCGCCGCGGAAGTCGGTGATCGCGAGGACCTCGCGGAACCGGTCGACGACGCCACGGACGACGGCCGCGGCGTCGGGCGGCGGGTCCTGCTCCAGGCTCGCGCGCAACGGCCGGGCGGCCCGCTCCGCCATCCACGCCATCGCCTCGGCGACGAGCTCGTGCTTGCCGCCGGGGAAGTAGTGCTGCAGGGAACCGCGCGGCGCCCCGGCGTGCGCGACGATCTCGCGCATCCCGGTGGCGCCGACGCCGCGTTCGCGGAAGAGGAGCGCGGCGCTGCGCACCGTGCGCTCCCGAGGGCTGCGTTCTGCCATGACGACCGTCATGATAGGTCGCTCGGCAACCTGCCGGGTCAGGCCTCGTGCAGCGCCGCGAAGTGCGGGTTCGTCATGACGCCGAGCACGTTGCCGAACGGGTCGACCACCGACGCCGTGACGAACCCCGATCCGCGCGGCGTGACGGGCTCGTACTCCGTCGCGCCCAGCTCCAGCAGGCGCGCGACGGCCGCCTCCAGGTCGTCGACGTGCCAGAACACGACCGCGCCGCCCGGGGCCGCCGACGCACCGGCCGGCGCCCAGCGCCGGTCGACGAAGCCGAGCTCGTCCTCGTCGTCGCCGATGCGGAACTCGATGTAGGCGGGCGGCTGCGGGGCCGGCGGGAACGCGAAGTAGGGCTCGACGCCGAGCAGCTCGGTGTACCAGGCGCGGGCGGCGGCGAGATCGTCGGCGTAGAAGCTGACGGTGCTGAGTCCTCGGAACATGGGAGCATCGTGCCGAGGTGAAGTGCTCACCGAGTGAGCACTTTTCGGAGGAGAATCCGGCGTGTGCGCGCCGACCGCCTCGTGGCCACCCTGCTGCTCATGCAGGCCCGTGGCCGGGTCACCGCCGCGCAGGTCGCCGCGGAGCTGGAGATCTCGGTCGCGACGGCCCGCCGCGACCTCGAAGCGCTGTCGGCAGCCGGGGTGCCCGTCTACCCGCAGCCCGGACGTGGCGGGGGCTGGTCGCTCGTCGGCGGGGCGCGCACCGACCTGACCGGTCTCACCGCCGGCGAGGCGACGGCGCTGTTCGCGCTGGCCGGGCCGGGTGCGGCCGTGGCGCCGGCGGCCCGGTCGGCGCTGCGCAAGCTCGTCGGGGCGCTGCCCGACACCTTCCGGGCCGACGCCGAGGCCGCCGCGGACGCGGTCGTCGTCGATCCCGCCCGGTGGGGACGCCACGACCGCGACCGGCCCGCGATGGTCGACGCCCTGCAGGACGCGGTGGTGCGGCGGCGTCGGGTGCGGATCGGCTACGCCGACCGCCGGGGGCGCAGGTCCGAGCGCGTCGTCGACCCGTGGGGGCTCGTCGACAAGGACGGCGACTGGTACCTGGTCGCCGGGACGGTGCAGGGGCGCCGCACCTTCCGCGTCGACCGGGTCGCCACCGCCGAGGTCACCACCGAGCCGGCCGAGCGGCCCGCCGACCTCGACCTCGCGCGCGAGTGGGAACAGGTCGTCGGCGAGATGGAACGACGCCGCTCACTGGTCGAGGCCGTCGTGCTCGTGCCCGAGCGGCACGTGACGATCCTGCGCGACCACTTCGGACGCCACCTCACGACGCTCGGCACCGAGGCGGACGGCCGGGTGCGGGTCCGCGTCGGCGCGCCGATGGCCCTGTCGATCGCGGAGAACCTCGCGGGCTGGGGCGCGGGCGTCGAGGTCGTCGAACCCGGGTCGGTACGCGCGGAGCTCGCCCGGATCGGCGCCGAGCTCGTCGCCCGCTACGGCGGGGCCGAAGGTCCCGACCGCGGCCCGGACGCTGACGCCCCGCGTGAACGACACGACACCGCCTGACGCCGGACGACCGCCCGACGCCAGGCACGTCGACACGGAGGCAGACCGTGGACGCTCGCGTTCCGCACGACCAGGCAGAACCCCGACACAGGCGGCACCGGCGCCGGTGGGCCCGGCTGGCGGCGGTCACGGCCGTCGTCATCGGGTTGTGCGTCGCCGTCCCGGCGGCCGCGTCCGCGGCCACCCCGACGACCCGCACCGACTTCGTCACCGGGGCCGAGTACGCCGCCACCAGCACCCGCGGCAGCTTCGCCGGGCCGGCGATCGGCCAGTTCCCGGGGACGTTCGACGCGAAGGTCGACCACACCCCGCTCGTGGCCGACTCGGCGACGATCACCGGTGGCACGTTCACGGTGAACAGCAGGCCCGGGGTGCGCGGCACCGTCACCGGCGGCAGCATCGAGCCGAGGTCGGCGCCGCCGGGATGCGCCGACCACGAGCTGCGGGTGCGGGGCACCCTCGCGATCACCGCGCCGGCCGCGGGTACCGGCTCCTTCGACGTCGTCGAGACCCACGTCCAGCGCATCGTGCTCGGCCAGTGCCGCATCGTCTTCGCGACGATCGTCGGGACGCTCGTGGTCCGGTACTGACCGCGTTCAGCTCACGACGACACCGCCCTGCAGCACCAGCGCGCGGGCGGCGTCGTCGGCGAGCGCGGTGACGTCGGCGAGCGGGTCACGGCGCAGGACCAGCACGTCGGCAGCCATCCCGGGGGCCAGCGTGCCGACCTCGCCGTCGATCCCGAGCAGCCGGGCGATGTTGACGGTGATCGACTGCAGGGCGGCGCGCGGCGACATGCCGACGAGCTCGACGTAGGTCGCGGGCTCGACGGCGCAGCTGCCCTGCACGAAGTGGGTGAGCCCGGCGTCGCCGCCCGCGACGATCGGCACGCCCGCGGCCGTGGCCTTCGCGATGCTGGCGACGTGGTGCTCGTGCGTGCGCCGGTGCTGGTCGACGATCACCTGCGGGATGCCCATCTCCAGCCCGCGCTCGGCGAAGGCGCGGTACATCGACAGCGTGGGCGAGATCGTCAGGCCGTGCTCCACGATCGCGGCCAGCGCATCGTCCTCCAGGAACAGCGCGTGCTCGATGCTGGCCACCCCGGCCCGTGCGGCGGTGCGCACCGAGTCCGCGGACTCGGCGTGCGCCACGACGGGCACGCCCTGCCGGACGGCCTCGTCGACCAGCGCGTGGAACTCGACGTCGGTCAGGCCGCTGCGCTCGGCGGGGCACAGCGGGTTGAAGCCGGTGCCGCTGACGCCGACCTTGATCCAGTCGACGCCGTCCTTGAGCTGGGTGCGCACGACCGCCGCGGCCTCGTAGGGGCCGACGACCTGCACGGCCAGGCTGTGCGGGTACGGCGCGTGCTCGAACAGGTGCGACGGCTGGAAGTCGCCGAGCCCGCCGGGCGCCGACACGATGCGGCCCGCGGCCAGCACCCGCGGCCCGGGCACGTCGCCGCGGCGGATCGCGTCGCGCACCTCGACGCCGATGTTGGCCCGGCTGCCGACGTCACGGATGGTCGTGAAGCCCTTGCGCAGCAGGAGCGCGGCGTTGTGCACGGCGTCGACGGTCGCCTGCGGGACCGACTTGCGCAGCTCGATGTCGTAGGGATCGGCCACGTCGCGGTAGACGAGATGGCAGTGCGCGTCCATGAGCCCCGGCATGGCGAACCCGCCGTCGAGGTCGACGACGTGGTCGCCGGGCCGGGCCTGCACGTGCGGGCCGCAGTCCTCGATCGTCCCGTCGGAGACGGCGAGCGCACCGGCGACCGGCGTCAGGTCGTCGCCGGTGAGGAAGGTGCCGTTGGTCAGAACGATGCGTTGCATGCAGTCGCCTCCCGTCGAGGGGCGTCGTCGCCCCGGCCGTGCGGATTTCGCGCCCGCATTGTATGCAAACATTCGGGGTTGATCGACGGGCCGAACG
>Ga0182736_1003018_pt1 | contig 11777 bp, 12 predicted proteins | sample eDN5th30CKraftBY_FD_128882 | JGI IMG/M metagenome (GOLD analysis project Ga0182736, IMG submission 128882) | Enriched backyard soil microbial communities from Emeryville, California, USA - eDNA 5th pass 30_C Kraft BY (version 2) (version 2) | ecosystem: Environmental > Terrestrial > Soil >...
CTGGCAGTCTCTGGGCCTGCCTTCATTCGTCAACCAGTAACAACTTAACCAGCCGAACCGCCGTGGTACGGACCCGTATGCCCGGTGGTGTGGGAGGGGGGATTACTCCCCCCTATCCCGATTGTCGAGCGTTTGATTGCGGGTGACCGGATCAGGCTCCGCGGAGACAGGCCAGTGCGGTTTCGGCCGCTTCCTGCACTTCCGACGAGCGACTGCGGGCGGCGTTTTCCAGCTCCGGAATGGCCACCTGCGCGTGTTTGCCGAATCCTCCCAGGCTCAGGCAGGCAGCGGCCTGAACTCCGAAGTCACTGTCACGCAATGCTTTCATCAGCACGGTGACCGCTTCCTGCTCGCATGGAGCAGAGACGGAGCCGAGTGAGACGGCCGCAAACCAGCGGACATCTCCGTCTGCATGAAACAACGCATTGCTGAGTGTGGCCAGTGATCGCCGATCTGCCGGAGCGATATGTGTCAACGCTTCCGCGGCATGCAGGCTGGACATCAGGTCCGGATTGGTGTCGCGGACCACTTCCAGCACCGGGACGGCATCCATGGCTTCCGGTCCCATCAGCCCGAGCAGGTAGGCGGACAGGCGTACGATCTGCTGGTCATTGTGATTCAGATACTGGCACAGCGTGCGGACGGAACTCCAGGCGTCATTGGCCACGAGACGCAATGTCGACGCGGCATAGACTGCGACAACCGGTTCTTCATCTTCCAGGAGTGCATGAATCGCGACAGAAGCCGGCTTCGCCTCGAATCCCCGGGCAGACAGGCTCATCAGGGCCTGAACCCGTGTCAGTGGATCCTTGCTTTCCATCTGTTCGACGAGCGGAACCAGATCGTCCGGCAATCCGTCGCACAGCGAAGTCAATCGGGCCTGTGACCAGTCATTTCTGGGGGCCGGTGGATCGTTCGCAGGGACGGCGGGTGCCTGTGTGACCCGGCTCAGGTCCGTCGCCTGCCAGGCATCGGAGTCTGTTTTCGGGGCAATGACGGGAGCGACGGGGGTCGTGGCCGTGACGGTCAGGTCGACAGTGCTCTGTTCATCCACTGGCTTTTCAAGGGTCGCCACTTCCGGGGCAAACAGAGATTTCTGCGGGTTTTCCTGCAGCGGCGTGATGATGGGATGGTGAACCGGTTCTTCGACGACAGCAACTTCCGGTTCCGCAACGACTGCCGGAGCGGAACGGGCCGGAATCTCGATGACCTTGGATTTCCGGACAGGAGGAACCGGTTCTCCAGCAACCTGAGCGTCATCCGTTGTCGAGGCGGGGGTTCCTGACGGTGTGTCAGAGACCCGTTTTCCACCCAGGTACAGTTCCAGATTCGGAATCGGATTCCGGGAGCGTGAGAGTGTCGGAATTTCGGAATTCCGGGACGCTGCGGGCTTCTTTCCGAAGATGTCGGAGTTCGATGACGTCGTTGAGACCGACGGCGCGGGTGCCGCCAGTGTCGGTTGCGATGCAACGGGCTGCGGAACCGGCTGCTCGGGTTTGAATTCCATTCTTGAAACCGGCTGGATGGCGGGTTCCATGCTGATGGACGGGATCTCTGCAGCCACTGCGGCAACGGTTGGAAGCTCGCTGGCGCGGGCATCCGGGAATGGCAGCGGAGTGGTCGAAATGATCGGCTCCGGCAGTTCTTCACGAGATGGTGTCACCACTGGCGACACGTTCATCACCGGCACGGCCGGGAGTTCGGACGCCGCTGTCGTCAGCAGGACAGGGTGTTCCGGAATCGGCGATTCCTGTGCTGGTGCGGAAACCGGAGACTGCCGGGCAGGCGGTTTGACGCTCCGTTTCTCGAGGACATGGCTTTGAGCAACGGTACTCTGAACAACCGTCGTCTGCGTCGCGGTCTTCTGAGCGACGGCCTGTTCCTGCGTGGCCTGAGAGAGCGGAACCGGATCCGACGTCATCATGGTCGGCTTCCATGACGATGCTGCAACCAGCGGTGCCGACTCCGTCACAGCCGGAGCGGCTGGGCGAATCGCGTGATTCGGGGCGGCAGACGCATGTGTCTGGTTGCTGGAAGGGGTCGGTCGGGCGGCCACCATCACTTCTGGTCTGGCCGGAGTCACTGGTGTCGTTGCGGGGAGCTGCTGCGCGGGTGCGGTCGGTGTTGCTGCCGGAGCGGCTGTTCCGGCGAGGACCTGCAGACGTTGCCGGGCAAAAGCATGTTCCGGGTTCTGAGCGAGAACGTACTGATAGACGTTCATCGCTTCATCTGGACGGCCGCTGTTCTCGCAATCGCTCGCGATTGTCAGCAGGCGATTCAGTCGCGTCTGCTGGGCATCCGTGTTTTTCGAGTCCGCCAGAAATCCTGATGTTGCACACCCGGTCACGGATGCCAGCAGCAATGGTGTCCAAAGGTACTTTTGAAACCGACGCATCCTTGCCCCCTTACAGAAAGCCCCCCCGGGCCCGAGTCGTTCAGTGGTTGAATGATCACGTCATCCAACGAAGCCCTGCCGAGGTGTCGGCAAGCGGAAGAGAGCAGTCGCTGCATCTCATGACAGAGGACGGCAATCTTCCCTGACTGCGACACACATTGTTCGGCAGAATCGACCGATCCCCCTGTTGTCCTGGCGAATGGCGAGGAAAAAGCGATTCGGCGATTCCCTTCCTCTATCGACGGAAGATCATGAGAGGATGAGGCGAATCTGACGGGAGCCGGCAAATTGCAACCCGGTACAACAGGAGAACTGGTCAGGTTTCACACAGCAGACACATGGCTGCTGAACCGGGGACAGAGACTTGTCCGTGACCTGTAGGGCGTGTGGACAATCAAAGTGGGCTTTCCCATGAAAATCCGAAATTCGAAGCACGAAATTCGAAACAAATCCCAAAGATCCATCACCCAAACAGACAGACCGTCAGAGGGTTTTGAATTTGAACTCTTCGAATCTGTTTCGAATTTCGAATTTCGAATTTCTCTCCGCCAGACCATCGTGAAAATGTCCACTCTTCCCCCCTCCTAATTGCGGAGGACGGAAACTCCTTCGGCGAAACTTGCCTCTTGATTCCGAACACCCGTTGCAGACATTCGATCAGGGAGTCGTGGCTGCCACGGTGGTTTTGCTTTCATCTGCCCGGAGCAGAATTGACGATGGAAGCCGGGTTCCGCTTCTTGCTTCCTCCAGAGACGGGAAGTAGGTGAGCCGAACGCGATCTTCACTGATCTGCTCCACTTCAAAGCTCAGTCGCAGGTGCCGTTCTTTCCGAACAACATCCAGCACGAGATTCGGAACCGGGTCGGTCTTCGCGGGGTTCTTCGCGCGGGGATCAAAATAGTATCGGCCAATCGCCCGGCCTGACGGAGAGTTGTAAAGGACAGATCCGTCTTTCCGAAACCGGATCGACAGTGAGTCGTTGTACCAGCGCCCCAGCAGTTTTTCTTCCGGCGTCTGCATGCAGGAACTCATCGCCAGCACCACAACGGCTGTCAGCAGGATTCGGGAATTGCGTGTGATCATTCTGGCGGGTTTCCACATCATCGTTGACCTGACGAATGGAGTTCGATCGGATTTGACGGAGAATCTGACTAAGGAAACTCGACATGAGCGATCCGGGGCTGGCCGTCGTCATAAATGGCAACGGCCCGGGAACGGATCGTATACGGCCCGAAGCTTCCGAAGACGGTTCCCCAGATGCTGTGAATCTCTAATGATTTCTGAGCCAGTACGGACGTATGGTAGTTGGCGTTGTTCGCGACGGGATCCGTATCGGGAAAGAAGAGGAACGGGCTGCTCGCTTTGTTCACTCCTCCAAGGACCAGTTCACCATCAATTGCCGCATTGTCGTTGGGGTTTCCGACCGATTCGTTGAGGTCCAGTGTGACCGGAACGGCCAGCGTGGCATCGGGATTTGAAAGTTGTCCATGGACCGTATTCGCCAGGCCGGCGGTTTGGGCATCGAGACGGGCATCACTGGTCGATCCCCCTTCTCCCCAGGTTTTTGCTCCGGACAGTGCAGCCGCTTTCACGGCATTGTTCAGTTCAATTCTGGCAATCCACAGACGAGCTGAGTCGACGACGACCCCGAGCAGCAGGAAAATGACCGGAAGGGAGACGATGATCCAGAGAGTGATCACTCCCCGTCGGTTCGTGACTGGTGGACTCTGAGTGTGACGGTGGCGAAGGATCATGGATTCTCCCGCACGACATGAACATTCACGATGTGCTCGGCGGGAGCCCCGCAGGAGTCCGTCACAATCAGTTTGACGTAATAATCCCGAGTCTGTTGGCCAGCGGGGGGGACACCGAATTGCGCGCTCAACCCCTGATCGGCGATCGTCACGGAGTTCTCTGCATCTGTCTCCCAGCTTTTCTGCAGGAGCAGATTGACGTCCTGATCGTCAGACGATGTCAGTGAGCCGAACGTGACCCAGAATGTGGCCGCGTTCCCTGTATTCGCGGGAACCGTGACTGTGAGGACATTAGGATTTGGCGGTTCCCATGTATAGGGGGCGGTGCGGATGTCTGGTGAGACCGTGATGGATTTCGGTGGAAAATCCAGCAGCACGACCGGCTGTTGCGGATTCCGGATCACGACCTGCGGAGGAGTGTTTCGGGGTTCCACCCGCAATGTGGTCGTATGCTGAAATGTGCGATCCCCGAGGGAAAACCCGAGCGAACTGAGGAGATCCGGGATGTTCCCGGCCATCGGGAGAGCCACGGTGACCCGCACGTAGGAGGTGTCGAATGGTGGGGCCTTGCCCGGGAGCGGAAACGTGGGGGATGTCGGAGATTCGCAAGGGCAACTGCCGAGCAGCGGGAGTTCCTGTGGCGAGTTGATCACCGAACCGCAGGCATTGTGTTCCAGAATCACTTTGCAGGAACCGGTCAGGCCATGGGTGGCCAGAAAACCATCGATCTGGTTTTTCAGGGACACCTGATTCGCTTCAGAAATCAGCGTATTGAAGTTGTTCAGGTTCGGAACCTGCCCCTTGTTCCGAGTGACTTCGGAAGCGAGTTTTGCTCCGAACTGACTCGCCATTGCGACCTGCTGACCGGTTCTGAGCATCATCGAAAATTCGATGAGTGCCAGAATGATCATGATCAGCAGGGGAAGCGTGAGAATGAATTCGAGCGTGATCGCTCCACGGCGGTTCAGGGCGCGCAAGGACGGGCGCATTGAGCGTTGGTGGCTCTGCTGGCCGCGAACCTGCATTGATCAGCCCTTCTGCTTTCCCCGAAGATTCCTGGCAACCTGAATGGTTGCGGAAACCTGATGGCCCCCGTCACACAGAAAATTTCTGTGGACGGATTTCAGTTCTTTGTTTCTGTCATTCTCACTGTCAATGTTTTGACAGTCTGTTGAAGAACGTGAATGAACGCTTCCACTCATGCTCCAGGGCCGCCGGCTCAGGCCTGCGATTCCGTGATCCCGACGGACTGCCGTCGCACGGTTCTTCAACAGAGTCCCCTGCAATGCACGAACCGTGCCGGAAGCTCGGGAGACGTCGGCGAACGGCATGTTCTTGAAACGGTCGGTCGATTGCACCGCCAGTCACAGGGGGCCGCGCTTCCGTGAGTTAGCGCCTGGTGGCGCGTTAGCGCTGAAGCCTGGTGCGGTATTCCACTCGTCATTCAGGAGATCAGCGGGATTCACAGAGTCCGGTTGCCCGTGAAGGGACTTGGAATGCGTGGCGGGAGTCTTGGCATATCAGTTGCTCTGAGTTTTCAGTCTCTGTGGGCAACGGGCCGATATCCAGCAGTCTGGGAGGTCGTTCGCTCTGACTGACGACGATGACCGTTCCAATAGTGAAGGAGAGATCGTGATTCGTAACGATCGAACTGCCTCATCCCGCCGCCGCCGTGGCTCCATCTTTGTGGAATACCTGTTGCTGCTCACGATCGTGGGAATTGGGGCGATCGCTGGAATTACCACGTTGCGGAATGCACTCTTCAACGAAATGGTGGACCTGGCCAACGCGATTGGATCGTTAATTGGCGACCCAGATAACTACGATCCTCCTCCGGCCCCGTAAAGGGTCATCGAAGGGGCCAGTGCATAGGTTGCTGGCGAAGCGGGGCATCATTTGCTTCGTTTCGATTGAGTGATGCTTTCCACGGCGGTCACTCATTGGCCATCCGTTTTGACCGGTTTGACGTTCTGTTGGAAGGGGACCGTTGATTCGCCACGTTTCTCCAGATCGACTTCATTCGAACGCTGCGGAGCCTCAATGGTTTCGCAGACGATCCGGCGCGGTCATTCTGGAGTTTCTGCTGGTCTTCCCGATCGTGCTGGTCGTCACTCTGGCCATTTTTCAGTTTGGCATTCTGGCACTGGTGGTTCATTCGGGGACAGCGGCCTTGCTGGATGGAACGCAGGCCGGCGCGGCTGTCTTTCCAGACGGCTTTCTGGTGGATGCTCCTGGGGCAGATGATGACATTGCCGATGTCGTGGCTTCCGTCATCGGGAGTCGATTGATGATCTTCAACACGCAAGTGGCTGGAAACTACGAGATTCACATCACGCGCGGGAATGAGGGGCCATTCGAGCGCGGCGATGGAGTGGCCGGCTATGACCCGGTCCCGTTGGTGCCTGTTCCGGGCGCGATTCAGGTACGGCTCTGTTTTCCGCTCGTGGGGCCGGTTCCGGACTGGCTTTCGACCTTCGGATTTTCTCTCACGAATGGACGATTTGAGATGACATCTCTCGCCACGCTGGAATAAGCTGTCTGGCACCGGAGGTTCAGATGGAAGCACTGATATCAGAGTTCGCGTGGTGGCTGGTCACTCTGATCGTTGTTTACGCGGCCATTTTTCTGACGCTGCGATTTCTGCTTCGCCGGTACGTGTTCCCGCTTCCGCAGCGGCAGCCGCATGCTGACTCGAAACCCGGAACGACACGCTGAAGATTCCCAGGCGGCAGCTGTGTTGGATTGCGGGTGTGTTGGATCGCGGGCGCAGAACCGGTCTTCGTCTCTCTTCACGAGACTGGATGCGCACATTGGACTTCAGAAGTCGCAGGTGGTCGTTCTATTTGCCTGCGGAACGGTCATTGGCGTCCAGGACATTGAGAATCTGGACGAATCCCACATCGGCAGCATTTCGCCCGCGCCGGTCTTCAACGGAATTGGACAGATCCACCAGCTGATGGAGATCCCGTTCCCAGCGCCGGTCCATCTGTTCGGTATAAACTCCGTCGGCCGAAGAGGCGAGCTGATGGACCCGGTTTCGCAGCATCAGGGAGTTGGTCAGGTCGGCGAGTGAGGCCGTGCCGGTCTTGTAAAATTCCAGTCGTTGATTGAAAAGTGACTGCGCCGCCTCTTCTGCCTGTGTCACGTCAGCGGCGAACTGCGGCATGTCTTTTGAAACCAGTGCCCACTTCCCGCGATCTGCTGCCGCACTGGCTTCGGCTTTCAGCACTTCGTCTGACCGGCCGATCCCCGAATCGCTCCCGGCATTCCAGCGTTCGGTCGTCAGAAGCACGTAATTGCGAACCGCTGCCGTGGCGTCCGCTGTGCTGGCGGAGGGATCTGCCGTTTCCACCATCGCGACGGCAGCCGCAGTGGTGGGGAGTGACCCGAGTCCCAGTTCCCGCTCATCAAATTCGAGGGCCTGCAGGTGTTGCAGTGAGAACTGCTGAAACTTTTGTTCGGCGAGTTCGGCTTCCTGGCGATTTCCTCGCAGTGCAGCCATTTCTGCTTCCGCTTCGGCCGTGACCGCCTGGGCGAGAAGAGTATCCGCCACCCACCCCGCTGAGGCAGGCTGGCGGAAGGCTTCGAGCAGTCCCGTGGCCTGCTGCAGTCGCGAAACATGTCGCTGGGCAGCAGCGGCAACCCCGCGCTTGTCTCCCCGTTCTGACGCAAACCGCTGTTCGACAGAATGGACGAGACGCAGGTGTTCCAGGTAGTCAGCCAGCGGGAGCAGCCCGCGCTGAAATGCGTCGGTGCTCTGTTGTTCGAGATCCGCAATCTGATTGCGAAGACTTCCAGGCAACGGAGGACGAGGAGGTTGTTCGACCGTGGCCGGAGAATTCGCTGTCTTCTGTGACGGCTGCGGCACCATTGGAGCTGGAGAATTCAGGCGTCGGGCACCCCCATAAATCTCGATCCCCTTGGGAGCGGAATCCTGACCAAACGCCGGAACAGAAGGGACCCCGGTCGAGAGCGTGACGGCGGTCACGAAGCCGATCCCCAATCGCCGCCAGGAGCCTCGTTGAAGGGATTCAGAAGCAACTGTGTGATTCCATCTCATCTGGCCCGGCATGACGGTGGCTCCCACTCGGGGGTTTGGACATTTTCACGATAGTCTGGCGGAGAGAAATTCGAAGCACGAAATTCGAAGATTTCAAATTCAAAAATCTCTGACGGTCTGTCTGCTTGGGTGATGGATCTTTGGGATTTGCTTCGAATTTCGGATTTTCGTGGGAAAAGGCCACTTTGATTGTCCACACGCCTTAGACCGGTTTCGTCATTCCTGTGACGTACTGGCTCGTGGAAACCCAATGTTTCATGGAGGGAAAGACGTTCTGCGCGGTCACATGACAGAGCAAACTGGTCCAGCCGATTGGCGTCAGTTCGTCCGTCTAAAACCTGACGGCTCCTGGCCTGCGAGTTCTGGTCACGGCAGCGATATGTTTCATGGTCACTGCCGGTGGCCAGATCGATCAGATGAACGGTGGAAACGGATTACTTGCTGAGCAGGCTTTCCAGTGACGGCAGCGTCTTCCGCTGTGGCAGCACCTGTTCGTAGCTGTCTTCTTTCGCCGGATACCGTTCCGCGTATTCCGCCATCAACGGCTTCAACATGCTGACGGAATACGGATTCGATGGCTGTCCACCAAGACGCAGGATCTCTTCCTGATGCTTGAGAACCGTCGTGTAGTTGTACGGGCGGAAATAGTAGTAACCATGGTGTTCTGGATAGTACGCATAGTGGGGGTACATATCGCAGGTGCTGTGGACATGGCACCATTTGATATGTCCGCAGTGTCCTCGCCCGCAAACGATTCCGCAATGTCCGTCCGGGCAACCGGATCCCGTTGCACAATGGGCAACGGGTTCGCAGCAGGTCGCGGTGACGGGTTGTGGAACAGAACAGACCTCTTCAGAAGTCGCCCCGGAGAAGACGGGTTGCGGTGTCACAGTCGTCAGGCCTGGATCCTGTTCTGGAACCGGGGCCACTTCCGGGATTCCGGGAGACGGAGGAACCGGAGCCGCCGGGGGGACAGAAACGAGTCCATCAACCCCTCCGACTTGAGGAGGCAGGACTGGACGGGTGGAATCTGCCATGGCGATCGCGACAGAGAAATAGCACAACAGACTGCCTGTAACCCGGAAACTCAAATTCAACATGCGACCCTCATCAGCTGATTTTGCGTTGGTGATGGATGGAGCTGTCGGAGCTGGCAATCTGTCTCTGCAGCAAAAAGCCGCTGTCAAATCGGTCCTTGCACAGATCGCGCCGTCCATGGTTCTGATCATCGACCATTCGCTGTGCCAGATTGTCTTAAAAGCCCATTCAATCGGCAGGAATCGACAGTTCTTGAGAGAGATTCCTGTTGTAACGCCGTGGGATCGGAAAATTCCGGAGAACCGTTAACTTCGGTTGGCGCAGGAGGGTTTGCGGTGTTGCCACGATTTGTCGGTCTGTTGCTTCAGGGAGAGTTCCCGTTCAGATCTGCGGTCACCGACCCGGCATAAGGTTTGCTTTCCTTCGAGGATGCGTTCGTGCAGCGGACCATGACGAAATTCCTGGCGCTCGAAATTCGCGGGGATTGAACGTCTCGCCCCGTGTGATGAATTCGGCCACATGGGCCCGTGCCCGTCTCTTCCGATGCGCAAGACGGGATTGATTCCTGGAGAAGTGAGAAGATGAAGACCGAACAGATCGGCGTCCGAGTCAGAACTCGATCCACTCGCATTGAGTGGACGATGGTATTGGCCGCAGGATTGTGGTCTCTTTCCATCTTGGGCTGTTCCGACGGAGCTGTTCGTTCAGACGAAACACGGTCCGACGTCTCAGGCACCGCTTCGGAGCCTGCGCCGTCCGATACGTCGATGGCTGAGACCGCTGCGCACGGAGATGATCTCTTTCCTCCCAAATCGAACGGTGGCGAAGGGGCGCCGTCCGACGGGGGAGGAACGTCCGGGATCACCGGAGGCCTGCGCGGCTTGATCCAGTCGATGAACGTCTTTGAAGAAGCCGGAGTGGACGAAGGACTTGTTCAGCAACTGGACGATGCGTCGGCACAACTGGGGGAAATCCGGAAGCAGAATCGAGTCGCTCTCCGGGAAATGAACCGTCAGGTTCGAGTGGGAGTCAATTCCTCCGCTCCGAATCTCCTGCTGATTCAGGTGGACCGGCTTCCAGCTGCCGCATTTCATGGCAAAGCAGACGAGTTGTCGCAGATCAGTCAACTTGTCGAATCGGGAAGGATCTTCTCACGCTACTACGCTGCGAGTTCCGATCTGGCGACGGCACGCTGGAGTCTCTACACCGGCCGGAATCCCGGAGTGGAGACCGCAACGGAATCCCGCCAGAAGCTCCCTGCCAATGGCCAGAGTCTTCCGGATCTGATGTGGAATGGCGGTTACTCAACAGCATTCGTCGGCCAGTGGGATGATCCTGACCTTCCGACCGGACGTGGATACGAGGAATGGGTGGGATTCCGTCGACGGAGTGCTGCCCTCCCCTACCCTCCTGCCGTTTCGATCAATCAGTCTGAGATGCGACTGATTGCGAACACGGAAGGAGACAAGCAGGGGGTGCATGCCATCGATCTGTTTTCTGCGGAGGCCATTCAGTTTCTGAAGCGAGCCCAGCAGGCCCGCCGCCCATTTTTCCTGCATGTCTCTTTCCCGCAGTTTGTGGAAGGACGTGGAAACGAGGCGGAGGATCGATCTGTTTCAGAGCGAATCGACTCGGCAGTGGGGAAACTTGTCTCCGCACTGCGGGACCTGAAAATGGCCAATGCGACCTGCATCATTTTGACGGCCGAGTCCGGGCCTGTCGGACAAGCTGGTGTCTCGCAGCCAGAGACGCTGCCGGATGGAACACGTCTGTTTTCTCACGGGCTGGGAGAAGGAAATCTTCACGTTCCGCTCGTCGTCAACTGGCCGGGAATGATCTCGCCCGGAACGACGGACCACCTGTGCGCTGCCTGGGACCTGTTGCCCACAATACTGGAACTGACCTCCACAAATCGACGTCCCGCCCGCTCTTCCGGAATTTCCTTTGCACCGTTACTCCGATCAGGCAAACAGAAAGAACATCCTCTGTTGTACTGGTCCAGTCCCGACCGTTCTGCGCAGGCTGTTCGGAAAGAGGACTGGAAGGGAGTCGTGCTGAAAGGAGATTCGGCGGTTCGCCTGTATGATCTGAAAACGGATCCCGGCGAATCGGTCGATCTGGCGAAGCAGCATCCCGACGTCATTCAGCAATTGCTGGCGAAGTAATTCGATGTGATCGCTTCCGGCCCGTCGTCTGACTTGTGACGGGCCCGATTGAGTTACGAGAATCCAATGTGAGCCGCGACACGGTGACAAGTCGCGCATTGAGCAAATTCTTCTCAGCGGCCACGATCCCGACGCGGGAATTTCTTTCTTCCTCTCAACCGGGGCGGATCACGATCGGATGAAAATCCGGTTGTGCCTGGTGTGTCATTCACAGCAGGCTGTTCCGATCGGGGAATTGTTTTCGGTCAGGGAAGGGGTGTGGTTGGGGGTTGGGAAATTGTTCTTCAGTGGTCCTGTTCCGCGGTCATTTTTCGGCCGGGATGCGGGGGAGTGGTAGAGTTGCCTCGGGTTCACCTGGTGCGGGC
>Ga0182736_1003019_pt1 | contig 11775 bp, 10 predicted proteins | sample eDN5th30CKraftBY_FD_128882 | JGI IMG/M metagenome (GOLD analysis project Ga0182736, IMG submission 128882) | Enriched backyard soil microbial communities from Emeryville, California, USA - eDNA 5th pass 30_C Kraft BY (version 2) (version 2) | ecosystem: Environmental > Terrestrial > Soil >...
ACCCCTATTTCATCGAGAAGAAGCTCTACCCGAATGTCGATTTCTATTCGGGCATCATCCTCTCGGCGATGGGCTTCCCCACCGACATGTTCACCGTGCTCTTCGCCCTCGCCCGCACCGTGGGCTGGGTGGCGCAGTGGAACGAGATGATCTCCGACCCGGAGCAGAAGATCGGCCGCCCGCGCCAGCTCTACACCGGCCCGGCGAAGCGCGATTACATACCGATCGGCCAGCGCTGAGCGCATCCGCGACCGGCATGATAAAAAAGGGCGACCGCCGCGCCGGGGGTCGCCCTTTTTTCATGTCTGGCGTCTGGCGGTTATGGGCGCTCGCGGAAAATCCGGGGCGGACCGCATGATCCATCTTCCGCCGGCGTAAGGCCTGCGCGGGATCAGCGTTAAAAAAGGAAGAAGCGCCCGCGAACGGACGCCGGCATCAAGCCGCCTTGCGGGCTTTCGTCAGCTTCTTGATAATCATGTCGCGCTTCAGGCGCGAGAGATGATCGATGAAGAGAATGCCTTCGAGATGATCCATCTCATGCTGGAGGCAGGTGGCGAGCAGGCCTTCCAGCTCCTCCTCGCGGATGCGGCCCTCCCGGTCCATCCAGCTCGCGCGGATCGTCGCGGGGCGCTCCACCTCGGCATATTGATCGGGAACGGAAAGGCAGCCCTCGCTATAGACGGACTGGTCGGCCGAACCTTCCAATATGCGCGGATTGATGAACACCAGCGGGTTCCTGACCGGCGGCGCATCCTCCTCGTCCGATTCGGGTTCCTGCAGATCGATGACCAGCACGCGCTTGGGCACGCCCACCTGCACGGCGGCCAGACCGATGCCGGGCGCGGCATACATCGTCTCGAACATATCGTCGATCAGCGTCTGCAATTCATCGTCGATCGCCTCGACCGGCGTCGAAATGGTCCGCAGCATCGGGTGCGGTGTCTCAAGGATCGGTCTGATGGCCATGGTGGGGAGATATGGAAGCCGGCGCGCCAGATCAAGAACCCTGTTAGTGGTTTGTTCCGATTATATTGATCGATCTGGTCCCTGACAGCCGATCTACCCCATCCAGCCGTGCGCGACTCGGGCCGGGCGGCTCATTCGATCGGCCGGCGCTGGCGCAGCGCCTGCGCGAGCGTGCCCTCGTCCAGATAGTCCAGCTCGCCACCCACCGGCACGCCGTGGGCCAACTGGGTGAGGCGGACCGGATAGGCCTCCAGCCGCTCGGCGATATAATGGGCGGTGGTCTGCCCCTCCAGCGTCGCATTCATCGCCAGCACCACCTCATCGATGCCGCCGGCCGCCACCCGCGCGACGAGCGGCGCGATGGCGATATCCTCCGGCCGCACGCCATCCAGCGCGGAAAGCCGGCCGCCCAACACATGGAAGCGGCCGGGGAACAGCCGGGATTTATCGAGCGCCCACAGATCCGCCACATCCTCCACCACGCATAATGCCCGCGCATCCCGCCTTGGATCGGCGCAGATGCCGCATGGATCAATGGTATCAACATTGCCGCAGACGGCGCATTGCACCATCCGCGCGTTGACGACATCCAGCGCGCGCAGCAGCGGCTCCAGCGCCGCCTCGCGCCGTTGCAGCAGATGCAGCACCGCGCGCCGCGCCGAACGGGGGCCAAGGCCGGGCAATCGAGCCAGCGCCTGCGTGAGCGTTTCGATCTCGGGGGAAGACATGGCTCTCAAATAAGGGCTTGCGCTGGGGGGTGACAAGCGTTTCAGAGAGGGCATGCGGATCATCTTCATGGGAACGCCCGATTTTGCGGTGCCGACGCTCGATGCGCTCGTCACGGCGGGGCATGATATCGTCGCGGTCTATACCCAGCCGCCGCGTCCGGCCGGGCGCGGCAAAGCCCCGCGGCCAAGCCCGGTGCAAGCCCGCGCGGAGGCGCTGGGCCTGCCGGTGCGCACGCCGCTCACGCTGCGCGATGCGGCGGAACAGGCCGTTTTCGACGATTATGACGCGGATGCGGCGGTGGTCGCCGCCTATGGCCTCATCCTGCCGCTGCCGATCCTCCATGCGCCGCGCCTCGGCTGCCTCAACGTCCATGCCTCGCTGCTGCCCCGCTGGCGCGGCGCCGCGCCGATCCACCGCGCGATCCTGGCGGGCGATACGGACACCGGCGTCACCATCATGGCGATGGCCAAGGGCCTCGACACCGGCCCGATGCTCGCCGTCGCTCGCACGCCGATCGACGGCAAGACCGCCGGCCAGCTTACCGATGAATTGGCGCAGACCGGCGCGGCGCTGATGACGGCGGTGCTGGCCGATCCGGGTGCCTATCCGCCCGTCGTGCAGCCGGAGGACGGCGTCACCTATGCCGACAAGATCGACAAGGCGGAGAGCCGGATCGACTTTTCCGCCGGGCCGCCGGCGGCCGAGCGGCAGGTGCGCGCCTTCAACCCCGCGCCGGGGGCCTGGGCGAGCTACCGGGGCGAGCGCATCCGCATTCTTGCCGCCGCCGTCGATCCGCAACCCGGCGAGCCCGGCCTGATCCTCGACGATGCGCTGCTGATCGGCTGCGGCGAACAGGGCTCGCTGCGACCCGGCCTCGTCCAGCGCGCCGGCAAGGGTGCGATGACGCCCACGGAGCTGCTGCGCGGCTTCGCCATGCCCGTCGGCACGCGCTTCGAGCAGCCATGACCGCCCGATGACCCGCTTCGCGCTGACCATCGAGTTTGATGGCCGGCCCTATATGGGCTGGCAGCGGCAGGCGCATGGGCCGAGCGTGCAGCAGCATATCGAGGAAGCGCTGGCGCGGATCACGGGCCAGCCCGCGATCATCCATTGTGCGGGTCGCACCGATGCCGGGGTCCATGCGCTGGCCATGCGCGCCCATGTCGATCTCGCCAAGGCGATCACGCCCTTCCGGCTGATGGAGGCGCTGAACGCCCATCTGCGCCCGGAGCCGATCGCCATCATCGACTGCGAGACGGTGGCGGACGACTGGCATGCCCGCTTCTCCTGCATCGGCCGCGCCTATGAATATCGCATCCTCAACCGCCGCGCGCCGCTCAGCTTCCAGCAGGGGCTGATCTGGCGCGTGCCGCAGAAACTCGATGCGCAGGCCATGCATGAGGCGGCGCAACATCTTGTCGGCAAACATGATTTCACGACCTTCCGCTCCACCCAATGCCAGGCGGACAGCCCGCTGCGCACGCTCGACCGGCTCGACGTGACGCGGGCGGGCGAGCGGATCACCATTCACGCGGCGGCGCGCAGCTTCCTCCACCATCAGGTGCGCTCGATGGTCGGCTGCCTCGCGCTGGTCGGCATGGGGACATGGGCACCCCGCGACATCAAGGACGCGCTCGACGCGCGCGACCGCGCCGCGCTCGGCCATAATGCGCCGCCGGACGGGCTCTATTTCATCCGGGCGGATTATCCGGGGCGGGACTGACCAGACCAGACCCGAACCGATCAGCTGAGGCCGAACAGCCGCCCGAGCGCCCGGTCCAGCATCATCAACTGCCAGAGCAGCCGGCCATGACCGGCCGCGCCAGTGCGATGCGCCTCCACGATCCGCGCGATGCGGCGCATATCGAACCAGCCGCACCGCGCCAGCGCCGAACCCTCCGCCAGCGCCCGCGCCTGCCTGGCGAGCACCGTGCGGAACCAGTCATCGAGCGGCAGGACAAAGCCGCGCTCGGGCCGATAAAGCGTATCGAGCGGCAGCAGCGGCTCCATCGCCTTGCGCAGCAGATATTTGCCCGAGCGGCCGTGGATGCGCCGGCGCACCGGCAGGCGGGCGGCGAACTCCAGCAGATGATGGTCGAGCAGCGGCGCGCGCACATCCAGCCCCGCCGCCATGCTCATCCGGTCCATCCGCGCAAGGCCGGCAGCGGGCAGCGCAAGGCGGATATCGGCATATTGGATGCGATCGAGCCAGTTGCGTGCGGGCGCGGCGCGCAAGGCGGCGATCATGCGATCCTCCGGCCGGTAGCCGTTCAGCGCGCCGCGTGCCTCATCGCGCCAGAGTTGCGCGCGCAGGGCCGGCGTCGTCACCATGGCCGCGGCGGCGCAGGCTTCCGCGCCATCCTGCATGAGGTTGGCCGGCCCTGCCCCGCCGGGCGAGAGGCGAGCCAGCGTGCCATGCAGCGCGGTGCGGATGGCGCCGGGCAGCCAGCCGCGCCATGCCGCGTCCCGCCGCCAGGTCAGATGCCGCGCCGCGCCGGCAAAGCCCTCATCCGCCCCGGCGCCGCACAGCGCGACAGCCATGGTTTCACGCGTCAGATCGCACAGCCGCAGGAACGGTAGCGCGGCGGCATCGGCAAGAGGCTCATCGGCTTGCGCCGCGATACGATCGATCAGCGCAAGATCATCGACGGACAGCAAGGCGCGATGATGATCGACGCCCAGCCGCCGCGCGATCCGCCCGGCAGGATCGCCCGCAGCCGGCGGCGCTCCGGTGAGGTCGATGGTGCAACCCGTGACCGGCGCGTGGCTCGCCTGCGCCATCAGCGCCGTCACCGCCTGACTTTCCACCGCGCCGGAAAGCAGGGCGCCGGCCGGCGCATCCCCCGCCATGGCGGCGCGAACGGCTCCGCGCAGCCGCTCCCGCAGCGCCTCTTCCAGCGCCGCGCCGCGCAGCCGCGTGCGATCGGCAAAACTGATATCCCAATAGCGGCGCGCCGGCGGCAGCGGCCGGCCGCGCACGGCGAGCAACGCCTCGCCAGCCCCCAGCTTGCGCACGCCGCGCACCAGACAGGTATCGTCCGGCACATAGCCGCAGGCCAGATAATCCGCGACCGCCGTCACCTCCGCCGTGCGGCGCAGGCCGGGATGGGCGAGCAGGCCCTTCAGCTCCGACGCGAAAATCAGGCTGCCATCCGCCAGCATCGCATGATGGAGCGGCTTCAGGCCGACACGGTCGCGCGCCAGCCAGAGCGCCTGCGCCCGCGCATCGAACAGCGCCAAGGCGAAGGGCCCCTCCAGCCGCTCGACAAGCTGCTCGCCCCATTGCCGCCAGCCGTGCAGCAGAACCTCCCCATCGCCATGGGCGCGCGCCGCCCCGTCGCTATGGCCGCGAAAAGCCCCAAGGTCATCGTCGCGAAACCTGTGCCCGCGCGCCGCCAGATCGGCCCGCAGGCTGGCGACGTTCTGGATCGCGCCATCGCATATCACGGCAAGATCGCCCTGCGCCGTCACCGTCGGCTGGCAGGCGGGACCAGTCAGGCGAATATGACCGAGACCCACGCCCGGCGCGCTCCACAGGCCCGCGCCCGCCGGCCCGCGATGATGCATCGGCGCCAGCATCATGCGCAGCCGTGCTTCATCGACCGGCTTGGCCGTCTCGATATGGAAAATGCCTGCAATCCCGCTCATCGGCCGTATCCTGGAACGTTTCCGAGGCGGCCGGTGAACTCACCGGCGGGCTGTGCGAAAACGCAGTGAATAATGTCGGCCGTCAGCCAGCCGCGCACATCGTCAGGCCACCCGGCTGGCGAATGGCCCATGATGATTATCCCGCTCGACCCATTCGAGCAGCTTGGCGAGAATGCGCCGCAGCACCTCATCCTGCTCCTCCAGCCGCGCTTCCGCACGCGCGAGCCGGGCGTGCAGCTCGGCCAGCGCGGGTGCCGGTGTCGGTGCTTGGGCCGTGGTGGCGGCGGCCATCTCCGCCAATGTCGCGCGCAAGGCCTGCACCTCATCCTGCAGCACGCGCAGGGCCGCGAGGTCGGCCGCATCCACGCCGCCCGGCAGCACCGGCGCCGCCGCCGGATCGGCCGGGCCGGCGCACACCGCCGCGACGACATGCTCGTCGATCAGCTCCAGCCGATCGACCGCGGCGCGCGTTAGCACCCGGCTCACCAACGCGTCGAGCAGCCGGGGAACGCCGCCGCTCGCCTGCCCGAGCAGCGCATGGGCCGGCGGCGTGAAACGCGGATTGCCGCTCCAGCCCGCCACGGCGAGGCGATGCGCGATATAGGCGCCCACCTCGTCTTGCGGCAGCGGATCGAGCTGACAGGTGACGATCACGCGCTCGCGAATCCGCTCAAGCGCGCGCGAGCCCTCCAGCCACTCGCGCAAGGCCGGCCGCGCGACGAGGCAGATCTGGAGCAGCGGCTGCCCGCCAAGCTCGAAAGCACCGAGCAGCCGCAGCTCCTCCAGCGCCGTCACGCCCAGCGCCTGCGCCTCGTCGACGATGAGCAGCGCCCGCCGGCCGGTGCGCGCCTGCCGGTGCAGGGCGACCTCGATGCGCCGCCGCAGTTCGCCCGGCCCGTTCTCATCCTCTGCCGCCACGCCGAGCGCGCGCGCGGCAAGGCGCAATATATCGTCGCCCTCGCCCTGCCCGGCGGCACATTTCACGGCCAGCAGCCGGCGCGGATCGAGCGTGGCGACAAGCTGGTCGATCAGCATGGTCTTGCCGCTGCCGGCCTCGCCCGTGACGATGATGAACCCTTCGCCCTGAGCCAGCCCATAGCCGAGATAGGCCATCGCCTTGCGGTGCACGCTGCTCTCAAAATAATATCGCGGATCGGGCGCGCGCTCGAAGGGGCGTCCGGTCAGGCGATAATATCGATCATACATTATGCGGGAATCTCCGTATCGGCATCAGGAGCGGCGCGGCCTGTCACCGCACAACCCATAGGCCGGACCGACGCCGCGCGAAAAGGGGGGAGAGCGAAATCCGCGATCAGTGGTCGTCGATCAGCAACTCCGCGGCCGGCTCATGCCCCAGAAAGGCGGCCGGGCTCGCACTCGCGCCATAGGCCCCGGCGAGGAAGATCGCGACGAGATCGCCCGGCTCGATGGCGGGCAGCGCCACCGCATCTGCCAGTCGGTCGAGCGGGGTGCACAGGCAGCCGACCACCGTCACCGGCGCAGCGGCAGGCGGCGCGCCGAAATGATTGGCCAGCGCCACGGGATAGTTGCGCCGCACCACCGTGCCGAAATTGCCGCTGGCGGCAAGCTGATGATGCAGCCCGCCATCCACCACCGCGAACCGCTCGCCATGGCTCTGCTTCACGTCGATCACGCGGGTGAGATAGACGCCCGCCTCGGCCACCAGATAGCGCCCCAGCTCGACCGCGAAACCGCTGCCAGCAAGGATCGCCGGGCGGCGGGCCAGCACCTCACCCAGCGCCGCGCCGATCGCGCCGATATCCAGCGGGACATCGCCGGGGAAATAGGGCACGCCGAGCCCGCCGCCCAGATTGACCAGCGGCGGGCTTGCGCCGACCTGCTGCGACAGGCGCGCCGCCAGCGCCACCGTCTGCGCCTGCGCGGCGATGATCGCCTGCGTATCGAGCGACTGGGAGCCGGCGAAGATATGCCAGCCGCGCCACTGCGCGCCGGCCGCGATCACCCGCCGGGCCAGCGCGGCCGCGCGATCCGCATCGACGCCGAACGGCCGCGCGCCGCCGCCCATGCGCATGCCCGACCCCTTCAGCTCGAAATCCGGATTGACCCGCACCGCAAGATGCGGCCGGACGCCGAGCCGGGCGGCGATCGCCAGCGCGCGCGCCGCCTCCCCTTCCGATTCCAGGTTGAGCGTGACCCCGGCGGCGAGCGCGTCGGCCATCTCATCATCCCGCTTGCCCGGCCCGGCAAAGCTGATCCGCGCGCCCGGCACGCCGGCCACCAGCGCGCGCGTCAACTCCCCGGCAGAGGCGATATCGAACCCGTCCGTCAGCCCTGCCATCAACGCGAGCAGCGGCGGGAACGGATTAGCCTTCATCGCATAATGCAGGCCGACCGCATCGGGCAACGCCATCCGCAGCGCCGCCACGCGCTCGCGAAGCAGCGCCGCATCATAGGCGAAGAGCGGCGTGCCGCCCGCCTCATCGACCAGTGCGGCGGCGCCCCGCCCGCCGATCAGCAGCATGCCCTCCTCCGCCATATAACCGGGGGGGATCGGCCCCATCGCCTTCACCTTGAGAGCGCTCATGCCGCGCCTGCCATATCCGCCAGCATCACCCTGTCGATCTTGCCATTGGGCGTGCGCGGCAGCGCGGCGAGCCTGTATATCTCCGCCGGCTGCATGAAATTGGGCAGCGCCTGACGGAGCGCGCCGCGCAGCCGATCGAGCGCGATGGCTGCATCATTCTCGCACAGGGCGGTATCGGCCCGCACGAACAGGATGATCGCCTGCCCCAGCCGCTCATCCGGCCGACCAAGCGCGCACGCCTCGGCAATGCCGGAGACCGCGACCGCCGCCGCCTCGATCTCACTGGGGGAAATACGGTTGCCGGCGCTCTTGATCATGGCGTCGTCGCGCCCGACGAAGCGCAGCAGGCCCTGTGCATCGCGCACCACCCTATCGCCGGACCACAGCGCGATGCCGCCATAAGCCGCGGCCGGCGGGGCCGGACGGAAGCGCTCGGCCGTGCGCGCCGGATCGCGCCAATAGCCCTGCGCAACCAGCGGGCCGGCATGGACCAGCTCGCCCGGCTCGCCATCCGCCGTCAGCGTGCCATCCGGGCGGACGACCAGTATCTCGGCATCGGGGATGGCGCTGCCGATGCTCTCCGGCTGCGCCTCCAGCAGCGCGGGCGGCAGCCAGGTCGAGCGGAAGGCCTCGGTCAGACCATACATCGCCACGATGTCCACGCCGGGGAATGTTTCGCGCAGCCGTGCGATCAGCGGCCGGGTGAGCGCCCCGCCGCTATTGGTGAGCCGCCGCAGCGCGGCGCGCGCCTCGCCCGGCCAGTCGGCCTCGACCAGTTGCACCCAGAGCGGCGGCACGCCCGCCAGCGTGGTGATGCGGTGCGCGGCCGCTGCCTTCACCACATCGCGCGGCAGCAGATAATCGAACGGCACGGCGCAGCCCCCCGCCCACCATGTGGAGAAAAGCTGGCTCTGCCCATAATCGAAGCTGAGCGGCAGGATGGCGAGGGTGCGATCATCCGGCGCCAGTTGCAGATAGGCCGCGACCGCACGCGCGCCGATCATCAGATTGGCGTGGCTCAGCATCACGCCCTTGGGCGCGCCGGTGGAACCGGACGTATAGAGGATTTCGACCAGCGCGGCGGGATCGGCACTGCCGGGCGGCAGCGCCGGCGCGCCCGCATCCGCCATGACTGCATCGAGCGCCGCCTGCTCGATCCGCCGCACATCCGCCGGCACGTCGCCCGGCAGCAGCGTAGCGAGGCGGGGCGGCAGCGAAATCAGCATCGCCGCTCCGCTATCGGCGAGGATATGAGCGACCTGCGCGCGCTTGAGCAACGGATTGACCGGCACATAGACATGGCCCGCCCGCGCGGCGGCGAGCGGCAACAGGGCGGCGGCCGGGCCCTTGGGCAACCATGCCGCGATCCGGCTGCCCGGCGCCAGACCCTGCCCCGCCAGCCAGTGTGCCAGCCGTCCGGTCATTGCCTCCATGGTGGCGAAATCGATCGTGCCGGATTTGCCGGCAAGCGCGGGCGCGGCCGGATCGCCGAAGAGCGGAAGATGGTCGAGCGGCCTCATCATGGCCGCGCCTTAGCATGATCGACGGCGTTTGTGAGCGACTTGTCACGCAGCCGGCAGGATGATGGGAATCGCCGCCGGCGGATCGCTCGGCGCTTTCCAAACGCCCGCGAACCGGCTAGGCGCAGCCGCCATACGCACCACAGCCGATGGACAGTCTATGAGCGCCCGCGCGTTTGACGCTGCTTCTTCCCTGCGCCAATCCCTCGCCGAAACGCTCGGCATCGCGGTTGAGCGCGTTGCCGGGTTCGATGACGAGACGCTGCTGTTCGGCGCGCTTCCCGAGCTTGATTCGATGGCGGTGGCAACCCTGCTCACCGATCTGGAAGACCGGCTCGGCATCGTCATCGACGATGATGATATTGACGGCGAGATATTTGAAAGTTTCGGCAGCCTGCGCGCTTTTCTCGGCCGCAAGCTGGGCGAAAGCCCGGCGCGCTAGGGCGGACCGCCATTCAGCCCTGACGGCCTGCAAATGGCGCCTTTCCGCGCTTCCGGTGCCCACATGCTGTCAGCACGCTGCGCGCCGGGTCGCAAAAATTCGCCATCTTTTCGGCACGTCATCTTCTGAATGTCGATCGGCCCTAGCGCGCGGGACTTCGAGCCCCGGAATCAGGCCGGCGCCAGCGCCTCGAAATCGGCTTCGGCGAGGAAACGCTCGGCATCCAGCGCCGCCATGCAGCCCATGCCGGCCGCCGTCACCGCCTGCCGATAAATTTTGTCAGTCACGTCGCCCGCGGCGAAGACGCCCGGAATGCTCGTGCGGCTCGTGCCTTTCTCGACCAGCAGATAGCCATCCTCCAGCGGCAGCTTGCCCTCGAACAATTCCGTCGCCGGCTTGTGGCCGATGGCGACGAACGCACCGTCCGTCGGCAGATGGCGCTTCTCGCCCGTCACCGTATCGACCAGATCGAGCCCGACCAGCCCCTCCGGCTGACCTTCGCCCACGAACCGCTCGACCGCCTGATTCCACAGCACCTCGATATTGGGATGCGCGAAAAGGCGGTCTTGCAGGATCTTCTCGGCCCGCAGCGAATCACGGCGGTGAATGAGCGTCACCTCCTGACTGTGATTGGTGAGGTAGAGCGCCTCCTCCACGGCGGTATTGCCGCCGCCGATCACCGCCACTTTCTTGCCGCGATAGAAGAAACCATCGCAGGTCGCGCAGGCCGAGACGCCCTTGCCCTGAAGCAGATGCTCGCTCTCCAGCCCCAGCCACTTGGCCTGCGCGCCCGTCGCGATCACCAGCGTATCGCCATAATATTCCGTGCCGCCGTCCCCGGTCAGCTTGAACGGGCGCTTCGAGAGATCGACATCGACGATGTGGTCATACATCATCTGCGCGCCGACATGCTCGGCCTGCGCCTGCATCTCCTCCATCAGCCAGGGCCCCTGGATGACATCGCGAAAGCCCGGATAATTCTCGACATCGGTGGTGATGGTGAGCTGGCCGCCCGGCTGGATGCCCTGCACCACGATTGGCGCCATGCCCGCCCGCGCGGCATAGATGGCGGCCGACAGCCCGGCCGGCCCGGAGCCTAATATAATCATGCGCGAACTATGCGTGGCGGTCATGGATGCCCTTTCATCAAACTTGATCGGTTGCACGCGGGCTACCCGATCGCCGCGCGCTCTTCCAGCAATTAGGCACGCACATGCTCCGCGCAAGGGCATGTCGGCCGAGATTGCCTTGCCGGCAGGCAAGATCGCATTTCCGCCATCCGGCCGCCCCATCGATGCCGCCAGACACCGCCACGCAAAAAAGTTACTGGACGCGGCGCGCTTTTATGGGCATTTTCAGCGCCGATGCCGGATTTGTCCCTGATCGTTCGCCTTACGCGACTTACGCGCCCTTAGGCGCGACCATGCGGTTGCCGCAGGCGGCAAGCTGCGCCTAAGGGTTTTCCATAGCCATTGAGTCGAGACCCAACCGGACGAGTCGGCGCGGCCTGCCCGCCCACATCCGGCGAACAGCGAAACAGCAAAACCATGATGCTCAGCGATCCTTCCCAGAAATACCGCCCGTTCCCGCAGGTGGACCTGCCCGACCGGCAGTGGCCCTCGCGCACGATCACCAAGCCGCCGCGCTGGCTCTCCACGGACATGCGCGACGGCAATCAGGCGCTCATCGACCCGATGGACACGCAGAAGAAGACCCGCTTCTTCGACATGCTGGTGAAGATCGGCGTGAAAGAGATCGAAGTCGGCTTCCCGTCCGCCGGGGCCACCGAGTTTGATTTCATCTCCGGCCTCGTCCAGTCCGGGCGCATCCCGGATGACGTCTTCATTCAGGTGCTGACACAGGCCCGGCGCGACCTCATCGAGCGCACATTCGAGAGCCTGCGC
>Ga0182736_1003020_pt1 | contig 11767 bp, 14 predicted proteins | sample eDN5th30CKraftBY_FD_128882 | JGI IMG/M metagenome (GOLD analysis project Ga0182736, IMG submission 128882) | Enriched backyard soil microbial communities from Emeryville, California, USA - eDNA 5th pass 30_C Kraft BY (version 2) (version 2) | ecosystem: Environmental > Terrestrial > Soil >...
GTCACCGGCGTGCGCGACGGCGAAGCGCGCCTGATGTTCCTCGGCTATAGCCCGCTCGCGTACAAGCTCTTCATCTGGACGGTGTCGGCGGTGTTGTGCGGCATCGCGGGCGCGTTGTATGTGCCGCAGGTCGGCATCATCAATCCGAGCGAGATGTCGCCCGCGAACTCGATCGAAATGGCGATCTGGGTCGCGGTCGGCGGACGCGGCACGCTGATCGGACCGATCGTCGGCGCGTTCGCCGTCAACGGCGCGAAGAGCTTTTTCACCGCCTATTTCGCGGAGTATTGGCTGTTTTTCCTCGGCCTCATCTTCACGCTCGTGCCCTTGCTTCTGCCGAACGGCATCATGGGACTGATCGATCTCGCGCGCCGCAAAAAGGCGCATGGAGACGCTGCCGAATGACTGCACATAACGCATTGATCGTGGATTTGCCGCCGATTCCGGAGACGAGCCACAAGAACATCAACGTGTCGTCGGGCCTGGGGCATGTGCTCGCGCCCGGCGAGATCGATGTATCGCACGGCACGATCCTCTATCTCGAGGACGTCACCGTGAGCTTCGACGGCTTTCGCGCGCTGAACAAGCTGACGTTGTCGATCGATGTGGGCGAGTTGCGCTGCGTGATCGGCCCGAACGGCGCGGGCAAGACGACGATGATGGATGTCATCACCGGCAAGACACGTCCCGACGACGGCAAGGTTTTTCTCGGGCAGACGTTCGATCTCACGCGCATGTCGGAGCCGGTGATTGCGCGCACGGGCATCGGGCGCAAGTTTCAGAAGCCGACTGTGTTCGAGAATCATCCGGTGTGGGAGAACCTCGAACTCGCGATGAAGACGGACAAGCGCTGGTTCGCATCGTTGAGGGCGCGGCTGGATGGTGCCGCGCAGGCTCGCATCGAAGAGACGCTGGAGCTGATTCGCCTTCAGCATCAGGCGACGCGGCTTGCGGGCGAGTTGTCGCATGGGCAGAAGCAGCGGCTCGAAATCGGCATGTTGTTGATGCAGCAGCCTGCTCTCTTGCTGCTCGATGAGCCTGCGGCCGGCATGACCGATCATGAAACGATGGAACTCGCGGAGTTGCTCAACAAGCTGCGTGGGTCGTGTTCGATGATGGTCGTCGAGCATGATATGGAGTTTGTTGCTGCGCTTTCGGGGGATAGCGGGAAGGTTACTGTTATGGCTGAGGGGAGTGTTCTTGCCGAAGGTACGCTCGATGACGTCAAACGGGACGAGGCCGTTATTGAGTCTTATCTTGGGCGTTAGTGTTTTATGTCGGCGTGGGTCGTCGTGGAAGCCTGTTTTCTTAGTGGTCGATTAGCGTTGCCCCTGTGCGGGGCAGTGCTAATAGATCGACGCGATCACAGGATTCCACGCAAGCGTAAGCAAACAAGCGCAGACCAAGAGACAAAGCAAATGCTAGAAGTCGAAAACCTGAACCAATACTATGGCGGCAGCCACATCCTCCGCGATGTGAAACTCACCGTCCCCGATGGAAAACTCACCGTCCTGCTAGGCCGCAACGGCGTGGGCAAAACGACGCTCCTTCGCTGCCTGATGGGTGTCGTCCCGACAAAAAGCGGCACCATCGCCTGGCGCGGCAACAAGCTCTCCTCGATGCCCACCCACGCGCGCGTCGCAAACGGCCTCGCCTACGTGCCGCAAGGCCGCGACATCTTCGGCCGTCTCACCGTCGAAGAAAACCTGCTCGTCGGCGCAGCGAGCCGCAAAGCGCCATCGAAGATTCCCGATCACATCTACGCGCTGTTCCCCGTCCTCAAAGACATGAAAAACCGCCGAGGCGGCGATCTCTCCGGCGGTCAACAACAGCAACTCGCAATCGGCCGCGCGCTGATGAGCGAGCCGCAACTGCTCATCCTCGACGAGCCGACCGAAGGCATTCAGCCATCGATCATTCGCGATATCGGCCGAACGCTTCGGCAACTCGTCGACGAAATGGGCATGACGGTCCTGCTCGTCGAGCAGTATTACGACTTCGCGCGCGAACTCGCCGATCGATACTGGGTCATGAGCCGCGGCGAAATCGTCGCGGGCGGCGCGGGCTCGGAAATGGACGCGCATGGAGTGCGCGAGCTGATCGCCGTATGATCGAGGCTCCGCTCTAGAAAAACGCATCGCTCATGCACCACGAATCGCACGCAACACTCGCCGATCCGAACATCTGGCGCGGCTCGCTCGAACTCGGCTACGCGCGTCAGCACGGCCGCACCGTCTGCGTTCATCGCAAGCACGAAGGCCCATTGCGGCTGCAACGGCCGCTCTATCCCGAAGGCGATATCTGTCATTCGGTGATCGTGCACCCGCCCGGCGGCGTCGCGGGCGGCGATCGTCTTTCCATCGACGTTCGTCTGCACCAAGACACGCACGCCGTCATCACGACGCCCGGCGCGACCAAGTGGTACAAGGCCAACGGCAAGCTCGCGACGCAGCGCATCGATATCGATCTCGCCGCGCACGCCAGGCTCGACTGGCTTCCGCAAAACAACATCGTGTTCGAATCGTCGAACGTCGAACTCGAATTCAACCTGACACTCGATGAAGGCGCGAGCGCGATCGGCTGGGACGCAATGCTGCTCGGGCGCGCCGCCGCCGGCGAAAAGTGGACGCAAGGGCAAATCAAGGCGACATCGCGTATCGCGCATCGCAATGGTTCGACGCTCTGGTTCGAACGCACGCTGCTCGATGCGCGCGATCCGCTGCGCGACTCCGCTCAAGGTCTCGCGGGCTTCCCCGCTTACGGCACGCTCTGGGCGATCGGCCCCGCATGCGACGATGCCCTCGCCGAGACCCTCGCCGCACATCTTCCCTTCGACGATGAGCTCCGCGCGGGCGCATCGTGCGTCGCGCCGGGCGTGCTGATCGTGCGCGCGATCAGCCGCTCCATGGAACCGCTGCAAAACGCACTCACCGATTGCTGGTCGCGTCTTCGTCCGCTCGTGCATGGCGTCGATGCGCGACCTCTGCGTTTGTGGACTACCTAGTACGCACCAACGAAGCGCACGCGTCTGCACATCCGTTGTGCGCGGCGATATATGCGTAACCGGCAAACGCTGACAGCATAAGAAATAGGCATCGATGGCACGACTCTCGCTTTAAGCCTTCGCTCGAGAGCCGCGCATTCCAACGCGGCCGTTCAAGACCGAAGGATCATCGATGCTCACGACTTTTTCCCGCACGCGGCGCACCGCACTCGTCGCGCTGCTGCTTTCCCTCGCGCCTCTCGCCGCGCATGCCGACGCGCTCGACACCATCGCGAAGAACGGCACGCTGCGCGTCGCCGTGCCCGAAGACTATCCGCCCTTCGGCTCGGTCGGCTCCGACATGAAACCGCAAGGCTACGACGTCGACATGGCCGCGCTGCTCGCCAAGTCGATGAACGTGAAGCTCGAACTCGTGCCCGTCAACAGCGCGAACCGCATCCCGTATCTGACGACCAACAAGGTCGATCTCGTGATCTCGTCGCTCGGCAAGACGCCGGAACGCGAGAAGGTGCTCGACTTCTCGACGGCTTACGCGCCCTACTTCCAAGGCGTGTTCGGCCCCGCCGACATCAAGGTGACGAGCCCCGCCGATCTCACCGGCAAGACCGTCGGCGCCACGCGCGGCGCGCTCGAAGAGATCGCGCTCTCGCAGATGGCGCCCAACGCGACCATCAAGCGCTTCGAGGACAACAACGCGACCATCTCGGCCTTTCTCTCGGGACAGGTGCAACTGATCGCGGCGGGCAACATCGTCGCGGCGACGATCCTGTCGAAGAATCCGCCGCGCCGGCCGGAAGCGAAGTTCATCATCAAGGATTCGCCGTGCTTCGTCGGCATGAACAAGAACGAGCCGCGCCTGATGTCGAAAGTGGACGACACCATCGCGCAGGCGAAGAAGGACGGCACGCTCAACACGATGTCGAAGAAGTGGTTCAACCAGCCGCTGCCCGCGACCCTTTGATCGGGAGCGCGGCATCGTATGGCCTATGAACTTCAATTCGCCGATCTAGCGCAGTACGCGGGCATGTTCGCGAGCGGCGCGGCGACCACGCTCGCGCTGACCGCCGTCTCGACGGCGCTCGGCGTGTCGGTCGGCGTGCTCGGCGCCGCCGCGCGCAACAGCCGGCATGCGTGGCTCGCGGCGATCGTCGGCGGCTATGTCGAAGCGGTCCGCAACACGCCGTTCATCGTGCAACTGTTCTTCGTGTTCTTCGGCCTGCCCGCGCTCGGCATTCATCTCAGCGAATACGTCGCGGCCATTCTCGCGATGACGCTCAATCTCGGCGCGTACTCGATCGAGATCGTGCGCGCGGGCGTCGCCGCCGTGCCGAAGGGTCATCTAGAAGCGGCGGCATCGCTCGCGATGTCGCGTGGCGAGACGTTCCGTCATGTCGTGTTGCCGCAAGCGCTCGCCAAAGTGTTCCCCGCATTGACCAGCCAGATCGTCATCACGATGCTCGGCTCGGCGGTCGTCTCGCAGATATCGGTGCCCGATCTCACGTATGCCGCGAGCTATATCCAGTCGCGCAACTTCCGCGCGTTCGAGACGTGCTTCTTCATCACGGCCGCGTATCTCGTGATGGCGCTCGCTCTGCGCGCCGCATTGAACGCCATGGGCAAGCGCTTTCTGATGAATCACCGGAGCGCCGCGCGATGATCGAATTCACGCTCGCGCAGATCTTCGAGAACCTGCTGCTCGCGGCGCGCTGGACCGTCGTGCTGTCGATCGTGTCGTTCGTGTTGGGCGGCATCGTCGGCTTCGTGCTGCTCGTCATGCGCGTGTCGAAATCGCAAGTGCTGCGCATGCTCGTCAAAGGCTATATCCAGCTCTTTCAGGGCACGCCGCTTCTCATGCAGTTGTTCCTCGTGTTCTTCGGCCTGCCCTTGCTCGGCATCGACGTGTCGCCGTGGCTCGCGGCGAGCGTCGGTCTCACGCTCTTCACGAGCGCGTATCTCGCGGAGATCTGGCGCGGCGCGGTCGAAGCGGTGCCGAAGGGCCAGTGGGAAGCATCGTCGTCGCTCGCAATGAGTTACATGGAGCAGCTTCGTCACGTGATCCTGCCGCAAGCGACGCGCATCGCGGTCGGCCCGACGGTCGGCTTCGCGGTGCAGGCGGTGAAGGACACGGCGCTCGTATCGATCATCGGCTTCACGGAACTGACGAAGGCCGGCACGATGATTTCGAACGCAACTTTCCGGCCGTTTCTCGTGTATGGGCTCGTCGCCGTTATCTACTTCTTGCTTTGCTATCCGCTGACGCGCTATGCGCGCACGCTCGAAAGGAAATGGAATGCCGCTCGTTGAAACCCGCAATCTTCAGAAGCAGTTCGGCGCGAATCAGGTGCTGAAGGGCATCGACTTCGCCGTCGAGCGCGGACAAGTCGTGTCGATCATCGGGCGCAGCGGCTCGGGCAAGAGCACGTTGCTGCGCACGCTCAACGGTCTGGAGAGCATCGACGAAGGCTCGATCGAAATCGACGGCGAGCATATCGATGCGCGTCATGCCGACCTGCGCGCGCTGCGGCTGAAAGTCGGCATGGTGTTTCAGCAGTACAACCTCTTTCCGCATCTCACCGCGGGCGGAAACGTGATGCTCGCGCAGACCGTCGTCAGGAAGATCCACAGGGCGAAGGCGCGCGCGACGGCGCATACCGTGCTCGAACGCGTCGGTCTCGGCGACAAGTTCGATGCTTTTCCCGATCAGCTTTCGGGCGGTCAGCAGCAACGCGTCGCGATCGCGCGCGCACTTGCGATGAAGCCGACCGTGCTGCTCTGCGATGAGATCACATCGGCGCTCGATCCCGAACTCGTCGGCGAAGTGCTAGCGGTCGTCGAAGACCTCGCGCGCGACGGCATGACGCTCATCATGGTCACGCACGAAATGCGCTTCGCGCGCAAGGTGAGCGACAAGGTCGTGTTCATGCATCAGGGGCGCGTGTGGGAATCGGGCGCGCCGGACGCCATCTTCGAGCGGCCGTCGACCGTGGAGTTGCAGCGCTTCATCCAGTAAGCCGAAAGCCGACCGAAAGCCCCTTAAAAGCGCATGAGACGCGGCATTCCGGTGCTAGCATTGCAAAGCCCGAAACACTTTTCTCCATAGAAGAAGCCCATGAAACTCACGCCCAGAGAAAAGGACAAGCTGCTGATCTTCACAGCGGCCCTGCTCGCCGAGCGTCGCCGCGCGCGCGGCCTCAAGCTCAATCATCCGGAAGCGGTCGCGTTCATATCGGCGGCATTGATGGAAGCGGCGCGCGACGGCAAGACCGTCGCCGAAGTCATGCACTACGGCAGCACGCTGCTCACGCGCGACGACGTGATGGAAGGCGTGCCCGAGATGATTCCCGACATCCAGATCGAAGCGACCTTCCCCGACGGCACCAAGCTCGTCACCGTTCATCATCCGATTCCCTGACACCATGATCCCCGGCGAATATTTCATCGACGATGGCGAGCACGAGCTCAATGCGGGCCGCGAGACGGTTACGGTCGTCGTCGCGAATCATGGCGACCGGCCGGTGCAGGTCGGCTCGCACTTCCACTTCTACGAAGTCAACGCGGCGCTCAAATTCGAGCGCGAGAAGGCGCGCGGCTTCCGATTGAACATCGCGGCGGGCACGGCAGTCCGCTTCGAACCCGGTCAGGAACGCACCGTCGAACTCGTCGCGCTGGCCGGCGATCGCCATGTGTACGGCTTCAACGCGCTCGTCATGGGCCCGCTCTAAAAAAGGACAGATATGACGCTACGCATCGGCCGCCGCGCTTATGCGGAAATGTTCGGCCCGACCACCGGCGACCGCGTGCGCCTCGCCGACACCGATCTCATCATCGAAGTGGAACGCGACTTCACGACCTACGGCGAAGAAGTGAAGTTCGGCGGCGGCAAGGTGATTCGCGACGGCATGGGCCAGTCGCAGCGCCCCGCCGCCGACGTCGTCGATACCGTCGTGACCAATGCGCTGATCCTCGATCACTGGGGCATCGTGAAGGCCGATATCGGCATCAAGGGTGGACGCATCTTCGCCATCGGCAAGGCGGGCAATCCGGACATTCAGCCGAACGTGAACATCGCGATCGGCGCGGCGACGGAAGTGATCGCGGGCGAAGGCATGATCGTGACGGCGGGCGGCGTCGATACGCACATTCACTTCATCAGCCCGCAACAGATCGACGAAGCGCTCGCGAGCGGCGTCACGACGATGCTCGGCGGCGGCACCGGCCCCGCGACCGGCACCAACGCGACAACCTGCACGCCGGGCCCGTGGCACATGGAGCGCATGCTGCAGGCCGCCGACGGCTGGCCCGTCAATCTCGGCTTTCTCGGCAAGGGGAACGCGAGCCTGCCGGAGCCGCTGATCGAGCAGGTGAAAGCGGGCGCGATCGGCCTGAAGCTGCACGAGGATTGGGGCACGACGCCCGCCGCGATCGACAATTGCTTGAGCGTCGCCGACGACACCGACACGCAAGTCGCCATCCACACCGACACGCTGAACGAAGCGGGCTTCGTCGAAACGACCATCGCCGCGTTCAAGGGCCGCACGATCCACACGTATCACACGGAAGGCGCGGGCGGCGGCCATGCGCCGGACATCATCAAGGTCGCGGGCGAATCGAACGTGCTGCCCTCTTCCACGAATCCGACGCGCCCCTACACCGTCAACACGCTCGATGAGCATCTCGACATGCTGATGGTGTGCCATCACCTCGATCCGTCCATCGCGGAAGACATCGCGTTCGCGGAATCGCGGATTCGTCGCGAGACCATCGCGGCCGAAGACATCCTTCACGATCTCGGCGCGCTGTCGATGCTTTCTTCGGATTCCCAAGCAATGGGCCGCGTCGGTGAAGTCATCATTCGCACATGGCAGACCGCGCACAAGATGAAGGTGCAGCGCGGCGCGTTGCCCGAAGACAGCGCGCGTAATGATAATTTCCGCGCGAAGCGCTATGTCGCGAAGTACACGATCAATCCGGCAATCACGCACGGCATCGCGCATGAAGTCGGCTCGATCGAGCCGGGCAAGTGGGCCGATCTGGTGTTCTGGGAACCCGCGTTCTTCGGCGTGAAGCCCGCGATGATCGTCAAGGGCGGCATGATCGCGGTCGCGCAGATGGGCGACCCGAATGCGTCCATTCCGACGCCGCAGCCAGTGCATTATCGCGAGATGTTCGCGACACGCGGCGGCGCACTCGGCAAGACGTCGCTGACATTCGTATCGCAGATGGCGATGGAGGCGCGCATCGCGGATCGTTATGGCTTGCAAAAGCAGATCGTCGCGGTCAGGAACTGCCGCAATGTGACGAAGGCCAACATGATTCACAATGCATGGCAGCCGTCCATCAGCGTCGATCCGCAGACCTATCAGGTGATCGCCGACGGACAATTGCTCACATGCGATCCCGCCACCGTTCTGCCGATGGCGCAGCGTTACTTCTTGTTCTGATATGCGTACCATCGACAAACGTCTGACCGCGAAGCTTGCCGACGTCCTCAAAAAACGCGCGCCCACGCTGACTCTTCCCTTCGATGCGCGCTGCAAGAGCCGCCTCGCCGCCACGCTCGACAACGGCGAGGAAGTCGCCCTCGTCATGCCGCGCGGCACCGTGCTCGCGGATGGCGACATGCTCGTCGCCGACGACGGCGGCTTCGTGCGCGTCGTCGCGGCGGCGGAGGACGTGCTCATCGTGCGCGCGCCGAGCGTGCGTCTCTTGACGCGTGCGGCCTATCACCTCGGCAACCGGCATACGCCGGTCGAAGTCGGCGCGGAGTATCTGAAGCTCGAAGCCGATCCCGTGCTCGAAGACATGCTGAAGCGCTTAGGCGTGCTCGTCGCGCACGAATCGCAGCCGTTCCAGCCCGAAACGGGCGCGTACGGCGGCGGACACAAGCACGGCCACGACGAGACGTTCAGCGAAGACTACGCGCTCGCGCAGAAGGTATTCGACGAGCATCACGGGCACGATCACGATCATTCGTCGTGCGGCCACGATCATAGTCACGATCATAGTCACGATCATAGTCACGATCACGGTCATCATCACCACGGCCATGCGCATCGCTGAGCTCACCGCGCTGTTGCATCTCGCGTCGCCGGCATTGCCGATCGGCGCGTTCAGCTATTCGCAAGGGCTCGAAGCGGCGATCGAGCACGGCCTGATCCACGACGGCGACAGCGCGCGCGACTGGATCGCGAGCGGCCTTTCCAGCGTGCTCGCGCGCGGCGAATTGCCGATGCTCGCGCATCAGATCGAACACTGGCGTTCGCACGACGAAGCCGCGCTGAGCGCCGCGAACGATGAATACATCGCGAGCCGCGAATCGGCGGAACTGCGACGCGAAACGGAGCAGATGGGCTGGTCGCTCGCGCAGTTGTGCGTGTCGCTCGAATGGGGCGACGAAGCACGCCGCGCGACGCTCGCCGCGATCAAGCCGATCGCGCAGCCGACCGCCTTCGCCTTCGCCGCGTTCGCGCACGATGCGGCACCCGACGCCGCGCTCGCGGCCTACGCATTCAGCTGGGTCGAGAATCAGGCGGCCGCCGCGCTCAAGGCCGTGCCGCTCGGCCAGCTCGCGGGACAGCGCATCATCGTCGCGTTGCGCGAGCCGATCGATGCCGCCGTGCGCCGCGCGCTCGATACAGCGCCTGAACAGATCAACACCTTCGCGCCGCAGCTCGGCGTTTTGTCCGCGCGGCACGAATCGCAATATTCGCGGCTTTTCCGCTCCTGAACCGACACTCCATGAACGCTCCCGCTTACTCTTCCGCCGCTCGCCGAACCAAGAAACTGCCGCCGTTGCGTGTCGGTGTCGGCGGGCCGGTCGGCTCCGGCAAGACCACGCTGCTCGAAATGCTCTGCAAGGCGATGCGCGAGAAATACGATCTCGTCGCCATCACCAACGATATCTACACGAAGGAAGATCAGCGCCTGCTGACCGTCGCGGGCGCGCTGCCGGCCGAGCGCATCATGGGCGTCGAGACGGGCGGCTGCCCGCATACGGCAATCCGCGAAGATGCGTCGATCAATCTCGAAGCCGTCGATCGCATGGTGTCGAAGTTTCCGGATGCGGATATCGTGTTCATCGAATCGGGCGGCGATAACCTCGCGGCGACTTTCAGCCCCGAACTCTCCGATCTGACTATCTACGTGATCGATGTCGCGGGCGGCGAGAAGATTCCGCGCAAAGGCGGGCCTGGCATCACGAAGTCGGATCTGCTCGTCATCAACAAGACCGATCTAGCGCCTCACGTCGGCGCGAATCTCGACATCATGGCGAGCGACGCGAAGAAGATGCGCGGCGAGCGGCCCTTCGTGATGTGCAATCTGAAGGCGCTCGATGGGCTCGACGAAGTCATCCGCTTCATCGAGAAGAAGGGTTTGCTGCTGGCTTGACGCGGAAAATCGCGTGACGACAGCGCGTTACGGCAGCGCGATCGAATTCGATATCGAGACCGCGTTCTCGCCGACCTGCACGAAGTCGCGCTTCATCGCGACTTGCCATTGCAGGAAGTTGCGGCTGTTCGATTCGCCGGGAAGCATCCAGTCGTGCAGCTCGATGATGATGACCGGAAACATGTTCAACGCATCGCAATGGCGCGAGAACAGGTCGGCCTCCGCGCCTTCGATATCGATCTTCAGGATGAACGGCGTCGTGCCGGACGGCATCACGTCTTCGAGCGTGAGCGCATCGACGGCATAGCCTTTCTCGGTGGGCTGCTCCGCGGTGCGAAACGCCCACTCGCCGCCGCCCGGATCGTTCAGATAAAGCGTGCCGCGCTTGGCCGCGATCGCGGCGTTGAGCGGTTTGATCGACGGAAACGCCTGTGCATTCTTGTTGAGCAGCGCGAAATTCGATATGTCCGGCTCGATGGCGACGATCTTGGCTTTCGGATAAGTGAGCGCGTGCCACACTGCGGCGGCGCCGATATTGGCGCCCGCATCGACGATCAGCGGATTTTCGCAAGCCTCATAGAACGCGGCGATTTCCTTCGCGCGCATGAGATGATCCGTCGCGTATTCGCGAAGAAAGAAGATCTGCCGACAAACCGAGCGATCCGCCGGACAAGGCCGGTATTCGAAGCGCCGATTGCCGGGAAGAATCAGGCCATGCGCGCCGTAACGGACGGTGCCCCATGCATCGGTCGGTCCTGGGGATGGCCGCAGCAGGCGCAACAGTCTTGGCGGCAACATGTCCTTGACGACGGACTTGATGAGATCTTGCATGCGCGTCCTCGAAGAAAATTGGAAGCACGTTCGCAGGCACCCGGCCGCTTGTTATGCGTTCGAAAGGATCGGCTCGAGGAAGTTCATTATCCTCCGAACTTACTTCGCAAGATTCATCTGAGGAAAAGCGCAGTTGGCGGCAGGAAACAGCGAGATCGCGTCGGATCACTTCGCCGCGTCGCTGTCCTCTTCGAGCAGCGCGCTCAGCACGCTCACGGTACGCTCCGTCGCGCCGCGATGCCGCGCCGCGAACGCCGAAGCCGCCGCGCTCATCGCGAGACGCCGCGCCTTGTCGCCGAAGATTTCGCGCAGACCGCGCGCGAGTTCCTGCGGATCCTGCACGCGCAACGCCGCGCCCGCCGCAATCGCATCGTTCGTCGCCTGCGTGAAGTTGAACGTATGCGGGCCGATCAGCACCGGCACACCTGCCGCGCATGCTTCGATCAGATTCTGCCCGCCGAGCGGCAACAGACTTCCGCCGATGAACGCCAGATCCGCGGCCGCATAATACGCGCCGAGCTCGCCCATCGAATCGCCGAGCAA